>Ga0302326_10007461_pt1 | contig 24311 bp, 21 predicted proteins | sample Palsa_T0_3_FD_202264 | JGI IMG/M metagenome (GOLD analysis project Ga0302326, IMG submission 202264) | Peat permafrost microbial communities from Stordalen Mire near Abisko, Sweden - Palsa_T0_3 | ecosystem: Environmental > Terrestrial > Soil > Palsa > Peat permafrost | place: Sweden: Abisko... | reverse complement strand
CGGAGGCCTATGCGCATTGGTACGGCCACGCCCATCACGCGACCGACCTGCAAAAGGAAGCGGTCTACGGACTGACGGAAGTTTATCGGGACGATGTGCGGAAAGCGCGGCTGGTTGCCAATCCGGGTTGTTACACAACGTGTTCCGAGCTGCCGCTCATTCCGCTTCTGAAGGCCAAAGCGATCGATCCCGACGAGATCGTGATCGATGCCAAGTCCGGCATGACCGGCGCGGGCAGGGCGGCGAAAGAAGAGATGCTATTCTCGGAAGTGTCGGAAGGTTTTCACGCCTATGGCGTCGGCCGCCACCGCCACATGTCCGAACTCGATCAGGAATTCACGAAGGCCGCCGGCCGTGAGGTCATCGTGACCCTCACGCCGCACCTCGTGCCGATGAATAGAGGAATTCTTTCAACGATTTATGTACGCAGTCCGAAAGTGTCACCTGAAGACCTGCATGCGATTATGTCGAAGGCTTATGCGAACGAGCCGTTCGTCCACGTGCTGCCGTTCGGCAAGCTACCGCAAACCCGGCACGTCCGCGGCTCCAACATGACCTTCATCGGCGTCACCAATGACCGGATCAAGGGTCGCGCGATCATCGTGTCGGCGCTCGACAACCTGACTAAAGGCGCCTCCGGCCAGGCTGTGCAGAACATGAACGTCATGCTCGGCTTCCCGGAAGCTACCGGTGTCGATCAGATCGCGATGTTTCCGTGAGGCCGCTTTAGCCCTGCACGCGAACGTAGCTGCCCGGCGCATCTTCGATGGCTTTCAGCGCGCCTTCGCCGGGGATGCGCGCAGGGACTTCGGTCGGGCTTTGCCGGGTCAGCCAGACCAGCCAGTCGGGCCACCATGAGCCCAGATATTCCTTCGCTTTTTCCAGCCAGCCGTTGAGGTCGGCGTTACGTGGCTTGGGTCCGGTCCAATACTGATACTTGTTCTTGGACGGTGGATTGACCACGCCGGCGATGTGGCCGGAGCCGGCCATGACGAATTTCACCGGGCCGCTGAAAAATTTGCAGCCGAGCAGTACTGATTTCGGCGGCGCGATGTGATCCTCGCGCGTCGCCAGATTGTAGATCGGAATTTTGACAGCCTTCAGATTTATCTTCTCGCCGGCAACCACCATCTCTCCCTTGGAGAGCTTGTTATCGAGGTAACAGTTGCGCAGATAGAACGAATGGTTGGCGGCCGGCATCCGCGTCGCGTCGGAATTCCAGTACAGCAGATCGAACGGGAACGGCGCCTTGCCTTTCAGGTAATTGTTGATGACGTAAGGCCAGATCAGGTCGTTCGACCGCAGCATATTGAATACGGTCGCCATCGACTTGCTTTCGAGAAAGCCCTGCTCGGACATTTTTTTCTCGAGCGACGCGATCTGCTCCTCGTCGACGAAGACCTTCAGGTCGCCAGCGTAGGTAAAATCGACCTGAGAAGCGAAAAAAGTCGCTGATGCGATGCGGTCGTCGCCGCGCGCCGCGCAATAGGCGAGCGTGATCGCAAGCAAGGTGCCGCCGACGCAATAACCCGCGGTGTGAACCTTGTCTTCGCCAGTCGCTTGCTTGATTGCGTCCAGCGCGGCCAGCGGGCCTTCGCGCAAGTAGTCGTCAAAGCCTTTCTTGGCGAGGTGCGCATCGGGATTAACCCAAGAGATGCAGAAAACAGTGACGCCCTGATCGACGCACCATTTGATGAATGATTTTTCGGCGCTCAGATCGAGCACATAGAATTTGTTGATCCAGGGCGGCACGATCAGCAGCGGCCGTTTCAACACCGTAGCTGTTGCCGGCGCGTACTGGATGAGCTGCATCAGCTCGTTCTGAAAAATGACCTTGCCCGGGGTCGTCGCGAGGTTGCGGCCGACGGCGAACATCGAGGCGTCTGACTGACGGATTTTTAGGTCACCGCCGCCATTCTCGATGTCCTCGGCCAGCATGCGCATGCCGCGGACCAGATTGTCGGCGTTGCTCAACAGCGTCTCGCGCATCAATTCCGGATTGGTCAGCACGAAGTTCGACGGCGACACGGCATTGGAAATCTGCCGCATATAGAATTCGGCCTTCTGCCTGACGTGCGGTTCGAGGCCTTCGGCGTCGATTACGAGCCGATTGGCCCAGCGCGACGACAGCAGATAGGCCTGTTTGAGGAAATCGTAGAACTGGTTTGACGACCACTCCGGATCGTTGAAGCGCTTGTCGCCTTTTTCCGGCGCGATCAGGGGCTCAAAGTCTTCGCCGGCAAGCCGGCGAGCTGCCGAAGCCCATAAATCCAGGAAAGCCTTGCCGAGACGCGTCTGCACGTCGAGCGCGCGCTGCGGGTCCTCCAGCCAGTATTCCGCAACTTTGCCCAGCGTTTTGAAAATCTCGGCGATCTCTTCGGGGAGTTCGTTGGACTTTCGGCCTTCCTCGCGCGGCTTGAGATACGCCGCTGCCGCACGTCCGCCTTCTTCGATGAGTCGCGCCAGATTACGCGAGAACTCCTCGACGTTGACCGCACCGATCTTCATCGGTTCCTGCGATGGAGCTCGCACAGGCGTTCCTCAGCTGGCGGCCGTCGTGGGTAAGGATAATCCGGCTCTTGATGCAGAAATGGCCTGCTAAGCTCCAGCATGCAAGGCATCTTTATGGGCAACGGGTGACGGCCTTGTACGCAATCTGCGACGTACCGCGGCGCAGCAATCGTCCTCGTTTCGACATATTGGCGGGCTATTTCGTTGGGCTGGGTGGATGATTTCAGATTTTCGTAAGATATTGAGCCTGTAGATTGCGACGTTGGATTCGCAAAGCCGGTTTGGCTGGATTTCTGTTGTGTCGGGTACAAGAGGGCCGGGTGAGGAACTTCGGAGCTTTGGCGGTACGGGTTGTTGCGGCGGCGGGAGTACTCGCTGCGGCAGCGCTGCTGGCCGCCTGCTCGCAGGTCACTGATTACCAGAGCTCCTATCCGTCGCTGTTTGCCAAGCCTGACCCGCGGGCCGAACAGACCATGACACCTGATCAGGTCCAGCAGGCTACGAGTGCCTTGATTACAGACCGCGGCCAATTGAACGCCGAGGCCCAAGCCGCGCAGGCTGGCGCCGCCGCATCAGGTATGACTTCGCCGGCTACCACCGGCACCACGCCCAGCGCTGGTGCCACGACCAAGCCGTGATAAAAGTCAGTTTCTAGGTTACAATTCAGGTTCTTATCTAAAAACGTCGAGTCGACGTCCTTCGGGGCTACCCATGGAAGAATTCTATCGCATTCGCAGGCTGCCGCCTTACGTATTCGAGACCGTCAATCGCGCCAAAGCCGCGGCTCGTAACGACGGCGCCGATATCATCGACCTCGGCATGGGCAATCCCGATCTGCCAACGCCCGCACACGTCATCGAAAAGCTCAAGGAGACGATCGGCAAGCCGCGCACCGACCGATACTCCTCGTCGAAAGGAATTCCGGGACTGCGCCGAGCCCAGGCCGCCTATTACGCGCGCCGGTTCGGCGTGAAGCTCAATCCGGAAACGCAGATCGTCACCACGCTTGGCTCCAAGGAAGGGTTTGCCAACGTCGCGCAAGCGATTACGGCGCCAGGTGATGTCATCATCGTGCCGAACCCGACTTATCCGATTCATGTGTTCGGCTTCCTGATGGCGGGCGGCGCCATCCGCTCGTTGCCTGTTGCAATCGGTCCGCAGTTTTTTGAGGCGCTCGAGCGCGCGGTGCTGCACTCGATCCCGAAGCCGATCGCCGTCGTCGTTTGCTATCCGTCGAACCCGACGGCCTGTGTCGCCGATCTCGATTTCTATCGCGACCTGGTCGCGTTTGCGAAGAAGCACAGCCTGCTGGTGCTGTCCGATCTCGCCTATGCCGAGGTGTATTTCGACGATCCGCCGCCTTCCATTCTGCAGGTGCCGGGTGCGATGGACGTCGCGGTGGAATTCACCTCGATGTCGAAGACCTATTCGATGCCGGGGTGGCGGATTGGCTTTGCCGTCGGCAACGAGCGCCTTATCGCGGCGCTGGCGCGCGTGAAATCCTATCTCGACTATGGCGCCTTCACCCCGATCCAGGTTGCCGCGACTGCGGCGCTCAACGGGCCGGATGACTGCATCGAAGAGATGCGCTCAATCTACAAGAAACGCCGCGACGCCATGGTGGATTCGTTTGGCCGCGCCGGCTGGCACGTGCCGCCGCCGGCGGCGTCGATGTTCGCCTGGGCCCCGATCCCCGAACCATTCCGGCCGCTCGGCAGCGTCGAGTTCGCGACGCTTCTGGTCGAGAAGGCGGGTGTTGCGGTATCGCCGGGCGCCGGATTCGGTGAATATGGCGAAGGCCATGTGCGTATCGCACTGGTGGAAAACGAGCAGCGCATTCGGCAGGCCGCACGCAATATCCGGCGGTTTCTTGAAACCGTTCCGGAAATGCTGCACAACGTTGTGCCCATGGCGACGCGGCGTTAGTCGGCTGTCGCTTCCTCACTAACCGGCGACGTTTCATGGCTAAACCGCTGAAAGTCGGTCTTGCCGGCCTCGGTACGGTCGGCTCGGCGGTCGTAGAGCTATTGCAGCAAGGCCGCGAAAAGCTTGTCGTGCGTTGCGGCCGTCCGATCGAAGTGGTTGCGGTGTCAGCGCGCTCGCGCGGCAAGAAGCGCGGCATTGATCTGAAAGGTTTTCATTGGCACACCGATCCGGTGGCGCTGGCGCGTGATCCCGACATCGACGTGTTTGTCGAGCTGATGGGTGGAGCGGGCGATCCGGCAAAGCACGCTGTTGAGACGGCTCTAGCGTCCGGTAAATCTGTGGTGACAGCCAACAAGGCCCTGCTGGCGAAGCATGGTCAGAAACTCGCTACCATTGCCGAACGGCGCGATGTCGCACTCAATTTCGAAGCTTCGGTTTGCGCCGGCATTCCGATCGTCAAGACGTTGCGCGAAGGGTTCGGCGGCAATTCGTTCACGCGTATCTACGGCATCCTAAACGGCACCTGCAATTACATTCTCTCGCGGATGGAGCAGGAGCGGCTCGCGTTCGACGAATGCCTGCGCGACGCGCAGCGGCTCGGTTATGCGGAGGCCGATCCGTCGTTCGATATCGAAGGCCACGATACCGCACAGAAGCTTTCGATCCTGGCGAGCTTGGCGTTCGGCACCAAGCTCGATCCATCCGCCATCTATGTCGAAGGGATCTCCTCGATCACACTTGCCGACCTTGATGCGGCGAACCAGCTTGGCTACCGCGTAAAACTGCTTGGCGTCGCGGTCAAAACCGAGGCGGGCATCGAGCAGCGCGTGCATCCCACCATGGTGCCGAAAGAATCTGCGATTGCTCAGGTCATGGGTGTGACCAACGCGGTAACGGTTGACGCCAATGGTCTCGCTCCGATCACGCTGGTCGGTCCTGGCGCGGGCGGCATGGCGACGGCGTCTGCGGTCGTATCCGATCTGGCCGATATTGCGTGCGGCGTGCGTACGCCGCCGTTCGGGCGGCCGGCTGCGCGGATGACGGCGGTGCGCAAAGCACCGATGCAACATCACGAAGGCGGCTATTACATCCGCCTGCTGGCGCGCGACCGGCCAGGTTCGGCCGCGACCATCGCGCGGCGGCTGGCTCAGCAGAACATTTCGCTGGAATCGATCGTGCAGCGCCACGATGTTGGGCAGGGCATTCAGCCGGGCCGGTCCGGAGAGCCGGTTCCTGTCATCATGATCACCTATGCGACAAGCGAAGATGCGGTACACAAGGCGCTCGCCGCCGTGCGCCGCGACCGTGTAATCTCGGGCCGTCCGCAGGTGATCCGGATCGAGAAAAACTAAGCCGAATTGCAGAGGCAGAACAATGACGTCGAATCCGATCTTAGAGCGCGCGCTGGCCATCGAGATCGCCCGCGTGACCGAGCGGGCCGCGGTCGCGGCGGCGCGCTTGCGTGGCCGCGGTGCGGAAAAGAAATCCGACCAGGCTGCCGTCGATGCCATGCGCCGTGAACTCGGTAGTCTACCGATCGACGGCACCGTCGTTATCGGCGAGGGCGAGATGGACGAAGCGCCGATGTTGTTCATCGGCGAGAAAGTAGGCACCAAGGCAGGGCCTAAAGTCGATATTGCGGTCGATCCGCTTGAAGGCACGACGCTATGTGCGAAGAACATGCCGGGCGCCATTGCGACGCTCGCGATGGCCGATGACGGTGCGCTGCTGCACGCACCCGACATCTACATGGACAAGATCGCAATCGGCCCAGGCTATCCGAAGAACGTCGTCGATCTCGATGCGCCAGCCGATCAGAACATCCTAGCGCTGGCGAAGGCCAAAGGCGTGAAGCCTGCGGAAATTACGGCCATGGTGCTGGATCGCCCGCGTCATGCAGACATCATAGCGGCGATACGCAAGGTGGGTGGGGCCGTGAGCCTGATCAGCGACGGCGACGTGGCCAGCGTCATCCACACGGCCGAACCTAACAAAACCGGTATCGATATCTATCTCGGTATCGGCGGAGCGCCGGAAGGCGTTCTTGCCGCAGCGGCGTTGCGTTGTATCGGCGGTCAGATGCAAACCCGCCTCATCGTCGACACCGAGGAAAAGCGCGAGCGCGTTGCCAAGATGGGCATCAAGGACCCGCGCAAGAAATACCAGATCGAAGATATGGTGCGCGGCGACTGTTTGTTTGCGGCAACCGGCGTTACCGATGGCCGCATGCTTCGTGGTGTGCGCTTCGGTGACGGCGTGATCGAAACCGAAACTTTCGTCATGCGCTCGGCGACCGGCACGGTGCGTCGCATTATTGCCGAGCACCGCAAGCTCGAAAAATTCACGTAAGTTTCTCTTTGCTTTCACTCGCAGGTTCGCTGCTGCTGCGCGGCTGTGTTTGCATACCTATCTTACCTACCCTTGATGCTCCGCCTTCTTGGTGCACGGCAGTGCTAAAATAGGCCCATGGCAGAGAATCGCCTTTTCCTTGGCGTCGAAAACTCGGCGACCGGACGCGCGTGGCGCGACCGGCTGGACGAGCGCGGCTCGGCGCGGGCGCTGGCGATTGCGCAGCGGCACGATCTGCCGGAGCTGCTGGCGCGGATCATCGCCGGGCGGAATATTGAGGTCGATGGAGTCGAGGCGTTTCTTGATCCGACGATCAAGCGCTCGATGCCTGACCCGAATGTGCTCACCGCGATGCCGGAAGCCGCCGAGCGCATTGCCGACGCGGTCATGCGCGGCGAGAGCGTGGCGATCTTCGGCGACTACGATGTGGACGGCGCAAGTTCGGTGGCGCTGCTGGCGCGTTTCCTGCGCCATTGTGGCCTCGACCCCATGGTCCATATTCCCGACCGCCTGTTCGAAGGCTACGGTCCAAATGTCGAGGCAGTTCGCGCGCTCGCCGGCCGCGGTGCCAAGCTTCTGATCACCGTCGATTGCGGTACGACGAGCATCGAGCCGCTGGCCGAGGCGAAAGCACTCGGCATGGACGTCGTGGTGATCGACCACCATCAGGCCGACGAGGCGCTACCGCCCGCGTTTGCGATCGTCAATCCGAACCGCCGCGACGATCTTTCCGGCCTCGGGCATCTGGCGGCGGTCGGTCTCGTTTTTATGACCGTGGTTGCGGTCAATCGCGTGCTGCGGACGCGGGGTTTCTGGACTAGCGACCGGCTGGAACTCGATCTCCTGTCGCTGCTCGACGATGTTGCGCTCGGTACCGTTGCCGACGTAGTGCCGCTGATCGGTCTCAACCGTGCTTTCGTCGCCAAGGGTCTTATTGCGCTTCGCCGCCGTGATCGCCCGGGTCATGTCAGCCTGATGGACGTGGCGCGACTGTCAGGTCCGCCCGAAGCCTGGCATCTCGGCTTTCTGCTTGGTCCGCGCATCAATGCCGGTGGCCGCATCGGACGCGCCGATCTCGGTGCGCGGCTGCTGATGGAAGACGATCCGATCGAAGCCGCTAAGATTGCGGCCGAACTCGATCGGCTCAACCGGGAGCGCCAGGCGATCGAGCAACAGACTGTGGCGGAGGCTGAAGCGGAAGCCATGGCCGCGCTGGGCATTGAGGAAGCCGGCTCGGTCGTCGTGACTGCAGCGGAGGGCTGGCACCCTGGCGTCGTCGGGCTTGTCGCGGCGCGGCTGAAGGAAAAGTTCAACCGGCCGGCATTCGCTATCGCGCTTGAGCCCGGCGGTGTCGGTACCGGCTCGGGCCGCTCTATCCCTGGCGTCGATATCGGTCGGGCTGTTCGGCGCGCCGTTGCCGAAGGGCTGCTGGTGAAGGGCGGTGGCCACGCGATGGCCGCGGGCGTGACCTTGCGCAAGGGCGCGCTGGCACAACTGCGCGCGTTCCTTGAAGCGACGCTGGCGCCCGATGTGCAGGCTGCACGGCGGCAAAGTGGGCTGATGATCGATGGCGCGGTCAGCGCCAGTGGCGCGAACAATGAACTCGTGACGATGATCGAGCGCGCCGGCCCGTTCGGGTCGGGCAATCCCGAGCCGACGATCGCACTGCCGGCGCATTCAGTGACCTTTGCTGACGAGGTCGGTCAGGCGCACATGCGGGTCCGGCTCAAAGCCCCGGACGGCGGCGCCGTCAACGCCATCGCCTTTCGCGCGGTTGGCCAGAAACTCGGAATGGCGCTCAAGGAAAGCCGCGGTCGGCAAATTCATGCCGTGGGCTCGCTTTCGCTCGACCGATGGCAGGGCGAGGAGCGGGTCCAGTTCAAATTGACCGATATCGCGCCTGCCGAACCGTTTGCAGGACGGTAGAAGTTCAGGGTGTGGATGCCCTTTCTTAGAAAATAATTCTTCTAATTAATGTTCTATCGAAATATAATTTACTAATTCCCTATGCGTTCTTGAATTGGCAGAAACCTATGCTATTTCGATGGCTCTACGGAGTAATCTTCAAATGTCCCAGATGACACGGCGCGGTGCATTGCTGCTGGGCGCCGGACTAACGCTTACGCTCATTGCCGTCGATCAAAGCGCGGCGACGCCTGCCGAAGCCGACGCCGAGATCGCCAAGTTCACCGGCGGCAAAACAGCGGAAAGCGGCAAGATCGCCATCGACCTTCCCGAGATCGCCGAGAACGGCAATACCGTGCCGTTGTCGATCAAGGTCGATAGCCCGATGACGGCTGACGACTACGTCAGCGAAATCCGCGTGATCGCCGGCGGCAATCCTAATCCCGGCGTGGTCGGATTCCATCTGACGCCGATGGCTGGCCGCGCCGAAGTGGCGACCCGCATCCGGCTCAACTCGACTGAGAACGTTATCGTGCTTGCCAAGACGTCAGGCGGCAAGCTGTTCATGGATCGCCGGATGGTCAAAGTCACCGTCGGCGGCTGCGGCGGCTAGGAGAACAAACACTATGGCCGATAAACCGCGATTGCGAATCCCTGAGACCGCGAACAAGGGCGATGTCATCCAGATCAAGACGCTGGTAGCGCATCCCATGGAGAACGGCTTCCGCAAGGACGACAACGGCAAGACGATTCCTCGCAAGATCATCAATAAATTTGTCTGCACGTTCGGCGGCAAGGAGGTATTCCGGGCCGATCTGGAGCCGGCGATTGCCGCCAATCCCTATTTCGAATTCACCGTGAAGGTCGACGAGAGCGGCACGTTCGCTTTTGCCTGGGTCGATGACGATGGCACGGTGACGACCGCGGAACAGTCGATTACCGTCACCTAGCGGCGGCTAATCCCGGTCGTCTTGGCAGGTACTGTCCGAGCGGGTATCTGGAGTACCCGCTCACAGGATGTGCAATGCCCAATCTCAATCTTTCCGTGGCCGTCGGCCCTTATGACCGCACCCGCGCGCTGATCGACGGCACTGTCCAGATCGACGGTGTCGACCCGGTTTTCATGCAACTCGTGCCGGAGGAGATTTTCTTCCGCGCATTCCGCGCGGCGGAATTTGACATCTGCGAATTGTCGATGTCGAGTTACACAGTGAAAACCGCGCAGGGCAATTGCCCTTACATCGCGGTGCCGGCTTTCGTCTCCCGCGCTTTCCGCCACACATCGGTGTATGTGCGCACTGATCGGATCAAGAAGCCGCAGGACCTCAAGGGCCGCAAAGTCGGCGTGCCGGAATATCAGCTCACGGCGAACGTCTGGGCACGCGCATTCCTGGAAGATGATTACGGCGTCAAGCGATCGGACATCCACTGGATCCGTGGCGGCATCGAGCATGCCGGACGTCCGGAGAAAATCTCCATCAATCTGCCGGCCGGCGTGCGGCTCGACAACGCTCCGGAAGGCAAGACGATTTCGGCGCTGCTCGCGGAAGGCGAAATCGACGGCTTCATAGCGCCGCGTCCGCCGACGCTGGTGGAGAAGGGGCACCCGAATATCGGCTGGCTGTTTCCCGATCCGGTTGTGGTGGCGAAGGACTATTACAAACGCACCGGGTTCTTCCCGATTATGCATGTGCTCGGCATTCGCCGCGAGCTCGCCGAGAAACATCCCTGGCTGCCGAGCGCGGTATACAAGGCGTTCGAGCAGGCGAAGCAGGTTGGGCTGGACAAGCTTTCTGATACCTCGGCGACTAAAGCGACGCTGCCGTTTGTCGAGGAGCGCCTGAAGGAAGCGCGCGACCTCATGGGCCAAGATTTCTGGTCGTACGGCGTGGAGCCGAATCGTAAGGTGCTGGACTATTTCCTCGAGCAGCATCATCGCGAAGGTCTGTCGTCGCGCCGGGTTTCGGTGGATGAGATGTTTCATCCAGCGACCTACGAGACGTTCAGCGTCTAGGGGCTTAATTCGGCTCAATGCCCGCGTCCCGCACGAAGCCGCCCCAGCGGTCGATTTCGGTCGCGACGTAGTTTGGCATCTCGGCCGCCGGCAGATAGGACGCATCCAATCCCAGTTTCTGCAGCGACTCTTTCATCGTCGCCTGACCCATGATGTCGCCGGAGGCGCGATCGAGAACTGCGACAATATCCTTCGGCAGGAGCGCCGGCCCGAATAGCCCGTTCCAGTAGGTTAGATTGAAGCCTTGGAAGCCCTCTTCCTGCATCGTCGGCACATCCGGCAGCAAGGTCGATCGCTGCGCCGACGTAATGGCAATGGCGCGAAGCCGGTGACTGGTAACGTTGGCTAAGGCGGCAGCGACGTCGACGAATGTCATTGTTACGATGCCTCCCATTACGTCATCCATCGCCTCCGAAGTGGCGCGGTAAGGCACACGCGTGATAATGACGCCGGTCGTGTTCTTGATAGTTTCGCCGGCGATTTGCGCGCCGGAATTTGGTGCACCGTAGGTCAGCTTTCCGGGGTTAGCCTTCGCCTGGCCGACAATGTCCGCCATCGATTTGAATGGAGCGTCTGGCGCCACAACCAGTACTGCGCCAGCCGTCGCCAATCGCGCGACCGGCGTGAAGTCCTTGATTGGGTCGTATTTGAGGGTCGTGAACAGGTGCGGATTTGCTGAATGCGTGGTGTTGCCGCCCAGCATCAAGGTATAGCCGTCAGCAGGCTGGCGTGCGACGTATTCTGTGGCCGGGATGCCGTTCGCGCCCGGGCGGTTCTCGACTATGAACGGCCTGCCAAGTTTGTCAGAAAGTCCGTTGGCCAAAACGCGCGCCATGATGTCGGTGCCGCTGCCGGCTGCGAGCGGCACGACGATGATCACGTTGCGAGCGGGGTAACCCTCCTGAGCCATAGCGACGACGACCGCGCACACCATCACGCCAATTGCGGCTGCGAAATTCCGAAGCATCGACGACCTCTTGCCCATTTTTCTCGAACTGCCGGTCCATTCTTGCCTAATAGGCAAGAGTCACGCCGGATCGAAATAGTCACGCGGGTCAATCGACTCGATGCCCGGGAACCGCCGACGGCGGAACACATTTTTCATAGCTAGCGGCGCGGTCGCGTCGATGCCGATCTTGCCGCGATGGACGGCGCGAACGTCCGCACGGGGAAAACTTCCGATATCGGGAATCCGAAGGACTCCGGTGTCCGGCGTGTGCCGCGTATGGATTGCCCACAGCACTTCCTCAGCGTCCTGCGGGTCGACATCCGCGTCGACGACAACCACGACTTTCATCCAGGCGTGCGCCTCCAACGCGGCCTGCAATACGTTCCGCGGCTGCGCATCGTCGGTTTTCTCGATGCTGATGACACAGCCGAAGATATGGCCGGGGCAGCCAACGTCGCGGATGTGGGCGAGCGGTGATACCTTTTTCAGTACCTCGGCCATCAGCGGTACGCTCAGCAGCACGCTGTCTTCGGTGCCACCGGCGAGGATGACGTGATAAACTGCGTCGCGCCGCCGGGTGATGGCGGTAACCTTGAGGACATGGTTGTCGCCGACTTCGACGTAGCCGTCGGTGAATTCGCCGAATGGGCCCTCGGCTTCACGCACGCGTGGAATCACGTGACCCTCGATGATGAACTCGGCGTCGGCTGGGACATGCAACGGTATCGTCTTGGCCGGGGCGACGCGTAGCGCTGTTCCCTGCCATCCTCCGGCGGTTCGATATTCATCGGCATCGAACGGCACCTTCGACGCAGCACTCAGCATTAGTGCCGGCGGAGCGCCAATCACGACGGCAACGGGCAGCGCGGTACCGCGCTCTTCCGAAAGGCTCTGGTACTGACCGAGATGTTGCGGCGGCATCATCCGTACCCGTGTGTGGTCGCCGCCGGCGAGCTGGATCCTGTTCCAAGAAGCGTTGTAATTGCCTGTTTGCGGGTGCTTCGCCACGCAGATGCCTGCGGTGATGTAGGCGCCTGCGTCGCGCTCCGAATGAACGACTTGTGGAATGTCGCGGATCACGTCGTATCCTTCAGTCCACACGAGTTCGTGCACCGGGGCTTGCGCGACGATGACGGGATCGGCTTGTGCCGCCTCCAACGCAACCAGCGACGGCAGCAAAGTCTCGGGTGTCAGCCCCAGCGCAGATGCCAGTGTTTCGCGACGGCCGAGCACGTTTGTTGCGACCGCCGCCGCCGGACTGCCGACGACATTCTTGAACAGCAGGGGCTCATTGCCGCGTTTCTGAACGGCGCGCATGATCGCGACAAGCTCGTAGCGCGGATCAACGGCCCGCGAGATCGATCGCAGCGTTCCGTTCGCCGCCAGGATACCGATGAGATCGCGAAACGAGGTCAAAGCTGGCACAGCGACGCTCTCGGGCATGACGCAGCCCGCATCATAGCGGCCGGGCGTCAGCCGTCCATCGTGTCATGCCGTGGAGCGGGTGTAGTCAAATCCGGTCCGGGAATTTGATGATGAAGTTGTCATGGTTCGGCATCTTCACCTTCGGCAGGGTCTGCGCGTTCATCGCCTCATCCGGCGGGATGAGTTCATTCGCCGCGAATAGATAGGCGCAGATGGCGTAGACCTCGTCGTCAGTGAGGGTGTGCGGCGTCGGCCACGGCATGGCACGGCGGATGTAATCGAACACCGTCGTCGGATAGGCCCAGAAGTTGGCGATGGTCTTGTTGGAGGCGATGCCGTCCTTGGTCAGCGGCGGATTGCCCACCAGCATGTTGCTCGAGCCACCTTTGCCGCCGTCGCCGTGGCACTGATTGCAGCCGTGATCGCCGAACACCTTGGCGCCTTGCGCTGCGGTGCCGCTGCCGGGCGGCAAATTGGTGCCGTCGGGCAGCACGCTTATGTCCCAGGCTTTGATGTCGGCTTCGGAGATCGGTTTGCCGAGATGAGGTGAGTCGCCGGCAAGCGCAGCCGAGCCGGTTGTGATCGCGCCAAGCAGCGCCAGCGTAGGCAACTTAACCATAGACATGTTTGATTTCCCCACTGCTCTCGACACCCCAGGCGGTGAGGCTGTTGTAGTGCTGGTTCGGGAAACCGAGCACGTTCGGGACTTTGTTGGCTTGGCCGCGCAAAGCCACGAAATCCGCGCGGAGCGGTTGCACGGCGCCGGAATCGTCCCAGGCCCGGCTGGTCAGCACCGCGGGCTGGCCGTCCCAGCGCCAAGGCATCGTGAAACGCGTAAAGGCCTGCGGGCTCACCGGACCTTCGACAGCCGCTTCGGCCCAGCTCTTGCCACCGTCGGCGGAGACCATGACTTTGGTGATGCGTCCGGTACCTGAATAGGCGATGCCGGAGATTTCGTAGAAGCCCGGCGCTTTGAGGCTCGTGCCGAACGACGGCTGGGTGATGAACGATTTTACCTCGCAGACGAAATAGAACTTGTACGCGTTGCCGTCGGGCAGGAGCGGTGAATAGTTGCGCGACTCATAATAGGTCATCGCCGGTTGATCGACCACTTTGATCCGGCGCAGGAACTTTGTGTTCATGTTGCCTTCGTAGCCGGGCAACACCAGCCGCATCGGATAGCCGTTGCCGGGCATCAGGCGCTCGCCGTTTTGGTAAAGCGCAACGATGGCGTCGTCGTAAGCTTTCTTCATCGGCACGCTGCGGCTGACGGCGAGCGAGTCGGCGCCTTCTGCCAGCATCCACGCCGCCTTCGGATCGGCGCCGGCTTCGTCGAGCAGGGTCGAGAGCGGCACGCCGGTCCATTCGGCGCAGGAGACGAGACCATGCAGCGCCTGAAGCGGCGCCTGGATCGGCTCCGGGGAGAACATCGGCGCGCTGTTGCCGCCGCACTCAACGAAGTGCTTCCTAGTTACCATCGGATAGCGCATCAACGCGTCGACGGTGAATTCCAGCGGCTGCTTGACTATGCCGTGGATCACAAAGCGGTGCTGCGCCGGATCGATATCGGGAATGCCGGAATGCAGGATGGTGAAATGCAGTGAGTTCGGCGTAATGGTGCCGTTGAGCATCTGCAACGGCGTTCGCGCGTGCTGGGTGCGCGGCTCACCTTTCGGATTGCTGAGCGTGCGGACCACCGAGGCCTCAAAGCGCGATGGCTTTTGCAGGGGCGGGGTGACCTCGCCAGGATATTGGCTCCATTCCGGCTCAGTCAGCGGCTCGGCGGCAGCCCCGGTGAGCGAGGCGCCACTACCAAGTGCGCCTGCAAACATCGCACCGCTGCGGAGCAGGGCGCGCCGGTGCAACAGCCCGTTGCCGGCGACAGGTTCAAGCGGCGGTGCGCCGCTTCTGCGTTTCCTCATGGCTTCACTCCCTGTAGATCGGCGTCCTTCGACGCGATCCGTTATTGTTGGAGCGGGCGGGACATCTCCCACCGCTAGTTTGCGCTATTCGGCGGCGGCTGTGAACTGGATTTTGGCGTCGGCTACTTCTGCTTGATGTTGTCGAGGCCGCCGAGCCGCGCGACAAGGGTATTGGCGCCGATCGCCAGTACGAACAGAACGATCAGGATCGCGTACATGCCCGGCATATCGAAATTGGCGTAAGCCTGAATCACCAGAAAACCGATGCCGCGATTGGAGATTTTAGTTTCCGCCAGCAGCGTGCCAATCAGCGCAACGCCGAGGCCCAAACGCATGCCATTGATAATCGGATGGCGCATCGCCGGGAGGTAAATTTTCAAGGCCATCTGCCACTGATTGGCGCGAAAGCTCTCGCCGACCTTGATCAGAACCTTATCGATCTCGCGCATGCCAGCGGCAATGTTGAGCGCAATCGGGAAAAAGCAGGATACCACGCCCATGGCGATCTTCGACCCGGCGCCGGTGCCGAACCACATAATCATCACCGGAAAGAAGATGATCTTCGGCGTCGGCCCGAGATAGTAGAGATAGGGCTCAAAGGCCTTAGCAATGAATTGATTGGCGCCAACAACGAGACCGGCCACTAAGCCTAACAGGCCGCCAATTACCAAGCCGACTGCGATTTCCTGCGCAGTGGCCCAGAGGTTCCAGTAAAAGTCCACATGCGAGAGAAGCTTCACCAAGGCCGTGCCGATCTTCTGCAAGGTCGGGACCACGTCGCTGTAGAACAGGCCGGAAATCGCCATCACTTGCCAAGCCAGCAGCACCGTCAGAATGATCACGGCGCGCACCAGCGTAACGGGCGACAACCAAGGAATAGGGGAACGTTTTACCTGGCTGATGTCAGCCATCGCTCGACCCTTTCCGTTGTCGCGAAAAATATCACGCTGACCAAGATGACGAAGCAGATCGCGGCGTAGGTGCCGGGAAGGTCGTAGCGCTCGGCAAGATCGTTGATGAGCTGCCCAAGGCCGCCGAAATTGATCAGGAACTCGACTCCGACCACGTTGATCAGTGCGAAGATCAGCCCAAGCCGGATGCCGACAAAGATCGTCGGCAGCGCCGAGGGAAAATAGATCTTCCAGAACTGTTGCGCCGGCGTGAGCTTGAAACTCAAGCCGACATTGACCAGGACGCGTCGCGTGGCCGACATGCCCTCGATGGTTTTCAGAATCACCGGAGGCAGCCCGGAAATAAAGGCCAGCATGATGATGGTCATCGAACTGCGGCCGAACAGCACCAGGAATAAGGGGTAGGCGAGCACGAGCGGCGCCGAAGCGAACGCCGCAACCCAGGTCTCGCAGGCGAGGCGGAAAAGCTTGACCTGATGCAACAGCACACCAATCGCGACGCCGAATGCCGTCAGCAGGAGGCCGGATGCGAGGCACTCCCAGGCGGTGAGCAGGAACCGGCGCAGGATATTCTCTTCGAAGATCACACGGCCGAAGCTCGCAATGACTTCGGATGGCAGTGGAACGATGAACCGGTTGATCAGCCCGACGCGAATGAGCACTTCGACAACGGCCAGAATGAAGACGATCGACGACACGCCGACGGCTGTCGGAAGCCAGCGCTGCGTGCCGGGTGCCGCCATTACGCCGCTCCGAGCCGCGGCAGCAGCGCAATTGCGTTGGTGCGATCGATGGCGAGGCGGTCCGCCGCGGAGATACTGTCCTCGTCGAGGTGCTTCACGCCTTCGCCCACTTTCACGAACGGATAATCGGTGCCGAACAGGATTTGGCTGAGCGGCGCCATGATGCGCAGCGCCGCCATCGATCCCGCCGTGTCGGCGCTTGCGGTGTCGTAATAGAGCTTGCGCAGCTCGGCCATCACGCCGTTTGGCATGAACTTGTCGGCGTTGGGATGGCGGCCAAGCGTCTCGACCATTCTGCCGGCCAGCATCGGTGTCGCACCCCCGCCGTGGGAGAAGATCCAGCGGATGTTCGGGTTGTTGGCGACCGTGCCGTTCACCAGAACGCTGGAAATGGTTCGTGTCGTCTCGAACGGATATTCGATTGCTTGCGGTGGGAAGCCGGGCTGCACGCTGGCGCAGCATGCCGAGGTCGACGGGTGGGTGTAGACGACTGCTTTACGCCGATTGAGTTCCTCGAACACGGGCGCATAAGAGGCGTCGCCGAGATATTTGCCGTCATAGGAACTCAACAGCCCGATGCCGTCGGCTTTGAGCGTGTCCAGCGCGTATTCGATTTCTTTGAGGCTGCCTTCGGTGTCCGGTAGCGGGATGACCGCGAATAGCCCGTAACGGCCGGGATAATTGCGAACTTGTTCTGCGGCATAGTCGTTCCACATGCGCGACAGCCGGCGGCCGGCTGCGACATCGCCAAACCATGGTCCAGGCGTGCTGACTGAAACGAGCGCGGTTGCAATACCGAACTTGTCCATGAGCTCGAGCGACTGGCTCGGCGTCCATGACAACAATTGGTTTGTCGATACCGAACCATGAGAGAAATTGAGGCGCTCGTGCTCCTCCTTTATGTATTGCGGCGGCAGAAAGTGATGATGCACGTCGATGCGTCTCGGCGCGGGCGCGGCGGCCTGGGCATGAACCCGCTGCGCGGCGATTGCGGTCGCGGCTGCAGCTATTCCGGCTGCGAGAAATTGGCGGCGGCCGAGACAGCAGCCACACGAAAACAGCGCCATCGTTATTTCCTCCCGGTCAGTGTTCTTTTGCTTGCAGTACGCGGGCTTCGTTGTCGCTGAGCCCGCGGCTCGCTTCTTCGCGAAGATCGGCCCAGATCTGCGCGACGTAACGGCCGAACGCCTCGCTCGAAACGATTTCCGAGGTGCGCGGCCGGGGCAGATCGATTTCGACCACGCGCTTCACGCGGCCAGGTCGATAGGTCATTACCAAAATACGATCGGCAAGCTGTACCGCTTCCGTGATGTTGTGGGTGATCAGCAGCATCGTCTGCTTGAGCTGCTGCTGGATTTGCAGAACCTTGTCGCCGAGCAGCAGACGGGTCTGCTCGTCGAGCGAGGCGAACGGCTCGTCCATGAGTAAGATTTTTGGCTCGGACGCCAGCGTGCGCGCCATGGACACCCGCTGGCGCATTCCGCCGGACAGTTCCGCCGGGTAGCGCTTCTCGAAACCGTTGAGGCCGACCATCGACACAAAATGTCGCGCGCGTTCGATCCGCTCGCGCTTGGGCACGCCGGAGATTTCGAGCGGGAAGGCGACGTTGTCGACGACATTGCGCCACGGGAAAGTCGACTCTTCCTGAAACACCATGCCGATGGCGGGATGCGGTCCGGACACCGTCTCGCCGGCAACAGTGACCTTGCCGTCGTAGGTGCGTAGCAGCCCGCCGATGATGTTGAACAGAGTCGATTTGCCGCAGCCGGACGGGCCGATGATCGCCACGAATTCGCCGGGGCTAACCGTGAACGACACGTTGTCGAGTGCGGTCACATCCCCGTCGTTGGTGTGAAACCTCATGGCAACGTCGTCAACGACGAGCACTTCTTTGCCGCTTGCTGCCTGCGGCAGCGGCGTCACAGGGTTACTCGTCGCTGCAACGGCCATTGCGGATCAGTTTCCGGCGCGGGTCATCGCTTGAGTCATGACCGCCGTGTAGCCCGGCTCGACGCGGACATCGACCACCGCGACGCGGCCGGCATCGACTTCGGCGATAGCTTTTTCGAGCGCGGCAGGCAGATCGGCAGGCTTGGTAATCGGGCCAAACCCGACAGCGCCCTGGGCGCGCCCCATCGCGGCGAGATCGACGTCCGGATCGGACATGCGCTGGCCGATCCACTTGTTCTCAACCGGCCGATTGCGCATGCGCGCCATACGCTCCTGGTGCAGTTCGTCGTTGTAGAACGAACGGTTGTTGGCGAGCACGAACAGCAGCGGGATTTTGTAGTGCACCGCGGTCCAGACTGCTGTGACCCCCATGAGGAAATCGCCGTCGCCGCAAATGGCGATCGGCAACCGGCCGGAGCCTTTGAGCGCCAGCGCCGCACCGACCGAAATGCCGGGTCCGCCGCCAACGCCGCCGCCGCCATCGGAACCCACATAGTCGAGCGGATGCTTGAATGTCGCCCAGGTGTCGTCCCACGACAGCGGCAGGTGGGTGAAGGTCACCGGCCGGTCCTTGAGGACCTTGCGCAGCGCGAGCGCAATGTTCTCATTGGTGAAACCGGCGGGCTCTTTGTCAGAGATGGTGCGAGCACTTGGCGGGGCGTGCGGCTTAGAGCTTTTGCCAATTTCCTTGACCAGTTCTGGCACGACCAGATCGGGATCGGCCGAGAGCAGGAGATCGACCGGCGGCAGGGCCTGGTGATCCATGCTCCAGCCGTTGTGAATGCGATGGTCGAGCGAAATCTGAATCACCTTCGCCGACGGGTTCGGTCCGGCGTAGCGCATGGCGCCTGCGAGATCGACCCAATCGAGGCTCAGTATGACGTCGACGTTCTTCAGGCCTTCAACGCTCTCCGGCGCGACGGCGCGTGGCGCGCCGAGATAGAGCGGATGATCGGTCGGGAAGCTCGCGCCGATCTTCAGATCGGTCACGACGCGTGCATTGAGTGCCTCGGCGAGGGCGACCCTGGCGTTCCAGGCTTCTTCGCTGCGTGACGCACGGCCGGCGAGGATCAAAACCTGCTTGGCATCTTTAAGCATCGCTGCCGCCTTGCGCACGAGATCGGCAGGCGCTGCGGTTTCGACCGGAGGCATGTAGCGTGCGACATCGACCTCCGGAAGTTGCTCGGAGACTTTCATCTCCTGCAATTCGGCGTCGAAGTTGATGTAGACCGGGCCTTGCGGCGCGGTATTAGCAATCCACGTGCCGCGCAAAATCGCTTCACGCGCCGCGCCGGGCGACGCCGGCTGGTCATCCCACTTGGTGTATTCGCGGACCAGCGCGCCCTGATCGCGGGCGGTGTGGATCCAGTCGATCCATGGCCGCCGCTTCACGGCGTCGACCGGGCCGGTCGCGCCAAGCACGATCATCGGCATGCGGTCGCACCAGGCGTTGAACATCGCCATCGAAGCGTGGAGGAGGCCGACATTGGAATGCACGGCGGCGGCCATCGCGTTGCCGGTGACCTTCGCGTAGCCGTGCGCGATCGCGACTGCGGCTTCCTCGTGCAGGCATAGCAGCATTTGCGGCGCCGAATTGCCGAGATAGTTGACGATGCTGTCGTGCAGGCCGCGATAGCTCGCGCCCGGCGTGAGCGCGATGTACGGGATGTCGAGCGAACGCAGCGCATCCGCGATCACATCGGAGCCGAAGCCAGGCGCGTTGGCGCCGGTAAGGGATTTCGGGCGCTCGACACCGGCAACCGCCGGATCTGCGGCATTAGCGCGTGCGGTCGCTGATTGGGGCGGTGTCATGGGCATTTCCTTGTGTTTTGGACTTAAGGGAGGGTTTCGGGCGGCATCCAACCGGATCAGGAGCCCTTACGCAACCGGGCGAGAAGTCTCACTCCCGGATCGCCGTCGGCCGGCGAAATTCCGGCCTTGCGCTGGAAATACCGCCGGTGGTGAAACCGCCTGGTTGCGGATTGCCTCAAGCCCGGTCGTGTCAGGACGAAGTCCCTCCATGACGCGCGTGTACGTATCGTCCGCGATGCCGCGCGCGATGGCTTTGCTCCGAAACACTGCTATCCACTGATAGAACCCGGTCTCCGCCAGCGGCTGTTCCGGCAACATCGCTGCGGCAAACGAGCCGGCGATGCCGCCGATAAACGACCGTCGTGCAATGTTCCGCGCTGTCACTGTTGGTCTTTGCCTGTTTGGCGGCGGGCGTTTCTTTCTCGGGCGCCACGATAGCGTCGGGCGCTGGCGATTTGGGCATTTCGGCTGATGCCGCCGCCGGCACATTAGAGGATTTGGCAGTGCGGTCGGCCGCGGGTGGTGGGACCAACATCGCATCGTTGACGACCTGGCCACGAGCGCCAATCAGCCGCTCGTAAGCCGCGACGAGCGTCATATACGGATTGAAAAAGACCCATCCGGCGCGAGTCGGCAATTGGGCGTCGAAGTGCAAGTGATAGCTGGTGCCGCTTTCCGAATTCCCGTAGTCGCCAACCGCCCCCAGCACTTCACCTTCGATGACCTTGCGTCCGCTGATCATACCGGCAGCGTCCAGCATTTTCGGATTCATGTGCAGATAACGGACGCGGATATGTTCGCCCGGTTTGTTGATCAAGAGATAGAGCGCGAGATCTCCGGGTGAGCGCATCAGTACACCGTCGCTGACCGCGACGACGTCTTCCTGGTAAGGCTCGCAACGCCCGGCGGCGGGATCGCGCTCGAGGCAAGTGGCGGGGCGGATGTCTTGGCCCTGATGGCCGACGCCTGCCGGGCATTGCCCGACTTCGTAGGTGCGATGTTCGCAAAAATTATCGCGCCATGGATAAGCGAAGTTCTTCGACTCGTCGTTGACGAGCGGCTTGTCGTTCACTCTGCAGCGGTAGGTTGCGTTGTCGCCACGGCCGCCAAGGCCGACTCTGCCGGTTAGATCGCAATTGCCCCAGTTCATGAATGACTGCGATACGGCGTAGGCCGGCGGCTGTGCTATCGGAAAACGGATCTTGGCGTACACCGCCGGATCGGCGCGGCCGGATTGCCCATGCATGCCGGTGCCGGGAATAAGATCGCCCGGTGCGAAATAGGTGAATTCGGATGACACCGCTGCCGGCCGGTCGATAGTGCGCGGTTCGAGATTCGCCGTGCTGGACTGCGGCGCACCGCCGACAATGTTGAGAGCGCTGAGAAAGCGCAGCGCTACTTTGTCCGCCTCGTGGCACGACAGGCGACGCGAACTCGACGGTCCATCGAAGCAGATAATCGCGACGACGTAGGGAACACCGAAGCGCTCGAACGTGTAGCAGACACGGCTTTCAATGAGAGAGCGGCGAATGCCAGGGAACTGCGCGTCGAGTTGCGGTACCGGTTCGCCTTGTGGAATTACCTGGCCGTCGAGGCCATACAACAGTGCGGATCCGGTCATCTCCACTTCGACTGGCTTTGCAAAGGATACATCGAGGCCAGGAGTCCCGGGCCGCAATGAAACAAGGGCGTCGTATCCGGAAGGGCCCGGAAAAAATATCGGCACGCTGGTGAAGCCCGAAAGGTATTTGGTCACGTCGCCGTTGTTACCTTGCGCGGCATCGCGCAGATAAGCCGCCGTGTCGAACGGCAGCAGCACGGGAACCGGGCTCGCGGCGATGTCTGCAAAAGCCTTTGTCGTTACGGCGTTAAGCGGCGTCAGCACGTCGGTTTCGTGATCGTGTGAGGTAAGCGGATCGAAACTGGCGAGTGCCGTCCGCACGGACGTCCAATCTACTTTGGACATCGAAACGTGTGGAAGTTTCATTTCCGGCGTGGGTGCTTGCACTGGTTCTTGTGGAGTTTCCTGCGCGATGGCGGGAGACGCGGCGATGAGGCCCGCAAGAGCGGCCGCTCTCAATGTGGCGCACAACAACGGCATGGTGAGCTATTGTGGCGCGGCCTGCGCCGCTTCGGGGCCGTGCAGCTTCTCCATCAACAGCGTCAGGCTGTTGCCGAAAGTCTCGGGATCAAAGCCCCTTGGATCGTCGTGGCCGTCGCGAATGCCGGCATCGATCGCTGCGTGATAGGCCGGGATCAGCCAGCGCCCGGCGCGCACGCTGGCGACGGTGTAGAGCAGGGCGAGCCGATCGTATTGCGCGGTGGTGAAGGCGGGACTTGGCGGCTGCGCGTCGTTATAACGGCTGTGGCCAGGTGCACTGCGCCGCGGTTGAATCAACTCGACGTGCAGGAACAGACCCTTCAGCGTGCCGACAAAATCCACCGCGCGCTCGAACTTGGTTTCGCGCCAGGGCGTTGCGAAATCGTGATTGACTAGCATGTCGCCGGAGCGGTTTACGACGACATGCGCGACTCCCCAGCCATCGGCACAAGCGAAATTGTTCAGATTGTTGAGTCGGTTCGCGGTGTCGATGTCGTCGGGAAAATCGCGGCGGCCATAATTCGGGCCACTGGTGTCATGGATTACAAAATAGGTCGCGATCGGCGCCTCCGGATTGTTATCCTCGGCGTGAGATACTGGCTGCCAAAGATTGACCGCTAACGTCCATTCCAAATCCAGCTTCGACAGGTAAGTGCTGAGCGTTTCGCGCGCCGGCAGATCGGTGTCGCGGCCGACGCGGCTTGCGAGCGCGTCCGGCAAAGTGTCCATCGGAGGACCGAGATTGCGGCTCTGATCTTCGCCGCGCATCAGGCATTTGGCCTGCTCTTCCGGCGTACCGCGATAGGACAGCGAATCCAGATTGAAGTCGCACACGCCCATGTTTTTCAAATTGATGGTCGGTAGCGGATGGTGTGGCTTGCAGGATTCGCCCGCGGCGGCGTGCGCGGAGCAGAATAGCAATGAGCACACGAACACCGCGGCGCCGTAGCCGGCATGAGTGGGACGGAGAACGCGTGGCACGTTGCGCACAGGTCAAATCCAGGCTCGAACGCAATACTATCGCTATCAACGCGCGTCCTGCCAAGCGGTGCCGGCGCCTGGTGACCGTTTCGATCAAGAGAATCTGAGGCCGAATACGCCGACGATGAATGGATGTTCAGAGTACGGCCCGTAATAGCCTCGGCCGTGTCAGTCCTTCGCCCGTTCGACGTAGCCGCCGTCGGCGGTCATCACCACGATCTTCGTACCGGTGCCGACAAAAGCAGGCACCATGGTGCGCACGCCGTTCGAGAGCGTGGCAGGCTTATAGGACGACGCAGCCGTCTGGCCCTTCACGCTCGGTTCGGTCTCGGTTACTTCGAGGATGACTTTCTGCGGCAGCTCGATGGCAACCGGATTGCCCTCGTGCAGGCTGATGGTGACTTCCATTTCGGGGTGCAAATAAGCCGCTTGGTCGCCGATGATGTCCTCGTTCAGAGCGACCTGCTCGTAGTTCTCCATATTCATGAAATGGAAGCCTTCGCCGTCCTGATACATGAACTGGAACTTGTTATCTTCGACGAAAGCGCGCTCGACTTGATCGGTTGTTTTGTACCGCAGCGCCACTTTCACGCCGTCGGCAATCCGGCGTACATCCATCTGGGTGACGGGGGTGCCCTTGCCGGGATGGATGCTCTCGATGGTCACAATGACCCCTAGCTTGCCGTCGATATCGACGATATTGCCTTTTCGCAGCGAGCTGGCGATGACTTTCACGGGGCTTGTTCCTTAAGTCTTGGAAGGGATTCGGGCGCAACATACCGATCCTAGCTTTCTAAGCTAGGTATTTTTTC
>Ga0302326_10007460_pt1 | contig 24312 bp, 24 predicted proteins | sample Palsa_T0_3_FD_202264 | JGI IMG/M metagenome (GOLD analysis project Ga0302326, IMG submission 202264) | Peat permafrost microbial communities from Stordalen Mire near Abisko, Sweden - Palsa_T0_3 | ecosystem: Environmental > Terrestrial > Soil > Palsa > Peat permafrost | place: Sweden: Abisko... | reverse complement strand
GCAACGGACACCGGGCTGCGGTCATCGCGCTCACGGTGCTGGGCGCCGCGCTGGTCGTGAAGGGGATCGCCGGGCTCGTGAGCTGAGCCGACGGGCGCGCGGCGGGCGGGCGGGCGGGCGGGCGGGCGGGCGGGCGGGTCCAGAGTCTAGGAGGGGCCCTCAGCGCCGGTCGCCGGTCGAAGCTGCTCGAGCTCGGCTTTGACCGCCCGGAGCTCCGCGCTCACCTCTTCGAGCTTTTCCATGACCGGATCCTCCCCGGCGGCTCGCCGGTGGTCCTCGGCGCGGGACACGAAACCGCTCGTGATCGCGGCCGTCACCACCGAGAGCAGAGACAGTCCTCCGAGCATCAGGAAGCTGGCGATGATCTTGCCCGCGGTTTGATTGGGCACGATGTCGCCGTAGCCGACCGTCGTGACGGTTTCGATCGCCCACCACATGCCCAGCCAGACGTTGTGGAACGTCTTCGGATCAACCAGGCGTTCGACCACGCCGAATGCGACCACCGCGAGCGCCCAGAACGCCCCGATCAGATACGCGGCGTCGCGGGGGCGCAGGCCCTTGCGCTCAATGCGTTTGTCCAACCAGCGCTCGGACCGTCGACCCGGCGACTGAGTCTCCATCCGCATGTAGTTCGGCGCCCCCGCCGCACTCCCTGTCTGGCGGAGACCCCGGGTGGCCGATCCTCGTCGGCTCAGGGCGCCAGGCGCACGGGCTGACGATTTCATGTCTCGTCCACAGCTTGCGAGAGCCCGGGATCTATGATGCGTCTCGTGGCGCTCGCACTCGGCATCATCGGCTTCGCCACACCCCACTCGCCGGTCAGGCACGCACAATCGTCGCGTCACCGCGCCGTCACCCAGGAGGAATCGACGACATGAGGCCAACCGAAATTCTGCACCAACGGGGCCAGAGCCTGTGGCTCGACAACATCACCCGGGCCCTGCTCGACGACGGCCAGATCCAGAAGTTCATCGACGAGTATTCGGTGACCGGTCTGACCTCGAATCCCTCGATCTTCGACAAGGCCATCGCCTCCGGCTATTACGACGAGGCCATCAAGGAGAAGGCCGGCATGGGTCTGTCGGGCGAAGCTCTGTTCTTTCACCTGGCCATCGAGGACCTCCGCCGCGCGGCCGACATGTTCCTGCCCATCCACGAACGCACCGCCGGTGTCGACGGCTGGGTCTCGTTGGAGGTGTCCCCGCTGCTGGCCTATGACACCGACAAGACGATCAAGATGGCCAAGTATCTCCACGAGGAAGCCGCCCGGAGCAACGTGTTCATCAAGATCCCCGGAACTCCGGAGGGGCTGCCGGCGATCGAGGAGTGCATCTTCTCGGGCGTGCCGATCAACGTCACGCTGCTGTTCTCGGCCGAGCACTACCAAGCGGCGGCGAACGCCTTCGCGCGCGGGGTGCAACGCCGCGTCGATGCCGGGCTGAATCCGGTGGTGGGATCGGTCGCCTCGCTGTTCATCTCGCGCTGGGACGTGGCCGTGGCCGACAAGGTGCCCGCCGACCTCAAGGACAAGCTCGGCCTGGCCGTCGGCCTCGTCGCGTACCGGTCATACCGGGAGACGATGGATTCCGAGCGCTGGCAGCAGCTGCGCAACGTCGGCGCCCGCACCCAGCGCTTGCTGTGGGCGAGCACGGGGACCAAGGACCCCGCTGCGCCGGACACGCTGTACGTGCATGGCCTGACCGCGCCGTTCACGATCAACACGATGCCCGACTCGACGCTCGAGGCATTCTTCGACCACGGCGAGGTGGGCGACCCGATGCCCGCGGATGGCGGTGAAGGCGACGAGCTCCTGGCCCGGTTCGCGCAGGCCGGTATCGACACGCAGGCGCTCGCCGCCCAGCTCCAGACCGAAGGCGCCAAGTCGTTCGTCGACGCCTGGAACCACCTGATGGAGCGCGTCGACGTCCAGCACGCCGCGGTGACGTGAGAGACGATCCGAGGAGGAGATCGACATGACAAGCGTGACGCCGCTGCGTGAACGGACGGCCTGGAAGGCCCTCGAGCGCCACCACGCCGAGATCTCTGCACGTTCGCTGCGTGAGCTGTTCGCCGAGGATCCCACCCGCGGCGAGCGCTTCACCGCGCAGGCCGCCGGCATCTTCCTCGACTACTCCAAGAACCGCATCGACGATGAGACCCTCCGACTGCTGCTGGCGCTGGCGCAGGAGTCAGACCTGGCCGGACGCCGCGACGGCATGTTCCGCGGCGAGCACATCAACGTCTCAGAGGATCGCGCCGTCTTGCACGTCGCCCTGCGCATGCCGCGGGCGACCTCCCTGGTGGTCGATGGGGTCGACGTGGTCAAGGAGGTCAACGACGTCCTTGATGCCATGGCCGCCTTCGCGCAGCGAGTCCGCTCCGGAGAGTGGAAGGGACACACCGGCAAACCCATCCGCAACGTGATCAACGTGGGTATCGGCGGCTCCGATCTCGGCCCGGTGATGGCCTACGAAGCGCTGCGCCACTACAGCCGCCGCGACATGACCTTCCGCTTTGTCTCCAACGTGGACTCGACGGACCTGGTCGAGGCCACGCGGGACCTGTCGGCCGAGGAGACGCTGTTCATCATCGCCTCCAAGACATTTGGCACGCTCGAGACGCTCACCAACGCCACCTCGGCCCGCGACTGGGTCCTCGGCGAACTCGGTGACGAGTCCGCGGTGGCCAAGCATTTCGTCGCCGTCTCGACCAACGCCGAGCGCGTCTCGAAGTTCGGCATTGACACGGCCAACATGTTCGGCTTCTGGGACTGGGTCGGCGGCCGCTACTCGATGGACTCGGCGATCGGGCTCTCAACCATGCTGGCCATCGGTCCCGACCAGTTCCGTGATCTGCTGGCCGGTTTCCACGCGATGGACGAGCACTTCCGCACCGCCCCCTGGGGACAGAACCTCCCCGTCCTGATGGGGCTGTTGGCACTCTGGTACGGGGACTTCTTCGGCGCCCAGACCGCCGGGGTGATGCCCTACGAGCAGTACCTCAAGCGGTTCCCCGCCTACCTCCAGCAGCTCACCATGGAATCCAACGGCAAGCACGTCAACCTGGCGGGGGCGCCGGTCGATTATCAGACCGGCGCCGTCTACTGGGGCGAGCCCGGGACCAACGGGCAGCACAGCTTCTACCAGCTCATCCACCAGGGTACGAAGCTGATTCCGGTGGACCTGATCGGATTCGGCAAGAGTCTGAACCCGCTGCGAGATCACCACGACATTCTCTCCTCCAATGTGTTCGCCCAGGCTCAGGCGCTGGCGTTCGGCAAGACCGAGGCAGAGGTGCGCGCCGAAGGCACTCCCGAGCATGTCATCCCGCATCGCGTGATGGAGGGCAACCGCCCGACGAACGTCCTGTTGGCGGAAGTGCTGACCCCCCACGTCCTCGGGGCGCTGGTGGCCCTCTACGAGCACAGTGTGTTCACCCAGGGCACGATCTGGAATATCGACTCGTTCGACCAGTGGGGAGTGGAGCTCGGCAAGGCCTTGGCTACGCAGATCATCCCCGAGCTGGAAAGTGACAGCGAACCGGAGCTTGGCCACGATTCATCGACCAACGCCCTGATCCGCCGCTACCGCGCCCTCAAGGCCCGGTAGGCCGAGAACCCGCGCCAATATCGAACCCACTGAGGGAGAGTCACCATGGCAACCGACAAGCCAATGCAACTCGGGATGATCGGGCTGGGACGGATGGGTGCCAACCTGGTCCGGCGCCTGCTCCGCGACGGACACCGTTGTGTCGCCTATGACGTCAATCCGGCTGCGGTGCAGCAGCTCGCAGGCGAGGGGGCGGTCGGCGCCTCCACCCTGGAGGAGTTCGTCAATCAGCTCGAGAAGCCCCGAGCGATGTGGATCATGGTGCCGGCGGCGATCGTCCAGCCCACCCTGGACCAGCTCACCGGTCTGCTCGAGCCCGGTGACATGGTGATCGACGGCGGCAATTCCTACTACCGCGACGACATCGTGCGGGCCAAGCAACTGGCCCAGCAGCAGCTTCACTACATCGACTGCGGTACCAGCGGCGGCGTCTGGGGACTGGACCGGGGTTACTGCCTGATGATCGGAGGCGAGTCCGGGCCCGTCGAGCATCTCGATCCGATCTTCAAGACGATCGCGCCCGGTGAGTCCAGCGCTGCACCCACCCCCGGCCGTACGCGCCAGGGCGGGACCGCGCCGCACGGCTACCTTCACTGCGGGCCCAACGGGGCCGGACACTTCGTCAAGATGGTCCACAACGGCGTCGAGTACGGGATGATGGCCGCCATCGCCGAGGGGCTGAGCATCATCCAGCACGCCGATGCCGGCTTACACGCGCCGACCGACATCGACGCGGAGACGACGCCGTTGCGCGATCCCGAGTTCTACCAGTATGAGATCGACGTCCCGGAGGTGGCTGAGCTGTGGCGCCGCGGCTCGGTGATCGGATCGTGGCTGATGGACCTGACCGCGGACGCGTTCGCCCGCTCGCCCGACCTGGGCGACTTCGCCGGTCGCGTGTCGGATTCCGGCGAAGGACGCTGGACTGTGGACGCGGCGATCGACACCGGTGTCCCCGCCTCGGTCATCACCGCCGCCCTGTACGAGCGGTTCGAGTCCCGTGGTAACGGCGAGTTCACCGGCAAGATCCTCTCCGCCATGCGCTCGGAGTTCGGGGGCCATGCGGAGAAGCCGGCCTAGGTGTGGCGGTGGATTTCGAGCTCATCACGGTCCCCGATGCGTCGGCGCTGGCCCAGCGTGGTGCCAGCTTCGTGGCCAAGCTGGCCCGAGCGGCCGTGGCCGACCACGGGCGGTTCCGGTGGGCGGTGAGCGGCGGTCGCACTCCGTGGGCGATGTTCGCCGAGTTGGCCGACGAGGACGTTCCGTGGGCGTCGATGGAGATCTTCCAGGTCGACGAGCGAGTCGCGCCGGAGGGTGACCCGGACCGGAACCTCACCCATCTGCGCCAGAGCCTCGGCCAGGCGCCGGCCACGGTCCTGCCGATGCCCGTGAACGACCCGGACCTCGAGAGCGCGGCCGCCGCGTACGCCGGCCAGCTCCCAGCCCGGTTTGACCTCGTGCATCTCGGGCTCGGTCCCGACGGCCACACCGCCTCGCTCGTGCCCGGCGATCCGGTCCTGGAGGTGACCGACCGGCTCGTCGCGCTCACCGCGCCGTATCAGGGGCACCCGCGGATGACGCTGACCTACCCCGCCCTGGCCCGGGCCGATGAAATCCTCTGGCTCATCAGCGGCGAGGACAAACGCGGGCCGCTGACCCAGCTACTTCACCGCGACCCGTCGATTCCGGCCGGCCGCGTCGAGGCGACCCACTCAACCGTCCTGGCCGACGCGTCGGCCGCCTCGCCCGGAGATCGCTGACAAAGGCTCTCCAGAGGAGCCACGCGCGCTTGCCGGAGCGCTCGCCGGCCCGCACCGCGGCACGTCACGGCGTGGGCGGTCGGACACTCAGGCGGAGGGCAGGTCGATCCGCTGGACCGAGGCGCCGCGCCCGACGAAGATGGTGCTGACCAGCTCAGGTCCGAACAGGCCGTGGTCGACCACTCCGGGGGTCGCCTCGAGCATCGCCGCCAGTGCGCCCGGGTCGCCGACCTCGCCGGTGAAATCGGCGATCACCCCGCCATCCGGGCTGCGCTTCACATCGCGCAGGCTCACCGTCCCCAGGCGCCGCAGCGTGGACTCGAGACCGAAGGACAGCAACTCCAACGGCACCGGCGCGCGCAGGGCCGCCACCGGCTTGGTCGAGTCTGCGATGACGACAAACTGGGTGGCCGTGACCGCCACCACCTTCTCGCGCGTGTGGGCCGCTCCCCCACCCTTGATCAGCCATCCCTCGGGCGTGATCTGATCGGCGCCGTCGATCGTGATGTCCAGCCGCTCGAGCGTGAACGGCTCCACCGACAGTCCGAGCGTCTGCGCCACCTGCGCGGTCTCCGGAGAGGTGGCCACACAGCGAAGCGACAACCGTCGCCTCGCCAGTGCCGGCAGCAGGTAGGCCACCGTCGAGCCGGTCCCGAGTCCGACCCGCATTCCGTTTTGCACGATCTCCGCGGCCGCTTCGGCCGCGAGCCGCTTCTCGTTCTCGACCTCGGCCGCCACGACGCCGGAGCATAACGCCGGGAATCCAGGCCCAGCTCCGAACCTGCGACACTGTGTGTAGTCCGTTCAGCCGCAATCGGCGGTGGCGGGCAGTTTGCGCTTCGGCGGTTTCGCCGTCTTTCCCTCTTTCCGGCGCGCGACAAACCCAGGGAGAGGCGAGGAAGCAAGGAAGCCGTGAGCGATCAGGCCGAAGTCGAGCGTGTGCCCAACGGTGCTCTGTACGCAGCGATATCGAACGCGATCGTCGGGCTGCTGCGCGACTACACCGGACGCGGACCGACCAGAGCACGCACCACCATCCGCGACAACGTCGTCCTGGTCATGCTCGAACAGACGCTGACCAAGGGCGAGCAGTCCCTCGTGCGCATCGGGCGGGCCGAGAAGGTGATGGACATCCGGCACGAATTCCAAGAGGCGATGCGCGAGGAGAGCAGCGCCATCGTGGGCGAACTGACCGGCTGCACGGTCATCGCGATGCTGAGCGCAAACCACATCGATCCCGACCTCGGCGCCGAAATCTACGTGCTCGACGGACCCCCTCGCGGCAACCTGCCCGGGTCCGAGACTGACACCGACGCGGGCGTCGGCAGCGAGCCGGCCTCGTAGGGCGCGGCCTCAGACCGCTTTCCGGTCTGAGCTGCGCGAGCGTCTGAGCGACTGGGCGGCGCGCTCACGGGCCCGTTTGGCGCGGCGGACAATGGCGCGGTGGAGCTCGCGCTCGCTCGTACCGACCTGCGCGACTGCCCGGTCGCGCTTCGCGCCCGCCCGCGGCGTGGGGTCCGAGGAGCGCGGCTGGTTGCGATCGGTGGTCCGAATGCCGTCGGCAGGGCGGGCGTTGAGACGTCGTCGGGCATCGATCGCCGGCCACAGCCGTCGCGATCCGCGCCCCGGCGTCAGCTTGCCGGCGTCGCCCTCCGGAAGGTCGTCACCCTTGCTGCGCATCATGGTCTTCAAGCCTCCCGGCCCTCTTTGTTCGGTTGCGCGCGACAGGTCGAGGGCGAGAGCCCGCGCGCGCTTCAATCAGATCAGGACGCGCCCACCCAGTCGGTGCGCTGACGTCGATAGAGGTCCTCCACTACCCCGCAGACAAAACCGCTACGCCCCCCGCCTCACGTTTCGGTGGCGCACCTCGCGCCGCCATCGGGACCCGGGCCCGGGAATCCTGGCCGCAGGGCCAGACTGTCATCGACATTACTCGATTCGCGGACCAGCGCCACTAGCCCCAGGGCCAAACGCACCTATCCGTGGCTGGCAGGAGTTCCATAATACTCGGTAAGGCTCTCCAAAGCTCGGTACGTCTTGAGGAAAAATAGGTATATTAATGTGTTTTTACCCCCAAGCCGCCGCCTCAGCATCGGGGATCTCGAGCACCGGTTGCGGCGTGGCAGCGCCCGCATTGTTGACCAGGATGTCAACGTGCGGCACAGCATCGAGCAGTGCCTCGCGGCCGCGTGGTACGCGGCCGTAAGGCGTTACGCTGCGCCGGCAATCGAACCGCGGCGACGCTGGGCACGAACGGTTCGACGCATCCACAGAACAACGGAGGAGCCGATGCAGGAGCAGCCTGGCCAGGACCGGAAGACGATGTGGGCGCTGATCATCGGCGGCCTGGGGGTCGTCGTGGCGATCGTGGCGCTGGTGGTGGCGATCTCAGCCACGAGCGCAACCGATGACAACGCGAAGATCGTGGCCGCGGTCAAACACGAGGCCAACGAGCAGATCGGCGGCGTCCGCGCCGAGCTGGAAAAGAACGTCACCGCAGCCACCGTCGTCCTCAGGCAGCTTCAGTCCGGGTCCGCGCAAGCCGGCCGCGCGCGCGACGCACTGACCCGAGAGGCCAACGCGAACAAGAACGCGGTGGCCACCAACCAAGCCGACATCAAGGCGCTGCAGACCAGCGTGGCCAGCCTCAACACGGAGGTCAAGGCGCTCACCAAGTCGGTGACGGTCCTGACCACCAACCAGGACACGCTCACGCGCAACCAGAAATCGCTCCAGACCGAGGTCAAGGATCTCGAGAAGACCGTGGCCGCCTTGCCGTCCAGCGGTTAGCGGCAGCGGCGCGCAGCTCACGACCCCGTCGCGCAGTCCTCGGCGTCATCCGCGGGGCTGATCGGTGCGTGGTTCTCGGTTGAGGGCACAGGTATGCTTCCCGTCGCATGGAGGGCCGGCGGCGATCATCTGTGAGCAACGACGTGGTGATCGGGGTCGTGGGCGACGGGTTCGGTGCACTCCAGATCTACGCTACCGCCGTCTATCTCGGGTTCGCGCCCGAGCAGATCGGGATCTTCGGTGAGCACACCAACCCGGCCCAGACCTACCAGCAATTCGCCTGGAATCTCGGCCAGACGATCCTGCGGTCCGAGTCTGAATCGCACTTCCTGCCCGCCGACTGGCCGACGTTCGGGCAGCTCACCGCTGTCGCGCATCGCGATCCAACGCCACTGTTTCGCTCGGCCATTCGTACCCTGAACCCCGGGGTGCCCGCGATCCTCACCGAGATGGAGATCGTGGCCCGCGAGCTGGGTTACGAGCAGCGTGTGCTGGGCGGCGAGAAGGTCGGCTGGGTCGTGCGGGAGCCTGAGCCGGTGCCCCATTTCTCGTTCCACAACGAGGAGGGGCGCCTGCTGGGCCGCGCCAAGCACGCCGCGATCGCGATCGGTCACGGCCCGCTGGCGTTCCCCGGCGTGTTCGGGTCGGCCCGCAACGATCCTGCCACCGCCCCCTACGTCGTCCAGGCCTACGAGGCCAAGCGCTATCGACCGGGCGGCGTGTACATCGTCATCGGTTCTGGGATCGCCGCCGTCAACGAGGAGGTCAACGTGCTCGACGCCGGGGCGAGCTGCATCGCGCTGCGGCGCAACCCGCATCCGGACGAGCAGGATCTCAACGTGCCCCGTTGCCTGTTCGACGGCAGCGGGATCGACGCCTTCCAGGCGCTGTCGTTCGAGGAGCGTCTCGCCTTTCTGGGCGTCGTGCTCAAGGGGACCGCCCCGACCCGCCGTGGCTGGGAGGCGAGCGTGAAAGAAGGCCATAAGGAGGGCCGCTACGAGCAGCAGGTCGGGGAAGTCATGGCCATCGACCCCGGGCCGGCTGGGCTGGCGGTGACGGTGGCCCCCTACTCCGGCACGAGCCCCGTCAAGCTGGACGTGACGGGCATCGTGCTTTCCACCGGCTTCGTCAAGAACGCCCTCGCGCTGCCGCTGCTGCGTCGGCTGGTCCAGCTCTACGACGTGCCGTTGGAAGCGGGACGGGTGCGGCTGAAGACCAACTGCGGCATCCCGCCGCTGGATCGAGCCGACTCTCGCTTGTGCATGTTCGGGCTCAATGCCAACACCGTGGTGCCGAACGGCGACACGATCGCGGGTCTGAAATACATGGCACGGCGTTTCGTCGGTGACGTCTCGCGCGCCGAGCACCTGCACCGCCGACATATGGTCTCGAGGTTCGCGATGCAGTTGCGCCTGGCGCGTCACGTCGAGAAGTCATTGCGCCACGTCCACAAGACCAGGCAGCTGGCCTGACATGTGCCCCACCACGCTCGGTCGGATTCACACTCGCGTCGCGACGCTCGTGTTTCTCCCCGTCATCCTCGGCTTGATCCTGTGGGCCGCGACGGGCACGATCGATTATCTCGTGCTGCTGGGCATCTACCTGCTGCTGGGGGTGGCTCTCGACGTCGTCGTCTACGCGTGGGCGATCAAGTATCAGCCGCCGTGGATGACATTCGTGCTCGCGCTCGCCGAGCTTGGCCTCCTCTACGCGACCGCACGCATCCTGCACATCCACCTCACCACGCTCGAGGCGATCGGCTTCTTCTGGGCCTCCTGGCTGCTCGCCATCGCGACCAAGATCGTGCTGCTGCCGATCGTCTCGCTGACCTATCTGGAATCCGCCGGCGAGTTTCGCCGCGAGCAGTGGTCGATCCCGCCCGAACTGGCGTTGATCCCGATTCTGCCCACCGCCACGCAGAATGGGAGCGGCACGCTCGTCAAAGCCGCCTCACGGGCCGCCGATCCCTCCGCAGGAGAAGGAGCTGGAAGCCGCAGGCTGATCCTGGTGCAGGAGGGCGTGAACCCGCCCCGCGAGTACGCCCTGCGGGCGCAGCTGACCATCGGCCGGTCGCATTGTGACGTGACGCTGGACGATCCGGCGATCGAACGACACCACGCCGTGATCGAGCACTTTTCCTCGGGATTTGCCATCCGGGCGCTGCACGCCGATGGCGCCGTGATCGTCAACGACCAGCCGGTGATGGCGGAGTCTGTCTTGTCTCCCGGGGACTGCATCACCATCGGCCACTCCCGCTTGCGGGTCGAGTCCGACGCGGGGGAGCTGGTGCTCTCGGCGCCGCACGACACTCGCGGCGACGTGCCGGCACCGGAGGCCGTGCCGGAGGCGATCAGCGCGCTGGTGGAGGCAGGCGTTCCGTCCGGTGAGTTCTCGCCGCCGGGGTATCAGCGCCGGCGTCGCCGGGGGTCGCAGGCGACGCGCGGCTACGCCACCATGATCGCCTTCCTGATCGTGCTGGCCGACGCGATCGCGGTCACGATCTACCTGGGCCATCACAACTGACGCGCGCTCGCACCAGCCGGCGTCGAGCTCATGCCGTGTCTCGCCCGAACCACAGACGGGCGAGCGCTCCGAGACACACCGCGGGTGACGGCTTTCAGCTAGTGAAAGAACACGAGCACGACGGCGAGCGCCGCCACGGCGAGCAGACCGAACGCCGTCAGCTCGGTCTGGTGCTTGACCCGGGAGTCTGTCCACGCGGCCAGCGCGCCGAAGCGCTCCTCCTGACCGGCCTCGGATGAGCCCTCGGCGGTGATGAACGCGGCGTCCGTCTCGGGCACGCGCAACGGCGCGGGCCGGGTGTCGTATCCCGAGGCGAGCTCGTGCTCGGGCACGTGCTCGAGCACGCCGGCAGCGAGCGCCGGAACCGGCGGTTGCTTGGGCCGCGTACGATCCGCGACCGCCTGCGCTTCGGTGACCAACTCCACGACGGTCATGCCGAGACGGATACGGTCGCCCGGGCGGATCACGGATCGGCCGATCACCTGCAATTCGTTGACGTAGGTGCCGGTCGCCGACCCGAGGTCTTCCACCGTCGCCTCGCCGCCCTGGGCGGTGAACCGCGCGTGCCGGTCGGAGACGGCGCTGTCGTCGAGGCACAGGCCACACTCAGCCCCTCGGCCGACCTCCACGGCGTCCGCCACCTGCACCTGCCGGCCCACGTCCTTGCCCTCCAGCACCTCGAGCACGAGCGGCGTCACGCGGCGATTATATAAGCGAGGCCGGTCCACGCCCCCGTGAGCGCCCGGCGCTGTTAGGCTTGCGGCATGAGTGGTGCGGCTCGTGCGTCGGCCGCGGTCCAGCGGGGCGGGGGACGCGCGTCGATCGCGGTTGAGCGTCAGCTGCGGCGGTGGGGAGGTCCCGGACTGCTCGGGTACGTGGTGGTCGCGATCGTCGTCGGGATCGCGCTGCTGCTGTACTTCCTCGACGCTCACACGAACGCCGCCAACGGCGGCCGCCTCAGTGGCCGAGGCACTGGGTTCGTCCTCGGTGAGGTGACGGGCATCACTGCGGCCGTGTTGCTTGCCGTGGTGGTGATCATGGCCAGCCGCCTGGCCGTACTCGAGCTTCTGTTCGGCGATCTCACCCGGGTCTATGTCGCCCACGGTGTGATCGGTATGACGATGTTCGCGTTCGTCAGCTTCCACCCGGTTCTGTATCTGGTGGGGGGCCTGTTGTTCGGCTCGACCTTTCTCAATGCTGCCCACGTGCTGGTGCCCTTCCACGTGGTCGTGCTGGACTGGATCTCCTACATCGCGATTGCGATCGCGCTGGTTCCCACCATGTACATGCGGCTGTCGTTCGATTGGTGGCGCGCGATCCACCTGCTGTTGGGGCTGGCGATGATCCTCACCGGCTACAGCATCCTGATCGACAACTCCGCGTTCGACACCTCGGCGATCCCGGCGTTGCGCGACTATCTCTACGTCATCTTCGGCCTGGCCACCGCCGCCTTCATCTGGGTCGCCGTGGTGCGCCGGGTGGCCGAGCCCAAGCGGGAATACCGCATCATCTCAATCGAATTCCACGCGGCGGCCAATGCGATGGAGCTGCACGCCGAGCCAGTGGGCAAACCGGCGCGGTTCAAGGCCGGACAGTTCACCTACGTCGATCTGCTCGACAGCATGGCCCAGCTCGATCGCGAGTTTGAGTCACACCCGTTCAGCATCGCGTCGGCCCCGGGCCAGGCGCAGCTGTCGCTGGTGATCGAAGCCGGCGGAACGCACACGAAGCGTGTCACTGACATGACCGCGGGTGGCGACTCACGCGCACTGCTTCATGGGGCCTATGGCCGCATGGTCATGGAGCGACCCCAACGCAAGCAGCAGCTGTGGCTGGCGGGCGGAATCGGGGTCACCCCGTTCCTGGCCATGGCGGGAGAGCTGGCCCAGCACCCTGAACGCTACGAGGGGTATGACGTCAGTCTGGTGGTCGGAGTCGATCACCCCGACCAGGCGTTCAAGCTGTCCGAGCTCACCGAGTGTGCGGGGCACCATCCCGGCCTGCACGTCCATCTGTGGGACCGTCAGCAACGGGGTCTGCCGACGATCGCGGGAATCGCCGCGCTGATCGACCGTGACATCCGCGACCATGCGGTGATGATTTCCGGGCCCGAGCCCATGATCTCGAGTCTGACCGACCAGCTCCTGGCGGCCGGGGTGACCCGCGGCCAGATCCGCTCCGAGCGGGGGATCGGGCCGCCCGGTAAGTGGCATGTCGCGTCCCCCGCGCTGCGCTACACCAGAGCGGTCACGACCTGCTTCTTCGGGGCGTTCGTGCTGTCGGTCGTGGTCTCGACGATTTCCCGCGCGATTGCCGGGTGAGGCCCGACCGCGGGCTGGATGAGCCGGCGCGGATTGCCGGCTGGCGGCGACGGCGTGCGGATGGATTCCCGCCTCGCCTGAGGTCTGGTTAAGCTGCCGGAGGCATCGAGCATCCGCTGCTTATCCGGCATCTGCCACACGAGCCTGGGGGCCGTCACGATCGGCGTCAGCTCGGCCTCGTCGTGCTCTGCGCGGCGATGTTCATCAGCGCCGTCGACTCGACGATCGTCAACGTCGCGCTACCGGGAATCTCACGCGATCTCAACGCCCGGCTCGGACAGCTGCAGTGGGTCATCGACGGCTTTCTGGTCTGCCTCGGCGGCATGTTGCTGGTCGGGAGCGGGTTGGCGGATCGGTTCGGCCGTCGCCGGGTTTTTCTGTCCGGCTTCGCGGCGTTCGGCGTCACGTCGGTGCTCGCAGCGGCGTCTCAGACCACCGATGAGCTGATCGCGGCGCGGGTGCTGATGGGCGCGGCGGCCGCGTGCGTGCTGCCGCCGGCGCTGTCGCTGGTCGCCGTGATGTTCTCGCCTGCCGAGCGCCCGCGCGCGCTGGCGGTGTGGACGACGGTCGCGGGCCTGGGATTCGCGCTCGGCCCCGTGCTGGGCGGCGTGCTGGTACCGAATGTGGGGTGGCGGGGCGTGTTCCTGGTCAACGTCCCGGTCGCGATCGTGGCCGTGCCGCTGGGCATGTACGCGCTGCCGGAATCCCGGCGGCCCGGCAGCCCGCCGTTTGACCTCGTGGGCGTCGGGCTCTCGATCATCGCGCTCGCGTCGATTGTGTACGCGCTGATCGACGGGGTCCACGCAGGCTGGACCGATCCGGTCGTGCTGACGGTCGGGCTGGTGGGGTTGCTCGCGGGCTTCGCGTTCGTGCGGGTGGAACTCGGCCGGCGCACGCCGCTGTTCGATGTCTCCCTGCTCGGGCGCCCGGCGGTGGCCGCAGGCGCGGTGGTGATCCTGGCCGTCTACATCGCCTTCCTCGGGCTGCTCTTCCTCCTGCCCCAGTATCTCCACTACGTACGCGGCCAATCGACGCTGTTCTCCGGCCTGATCCTGGCGCCGTTGGGGGTCGGCACACTGATCACGGCGCCGTTGACCCGGCCCGTGGTGGCGCGGCTCGGCGCGCGGGTGACGATCACCGGTGCGCTCGCGCTGATGTCCGTGAGTGTCGCGCTCCTGCTGCTCCTGCATCGCCACAGCTCGGTGCTGCTGGTGCTCATCAGCATGGGCCTGTTCGGCGCGATGATCCCGATGACCGTCACGCCCGCCACCGGTGTGATCATGGGCGATCTGGCGGAGGGCGAGGCCGGCGACGGCGGGGCGATCAACCAGCTCGCGCGCCAGGTCGGCGGTGCGCTCGGGGTGGCAATCATCGGCAGCGTGTTCGCGGAGGTCTACGCGCACCACATCGTCAGCCAACTGCTCCGCTTCCCGCCGGCCGCACGCCAGAGCGCCGAGCAATCGATCGCGGCGTCACAGAAACTGGTTGCCACCGCCGGCTCGACCGTCTCCCCCCGGCTCCTGGTCCGCGTCGCTCATGCCTTCGACGTCGCTGCCCGGTTCGGTTTCGCGGTCACGGCCGCGCTCCTGCTCGCCGCGGCCCTGGTGGCCGCGCTCGGGCTCGACCGCGACCGTCGGCGGGAGGGCGAGCGCAAGGCCCACCCGACCGGCCGGCCGGAGCGCTCACTCGCGGCCAGCTAGCGTGGTGAGCCCACCCAGCGTCCACGCTCTCAGGCGGGGTCGGCCAGACACCGCGCGGGCTCGGAGTCGATCAAGGCGTCCGAACGTGAGCGTTGCAGCCTGACGATCCACCGCGGCAGGGTGCTGCCCACGGCGAACAGCAGACCCTCGAACCACGGGCCCACGGCGGGGGCACGAACCCACAGCACGTGGCTGAGCCGCAGGTTGTCCGCCAATGCATAGGCGGCATCCGACGCGAACAGCAGCAGGAGCACGCCCACCACGCTTGTCGTGAGCACCAGTCGCCGCGAGCTGACCTGAATCAGCGCCAGCCCGAAGATCAATCCGGCCGCCAACCACGCCGCCGCGACGCGGGCCAGCGGCTGACCGTCGTAGCCGGCCAGTTGCAGGAGCGGGAGGGCATCTCTGATCCGCGGACCGACAGCCAACCAGTGCAGACCGCGCAGCCCGTAGAGCAGGCCGAAACCGCTCAACAGGGTCAGCAGCAGCAGCACGAGCGCCCCCACGCCGAGGAGCGCCGCGACCACAGCTCGCGTGGTTCGCCTCAGTGCCATGGAGCCAGGATCGAGCTCTGTGCTCTTGCTCATGCTCATGCTCATGGTCAGCGCCGCGAGCCCTATGCCGCCCGATAGTCAACTTGCAACGGGAGCGGTCGGCGACTCCCCTGATCGCTGAGTGGGCCGGTGTCCACCATCTCCTGCTGCGCCCTCGCCAGCACCGGAACGCAGCCGAGCACCAGCGTGATCGCGAGCAGATGGATGAGCGCCGCAGTGGGGGTCCGACCCAGCGACTCGCCGAACGCGAACACGCCAAAGCCCACCGCAACCAGCGCGGCCAGCGCGTTCATGAGCGAGATCGCGCTGACCGGGCTGTCGGCCCGCAGCGCCGCCTGGAACGTGGCGAAGCCGCCGAAGGTCGCCACGACCGCGAGCAGCGTCCAGCCGGACAGCAGAGCCCCGCTGCCGTGTATCCGCCACTCGACGGAGACGGCCTTGATGGCCGCATCGGCGATGCCGTAGAACAGTCCCGCCGCGATCGCCCGCAATGACGCCACGCGGGCGAGTCCGATCATCACTGCGGCGGGCAGCGTCACGGCCACCAGCCAGATCAGTGCGGTGTCGTTGAGCCGGCCGTGAACGGTCGAGAGCGCGACCGGCAACGACGCCAAGCTCGCGGCGATCAGCAACACCGCGAGCAATTGAGCCCGGGAGATGCGGTAGCCGAACAGCCCGGCCGCGAGGGGGACCGAGATCGCCAGGCCGCCGGCGGCAAACGCCTGCACCAGCGACAGCGGGGCGATGGCCACGGCGAGGATCTGCGCTGCGAAGCCGATCCAGCCGAGCGCCTGGCCGGTCAGCCACGCGCGGTTGCGCAGCGCGGCGGCGAACGATGTGCGTCCGGCCGGCTGCGAGGCCAGTCCGCGATGCTGAAGCAGGAACCCGAGGTTGATCGCGGCAGCCGACGCGAGCGCGAGCAGGAGGGCACCGAGGAGTCGCTTTCGCGGTCGCCCGGCCCGCCCGCCGTGGCGCGGGCCGCGGGCGTAGCCGGCCAGGACCGAGCGCCGGCGCCCGGTCAGCGATCGCCGCTGCGCCGGAGGAGCCGTCAGTGGTTGGCGGGCGTCCTGGGAGGCGAGGATCAGCATCTGATTGAGGCGCGGATACCAGACCGACCAGTCGTGTCCTCCGGGATCGATGGCGTAGCTGGCCTGTACACCGTTGGTCTTCAGCACCTTCGCCATCGGCACGATCTGGCGACTGGCGTCGTCGTCGCGACCGACGAACATGAACACGCGCAGGGGATCGACCTTCAACTGGGTCTTGATGGTGGGGACGTAGTCAATCGGGCTGTTGTAGGCGAGGGTGGCCGGGCTGGCGTGCGCGAAGACGCCGCTGCGCGTCTCGGTGAAGTAGCCCGACCACACTTGCACCGAGCCGAACACCGCGAGTTGGTGCAGCGCGATGTTGATGGCACCGTAGGCACCGGCAGAGAAGCCGCCGATCACCCGATCCTGGCGCTCGGGCAACGTGGAGAATTGTTGATCAACGTTGTGGACGACCTCGACCACGTAGCTCTCGAAGTCCCCCGAGGGTGTGTTGGCCCACTCCGAGTCCGAGTAGGTGCTCCCGTCGATGCGCCCATCGGGGTAGACCAGGATCATCGGCCGCACGCGACCTTCACTGAGCAGGTTGTCGAGCCGGACGTCCATGTTGGCGATGTCGATGAACACCTGCGGTCGCCCCGGCATACCGTGCAACAGATACAGCACCGGATCGTGATGCTGGGGCGTGTAGCCCGGGGGGAGATAGATCAGGTAATCGGCCCGGCGGTGCAGCGCCGAGGAATAGAAGTCCTCGCTCAGCAGATGCCCGGTGCCCGCGCGGGGCAACTGCGGGATCGCGGCAAAGCCCCGATGCTGGTAGTACGCCGCGCCGTAGCTGTAAGCGCCGAGCAGGCCGACGACCATCAGCGTGACCGCCGCCCCGGCCACCAGCACCCGCCCGAGACCGAATCTCCGCATTTAGCGGTCTCCGACCGTATGGGCGACGGCGTCCACCAGCGAACCACTCTCGCCTACACCGGAACCGTTGGTCTGCGGGAGAGGCAGCGCGCGCGGCGCCGGACGCCAGCGGGCCGAGGACCGTCGTCGCCTGCGCTGGGGGAGATAGCCCTCGGCCTGGAGGACCCGGAACACCGCTCGTGGCAGCCCGAGCCGCGATTCGTAGATCACGTAGCGCGGGCGCCAGTCGGGGGAGAACTTCTCGTTGAACCGCACGAGCCGATCCATCTGGAAGCGACGGCCGAGCAGCGCGAGCGCGCCGCGCGTCAGCAGCCGGGACGCGAGCGTGCCGTGCGGCTCGCCGCGAACCAGGTGCCCCAGCCCGGCGTAGTTGAGACTCACCTCGGCCACCCCGCGCCGGCGCGCGATCTCGAGCGCTCGGCAGACCAAGGCCTCATTGAGCCCGTTCGGCGTCTCGCCGACCCTGCGCATCGTGTCCAGCGACAGCTTTCCGCAGTGGGAGATGAACCGCATCACACCACGCAGCTCGCCCGCGGGCGAACGGGCCAGCACGTAGAGGTCGTTCGGCTGCACGCCCGATTCGAACGCTCCCATCGCCATGGCGAAGCCGAGCAGATGTCCCTGACCGCTCCTCCAGGCCATCTCGACCGCGTCGATCTCCAGCTCGAGCTCACTGTCGATCTCGCGTCCATCACACGCGATGATCTCCCAGCCGCGGCGCTGCACGCGATGGGCAGACTGTCGCAGCTTGCGGACCGAGCGGCCTTCGAGAGTGAAGCGAGCCGGGTCCACGACCGCCTCCTCCCCCGCCCGCAACGCGCGCAGCCCCATGCTCCGGTACCGAGACAGGTGCCGGGCCGAGCAGCCCCACACGACCACACGCCAGCCGTGCGCCTGGGCGAGGGCCTGGAAGCTGTCGAGCGTCGGCGCCACCGACTCCTCCGGTCCGACCGGATCGCCAGACACCACTGCTGTTTCCCCGAACACGCGGTAGGCCAGCACGCCGCCGCCGGCGAAGTGAAACTCCTTGTCGGGCCGGAGGATGAACGGTGAGATCGAGTCCTCCCCGTGACGCGCGACGATCGCCCGGGCCGCGCCCAACTCGTGCTCGGTGCTGTGAGCCACGGCCTCGGCGGGGCGCAGCAGCGAGCGCACCGCGAGCACCGAGATCACCACCGCCCGGCCGGCCACCAGCAGCACCGCGAGACACAGCTCGGGGACGGCTTCCTCATACGCGAGGCCCTTGAACAGGTTGAGCGCCGCCAGCAACACCAGCCCGGCGATCGCCAGCGACACGGCCGTTCGAGTCCCGCGCCACAGTCGCGCGGTCCGCAATCGCCGGCCGGCGACCGGGCCGTCCATCCTCTGTGTGTGGATGCTCATCGGCGCCAATATCCGCGATCCGCCTGAGCGGACCCGGGGAAACGGCTGAGAATCTCCTGGGTCCGCTGTGTGGTGCTCAGCGGCTGACCGGAGCGCCGGCCAGTTGGCCCGTTTGCGACCCGTGGTCGACCGAGCCAGGCGCGCCAGGCGCTGCCGGCATGGCCGGCACTTCGCGCCCGTCCGGCGCTGGAAGCGGTTCAAGCAGTTCGGGCGATTCGGGCGCGGACGGCGCTTCCGGGAGCCTCACGGTGAACACCGCGCCGCCATCGGGGTGATTCTCGGCCCGCACGGTGCCGTGGAGGGAGTGAACGATCTCCCGCACGATCGACAGGCCCAGACCGGCGCCGCCACGCCCTCGAGTCCGGCCGGCTTCCGCGCGCCAGAACCGCTCGAACACGTGGTCTCCCCCGCCGCCCGGCAGACCGGGTCCGTGGTCGCGCACCTCGAGCAGCGCATCGCCGCCCTCGCGGCGCAGGCTCAGCTCGATCGGCGTTCCCGGCGGAGTGTGAATGACCGCGTTGCCCATCAGGTTGGCCAGCACCTGGCGCAGCGCATCTGGGTCGGCGAGTACTTCCAGCGGATCCTCGGCGGAGAACGTCACGACGCGATCGGCCGCCAGCGCCCGGGCATCCGCCGCCGCGTGGGCGCCGAGTTCAGTCAAATCAACCCGCACGCGGCGCGACTCGGGCAGTTCATCGAGACGGGCGAGCAGCAGCAGATCCTCGACCAGCACGCCCATGCGAGTCGCCTCGGACTCGATCCGGGCCATCGCCCGCTCCAGCGCCGCCGGATCCTGTGCGGGGCCCAGGCGGAACAGTTCCGCGTAGCCGCGGATCGACGCCAGCGGCGTGCGCAGCTCATGCGAGGCGTCGGAGAGGAACTGCTTCCGGCGTTCCTCACTATCCGCGCGATCGGCAAACGCCTCCTCGATCCGCACGAGCATCTTGTTCAGCGACAGCCCGAGCCGACCCACCTCGGTGCGGGAGGTCGCGGGACTGACCCGGCGCGAGAGATCCCCGTCGGCGATCTCGCTCGCCACCAGCCCGATCTGATCCAGCGGCCGCAGTCCAATTCTGATCATGATCCAGCCGAGCGCGATCAGGACCAGGATCGCGGCCGCGACGACCACGATTTCGACGAGCACGAGCTGATGCAGGGTCTGATCGTTCTCACGTGAGGGAACCGCGACGATGATCGCTCCGCTGCCCGACGCCAGCGCCAGCGCTGCCGCGCGGTAGTGGACGGTCGATCCTCGCCCTCGCTTCGAGTGCACCGCGAACACCAGCGGCGCAGCGCCCGGCCGCGAGATCGGAAAGTGGGTTGGAAACACCGGCGGGGCCAGGCGCGCTCCGCCGTAACTGACCGTCACCGGGCCGCGCACGATCTTTCCGCTGTTCCCGATCAACGCGCCGTACGTGCCGGACGGCAGGAAGCCGGCCAGCCCCTTACCCAGCGCCAGCACGCTCGCGTGCTCACCGCGGATCGGATCTTGACCGAACACCGGCCGCGTCAGTAAGCGTGCGTCGACCCCGAGTTGGTAGGAGATCGGCGTGGCCGCCGCCACGACTCTCTGATCAAGTCGGCCGGACAGGAACGAGCGCTGCTCGGCGTAGATCGCCAGGGCGGCGACAATCAGAGCCACTGAGACCAGGACCAGCATGCCCGCGAGCAGTCGACTGCGCAGCGACACTCGCTCACTCCCTGGGCAGACGCAACACGTAGCCGACTCCACGCACCGTATGCAGTAACGGCACGCGATCGGCATCGACCTTCTTGCGCAGATAGCTCATGTAGGTCTCCAGCACGCGCGCATCGCCGGCGAAGTCGTAGCTCCAGACGTGATCCAGCAACTGCGCCCGGGTCAGCACTCGTCGCGGGTTGAGCAGCAGATATCGCAGCAGGCGATATTCGGTGGCCGTGAGCTCGATCGAATCATCCCCTCGCGTCACCTCGCGCGTCTCCTCGTCCAACTCCAGATCCGCGAACATCAGCCGGCTCGAGACCTCCTGCAACGCGCCGGTACGACGCAGCAGGTTGCGCAGACGAGCGATCAGCTCCTCGAGACTGAAGGGCTTGGTCACGTAATCACCGCCGCCGGTGGTCAACCCCCGCACCTTGTCCGCCGTCGCGTCACGCGCACTGAGAAACAGGATCGGCACCCCCGCATGCTCGCCGGAGAGCTGTCGGGCCACCTCGAACCCGTCCATGTCCGGCAGCATCACATCCAACACCAACACGTGCGGACGCCACTCACGCACCTGTGCCAGGGCTCCCGCCCCAGTGTCCGCCGCCGCGACATCAAAGCCACCATGACGGAGCGCCATCGACACGACGTCAACGATGTTCGGCTCGTCATCGACGACAAGCACCCGCAGCCGCTCCTGCTGGTCGATCATTGGGCCCATTATTCATCGAGAACCTGAGGACTTCCTGAGAAACACGACCAGCCAATCGAGTCCCGATTATCAATGAGGTTTTAAACCACCCGGGTCCCGCACGGCGGCTCGAGCCCGGCGGGTCAGCTCGACAGTCGCGGCGCGCAGCTGCGAGCTCGCGTCCAGGGCGACCGGGAAGGCGACCCGGGCCGGCGCCCGTCCGCGGGGAGTGTGCACCGCGAGGTCGATGCCGCGACGATCGAGGCCCGAGCACTGCGCCGCGGTCGCGTCCGGGTACCCGCCCAGCGCCTGGGCGATCACCCGCAGCGCGTCGGCATGGTCGCGGTTGAGATGCGCGACCGCCGAGGCGGCGCTCACCGCCACGGGATCGGCTGCCGCCGCCGCGTACGCCTCCCCGGACGCGGAGTCCATCCGGCCGTAGCCGCCCACCCAGCGCACACGCGTGACGTGGAGAACCCAGAGCGAGAAGTCCGAGAAGTCGACGTAGGTCACCGCCGCGGGGACCGCGATCAGGTGTGCCGCGCGGGCCTCGGCGAGCGCTGCGGGTCCGGCGGCGCGTTGTGCCCGGCCGGCCAGCGTGACGCGGGCGGCGGCGAGCGGATCGGCCGGAGGATCGGGTTGGGTGATCATCAGGCTCGCGCGCTGGTCGGCCGCCAGGTTGCGGCCGTGCTCGGCGAGGCGCGAGAGGCACAGCACCGGGGAGCCGTCCGGGAGCGCACCGTAGGTGACCAGCGACGCCCACGGGTCGCCGTCGGCGGTGAGCGTGGCCAGGGCGGCGACGTTCGTCGCCGCGACGAGCGTGCGGGCCTCCTCGGCCGGGCTCAGGCGCGGAGCGCAATCGACCGCCCCGAGCGGCGGCGGCACGGACGGCGCACCGTCGATCACTCCGTGGTCGGGAGCAGCGCCGGCGCCCTGGCTCATGCGCGGCCTCCCACCTCGACCACGCGGGCGGGATCGAATCCGGCCGTCGGCTGGTGCGGGTAACCGGCCGGGTTGCTGACGATCCGGGTGCCGCGCCGCTCGAGGTCGGTGACCCGGTGCGTGTGGCCGAAGATCCACAGCGCGACCCGGTCAGCTCCCATCAGATCGGTCAGATCGCTGGCGAACGCGCCCGCGAGTGCGCGCAGCGCCGGCAGGGGCGGCCGGGTCTGGATCACCGGCGCATGATGGGTGACGATCACCGTGGGGCCGTCGTGGGGCTGCGCGAGCCGCGTGGCCAGCCAGCGGCGGCTGGCCAGGTGCAGCGTCCGGGTGTCGAGCGCGGTGAGCGGCCGGCGCGCCGGACCGAAGGTGATCTGCTTGTAGTCGCTGACCACCCGATCGCACACCGCCATCGATTGCGCCCGGTGCTCGGGGCCGTCGAAGTCGAAGTCACTCCACAGCGTGCAACCCAGGAAGCGGACCCCGTCGAGGCTGACCTGATCGTTCTCGAGCACGCGCACCGAGGACCCCGCGGCGGCGCGACGCAGGTCATTGATCAGGCCCGGCAGCGCGTGCCCGTAGAACTCGTGGTTGCCGGCGACGTAGAGCACGGGGCGGTCGCCCGCCCAGGCGCGCGCCTGCTCCACGCCGCGGGTTCCGGCCCCGATGTCACCGGCCAGGATCACGGCATCGGCGTCGACTCCGGGCGGCATGACCGGGCCGTGTTCGAGGTGCAGGTCGCTGAGCACGTGCAGACGCACAGCTGCATCATGACCACGCGCCGGCTCGGCGCCCGCGATCCGGTGGCCGCGGGCACGACCCGCCTGCACGCGATCCGGTGGCCGCGGGCACGACCCGCCTGCCTGCGTGTGCGCTGTCAGCGGCCTCGAGCTTGGTCAGCGCCCCCATGGGCGCGACGCGTACAGCGCCCGCTCGAAGTCCTGGTAAAGCTGAAGGGCGCCCGGGTCGGCGAACGGCAGCAGCTGTGAGTAGATCGCGCCCGTGAGGCGCGACGTCGGGTCGACCCAGAAGAAGGTGTTGAACAGGCCGGCCCAGCCAGCGCTGCCGGCCGCGCGCATACCGGGCTGTTGGGACTCGTTGAGCAGCAGCCCGAGGCCCCACTTGAGATCGGGGCCGAGGTTGACGTCGGCGCTCAGCTCGGGATGAGCGGTGGGGATCGCCGCCGGGAACGACAACTCGCCGATCTGGTTGGTGAACGCGGCGGCGACCGACGCCGGGTCGAGGATCTGGGTGTCGCCGAACGAGCCGCCCCCGAGCAGCATCCGCTGCAAGACCAGGTAGTCCCGCGGGGTGGAATAGAGGAAGTGCCCGCCGCCCCAGTAGTCCGGCTCCTGCGCCCAGTCGATGTCGGTCACGACCCACGAGCCGTCCTCGCCGCGAACGTGGATCGGCGTCGAATTGTCCCGCTGGGCGTCGGTCATCCGCGCCGTGGTGTTGTCCATACCGAGCGGACCGGTGATGTTGGTCGTGAAATAGGCGTCCAGCCGCTGCCCGCTCACCGCCTCGACCACCCGGCCCAGCCAGTCGTGGTTGATCCCGTACTCGAACCGATTGCCGGGATCGAACATCAGGGGAGCGGCGAACACCGCGAGGCTGCCGGACATGATGTTCGGGGTGCCGGTGACCTGCTCATAGCGGTCGATGTCAGCGTCCCAGACCCAGTACCCCAGTCCGGTCGTGTGGGTCATCAGCTGACGGACCGTGGCCCGAGTCTCGGGGGGACGCAGCACGGGGGTGTCTCCGTCGAAGCCCTCGAGCACCTGCAGGTCGGCGAACTCGGGCCGGTAGTTGTCCACCGGGGCGTCGAGCTCCAGCGCGCCTGACTCAGACAGCTGCAAGGCCGCCACCGTCGTCACCATCTTGGTCATCGAGGCGATCCGCAGCATCGTGTCGGGGGTGATCGGGTCACTGGAGTCAGTGGCGCGCTCGCCGGCGGCGCCCTCGTAGACCACACCGTCAGCGTCAGCCGCCATCGCCACCACCCCGGGGACATCGCCTCGGGCCACCGCTGCGTCAAGCACCTTGTCGATCACTCCGGTCATGCCCCTAGCCTCCCTCCTCGATGATGAACGAGTGCAGGCGATCAAAACACAGCTGCGCTCGCGAAGCAAGCCGTCACTAAGTGGTCTCCGTCGTAAGTACGGCCACACCGAGAGTGGTCACCAGTGGATGCCTGGCGAGGACGCAGGAGGCGAGGTGCAGCCCAGCTGCATGAGCCTCCGAGGACAAAGCCAGGCGCCGACTGGGGGCCGCTCGAATGTGGGCGTATTTGCGGCGGCGACCACTAAGATCGCGTAGCTCCGGCTTGGACTCACCGCGACGCGACGCGAGAGGAGCGCCGATGACAACTCCGCCTTACTTCGGCGTGCGG
>Ga0302326_10007457_pt1 | contig 24322 bp, 21 predicted proteins | sample Palsa_T0_3_FD_202264 | JGI IMG/M metagenome (GOLD analysis project Ga0302326, IMG submission 202264) | Peat permafrost microbial communities from Stordalen Mire near Abisko, Sweden - Palsa_T0_3 | ecosystem: Environmental > Terrestrial > Soil > Palsa > Peat permafrost | place: Sweden: Abisko... | reverse complement strand
TCGCCAAGCGATCGATCGCGCCCGGAACGGGCACGTCATCGCTATCCGCGTTGAGCACGAGCGGCGCTTCTGCACGCGCGAGCGCCCGATTGCGCGTGGCGGCGATCCCGACTCGCTGACCGTTGGCTTCGATCCGCACCCGCGGATCGGTGACGAGCACGACCGGGAGCTCACCGGCCGTCTCGTCATCGACCTGTATCAGCCATTCGTAATCGATCCGCGACGCGGCAAGCGCGGAGTGCGCCTCGACCAGCCGATGCCCGGGACGCGGCGCGAGCGCGGTGATGATCGCCACCGCGGATCTCACGACCGTTGCCCGCGGCCCGCATCACCCACGGGTGCATCAGACCTGGATTCGAGTGACGCCACGCCGGCCACGAATCTCAGTTTGAGCGAGAAGGCCCGCTGACGCGGCGCGACACCTCGCAGCTCGTCGTGTGGCTGAGTCGTTGCTCCGCTGCCGAGGGCATCGATGTCGCCTTAGCGCAGTCGCGCCCACCGATTCAGGCGACGGCGGCGGCGTGCAGGGGCGGGCGGCGCCCGGCCCACGGTTGCGCGCGCTCGAGCTGCGCGGCGAGCGCGAACAGCGTCGCCTCGTCGCCGAACCGCGCGGTTGCCATCACCCCGACCGGGAGGCCGTCGGGCGTCCAGTGCAGCGGCAGCGAGGCGGCCGGCTGGCCGGTGGCGTTCGCGACCCAGCAGAAAGGGGTGAAGCGGGCGTCGAGCGCGAGCAGGTCGAACGCGTCAGCGGGCGGCGGCGGCGGATCGAAGTAGCCGAGGGGCGGCGGGACATCGCCCAGCGTCGGGTTGAGCAGCACGTCGTAGCGCTCGAAGAACCGGTCGGTGGCGCGGCCCGCCTGCTGAAGTAATTCGACACAGCCGAGCAGCTCCGGGGCGCTGACGCGGCGCCCCGCGGTCGCGAGCGCCCGCGTATACGGCTCGAGCTCGCCCTCGCGCGGTTCGCGCCCGAGCCTTCGCGCCCACGCGTCGACCCACGCCGCGCAGGCCGCCGTGAAGACGCTCAGGAAGGCGTCCTCGGCCGCGGCCCAGTCGAGCTCGGGCGCTGCCCGGTCGACCTCGTGGCCGAGCGAGGCGCACAGCTCCGCCGCCGCCTCGACCGCCGCCACGCACTCGCCCGCGACTGTGGCGCCGGACGGTGGGGTGGCCGTGAAGCACACCCGCAGCCGGTCGGGGTCCGTTGCGGTCCGCTCCAGGAACGTCCCCGCGCGCACGGGTGCTGCATATGGGTCCCCGCCGACCGGACCGCAGGTAGCGTCGAGGACCGCCGCGCTGTCACGCACCGAGCGGGTGATCACGTGCTCGACCCAGATCCCGCCGATGTCCCCGTAGGGCGCCAGCGAGTTGCGTGCACGGGTCGGCTTGAAGCCGAACACGCCGCAGCACGACGCGGGAATCCGCAGCGATCCGCCGGAGTCGTTGCCGTGCGCCACCGGCACTACGCCCGCAGCGACCGCGGCCGCCGACGCGCCGCTCGACCCGCCCGGGATGCGCTCCGGGTCCCAAGGATTCCGCGTCGGGCCGTAGAGGACAGGTTCGGTCGTCGAGGCGAGCGCGAACTCGGGCGTCGAGGTGGTGCCGACGATCACCAGCCCGGCGCGGCGGTAGCGCCGCACGAGCTCTGAGTCAGCGGGCGCGATGTACTCGCGCAGGAACGCCGACCCCTCGCTGTGGCGGACCCCGGCGATCGTCGCCAGGTGATCCTTGACGAGCATCGGCGCGCCGGCGAGTGGCCCGAGCGGGCGTTCGCGGTCGACGAGCTGGGCCGCCTCGAGCGCCTGCTCGAACAGCGGCTCGACCAAGAACCCGAGCGCCGGCTCCATCCGCTGGACGCGCTCGATCGCCGCCTGCGCCAGCTCGGTCGCGCTGAGCACACCCTCGCGAACGAGCGCCGCCTGCGAGATCGCGTCGGCAAGCGCGAGGTCGGGCATAGGACGCCAGTCAACTACACCGCCCGCGACCTCGCCCATGGACTGGAAGGCCAAAGCACGCGCGACCGAGGTGTGCACGCGGTCCCTGGCCAAGGCTCGACCCGGTTCAGATGATCGACGAAGCATGTCGAGCCTGTCGTCAGTCCCGATTCCGGCGCGCACCGGCTGGAGCGGCGAGCTCAAGGCCGGGCAGTCGTTCCGGGTGATCGACGTCGAGGGCGGTCAGTGCGCCGATCTCTGGGTGTTCTGCGCCGATGACCTCACCGAGCCCCTGAGCGCCCAGCACTCGCGGGTGCACATGGCCGCGATCTACCCCGCCGTCGGCTGGACGTTCCTCAGCGCGCGGCGGCGCCCGATCCTGCGGTTCGTGGAGGACACCTCGCCGGGCAGACACGACTGCCTCGTGGCCGCGTGCGACAGCGCGCGCTACGAGCAGCTCGGCGCGCCGCCTGGGCACGCTTCGTGCGAGGAGAACCTGCGCTCCGAGGCGCGCAAGCAGAGCATTCCGATCACCTACGCGCCGCAGCCGATCAACGTCTTCGCCAACTTCCGGGTGCACGACGGCGGTCGGCTCGAGCTCGAGGAGTGCCTGAGCCGGGCGGGCGATGCCGCGACGTTCGAGCTGCTCGTGGACGCCGTCGTCGTGCTGTCCGCGTGCCCGCAGGACATCATCGCGTTCCAGCCGGGCGGACCGAGCGACATGGCGGTCGAGGTGCTCGCCGGCTAGGAGCCCAGAAAGCGCCGCGGCTCGGCGACGAAGATGTCCTCAGCGCCGGGCCCGAGGGCTCGCTTGGCCGACTCGAGCTCTGAGCGCAGCGACCCGCGAAGCGGGAAGTCGGACGCCCACAGGATCGCCGCGGTGGCGCCGTCGCAGCCGCGGTTCAGCTGCGGTGAGCTCGCCGCCGCGAAGAGGCGGGGGCGCAGGCCGGCGTTTTCGCGCGCAACGGATGCGATCGGCCGCGTCAGCGCGAGGGCGGAGCGCTCCGAGTCTCCGGCGGCGAACCCGACGCGCAGTCCGGGGAAGCGATCGAGCACGCCGGCGCTCCGCAGGAAGGAGAGCAGTCGGCCGGGGGTCCAGATCCGGGCGCAGAACGAGGGGCGATGCAGGAGCGGCAGGCCGGAACGCTCGAGCGCCTCCCACAGCGGGTCGAACTGCCCGGCATCCGGTGAGATCCGCACGGCGAGACAGAGGCTCACGGCGCGGACCGACGGTTCGCCGCCGAGCTCGGCCACCTCCTGAGCAGACCAGCGCGGCTCTGAGCCGTGTAGTTGCAGGACCGCACCGAGTCGACTGGGGTGATCGTGGCAGTAGGCGGTGATGTAGCGGTTGTATGCCGCGAATACCCCGGCGGCGAGGTTTGACGGCAGCTGCAGGCAGGCATCGATCGACGGCCCCGGGCTGATCAGCTGGAGGGCCACGCCGGCTCCGTCGAGCGCTGCCACCCGACCGGTGGAATTGTCGTGGAGCACTCCCGCGAGGACGGGCGGCTGCGGGGGCGGCTCCGGGGGCGGCTGCGCTTCGTCGGTACGCCACGCGTCGTTACGAGCTCGCCGCGACGGGACCGGCGGCAGCTCGAGCGCGGGGTGAGCCCAGTCGCCCTGGGCACGGCGCGGCGCGGCGAGCTCGAGCATCGACTCGATCCGCGGCCACTGCCCGCGGAAAGCCGGCGTGCCCTGCTCGTAGATCAGCTCCATCGCCGGGGCCACCCAACCGCCGACGTCGACGATGCCGGACTCATCGGTTATGGCGACTGGCCCGGCCCGTAAGCGCGATTGGCAACCCACTGCTCGAACACACGGACGAGCCCCTCGTGCGGGGAGAAGCGCCCAGGCACCCCACGGCGCGAGCGCATCCCTGCGTGCTGGAGCCGGCAGATCCGGTTGTCCTCTTCGAGGAAGAGCTGCACGTTATGTACATACTCCTCGACGGATCGGAGCACTTCAGGGTCCTCGGCCCGGAAGTACTCAGTAGCCGAGTTGGGGGGAACACCTAGCCGAACGACCACACGCGTCTGCTCCGGCCCCTCGGGGTACGCCACGTAATACACAAGCGCATCGACGGTGGGGATCACCATCAGCGTCGGAAACACCAGCCAAACCGGCATCCCATCGAATTCGACCGGGAGCTCCTCCAGATCCGGCGAGACGGGAAACAGGGCGTCGCCGCTGTCGCTGAATGTGAGCCCGGGCGTCTGGCCGACCTGGAGAGCCCACGGCTGCCGAGTGAGCTCCGGGAAATCGACCCAGCGCTTGAGCGGAGTCAGCAGCTCGAACGTCTCCGGATGCACCCACGGGATGTGGTAGGACTCGGTGAAGTTCTCCACATACGCCTTCCAGTTGCACGGCACCCGGTACTCCCAGCGGTGCGTGGTGACCATCTCGCCCATGCGGTACCGATCCGCGCCCCACCGAGTCGCTTCGCTCACCTGGCTGGCGAATGTCGGCGCGTCCTCGCTCAGGTTGAGGAGGATGAACCCGCTCCACACCTCGACCCTGACGGACATCAGCGGGTAGTCGGCCTTGTCGAAGTTGAGCGTCTCCTTGAACGCCGGCGTCGCGCGCAGCGTTCCGTCGAGTGCGTACAGCCAGCCGTGATACGGGCACCTGAACGCCTTGACCGACCCGCTGCCCTCGACCAGCGTGCAGCGACGGTGGCGACACACGTTGAGGTGGGCGCGGATCACCCCGGTCCCGTCACGGACGACGACCACAGGCTCCTCGCCGATCGACGCGGTCAGGAAGTCGCCGACCTGCGGCACGTCCTCGACACGGCCCACGCAGATCCACGCGTCGCTGAAGATACGTTCGAGCTCTCGTCGATAGAGGGTCGGATCGGAATAGCACTCGGGCGGCAGCGTCGACGCCTCGAGCGTGGGCCGCGAGACGGCATCGATGGCTTCGCGGGTGAGCGCGTACCCGGCTCGGGTCGCGGCGCTCATCCGCTCACGCGCTCGGCGGTTTGCAGATGCATGTCACTCCGCTGGACCGTTGCATAAGCGCTTTTGCAAGTCAAGCGTTGCGCCGGTACAGTCGCCGAGCACGTGTCCAGACCGGTCAAGATCGGAGATGTCGCGGCGGCCGCCGGCGTCTCGACCACCACCGTCTCGCATGCCCTCAACCACAAGGGGCGGCTGACGGATGGGACGCGGCGGCGGGTCCGTGATGTTGCGGATCGCCTCGGCTACAGACCGAGCGCGCTGGCGCGCGGGCTGGCCGGCGGGCGAAGCGGAATGCTGGCGGTCACGGTGTCCTTCGTCGACGACCTGCCGCTGACGATCGGCGACTTCGACTACTTCATGCAGGTGCTGAACGCGGCGACCTCGGAGGCGTTCGAACGCGGTTTCCTGCTCACGCTCGTCCCCGCCGACTCACGGCGCGAGGTGCTCGAGCGGACGGCGCTCGACGGTGCGATCGTGATGGATCCGGTCCGGGGCGATGAGATCGTCGGCCTGCTCGGCGAGCTCATGATCCCGGTCGTGAGCACCGGCCGCTGTCCCGACGGCCCCGACGACGCATGCTGGGTCGACAACGACCAGGTAGCCGGCACTCGCGCGATGATCGAGCACCTCGCTGCGGAGGGGGCCACGCGGGTGGCGCTGCTTACCGCGCCGGCGTTTCAGTCCTACACGATCGACGCGCTCGCCGCCTTCGAGTCGACATGCGCCGACCTCGGGCTCGAGTCGATGATCGAGACGGTGACCGACTCGGTCAGCGAGAGCGGGGGCTATGCCGCGGCCTCGCGCCTGCTCTCGTCCGGTAGACCGCCGGATGCGATCTACGCGACGCTCGACCGGCTCGCGCTCGGTGCGCTGCTCGCGGCAGAGGCGAAGGGCATCCGGGTTCCCGAGGCGCTGCGGGTGGCCGGGTGCACCGACAGCGACGCAGCGCGCTCCTCGCGGCCGATGCTCACCGCCCTCAGCGTCAACCCGGAGTTGATCGGCACCGAGGCCGTCGACCTCCTGATCACGCTCGCCGAGCACGGCATGCCTATTGATGAGCCGCACCGGGTAGTGCCATTCACGGTGATCCCGCGCGCTTCGACACAAGCGCTCGTGCCGAGCGGCACCATGAGCCGGGCATGAGCACGGATACTCGCATCAGGGTGGTGTCGAACTACGTCGGTGGTCGGTGGGTAACGCCCGTTGGCGGGCGCGCCCTGGACGTCCTGAACCCGGCCACGCAGACGGTGATAGCCCGTGTCCCCCTGTCCGGCCGCGAGGATCTCGAGCGGGCGGTCAGCGCCGCGCGGGCCGCGTTTCCGGAGTGGCGCTCGCGCTCGGTCATCGAGCGGGCACGGTGGCTGTTCTCGTTGCGCGAAGCGCTGATGGGAGAGCGCGAGGAACTGGCGCGGCTCGTAGTCAGCGAGATGGGCAAGACGCTCGCGGATGCACGGGCGGAGGTGGGGCGGATGATCGAGATGGTCGAGTGCGCCTGCGCGGTTCCGACGACGATGCAGGGGCGCGTGCTCGAGAACGTGGCGACCGGCGTCGACTGCGAGACGGTGCGCCAGCCCGTCGGCGTGTGCGCGGCGATCGTCCCATTCAACTTTCCGGCGATGGTGCCGTTCTGGTTCCTGCCGTTCGCGGTGGCGACCGGTAACACGTTCGTGCTGAAACCCTCAGAGCAGGTGCCCCTGACCCAGAACCGGGTGTTCGAGCTGATCGATCGTTTGGGGTTACCCCCAGGGGTGGTCAACCTGGTCAACGGCGACAGCGAGGTGGCACAGGCGATCCTCGAGTCGCCGGGGATCGACGCCGTCTCGTTCGTGGGCTCGGCTTCGGTCGCGGCGCACGTGTACGCGACTGCCGCGGCCCATGGCAAGCGCGTGCAGGCGCTCGGTGGCGCGAAGAACCACATGGTGGTGATGCCCGACGCCGTGATCGATCGCGCCGTCGAGGGAATCGTCTCGAGCGCTTTCGGAGCCGCGGGGCAGCGCTGCATGGCCGGGTCGGTGGTGGTTACGGTGGGCGACGCCGCCGCGCGGCTGAGCGGGCCGTTACTCGACGCGGTGCGGGCTTTGCGGGTCGGTGATGGTCTCGATCCGGGCGTCGACGTCGGTCCGGTGATCTCTCTGGACGCCGCCGCGCGGATCGAGCGTGCGGTCGAGGCGGCCGAGAAGGAGGGGGCTTTGATCGCCGTCGACGGGCGAGGCGTCGCTGGTTCTGGCGGGGCGTTCGTCGGCCCGACGATCCTCACCGGCGTCAGGCCGTCGATGGAGATCGTCAGCGAGGAGGTGTTCGGGCCGGTGCTCGTGATCATCGAGGCGGGCGACCTGACCGAGGCGATCGCGATCGTGAATGGCAGCCGCTTCGGGAACGGGACCTCGATCTTCACCGAGTCCGGCGCCGCCGTCCGGCGCTACCGCCACGACGTCGAGGCCGGCATGGTCGGAGTCAACATCGGCGTCGCGGCCCCGGTCGCGTTCTTCCCATTCTCGGGCTGGAAGGCTTCATTCCTCGGCGACCTGCACGCCCACGGCTCGGACGCTGTCGACTTCTACACGCGCAAGAAGACCGTCACGTCGCGGTTCTTCACCGAGGCGGCGCAGGAGAAGCTGTTCGGCGAGGACTAGGCAGTGTGGCCGTGCGCGCGTCCGTTTGCTCCTGCCCGCGGCCTCGGACCTACCCCACGCCCCACACCGACCCCGGCCGATCGGTTTCGATCCGGTAGTCGGTCGAGTTCAGCTCGAACAGGCGCCGGCCGAGGTCCCTCGCTCGCTCGAGCGGGCGGTCGGGATCGGCGCGAACGTCGCCGCGCCTGTTGCCGATCCCGTTCACCACTCCGACGAGAGCCGAATGCGTATATCGCGCGAACTCCTGCATCTCATGCAGGACGCCGAGCGAGGCGCCGACGTAGGTTTCCTCGGAGGAGATGAGGAGCGCGAGCCGCTTGTTCGACAGGCCGGCGACCACCTCGCCGGCGCCCGGATAGGACGCCGCGATGTAGCAGAAGAGCCGATCGAGGAATGTCTTCAGCTGGCCCGACACGCCGTACCAGTAGAGCGGCGTCGCGAACACCACCGCGTCGGCGTGTAGCACCCGCTCGAGCAGCAGCGCTTCGAACCCGTCCTCGATCCGGCATCGGCCGTCGGGTCCCCGGCAGATCCGGCAGTCGCGCAGGAATGCCCGCACGTGGTCGTCGACGTGGACCAGCTCGCCGTGATGGCCGGCCTCGCTGACGCCTTCGAGCAGCGCCTCGGCGAGCAGTCGAGAGTTGCCGTCGCGGCGCGGGCTCGAGCTCAGCGCGAGGACGTTCACGCTTTCGCGGCCCGGGCGAGCGCGATCAGCGAGAGCATCTCAAAGGCGACGTTGGCGGCGAACAGCGCGGTGATCTGCGCCGGGTCGTACTGCGGAGCGACCTCGACGACGTCGTAGCCGACGAAGTTGATGCCGGTGAGCGCTCGCAGGTAGCCGAGCGCCTGAAAGCTCGTCGGGCCGCCGACCTCCGGCGTCCCCGTGCCGGGGCAGAACGCCACGTCCACGAAGTCCACGTCGAAGGTCAAGAACGTCGGTCCCTGGCGGGTCCGGTCTCTGACCCGCTCGGCGAACTCGGCGGCCGAGAGCGTAGCGAGCTCGATCCAGGGGACGATCTCGACGCCGAGCTCGCGCGGGAAGTTCTCGTCCGAGGCGGCATAGAGTGGCCCGTGCATCCCGGCCTGGATCACCCGTGCCGGGTCGAGGATCCCCTCCTCGAGGGCGCGCCGGAACATCGTTCCGTGGGATATCGGCTTGCCGAAGTAGGCGTCCCAGAGGTCGGTGTGCGAGTCGAGGTGGACGAGCCCGAGCGGACCGTGGACCTTCGACAACGCTCGCAGCTCTGCCAGCGTGACGCTGTGATCGCCGCCGACCCCGACCCCCACCACGCCGCGCTCCGCCAGCGTGGCGACAAAGCGCTCGATCCTGTCCATGGTCTCCTCGACGTATCCGGGCACGGTCGGCGCGTCGCCGTAGTCGATCGTCGAGAGCGCCCCGAACACCTGGACACGGGACACGGGGTTGTATGTGCGGAGCATCGCGCTCATCGAACGGACAGCCTCGGGCCCGAACCGCGCGCCGGATCGGAACGACGTCGAACCGTCCCACGGCATCCCGTAAACCGCCGCGTCAACGCCGTCGAGCTCGGTGATGTGCGGAAGCCGCGCGAACGTCCTCGGTCCCGTGAACCGAGGTTTCTCGGTGGCGTCGGGAGGCTCGTACATCACTAGACTCCGAGTTCGGTGGAAGACGCTGGGTGCATCGCGATCCTGTCCTTCGACGTCGATGCGGAGGCGCCGATCCTAGCCCACGATCCCGCATACGCGAAGCACGCGATGGTGATGACCCACCAGGCCTTCGGACCGCTCGTGGGGGTGCCTCGCCTGCTCGGGCTGCTCGCCGACTACGACCTCCGGGCGACCTTCTTCATCCCGGGCACCACCGCCGAGCGCTATCCGCAGACCGTTGAGGCGATCCTCTCCGCCGGCCACGAGGTGGGCCATCACTCACACAATCACGTGAGCCCCGTCGATATGTCACCCGCGGAGGAGCGCGAGGACTTCGAACGGGCGCTCGAGATCCTGCGCGGACAGGGAGTCGATGTCCGCGGCCACCGCGCGGCGATGTGGGAGGCGACCTGGCGGACCGCGGGGCTCGTCGCCGAGCACGGACTCATCTACGACTCGAGCCTGATGGACTCCGACACCCCCTACGTCCTCGGCACCGGTCGCGGTGAGATCGTCGAGCTGTGCCCGTCGTGGGGGCTCGACGACTGGGAGCAGTATGCGTTCCTGCCGCGGCCTGTGATCGGCGGTTCCCCGCGCTCGCCGGTGGCCGTGGCCGAGATGTGGATCCACGAGCTCGACGCGTCGCGCCGCTACGGCGCACTGTTCATCCTTACCTGTCACCCGTTCCTGAGCGGCCGGGCGGGGCGGACCGAGGCGCTGCGCGCGCTGATCGAGGCCGGCCTGAGCCGGGGAGACGTGCGTTTCGCGACCTGCCGGGAGGTCGCCGAGCGCGCGCTGGCTGATTCCAGCACCGAGCGTCGCAAGCACGATCCAGAAGGGATCGACGTCAGCCCGTATCCGAGCCGCGATGGCGGTTGAACGCCGGTCGGGTCAGAAGCTCGCTGCCGGCCACCAGCGATCGATCCCGAGCTCGGCGGACACCGCGGCCGCAGCGTGGTACCCGCCGGCGAGGGTTCCCGGCACTCCCGGATGGGTTCCGCCACCGCCGAGGAAGATCCCCGGGATCGGAGTGCGCCCGTCGACGCAGCTCGGGTGCGGCCGATCGGTAAGGGTCTGCCCGGGATGCAGGGCGCCGTGACGCAGCGAGCCGTTGCGAGTGGTGGAGAAGCGCCGCTCCAGGTCGCGCGGGCTATCGGCGAATGAGAACAGCCGAAGCTGCTGGTCGAGCCCCTCGATCTCAGAGCAGGCCAGCTCCCAACAGCGCTCGCGATACTCGACTCGGAGGCGGTCCCAGTCGCCGGTGGGATGCCGATATGGCGCCAGCGTTTCGAATCGGAGCGTATTCAGCGGGCCGTGAGGGCCGGGTGACGCCTGGAGCGGGTCGTGCCGGGTGGTGATCGTCACGTGGCCGGCGGGGGTACGCGGGAGCTGCCCCGCGGCCGCCGCCTCGAAGTGCGCCGTCACCTGCTCGGCGCTCGAGCAGCCGATCACTCGGGCGACGGCGTCGGTTCCGTCGGCGTCGCGCAACGGTGCCACTGCGCCCTTGATCCCGAAGTGCGCGGTGAACGGTCCGGTCGGCTCGAGCTGCCATCGCGCGACGGCGTCGCGAAGATCCTCGCCGACGTGCTGACCGAGCAGCGGGCCAAAGGTGGTGCGAGGGTCGAGCGTCGAGATGACTGTCCTGGCGGCGAACCGGCGGCCGTCTGCGAGCTGCACCTCGACGCCGTCCGGTCTCGGAGTGACGGCCACCACGCGGGTGGAGACGAGGCACCGGGCGCCCGCACGGGCGGCGGCCCGAAAGAGCCCGTTGGCGAGGCTCTTGCTGCCGCCGGCGACGAGGACGGGCTCGAAGACCCGCGCCAGCGCGCACGCTCCGATCAGGCCGAGCGGCTGATCGGGAGCGTGAAACCCGATGAGGCCGCAGGCATAGCGCACGATCAAGGCGGCGCGGTCCTCGCCCGCGATCGCTGACAACGTCCTCGGAGTGCCGTCCGCCAGCGCGCGCACGCCGCCGCTGACGTGCTCGGCTGTCGCTTTGGCTCTCGTCGCCGGCTGGTACCACAGCCGTGGCGCGAGCGAGGACGCCTCCGAAAGCATCACCTGCAGCCCGTCGCCGAGCCCGTGGCCTCCTCGCTCGACAATGAAGGTCTCGTGCTCAACCGTGACCGCGAAGGCGAGTGACGGCTCGATCAACGCCACGCCGTGTTCTTCCAGGTTTAGGTCACGGTACGGTGGCAGCTCCTCGCCCAGCGGCAGGACGAGCTGGGCCTGGTTGTAGGTGAACGGAGTCGAGTAGTCATCGGAGGCGAGCGAGCCGCCGCGCTCGAAACGCTGCTCGAAGACGATCACGCTCGCGCCGGCGCGCGCGAGGTACGCGGCGGCGGTGAGACCGTTGGGTCCGCCGCCAACGATGGCAACGTCGTATGTCACTCGGCGCTACAGTCGATCTCGAGCGGCGCCAGCAACCGATCGAGGTTGCGCATGTACCACTCGCACGGACGAGCTTTCCACCAGCTCTGACGGCGCACACCGGTGTCTTCGGCGATCACCTGGGCGGCGTTGTAGCCGGCCGCCATCCAGCTGAGTCCCACCGGCCACACGCCGTTTGACATGTACAGGCCGCCGAAGGGCATCCGGTAAGGCATTCGGTCGAGGATCCACTGGTCCTCTGAGAAGTCACCTCCGACGACCTGGCCGAACTTCGCGGCGCGGTTCAGTCGCCAGTTGTCGAGCGGGGTCCATTCGTACTGGTCAAGCACCATCTCCTTCCACCCTGGAATCAGTTCGGCCATGATCGAGTTGCGTGTGGCGAGCAGCTCGTGGCGGATCGGCCCGTCCCACGCCTCGGGTCCCCCGAGACCGTGAAGCGCATAGGGGAAGCACTCCTCGGCCCGCATGATCGAGTGCCCCTCCGGCGAGACGCTGGTGGGATCGGCGGGGGCGTAATAGGTGAACTCCATCAGCTGGCCCGACACCTTCCTGGTGTCGTTCCCGAGCATGTCGACCATGTACTGCTTGGTGCCCTGCCACGAGTCGAACGCCCGGTAGAGGAGGATCGCCTCCTCGACAAGCGGGTCGAAGGCCGCCGATGCCCAGGACACGCGGCGGTCGAGCAGCCATGAGGTGACGTGTGACCCACGCAGCCCCATCTTCCAGTGCCGCATCTTGGCCGCGAGCCGGGCGTCCGCGGCGGTCAGCTCCGGCTCTCCGACCAGCCGCAGTGTCTCCGGCACGCCGGCGTTCGATAGCACGGCGACGCGCGCGTCGAGCTGTGCTCCGGGGTGCAGCGAGCGTTCCTCCGACAGCACGATGCCCGTTGCCCGTCCGTCTTTGATCAGGATGCGGTCGACGGTGCTGCTCGTCCAGATCGTCCCGCCGTGCTCGAGAAAGCAGTGAGTGAGGGCGTCGGTCAGGGCCTCGTTGCCTCCGAGCCCGATGCCGGTCGTGTAGTAGAGGGCGAACGTGACGCCGAAGGCACCCTGGCCGCGCGCGAACGGTGCTCCGTGCTCCCAGAACGCCACCGGCGTCATCAGGATCTGGCGACACGCGTCGGACTGAAACGTGCGCTCGCACAGTTCCGGTCCGGTCATCTCAGACATCTCCGCGACCGAGAAGCCCATCGCGTTAGCGCAGATCTCGAACACGCGGTCGAGCTTGGATCCGTCCGGATGGGGCGAGAACGACGCCAGCTCGTTGAACTCAACCATCGTCGCGTGCACCCGCTCCTGGATGCCGAGCATCCGCTCACCGTCGTGCTCGGAGTGCTTGGCGAAGTTCTCCGCCGTGCGCCGCGGGTCCTGACAGATCAGACAGTTCGTTCCATCTCGGTAAGTCGTGCCGAGGATCACAGGGCTCGCGCGGAAGCGGAAGCCGTACTGCTCGAGCTCGAGATCCTCGATCACGGGGGAGTTGCCGGCGAACGACACGCCGACGTGGGGACTGTCGAGCGTCTGCGGCCACGTTTCGTGCGTGCAGCAGAAGGTGCCGAGTTCGCTGTTGGCCTCGACAATCAACACATCGAGGCCGGCCTTCTGCAGGTAACAAGCCGCCGGCAGCCCGCCGGACACCCCGCCCCCGACGACGATCACGTCGTAGACGGCGCTCACGCGGGCGTCCCGGGGCCGCCGGCTGCCTCCTCGCGCCGGCGCGAGAGGCGGATCACCATGTCCGCGACCAGGCCGGTCCAGCCCGTCTGATGCGAGGCGCCGAGGCCGCGGCCGTCATCGCCGTGGAAGTACTCGTGGAAGAACAGCGCATCTCCCCAGCTGGGATCCGGGTCTTTCCGGTCCCCGAACACGGGCCGGCGGCCGCTCGAATCCACCAGGAAGATGTCGACGAGACGCTGCGAGAGGTCGGTCGTGATCTCCTGCAGTGTGAGCGTCCGGCCAGAGCCGCGCGGGAACTCGACGGTGAAGCCGTCTCCTAACCGGACCGCGAAGCGCTCGAGGGCACCGATCACCAGATAATTGACGGGAAACCAAACCGGCCCACGCCAGTTCGAGTTACCGCCGAACAGCGGCGTCGTCGACTCTGCCGGTTCGTAGTCGACGGTCGCGACGACGCGGCCGTCCTCCCAGAACTCGAACGGGCGGTCCCGATACGCGGCCGAGAGCGCCCTCAAGCCGTGCCGTGAGAGGAACTCGCCTTCGTCGGCCAGGCGCTCGAGGATGCGGGGCAAGCGGTTGTCGCCGACGAGCGCCAGCATCGTCACCTCGTCACTCCCGGCGGCGGGCTGGACGGCGGGCGCGTACTCGGGGCGGGCGAGCAGGAACTCCCGGACCCGAGCGGTGAACTCGGACAGCTGCGTCGTCTGCTCGCCCTCGCCGAGGGCGACTGCGCAGAGTGGGATCAGCCCGGTCATCGAGCGCACTCGCACCTGCCAGACGGTGCCGTCGGAGGGCCTGCGGACCTGGTCGTAATAGAAACCGTCGGACTCGTCCCACAGACCCCGGTCGTTGATCGCCTCGGCGATCAACGCGTAGTGCTCGAAGAACTTGATCGCGACATCCTCGTACGCGGGGTCGACCTTCGCGAGGACGATCGCGATCTCGAGCATGCTGAGGCAGTACAGAGCCATCCAGCCGGTGCCGTCGGCCTGCTCGAGCACGAGCCCCTCCGGCAACGGCGCCGAGCGGTCGAACGGCCCGACGTTGTCCATCCCGAGGAAGCCGCCGCCGAAGAGATGGTCGCCCTGGGGATCCTTGACATTCGCCCACCAGGTGAAGCCGAGTAGGAGCTTGTGGAACACACGCGCGAGCCACTCGTGGTCGCGCGCGCCGTCATTCTGGAATACCGCGAGCGCGGCCAGCGCGTGGACCGGCGGATTGACGTCGCCGAAGTTCCACTCATACGCCGGAAGCTGGCCGTTGGGGTGCATGTACCACTCGCGGGTGATCAGGCGCAACTGCTCTTTGGCGAACTCCGGGTCGATGTGGCTGAGCGTGATCGCGTGGAAGGCCAGATCCCAGGCGGCATACCACGGGTACTCCCATTTGTCCGGCATCGAGATGATGTCGTGGTTATAGACGTGGCGCCACCCGGCGTTCCGCGCCTTCAGGCGGGACGCTGGCGGCGACGGCTGGCCCGGGTCGCCCGCGAGCCAGCGCTCGACGTCGTAGTTGTAGAACTGCTTGCTCCAGAGCATTCCCGCGAACGCCTGACGCATCACGAGCGCCTCGTCGGCGGTCGCTGCGGGCGCGATCGACGCGTAGAAGGCGTCGGCCTCGGCGGCCCGCGCGCGCATCGCGCCCGACCAGGAGCGCGCCAGGTCACGGCGCTCCGGCGCCAGCCGGAGCTTCAGCTCGGCCGTCCTCCCGGGATCGAGGATCACGTGGTAGTGGAGCGCCGCCTTGGTCCCGGCGCGTGCCGGATTCACTGTCGCAGCGCCGCTGATCACGTGGTCGCCGATGCCGTCCTTCGGATACGGCGGGCCGGCGTCCGAGCCCCAGAGGCGGCGAGCATTGCTCTCGTTCTCGCAGAACAGCGGCTCTGAGGTCCCGTCCCCGGCGAGCACCATCGTCCCGAGCTCGGGGCACTCCGCCACCAGGGCCCCCTCGTGCTCACGGATCGACGGCTTGGCAATCGCGGGGTCCCACGACCATCGGTTGCGGAACCACAGCGTCGGCAGGACGTCGAGACTTGCCTGCTCGGGGCCCGCGTTGCGGATCTGCACGCGCAGGCAGATGTCGTCGGGCGCCTGCTTGGCGTAGTCCACCGTCACGTCCCAGTACCGGCCCTCGGCGAATGCGCCGGTGTCGATCAGCTCGTACTCGGGGGCCGTCCGGTCGCGGCGGGCGTTTTCGGCGAACAGGTCGGCGTAGGGGAAGGCTCGCTGCGGATACGCGTAGCGCCAGCGCATCCACGCGTGCGTCGGTATGCAGTCGAGGTACCACCAGTACTCCTTCGCGTCTTCACCGTGGTTGCCCTCATGACCCGTGAGGCCGAAGATGCGTTCCTTCAGGATCTGGTCCTGACCGTTCCAGAACGCGAACGCGAGGCACAACAGTTGCCGGTCGTCGCAGATGCCCCCGAGTCCGTCCTCGCTCCACCGGTACGCGCGCGAGCGAGCTTGTTCGTGGGGGAAGGACGACCACGCGTCGCCGTCGGCGCTGTAGTCCTCGCGCACCGTGCCCCACGCGCGCTCGGCCAGGTACGGTCCCCATTTTCGCCACGCGCGGTCATGGCCGCGCGCGCGTTCGGCGTCTTCAGCGCGCGTCGTCATCGACCTGGGACTGGGGGATCGACATCCGGAGCCCGAAGATATAGGTCGCCGCTGCCACAACGGCATCTGAAGCCCGGCCGCGTCACAATATTTGCTCCGAGATGACGGGATCCGAGCCCCACCGCGTAGTGATCATCGGCTCGGGCTTTGGCGGTCTGTTCGCCACCCGCAGCCTGAAACGGGCACCCGTCGCCGTGACGGTCGTTGCCCGTACGACTCATCATCTCTTTCAGCCGCTGCTGTATCAGGTCGCGACAGGCATTCTCTCGGAGGGAGAGATCGCGCCCCCGACGCGCGAGATCCTGCGTCGCCAGCGTAATGCCAGCGTCGTGCTCGGGGAGGTCTGCGACATCGATCTCGCAGCTCGCACGGTGACCTCGTGGGTCGCGGACCACGAGACGGTCACGCCGTACGACAGCCTGATCGTGGCCGCCGGCGCGGAATCCTCGTACTTCGGGCACGATGACTGGGCGGGAGATGCCCCCGGCCTGAAGAGCATCGATGATGCGCTCGAGCTGCGCCGGCGGATCCTCGGCGCCTTCGAGATGGCCGAGATCGAGGAGGATCCGCAGGCGCGAGCGGCGTGGATGACGTTCGTGGTCGTCGGCGCCGGCGCAACCGGCGTCGAGATGGCGGGGCAGATCGCCGAACTGGCGCATCACTCGCTGCGATCGAACTTCCGCCGCATCGATCCCTCGAAGTCCCGGATCCTGCTCGTCGACGCGCTGCCTCGGATCCTTACCCAGTTCGACAGCCGCCTCTCGACCAAGGCGAGCCACCGGCTCGAGAAAATCGGGGTCGAGATCCAGCTCGGGGTACGGGTAACCGCCGTCGACCGAGCCGGGCTCGAGATCAGCGGCTCCGATCAGGCGCCGCGCCGCGTCGACGCCAGGACCAAGGTCTGGGCCGCGGGCGTCCACGCCTCGCCGCTCGGAGCGATCCTCGCCGACGCCGGCGGATTCGAGCTCGACCGCGGCGGCAGGGTGCCGGTGAGCCCCAACTGCTCGCTGCCGGGACATCCTGAGGTGTTCGTCGTCGGCGACATGATGTCGCTCGACGACCTCCCCGGCGTCGCCGAGGTGGCCCTGCAGTCAGGCCGGCACGCTGCGAAGGAGATCGAACGCCGGCTCGGCGACGGTGGCGGGGCCGAGAAGCGGTTTCGCTATCGCGACCTCGGCACCCTCGCGTCGATCTCGAGGTCGTTTGCGGTTGCCGAGATGGGGCCGATCCGGGTGGCCGGATTCGTCGCCTGGTTGCTGTGGCTATTCGTCCATCTGGCCTTCCTGACCGGCTTCAAGAACCGCGTCAGCACCGTGTTTCACTGGACGATCAGCTTCGTCGGACGCGGACGGGCCGAGCGGACGATCCCGATTCGCGAGTTCTACGCCCGAGCGGCCCCGGATCGGACGAAGCCGGGCGGCGGCTAGGGACGGGCCGGGTTGCGGCGAGCGATGTAGGCCAGCATCTTCCCTTCCAGCGGGATTGCCTGCCAGTTCTCAGGACCGTCGACGAACAGCGCGAAGGCGACCACCTGCCGGCCTGGGACATGGCAGTAGCCGGCCAGGTTCGTGACATTGTCGAGCGTGCCGGTTTTGGCGACGCAGTGGCCCTGTGCGGGGGTTCCTGTCGCGATCGTCTGCACCGTCCCGTTGATGCCAACCGTCGGCAGCGAGTGCCACAGGACCTCACCCCTGGGGCTGCGCCACACTTCGCGCAGGAGCGTCACCACCTCGAGCGGCGAGGCGCGATCCTTGCGCGAGAGCCCTGAGCCGTCGACGACCTTCGGATACAAGTCGTAGTCGGTGTTGAGCACGCCCGCGATCACGTGGGCGCCGGCCGCCGTGGTACCCGCGCCGCCGAACCGCGCGCCCAGTTGCTTGGCCAGCGTCTCGGCGTAGAAGTCGTCCGAGGGCACGTTCATCAGACGAAGGATCACCGATAGAGGCGGGGAGGAGACCCTCGCGAGCACGCGAGCGCCGGGCGGGGTCCCCCGCGTTCTTGTTGCCGCGTACGCCCGCACACTGGCCGCGCGCAGGGCGAGCGCGAGCGCGCGCGCGGCGAACGCACCGGGCGTGAGCTTGCCGCTGAGACCGTGATCGTAGGTCAGCGCGCCGAGCTCGCCGCCGAGGTCGCCGAGGTCAGGCGCGAATCCGCTCGACGGCACGCCCCGCTTGGCGTCGAACAGCGAGGCGTCGCCGATCACGCGACCGGTGACGCGGCGGATGCCGTCGCCCACGAGCTGATCGACGAGCTGGGAGACGGTCGGTCCGTAGCGATCCTCGTAGATGTCATTGAAGCCGGTCGAGCCGAACGTGGGATCCCCGCCGCCGCGGAGATAGAGGTTCCCGCGCCACACGCCTCCCGGGCCGAGCCGCCCGCGACCGAGCACGGTTGTGTGGAAGCGTGCTTTCGGCCCCAGCTCGGAGAGCGACGCGATCGTGGTGAACAGCTTCTCGACCGACGCTGGCGGGCGCTTGACCCGGGCGCGCAGGGAGAAGACCGGGGTCCCTGTCGTCAGGTCGTACACGTAGGCGCCGGAGTCCGGTCCCGCGAGCCTGAGCTCGCGCTGGAGTTCGACACCGAGCTGATGCACGCCGCCGAGGGGCGGCTGCCGCGCGTCGGCGGCGAAAGTGCTCGTCGTCGTCTTCGCCCGTGCGGCGGGTGCCCTGCGCGTGCTCCGCGTCGAGCCTGCCCGTTTTGGCGGGTTGCCCTTGGCGGCTCCACACCCGGCGGCGGCGCCGGCAGCGAGTGCCAGTGTCGCCAGCGTGGCGGGGAGGCCGCGGACCCCTGCCGCGCGCGCCAAACGTTCGAGGGCCAGCCGCATCGACGGCGTAGTTTGGCGCCTCGAGCGGCGGCGGCGCCCCGGTGCCGGCTCGCCGGGCCGAGTCGCTGGTAGATTGGGTAATCCACGGTGGGCGTAGCTCAGCTGGTAGAGCTCCTGGTTGTGGTCCAGGCGGTCGGGGGTTCGAGTCCCCTCGCTCACCCTCCGTGAAGTGCCTGCAAAACAGCATAATCGGGCGGCATCCGCCGCTAATTCAGCATCGAGACGGTCGCCTCGATCTACCAGGGTTCTACCAAAGTAGGCGCAGACCGCCGAGACGTGCGTGCCGCACTGAAGCGAGGTATCGTCCCGACAGCGTCCTCAACGCGTGCCCCTGAGCCTCGCGACTCCCGCTCGCCCGCGCGTGCCAGCTGGATGGCGCCTGCGTTGGCGAGACCGGAGCACGAGGCACGATGGCGCCCGAGCGTCGCTCCGTTTAGGGCAGGCGGTAGCCGCGCTCGGCTTTGGCTACCTCGCCTGACTTGGTGAGCTTGGAGAGCGTGGTGCTGACGGTTGCGCGGCCAAGGCCGGTCGCTTTGGCGACCTCGCCGGCGGTCAGCGCGCCGTTGCTCGAGAGCGCCGCGAGAACTGCCGCTTTGGTGGCACCGGGTGCGGTTCGCGCTCCTGCGCTTCCGTTGCTCCCGGCGCCCCTAGCCGTCGAACGGGTCCGCGGCGAGCCCTGCTTCGGCGCGGAAGGCTTGCGCGCTGCGGCCCGCGGCGTCGGGCCCTTCACCGGCGGCGTAGCTGAGCGCTCGCGTGGGTCAAGCGCGGCGAGCGCGTTGCGGAGCTTCTCGATTTCGGCGTGCAACTGGTCGAGGCGATGCTCGATGTCGCGTCGAATCTGGTCAAGCATGTCTGCGGGTCCTTTCTTTGCGGCGGTTTGTCCTCGACACGAAGCGTCAGGCATGCTGACAGAACGATCGGTCTGATTTCGCTACGAGGTCAGCAGCCATCCTTGATCCGCATCACCGGCCGACCCCTCTCAGCATTCGGCTCCGTTCGGACAGCACCGCCACAGTGGTTCGGGTTTCGTGTCCGATAGCAGACCGCGCCGCTGGTACAGGCCGGCGATCCGCGTCAGCAGTCGAAGCGAAACGCCGCACGGATAGTCCTCAGCGTCGACCACCTTCGTGTCGTGGAACCGCTGAGTTAGCTGGCTCTGCCGGATCGCCTCCTCCCTCGTCGGACTGTGCCACGGCCGATCGAATCGGCCTCGATCTGGCAGCTCTGGGGGAACCTACAACCCTGAGCCGTAGTGTGCTTACAAACAGCGGCACCTCGCAACGCCGCGGTGTCCGGGCCGGGGCGTACGCTCGATAGCTTGCCGGTCGCGACTCACACCAGCGAGCTGCTCGTTTCCGCGGTCACGGACGTGCGCGACGAACTCGACCTCCGAACCGAGCGGCTGGCGACTGCCCTGTCCGTGCCCGACAAAATGCTTGTCGAGCTTCAGCTCCTGATCGACGAGGTCCCGGACGACAAACTGCGGACAGCCTTGCTCGAGCACCTCGATCGCGTCGCGCCATTTTCTGATCGGCTATCGCCACGACCTGGTTGATGCAGCGTCCCCGGACCTGTGGGACCCTCTCAAGGTCCTGATTGCGGACGTGCGCGAGGACGAGCGCAGCACACGAACCAGCGTCTGACGGCAGTTCACTTCGCGATGGAGCAGCAAGGTAGTGCGAGCGCCGTGCGCACAGACGCATCCACCAGCCGCCGCGTAGGCCCTCGCTGCCGGTTCTCGTCCGAAGCGGCGGCCAGCACGCATTACGTTCCATCGGCGCTCCCGCCCGAAAAGCCGGTATGTGGAGCCTCGCTACCCTCCGTAGCTGATGTGCTACAGTCGGTGCGTGGCAGGTGACGTCTCAGTCCGTGAGCTGCGCAACCACACCGCAGAGGTGCTACGGCGCGTAGAGGCTGGCGAGCGCTTGCGGGTCACAGTCGACCGGCGTCCCGTCGCCGAGCTCGCTCCGCTCCCAGCGCGCGCCATGTGGGTGCCCCGGGAGCGCGTCGTGAGCGGACTCGCTCAGGCTGACGCTGCTCTACGCGATGAGTTGGCCGAGGCGCTGCCCGACACCATCGATGAGCTGTGAGAGGCCTTCTCGACACCTCTGTGTTCATCGCCGGTGAGCAGGCGCGCCGGTTGGCTAGCGACCGGTTGCCTGATGAGGCAGCGGTTTCCGTGGTGACCCTGGCTGAACTTGAGCTCGGAGTGCAACTCGCCACGACCGAGGCCGTGCGCGGGCGGCGGCTGCGGACGCTCCAAGCGACGCGCGAGACCTACCTTGCCTTGCCCATCGACGAGGCAGTCGCCTCAGCGTTCGCCGAGCTGGTCGCGATCGCGCGGCGCACTGGACGTAGGCCCAAGGTCCAGGACGCTTGGATCGCCGCGACGGCACGCGCGCATGATGTCGCCGTCTACAGCCAAGACAGTGACTTCGACGACCTGGAAGTGGACGTCGTGCGGGTCTGATTCCTCTGCGGACTCATGCGTCGAGTCGCCCTGGCCGTCCACCGAATCCAGGACGTCTGCCGCTGATCGTCCGAAGCGGTAGTGATGCTTGCATCGGTCGGCCTACTTCCCGCGTCACCTCCTTCTCCGATCTGAGGGTCAGCCCAGACCGGCAGGAGCAACCTGGACGGGAATCAAGCGTCTCGATTCGATCCGCTCCCGCGTCTCCGTCTACGTCTACGTCTACGTCGACGGAGACGTATCGGGAGAACGTGCCGATGTTGGCTCTAAGTGGTCGTCTTCCGAAGTATGCGGCGAGTTTGAAGGAGTCATAACTCGGGTGGCGAATCCTGGTGGTGATGGCGCAGATCTCCCCGCATCAGGTGACCTTGGCTGATGAGCAGCGCCGCGCGTTGGAGCGTCGCGCGGCGGCGTACTCGGGCCCGCACCGGGATGTGGTGCGCGCGAAGGCGATCCTGCTGGCGGCTGATGGGCTTTCGAACACCGAGATCGCGGAGCGGTTGGCGTGTTCGCGCCAGGCGGTGTCGACTTGGCGAATACGGTTCTGCCAAGAGGGTGTCCAGGGTCTTGAGGAAAGACCGCGGTCGGGTCGACCGCGGCGTTTTTCCCCCGGCGCAGGTCGCCGAGGTCAAGGCGATGGTGTGCGCGCTGCCGGCCGAGCAGGGCGTACCGCTCTCGCGGTGGTCCAGCGCTGAGCTGGCGGTCGAGGCGGTCAGGCGCGGGATCGTCGCGACGATCGCGGCCGTCACGATCTGGCGGTGGCTGCACGAGGACGCGGTCCGCCCGTGGAACTACCGCTCGTGGATCTTTCCGCGCGACCCGATGTTCGCCGAGAAGGCCGGTCGGATCCTCGATCTCTACGAAGGCCGCTGGGAGGGAAAGCTACTCGGGCCGGGCGATTTCGTGGTGTGTTGCGATGAGAAGCCGTCGATCCAAGCCCGCGCCAGGATCCATGCCAGCGAGCCCGCGAAGCCTCACGGCGAGGGGCAGCGCGTCGAGCACGAGTACGAAAGGCGCGGGGCTCTGTGCTACTTCGCGGCCTGGGACGTACGCCGCGCGCGCCTGTTCGATCGCTGCGACGAGAAGGACGGGATCGTCCCGTTCGACAAGCTGATCAAGCAGTTCATGACCCAGGAGCCCTACCGGTCCGCCAACAGGGTGTTCGTGATCGTCGACAACGGCTCAGCGCACCGTGGGAAGCGGTCGATCAACCGCCTGCAGGGACGCTACAAGAACCTGATCCTCGTTCACACCCCGGTGCACGCCAGCTGGGTCAACCAGGCCGAGATCTACTTCTCCGTGGTCCAGCGCAAGGCGCTGGAACCCAACAACTTCCCCGACCTGGAGACGCCCCAACACCAGCTCGCCGCATGAGCCATCAATCCGTCAACGAACTTGCGAAGACGACCACGGCTGACCGGGGCATTTCGGGTCGGCGCACTCCTCCTCGTGGCTGAGGTGATCGCGTGGGTGGTCGTCTTGATCAACCAGTCGTAGACTTAGTGTCATGGCCGACAAGCCCCAGCCGCAGCCCATTCGACCGAGCCCCATGGTTGGCGAGACGCGCGACAACGGCAGCAGCGGCTCGAAGCGGCGCTGAGTCGCTCAGGTTCGCGATCCGTCGACCGCCTCGGGTGTTGGCGGACGGAAGGCCTGCTCGACCCATCTCCTCGTGAAGTCCCTGCCGTCAGTCAGTCGGCGTCTCGGAGGTTGCTTTCGCGCTCGATCGCTTCACGCGTCGCCTGAACGTCGATGTCGAGCGACGCGAACGCGCTCGCTGCCTCCTCATCGTCAGCCACCGACGCGAGGAGGTCGCTAGCACACCGCTACTGATCGAGGCCACGGCTCGGGACGGCTACGTCGTGAGCGGCCGCTTCGAGGACGGGACCGCGGGCGACGTCGACCTGTCGTACCTCACCGAGTACGGCGGGGTGTTCGCACCGCTCGAAGACCTCGAGTACTTCCAGCGGTCCCGGGCGGACGAGGAGGCTGGCACGATCGAATGGCCGAACGACGCTGACATCGCCCCCGAGACCCTCTACGCGCACGCGAAGCGGCTCACGACGACCGCAGCCTAGCCACGAGTTGACCCGGCGTCTCTGACTCCGATGTCGACGATGCAGCGTTGAGAGCGGCACGTCGAGGTAGGCGGCGCTCTCCCGCCGTGAATAGGGCGCGCCGCGGACGCGCGTCGTCAGGTGCCGGCTCGGGCGGAGATCATCAGGCAGGCCGTCAGACGAGGGGATGCTCGGAATTGAGGCAGGTCGCGGTGGACCCGATCGATGAGTTTCGGTCGCCCACCGAGTCAGCAGGTCTGATTACCGATCGCGAGGCAGAGGAGTCATCTATGACGTCACACCAGCTTGGGACGCGTGAGCAGTGGGCAGTCGCATATGCCGAGCTGCGAGCCGAGGAGAAGGACCTAACGCGCCGCAATGCGGCGCTCGCGCGCAGACGCCTGGCGTTGCCGTGGGTGCCGGTCGAGAAGGATTATCGCTTCGAATCCAACGATGGCACAAAGACGCTTGCGGAGCTGTTCTGCGGGCGCTCGCAGCTGATCGTGCGCCACTTCATGCACGGCCCCAAGACGCCTGAGGGTTGTCCTGGCTGCACGTTCGAGACCGACAACCTCGTTGGGGCGGTCGCCCATCTCGCGCACCGCGACGTGACCTTCATCCTCGCCTCGCGCTCACCGCTAGAGGTGCTCAATGCTTATCGGGCGCGCATGGGCTGGGAGATCGAATGGGTGTCGTCCGAGGATGCGTTCGACAGCGACTTCTACGAGATGATGCAGGTGCCGACGCCGCGCCGGCCCGGCAACATGCTTGACGTGATGGAGCTGATGGCGCTGAGTGTTTTCGCGCTCGATGGCGGCGTCGTCTACCACACCTATTCGACCTACGACCGCGGCACCGAGGCGCTCAACGCGACCTGGCAGCTGCTCGACCGCGCGCCGAGGGGCCGGGGTGAGGACTTCGACGGCTGGCCACGCAAACGCGACGAGTACGTGACCGCCTGATGGGAAAAGTGTCGTGGGCACCCCTGGCGAAAGAGGCTCGCCCACCGGCGAGCTAGCCGCTGGGCCGGTTCGATCTGGCTACGTAAACCCTGCGACGATGGGAACCGTGCCGCTCCTCGATCAAGACGACCTGAGCAGGCAGGTAGGCGACCGCAATAAGCGGCTTGCTCTGCTGGC
>Ga0302326_10007456_pt1 | contig 24323 bp, 26 predicted proteins | sample Palsa_T0_3_FD_202264 | JGI IMG/M metagenome (GOLD analysis project Ga0302326, IMG submission 202264) | Peat permafrost microbial communities from Stordalen Mire near Abisko, Sweden - Palsa_T0_3 | ecosystem: Environmental > Terrestrial > Soil > Palsa > Peat permafrost | place: Sweden: Abisko... | reverse complement strand
TCCAGTTCATAGCGCGCCACGGTTCCCGCCGCGCCCAATAGAAGCAAGAGAAGAATGCGCACGTGTGCCCCACTTTCGTTTCGGATGTGCCGGCGCGCCAAGGTGCCTGCCAACAAAAAAACTCCTGGACGCCTCGCGGCGCGCAGGAGTCATCAGTCCTCGACGGACGGTTCAGGCGAACTCCATCGCCTTCCAAATTCCATGCTGCACAGAAAATCCTATATCGTCATGGCCGCCGCTGCAAGTGCCGGCATCCTACAGTTTTCCCCAGAATGCGAAGGCCACCGCGCCGAAGATGCACAGGAACGAAAGCGCGTAGTTCCATTTCAGCCGCTCGCCCAGATATAAAAAGGCGAAGACCACGAACACCGTGAGCGTGATCACCTCTTGAATAATCTTTAGTTGAAAGGCCGTGAATTCTCCGTAACCGATGCGGTTCGCCGGCACCTGAAAGCAATATTCCAGGAACGCAATCATCCAGCTCACCACGATCACCAGCAGGAGCGGCCGGTTCCGGTATTTCAGATGGCCGTACCACGCGATGGTCATGAAAATATTCGAGCAGATCAGCAGCAATACCGTTTTCATAAACGGAAAATCCTAACACGGCCTCCACGCGGCTCTTGCTTCCTGACCAATCTAAACAATACAGACGCTCATCGCCCGGCACATAATCTGCGGCCGGTCAATCCTTGGGATTCGTCGCAAACACCGAAAGCTCCGGCACGAATCCGCGGTCTTCCATCTCCAGCGCCGCTTTCACGATATAGGCGATATCCTCGGCGCGCAGCTTCGTGGGATTCTCCTTCTGCGCAAAACCCGCCGTCGCCGCGAAGCTCGTCAGCACTTCGCTGGGGTTGATGAGTATCACGCGTATGTTATGTTTGCGCAGTTCCGCCCGCCAGCATTCGGTCATCCCTCGCAGTGCGAACTTGCTCGCGTAATAGGCCGTGCCGTTGGCCGCTCCGCGCAATCCCGCCGTCGAGGAGATGTTCACGATATTTCCCCGCCCGCGCTGAATGAAATGCTTCGCGGCCTCGCGTCCCATGAGCATCGCCCCGGTAACGTTGGTGGCGAAAACGGCCTCGAAGCTCGCCCGGTCCAAATCCACCAGGCTCTTGAAAACGCCAAAGCCCGCGTTGTTCACCAGGATGTCCAACTCACCGAATTCCTTCAGCGCCTCGCGATAGGTCCGCTCCACATCCGCTTCCTTGGCCGCGTCCGCCTGAATCGGAAACGCGCCCAGCGCCTTCGCCGCCTCCGCCAGGCGGCTCTTGTCCCGCCCGGTAATGATCACTTTTGCGCCACTTGCGCTCAACGTCTGGGCGATGGCGCGCCCAATGCCGGCGCTGCCGCCGGTCACCAATGCCACCGCGTTCTTCAGGTTCATCGCCGCTCCTTTTCACGCCACGCACCCATAGCCTACCAATTAGACTGCGGCTCGCGAAATCCGGCTTTTGTGTCCGCCCTTTGGCTTCGTCCCAGACGCGGTGTGAAGAGCCCAGCCGCGCTGCATCGCAAGAAGCAAGATTCCAAAATGATAACTCTGGCTATTGTGGCCCCGCAGGCGTAAGAATGGAGATACCTTCCCACTCAAGGCGGACAGTGCCGCCCGAGCCAATTTCAGGAGGAGCACATGACCGGACAATACGGTGGGGCCGTGGTTCCCAAGAGGGGCGATCGCGTAGGCACGGACAAGCAGGCGGGTGTGTTTGTGGTGGTGGACATCAACATGCTTATGCAGACCGCCAACGTTAAGTCCACCGACGACCAGGGCCACGTCACCACGAATGTGCCGTGGACGTCGTTAAAGCCTCTCGCGAAGTAGTCGCTGGCATTCATTGCCGGGAATCTTTCTCCGGGCCGCCCCCTGGGGCCCATGTGCAGGTAGCGAACTGTCCTCCGGTTCCGCCCAGTTCCGGGAAGCCAGCCCCGAAAAGCGGGGTGCCGCTTTACCGTCCACCGGTGATACGTCAGAAGAGAATTGGAAACGTCGCGGTGTGCGCGAATTCTGCCCGCATGCGATACGCGCCTGTCCGGGCTAAGGCTGTGCTCTTGGGTATTGCAAACATTTGGAGAGGACCTCATGGACACCAACAAAACGGAACCGTCTTTCGAACCGGTCAACAAGGGCAACTGCCAGTTTCAGCGCTGCACCAGTCCCGCCAAGTTTCGCGCTTCCTGGGCCTTGGGTATCATGGTGAAGCTCTTGTGTGTCACGCACAAACCAAGCGTGGAGGGAAAATCCTTCGAAGAAGTCGGCCCCACGGCCTTCGGAAGCAGGCCGATGCGTTCCTCGTAAAACGCGCGGCGATCGCGACTTCGCCGGCGCCTTCCTCGTCTCTGCAGTTTGGAGTTTTACGCGCCGGGCGAAGCCTTGACGTCCCACGCCAGGCCCAGCAGGCGCAAGGCCGTGATGCCATACCAGTTGACGTCGATTTCATACCACGCCAGCCCATGACGCGCCGATTGCGGCTGCGAATGGTGGTTGTTGTGCCAGCCCTCGCCGAAGGTCAGTATCGCCACCCAAAAACTGTTCCGCGAATCGTCCCCCGTGGCAAATCGTCGCGAGCCCCACATGTGCGTGGCCGAGTTCACCAGCCACGTGGCGTGATGGCCGATCACCGTGCGCAAGCAGATGCCCCACAGCACGCAAGGCCACCCGCCGAACCAGTACAGCGGCGCCGCCAGCGCGGCTAGCGGAACCCAGTGCCATTTGCTGATCCAGCGATGGAAGCGGTCCTGGCGAAGATCCGGCACGTAGCAGAGCATCTCCGAAGGCGCGTTGTGCAGGGCTCTTCCGGTAATCACCCAGCCCACATGGGCCCATAGGCCGCCGTCTCGCGGTGAGTGTGGATCGCCCTCTTTGTCGGCATTCTGGTGATGCACGCGATGCGTGGCCACCCAGGAGATTGGCCCGCCCTCCAGCGCCAGCGACCCGCAAACGGTCATGAAATATTCCAGCCACTTCGGCGTCCGGTATCCGCGGTGCGTCAGCAGGCGGTGGTAACACATGCCGATCCCCAGACTTCCGGAAATCCACCACAGCAGGACACACGCGAAGAGCGCCTTCCAGGTGAACATGAACAGCGCCGCGATAGCTCCGGCGTGCAGGAGAACCAGAAGAATGGTTGTGAACCAGATGATCGGCTGCGTGAAGGTCTTGTCGTTTCGTAGAATGCGCATCGTTACCCTTCGATGATATCCTGGCGGCTTCCTGGCGCGTTCGTAAAATCTCAACTGCCTGTATCTTCAATGCAAATGCAACTCAAGCTTCAATGATGTGATTGCGGATGGCGTATCGCACGAGCCCCGCCAGGGAATGGCAGTCGATTCTCCGCATGATGTTGGCGCGATGCGTTTCCGCCGTCTTGGCGCTGATTCCCAGGGCCACGCCTGCTTCCTTGCTGCTGTGTCCTTCCGCCAGCAGTTGCAATACTTCTCTCTGGCGGCCCGTCAGTCGCGGAGTGCGGGGACCGGGTTGCCCTTCTCTGTTCAGAGGATATCCTCCTCCGCCCGCTTGCGCGACTTTTTGACTGTAAAAGGTCTTGCCCTGGCGCAAGGCTTCCACGGCGGAAACCAGGTCTTGCACCGTGTCGGACTTCAGTAGATACCCGCTCGCTCCCGCATGTACCGCCTGCTGGATCAGCAGGTCGGTGTCATGCATGGTCAGCAGCAGCACCTTGGTTGCTAAGCCGCTCCTGGCAATTAGCCGCGTCGCCTCCAGCCCGTTCAAGACCGGCATCCCGATATCCATGATGGCCACTTCCGGCCTGAGCTGCCTGGTCATTTCCACGGCCTCTCTGCCGTCATGCGCTTCCGCGGCTACTTGCCAGCCGGGCTGTTCTCGCACAAAAGCACAAAGCCCCTTCCGCACAATCTCGTGCGCATCAGCCACCAGCAAACGTAGCGCTCCCATGCTTCCCTCCAAAACGGCACAAAGCGACAGCCGAGCCATTTTACGAAGAGACACAAAGAGTGTACTGTTCCTTTTTGAACACAGTATGAATATCGGTCTTTTCGCCCGCCGGAGTGGAGGGAGCGGGTTTCCAACCCTAGGCGCTCGCCTGCCACTGCGACACTTCTTCGCTTACCACCGTGAACTGTCTCAGATTGGCCGCCCCAAACGATGTGGTCATGGCCACATCCGCGGCGTCGCGTCCCGTAGCCATCAGCACGCGCCCGAGGCGCGGATGGTTATGCCGCGCATCGAACGTCCACCAGCGATTCTCCAGGTAGACTTCAAACCACGCGCTGAAATCCATGGGGCTCGGATCGCGTGGCACGCGGATATCGCCTAAATATCCGGTGGCATAGCGCGCCGGAATATTCAGCGCCCGGCACAGCGTGACCGCCAAGTGCTGAAAATCCCGGCAAACTCCCTGGCGCTCCATGTACGCATCCATAGCCGTCTTCGTGGGACGGGCATAGGCATACCCAAAGGTGATCCAACTGTGCACCCAGTCGCTCACCGCCTGCACCCGCGACCACCCCGGACGCATCCCCCCAAACAATTGCGCGGCTATCCCCAGGAATCGGTCCACTTCGCAATAGCGGCTGTTGTACAGGTAGCGCAGGATATCGTGCGGCAACTCATGCACCGGATGCTCGCGCGCGTTGGGGTTCGCCTCGTCGCCCTGCCCCGAGTCGTAGATCTGTGTCAGGGTGCTCATGCGCAGTTCGCCCGGCTGCGCCACGAAGCGCATGCAGCGATTCCCGAAACTATCGAAAAAACTCTGCGTCTGCGCCCAGGGTTGCAATTGCAGTTCGTCGGGGGCCAGCAGATCCCCCGCCCGTGAGGGATGCACGTTCAGCAGCGTCACCATGCTGACCGGGACCGGAATATCGAACCAAATGTCGTATCCGATTCGCAAAATCATCGCTTCGCTCGAATTCTGAGGATCGCCGCCCGCACCTCGGCCCGGGTTCCAAACCCCGCGGGACGTCCAACCGTGTCCGGATACGGTGCGAGCTATATTTCCAGCCCGCCATGATTAGATGTGGCTACCTGGAGTTGTGGTCGCCGGGTTACCCTTTAATTGTGCCTGATGCAAGGGCGTTCCGGAAATGATCTTCCGATCATTTCTTGACTCAGCCCCATCACAGTTCCGTCCGCCGCTTCCCCCGCGCCGTTCGCCGGCCCTTCCTTGCTTGGACTGGTAGAGAATTTCGGGAGACCTTGACAAAATCTCACATTAGATATATTCCAATTCATTCATGGACGCCGAGGCAATTAAACGGTCCTTGGAGGACAGCGGCTTGCGGTGCACTCCGCAGCGCTACGCCGTGATGGCGTTTTTGATGGAACACAACAGTCATCCCACGGCTGCGGAAATCTTCGAAGCCGTGAATCGCGTGGATCCCCGCTCTTCCAGGGCCACCACGTATAACAATCTGCGGGACCTGGTGCAGACGGGTTTGGTGCGTGAAGTGGCCGTCGAGGGCCGCGCCGCGCGATACGATGCCAAAGGCATGCGGCATCACCACTTCATCTGCGACCGCTGCGGCAATGTGGAGGACATGGAGTGGTACGCCGTGCCCGTCCCTGCCTCGGGATCCCTCGGCAAGCGGGTTCTTCGCGAATGCGAACTCATTTTCCGGGGGCTCTGCACGAAATGCGCTCCGCGGCGCGCTTCCCGTTAAGCGTTGTAGTCTTTATGTAATTCGTCACAATGTTTTGACTAATTCCAAGGAGCTTGAACCGATGGAAAATGAAATCACAGGAACAGCGGCGTCCGTACCCAATAATCCAACCGAGGCCAGATGCCCGGTAATGGGCGCTCACAGGCACACCGTTGCGGGTGCGCCAACCAATGCGCGCTGGTGGCCGGATCAGTTGAACCTGAAGATCCTGCACCAAAACTCCGCCCTGTCCGATCCCATGGACAAGGAATTCGATTATGCGAAGGAATTCAAGAGCCTCGATCTTACTGCCGTGATCAAAGATCTCCACGCCGTAATGACGACGTCCCAGGACTGGTGGCCGGCCGACTATGGCCACTATGGACCGCTTTTCATTCGTATGGCGTGGCACAGCGCGGGAACGTACCGCATCGGCGACGGCCGCGGCGGGGCAGGCTATGGCACCCAGCGCTTTGCGCCCCTCAATAGCTGGCCCGACAATGCCAACCTCGATAAGGCGCGCCGGTTGCTTTGGCCGATCAAGCAGAGGTATGGCCGGAAACTCTCCTGGGCCGACCTGATGATTCTCGCCGGTAACGTCGCGTTGGAGTCGATGGGATTCAAGACCTTCGGTTTTGGCGGCGGCCGCGAGGACGTCTGGGAGCCCCAGGAAGATATTTTCTGGGGGCCTGAGGCCAAGTGGCTGGGGGATGAGCGCTACAGCGGAGATCGCCAACTCGAAAATCCTCTCGCTGCGGTTCAGATGGGCCTGATTTATGTGAATCCGGAAGGGCCCAATGGAAAGCCCGATCCGCTTGCTGCCGCACGCGATATCCGGGAGACGTTCGGCCGCATGGCGATGAATGACGAAGAGACCGTCGCGCTCATTGCCGGCGGGCACACCTTCGGCAAAACCCACGGCGCTGCCGATGCGGGCAAATATGTCGGCGTCGAGCCCGAGGGCGCTCCCATTGAGGAGCAAGGTTTGGGCTGGAAAAACTCTTTTGGCAGCGGCAACGGCACCGACGCGATCACCAGCGGGATAGAGGTCGCATGGAGCGCGACCCCCGTGAAGTGGAGCAATAACTTCCTGGAAAACCTATTCGGCTATGAGTGGGAACTCGTGAAGAGCCCAGCCGGTGCCTACCAGTGGGCCCCCAAGAATGGGGCGGCAGCGGGCACCGTTCCCGACGCCCAGGATCCGTCGATGCGGCACACCCCAGGCATGCTCACCACGGACCTCGCCTTGAAGATGGACCCGAGCTATGCGCCGGTCGCCAAGCGCTTCCACGACCATCCTCAGGAGTTCGCGGACGCCTTCGCCAAGGCCTGGTACAAGCTGACGCATCGCGACATGGGGCCTCTCCCACGGTATCTGGGTCCCCTCGTTCCCAAGGAGCCCCAAATATGGCAAGACCCCGTTCCCTCAGTGGATCATGAACTAATCGGGGAGCAGGATATTGCTGCTTTGAAGGCCAAGATCCTCAAATCCGGACTGTCCATCCCTCAACTGCTTACAACTGCCTGGGCCTCGGCGGCGACGTTCCGCGGCTCCGACAAGCGCGGCGGGGCCAACGGGGCGCGCATTCGCCTCGCCCCGCAAAAGGATTGGGAAGCAAACCAGCCAGCCGAACTGGCGAAGGCCCTGCAGAAGCTGGAGGCGATCCAAAAGGATTTCAACGGTTCGCAGTCTGGTGGCCCGCAGTCCAATGGAAAAGGGAAGAAGGTCTCGCTCGCGGACCTGATCGTTCTGGGCGGCTGCGCTGCCGTCGAGGAAGCTGCAAAAAAGGCTGGGCACAATGTGAAGGTGCCCTTCTCGCCCGGGCGCACGGATACTTCGCAGGCGCAGACCGATGTGCACTCCTTCGCCGTGCTGGAGCCCATCGCGGACGGTTTCCGCAACTATGTCCAGAAGGGCCAGCAAAGACCGGCGGAGGAGTTGCTCGTGGATCGCGCCCAGTTGCTGAAGCTGACTGCTCCCGAAATGACGGTTCTCGTCGGCGGTCTGCGCGCGCTGAATGCCAACTTTGGCCAGTCCAAACACGGCGTCTTCACCAACCGGCCCGAGATGCTGACGAATGATTTCTTCGTCAACCTCCTCGATATGAATACGAAGTGGGAGCCCTCCTCTACGTCCGAAGGCGTGTATGAGGGGCGCGATCGCGCGACGGGCAAAACCAAGTGGACCGCCACGCGTGTCGACCTTGTCTTCGGTTCCAACTCCCAGCTCCGGGCAATCGCGGAAGTCTACGCCTGTGACGATTCGAAGGAGGCGTTTGTGAAGGACTTCGTGGCTGCCTGGAACAAGGTGATGAACCTCGATCGCTACGACCTTGCCTGAGCCGGTGGATAGCGCCTGAGTACGCGTCATCGCTCGGACCCGTTACGATCTCCACTTTGGCCCGGACCTGCGCGTCAAGCCTGGCTGGTCATGCGCAAATACACGCACAGCCTCGTTCGCGGCAAAATGGTTCGCGACGGCCTGCAACCCGAAATGCCCGCTGGCGTGTTGACGACGATCTCTTCTCCTTTAATTTTCAGGCTGGGAAGTAGCGCATGTTCTCGAGATCGGAGATGAGACCGCGTCCGGTCGGGTTCCATCCCAGCTTTTCCCGTGTATGCGCGCTGGAGGCCGGGACATCCCGTCCCACAAACGCAGCGAGCCAGCCAAAATGTCCAGCGGCTTCTTCCGGTGCGAGGGACACCACGGGCACCCTAAGGCCGGAACCAATGGCCTCGGCGATGTCTCGAACGGGCACTCCCTCTTCCGCGACTGCATGAAGCTTGTCGCCTGCGTCGGCCTTCTCCAGTGCCAGCCGGTACAGCCGCGCGGTATCCAGGCGGTGAGCCGCGGGCCAGCGGTTCAGCCCATCGCCGACGTACGCCGAAACACCCTTTTCGCGGGCGACATGGATTGCATAAGTCACCAGGCCCTGCTTCACCGTGTCATGCACCTGGGGAAGCCGCACGATGGCGGCGCGGACCCCGCGTGCTGCGACCGAAGCGGCCGCCTCTTCCGAAGCCGCGCGAGGAACCACTTTCGAACTGACCGGCGGATCGTCTTCGGTGGCCAGAATGCCTGGCCCTGAGTTCGCCATCCCCGTCCCGGAGGTGACCAGCAGGAGTTTGCCGGAGCCGCCCAGAGCGTCCCCCAACGCCTCGATGACTTGCCGATCGGCCTCACAGTTCGCCACGTACTTCGAGAAGTCGTGATTGAACGCGGTGTGAATTACAGCATCTGAATGGGCTGCTCCGCTGCGCAGACTTTCGAGATCCTCCAAGTCTCCTCGATGCGCCTCCGCGCCAGCGGCGATCAGCGACTCTGCGCCCGCATCCGAGCGCGTAAGCCCGAGCACCCGGTGCCCCGAATGAATGAGCTCCTGGACGATAGCGAAGCCGATAAATCCCGTTGCCCCCGTTACAAACACCTTCATAATTCCTCCTTATCTAACGCAAGAAACATTCTCCAACCATTTCTTCGCTTCTCTTCCAAAGCGCCTCGGCGGCGTCGGGATCCAGTGCGTAACCGCGGACTCCTTCGCTTGTAGGGTTAATCGGAACATCCTCTGGGACCACTTGACCTGCGTGGCAGTTCTCACAGTATTTCCCGCCGATCTCCTCGGCCGGAGCAGCCACCGCTGCCCAGATCGAAGTTGCCGCTCCCTGAGGAACTGTCTTCCACGGGAAAGAACTCTTACCCTCTGCTGCAAGCTGTTTCTCCAATTGGGCCATCATCGCCTGTAGCATGGCCGGATCCATGTAGCGGCCCAACTCCGTCTGTATGACCCCGGGATGGACGGCAGCGGCGCGAATCCCGCGTCCGCGATAGCGCCGGTCAAAGGCAACTGCAAAAAGGATGTTTGCGGTCTTCGATCTGCCGTACGCCAAAAATGGCTCATACGGAGTTCTCTCGAAATTGGGATCCTCAAGGTTCACATTCGAGAAGCGGTGGCCTGCGGACGTCACGTTCACCAGCCGACCGCCTGCGCGAAGAAGCTTCGCAATCCGGTTTACCAGGACGAAGTGACCGAGATGATTGGTCCCCAACTGCATCTCAAAATGGTCCGTCGTATAACTGAACGGTGTGGCCATGACGCCGGCATTCGCGATGATCCCATCAAGCGCCTCGCCCTTCCGGAGCAGTTGATCGGCGCACCTTCGGACGCTCGCCAGACTGGCCAGATCGAGTATGACGAGTCCGAAGCTTCCCCCGTTCGCCGCCGCGTCCCTTCGTATTTGAGCTGTCGCCGCTTCCGCCTTGGCCATGTCGCGAGCGGTGCCGATTACGTTCGCGCCGTGGGCGGCCAGTGATCGGGCAGTCTCTACCCCGATCCCCGCCGAAACGCCTGTCACCAGGAATCGCTTACCGCGAAGATCGACGCCGGACAAAACATCTTCTGTGGTGGATGTAGCCCCAAATGCATTGGTCATTCTGTTCTCCTCTCGCGGGTCCGCTCGATGAGCTGCCTATTGACATGCGGCCCCGGTTCGCATAAAACGGAGATTGTCTCCGTATCAGTAGATGAACGGAGACTGTCTCCGGTTGCAAGTATTTTTGGCTTTTTCCGATATGCCCGCGAAACGCTCACAACCCGCACGGCGAAAGCCCCGCGCCGACGCCCAGCGCAATCGCGAGCGCATCTTGGAAGTCGCCAAGGAGGCCTTTACCCGCCTTGGCGCCAACGCCAGCTTGGACGACATCGCCAGTCGGTCAGGTGTTGGGCCGGGGACTTTGTATCGCCACTTTCCTACGCGCGAGGAGCTGATACAGGAGGTTTATCGGTCGGAGATGGAAAAACTGGCCGCGGCGGAACGGAAGTTCGCTCAAAGCATGCCGCCGATGGAAGCGTTGCGAGCCTGGCTCTTGTTGTTCGTTGATGCCATCGCCGCAAAAGAGCTCATCGCCCCGGCCCTCAATACCCTGGTCGGTGATCACAAGAAGATGTTCGAGGCATCCTACGCCCGGATGCATGAAGCCATTAGCTCCCTGGTGAAGCGCGCCATCAAGAGCGGCGATATCCGCAGGGACCTCGACCCCATCGATCTCCTTCGGGCTCTCGTCGGCGTCGCCAACGTGGCCACCAGCCCCGACTGGCAGCAAAGCGCCAAAAGACTGGTGGACATCCTGATCACCGGCTCGCGCCCGCCGAAATAGCCCCGGCGACTCAGTCCCGGATCACCGCGAACCCGGAAACGGCCGGTTAACTTCCGCATTGCCGGCCATCCGCCCGTTATCCCCACAGGGGGTGCGAAAAAGCCTAAAATGAATATAATGCCCAGCATGGCATCCAGCGTGACACGCTCGGGCCTGCCAGAGCAGGCCCCGGACCCGTACCTTGTCATCGACTCCGCGCCCGCGCTGATCCACACCGCTCTGCCTGACGGCTACCTTGATTTCTTCAATGAACCCTGGCTGAAGTTCGTGGGACTCTCCTTGCAGCAGCTGCAGGGCTGGGCCTGGACGGTGGCGATTCATCCTGAAGATGTCCAAGGGATCTTGGACAAGTGGCGCGCGTCATTGGCCAGTGGCGAACCCTTCTTGCATGAAGCGCGCGTGCGGCGGGCGGATGGAGAGTATCGCTGGATGCTGCACCACAAAGTGCCCCTGCGTGACGAGCACGGCCATATCGTCAAATGGTATGGATCCAGTATCGATATTGAGGACCGCAAGAGGGCCGAACTCCAGCTGCAGAAAGCCTTTGACCAGATCAAGATTCTGAAAGACCAGCTTTATAAGGAGAATTTAGTCCTAAAGGAAGAGATCGATCGATCCTCGATGTTCGAAGAGATTGTGGGGGCCTCTCCCGCGCTGCAAGCCGTGCTTTCTCGCGTAACCAAGGTTGCCCCGACGGACTCCACGGTTCTCCTCACCGGTGAAACCGGTACCGGTAAGGAACTCATCGCTCGGGCCGTCCACAAGCGATCGCAACGCTCCTCGCGAGCCTTTGTCAGTGTAAATTGTGCTGCGATTCCTGCGGCTTTGATTGCTTCGGAGTTGTTCGGTCATGAGAAAGGAGCTTTCACGGGAGCATTGCAGCGTCGGCTGGGCCGCTTCGAACTCGCCGATGGAGGCACCATCTTCCTCGATGAGGTCGGTGAGCTTCCTGCGGAAACCCAGATTGCCCTGCTGCGCGTCCTGCAAGAGCGGGAATTTGAGCGTGTTGGTGGAAACCAATTGATTCACGCGGACGTGCGCGTGATTGCTGCCACCAATCGAGACCTTCAGGCCGCCATCGCCGCGGGCGCCTTTCGAAGAGACCTGTTGTATCGCCTCAACGTGTTCCCCATCCAGATTCCTCCTCTCCGCCAGCGGAAAGAAGACATCCCTATGCTGGTCGAATACTTCATCGATCGCTATGCAAGAAAAGCGGGCAAGAAGATACGCGCCATAGAGAAGACCACGCTGGAACTGCTGCAATCGTATCCCTGGCCTGGAAACATTCGCGAACTGCAGAACGTCATCGAACGATCGATGATCGTGTGTGAAGCGGAGACCTTCTCAGTGGATCAAAGTTGGCTCTCCGGCGAATCTGGCCAGGCCCAGGTCCATCACTTGGACCAGCCATCCGCCGAAAAGTCTGCCGCTCCAGGGAAAGAAAAGATAGAGGCGGCTTTGGCGGAAGCGCGGGGTAAGGTGTCCGGACCTTCGGGCGCGGCCACCGCCCTGGGGATTCCTCCTTCTACTCTGGAGTCCAAGATCCGGTCGCTGAAGATCAATAAGTTTCGGTTCCGAACCGGCTAGATGGTTCCAGCATCTCCCCTGAGAAATACGCGTGGTTTCGCGAAGGATTTCACGAATTCGCGAACTCTATGTCTGATGAACCTATGGTTTTTCAATGGCTTGGAACTGGCCGCCGGATTGCTGCGTTTGTGCAGGAGAATTCCGCAGAAAAAAGACCATGCTGAGAATTCAGAGGTCCGCAATCGGCAATGTCGTTTTTACCCTAAGCGGTCGAATCGAGGCGGAACACATAGAGGAGTTGCAACGCCTCTTGTCTTTGGAAACAGCCCATCACCACTTGGTTTTGGATCTGAAGGACGTAACGCTCGTGGATCGAGACGCCGTGAACTATCTGGCGCGCTGCGAAGCCGATGGTATAGAGCTCCAGAATTGTCCCGCATATATCCGTGAGTGGATCGAGCGCGAAAGGGACCGCAACGGCAGGCGAAACCGTTAAACAGTCTTGTAGGGATTCCAGCCCACCCGCGGAAATTAGAGAAAAGTCCAGTAGCGCCTCGCCTACGCATCAATCGCTCTCACCGCCCAAGTCACGCTCCCTGCAAGACGCAACATTGAGTTTCACGCACTTCGCGAATTCGCGATGAGTCTGCGGCCCCGTAATGCGCGCCTTCCAGGGTTTTCAAGAGCTTACCGATTGGCGCTCGTATTGCATTGATGAAAGTGCCGTACGGCTGGAAACAGAAGACGAAATCGAAAGGAGCAAAACATCATGGACAGAATGTTGGTGGTTGTCTTCGACACGGAAAAAAAAGCATACCAAGGAAAGAAGGAACTTCTTCAATTGGAAGACGAGGGCAGCATTGTCGTCTACGCCTACGCCGTGCTTGCCAAGAATGCGGATGGCACCGCGACGGTGAAGCAAAGTGACGATTCGGGTCCGCTCGGAACGCTCGTGGGAACCTCGCTGGGAAGCCTCGTTGGCCTCCTGGGAGGCCCCGCGGGGCTCGCACTGGGCGCGGCTGTTGGGCTGGCTGCCGGCAGCACCGTGGATCTGAGCAATGCGCGGGTTGGTGGCGACTTCATCGATGACGTGACCAAACAACTCCTGCCCAATCGCTTTGCCTTGGTCGCGGAGATTCAGGAAGACTGGACGACTCCCGTGGACACGCGCATGGAATCGATCGGCGGAACTGTATTTCGCCGCGCTCTGTCGGAGGTGAAGGACAGCGTTGACGACGAGGACATCGCAGCCATGAAAGCCGACATCGCGCAGATGAAGGCAGAGCACGCCCAGGCCCGCGCCGACCGAAAAGCAAAACTCCAGGAACAAATCAACCAACTCGACTCCAGGATGCAAGCTCGTTTGGAGAGAGCCAAGCAGCTGCGCCTGGCAGAAGCGCAGCGGGCAAAGGCCAAGGTCGAGATCCTCAAGACCAAAGCTGCCGCGTTGAAGGCCAAGGCGGCGGGGGCCGGAGATGTGATCCCCAACTAAGACGAGGCACGGATCGCGGACCACGGAAGCCGGTGAAGGAAATTGGATTGAACGCGAACGAGAACCGGGCGTAGCACCACCCGCAGGGATGTGCGGACCTGTGCGCCCTCCATTCCCGCGGGACGTTGGAAAAAAGGAGAAGAAAACATGACCACACAAAGTGTCACGGACGTGATCAAGGAAGCTACGGGGATGTCCATGGGGATGGCTGCCGTCATGATTGTATTGGGATTCCTGGCTGTGCTTCTGCCCTTTGCGACAGGCATCGGCATCTCCATTTTGGTCGGTTGGATTATCGTCTTCAGTGGTTTTGCATACTTGGCCTATGCCTTTAATGCGCAGGGTGCCGGAACATTTCTATGGCGAACGCTGATCGGAGCCGCCTACATCGTCGGGGGAATCTATCTGGCATTCCATCCCGGACTCACCCTGGAGTCTCTCACCTTAGTGGTGGCGGCGATCTTCCTCGCAGAGAGCGTCCTGCAGTTTGTCGTATTCTTCCAGTTTCGCGCCTTACCAGGCTCGGGATGGATTCTCTTCGACGGCATCGTGACGATGTTTCTGGCCTACCTGATCTGGCGCCCTTGGCCGCTCAGTTCAGCGTGGGCCATTGGGACTCTCGTGGGCATTAATCTCATTGTGAGCGGTTCCACGCGTCTTATGTACTCGGTGGCAGCTCGCAAGACCATCAAGGCCATAGCTTGATGGGAATAAACGATCGCGGGTTGGCAAAATGCAGTACCAATCGGCCAGGGCCGCAGGTATAGTCCTGGCCGGCTTCTCGACAGCCGTGAAACTTTGGCGATCATGCCCGCATCGCAGCGTACTTGGAAGCGATTCCGTACAGACCCGGGTCGGCCCCCCGTGCATCTGATTGAGAGGCTGAACATGCCTGCGCGTCTGCGGGCCGGCATCGGAGACAACCGATGAAGGCTGTGGTGTTGCACGAGTATGGCGGTCCCGAGAAGCTAAAATTTGAAGACCACGTTCCCGACCCGCAGATTAGCGGAAGTACGGTACTGATCGCGGCAGCCGCCGCCAGCGTCAATCCGATCGACTGGAAACTGCGTTCAGGGGCGCGGCAGAAGGATGCTCCATTGTCGTTTCCGGCAATTCTGGGCCGCGACGTGAGTGGCGTCGTCCGGGCGGTGGGCGCAAATGTGAAGCACTTCAAGCCCGGCGACCGCGTTCTTGCGCTATCCAACGCGACCTATGCCGAATTGGTGGCCGTGGACGATTCCGGCGTGACCCATCTGCCGGATGGCGTGGACCTGGCGGACGCGGCCGCGATCCCCCTGATTGCCCTCACGGGAGACCAGCTTGTGCGCCTTGCGACCAACGTGAAAAAGGGACAGGTGGTTCTGATCACCGGAGCGCTGGGCAGTGTTGGGCGCGCGGCAGTGCATACGGCAAAGAAGATAGGCGCGCAGGTGATCGCCGGGGTTCGCGGGAAAGACGTGGATGGCGCCCGCTCGCTCGGCGTCTCTGATGTGCTCGCGATTGATGACGATGAGGCGATTGAGAAATTCCGCCTGGTGGATGCAATTGCGGACACCGTTGGCGGTGCGGTTGCAGTGAAGCTGATCGCGAAGGTAAAGCAAGGCGGCTCCTTTGGCTACGCCGCTGCATTGCCGGAAAACGCGGCGGCCAAAAATCCGACAGTGAAGATTACTCGCGTCGGCGCGCGACCGGATCCCTCCAAGGTGCGCGAGTTTGCCGACGACGTGCGCGATGGCAAGTTCGTTCTGCCGATTGGCCGCCGGATGCCGTTGCGCGATGCGGCCGAAGCGCATGTGCTGGGGGAAAAAGGCGGCATCGGGAAGATCCTCCTGCTGGCGCCCGATTCACAAACCTGATTTCTGCGTTTCCATGGTGAGAACACAGCGTTGCACGAATGGGTAGTTTTCCAATGCCTTCTGGACCAACAATGCGGTTTCCAGGTTCAAGCCCTACTAGAGTGGCTTACCTCTCGCAGCTTGCCCCTTGAGAAGAAATGTCTTCGGAAACTTCCCCTCGCCGCAAATCTTGAACGACCCGAAATCCTTGTACCATGGACCATCGGGCGCCTCCGGCTCGGATTCACGCCACAGTTTAAGCTTGTAAAGGTCTTCAGCCGTTATTTTGCGTTCGGCTAGCCGATCAAAGAGGTGCTGACGGAGAGTTGTTGGAAGATTCGTCCACTGAATCTTCGGCATCAGCCACCGAAGGTCATGCGCGCAAGTTCCTTCTTCAGTTCCTGCCGCTCCGCCGAGTCGGTAGATTCCGTGAGCTTGTTAGCGAGTGCAAAGAAGCGCTTTTTCTGAGCGTCCTTGGATTCAAGGCCAGCTTCAATCAAATCGACGAGCACCCGATTGGCGCTCGTCTTATGTGTCTTCGCCAATGCACGCACGCGCTTGGCAACCCGAGCGGGAATCGAAACGCTCTGCCGCACAGATTTCTCTATTTGAGCCATACCATCATTATACACCAGTATGCACCAGAGCGCACCACGCCTCGCGTCGTGGAATCTCATGGCGCTTTGGCCCCATTGGCGTGGACCATAACTTCCGTATTGCCGGCGAATCGCAAGTGGACAACCCGGCGCTCCGCAAGCTTGACGCCCTGCCTCAACGGGCGTAGCCTGCCACCAAGCTGAAATCCAACCCAAAGGGGGGCTCAACATGAAGCGCATTTTTTCGGTTCCTAGCGCGACGGCAGCGGCGACATTGGCAATCGCTTTGTTCATGTCCGTATCCGCGCCCAAGGCCCAGGCCCAACAGCAGAGCGGGAATGCGGCGGCCACTCCCGCCACGCCAGCCCCGAAGATGGCGGACGGCCACCCCGACTTCACCGGCTTCTGGCTAACCGGCGTTTCGGGATTGTCCAGTTACGCCGACGATATTGACTCTGCCGACGCCAATCTCACCAGGACCGCCGACGGCTCCCTCATCTTCCTCTACGGTGGCGCGCAAGCCGAGGTTCCGCGCGAAGCGACGGCGACCAACACGATTCCGGCGAATGCGCCTCCTTACAAGCCGGAATACGTCGCCAAGGTCCAGGAGTTGGTGGCCAGCGAGTATGGCGGCAACACCTCGTCTCCCTTCGATCCGATGAACGATTGCAAGCCCAACGGCGTTCCACGCCTGGGAATTTCCGGCACGCACATCATCATGAATCCATCGGGCGTGGCGGTGCTGTACGAAAACGGCCCTGGTCCGGTCTATCGCTTGATTTACACCGACGGGCGCGAACATCCCAAGGACCTCGATACCTCTTACATGGGCAATTCCATCGGACATTGGGATGGCGACACGCTGGTCATCGACACCACCGGCCTCAATGATGAGACCTGGCTGGGCGGCCAAAAATATCAGAACTTCCACTCCGACAAGCTGCACGTCATCGAGCGCTGGAGCCGCCAGGGTGATGTCATGACCCGCACCTTTGTGGCCGAGGATCCCGTCATGTTCACACGCCCTTGGAGCTCCGGTCCTGAGAAAACCAAGCTCGCCGTTAAGGGAGACTACGTTCAGCCGGAAATGTGCCGCACCAATGACAAGGCCCACCTCATCCTCGCAACGCCCGAAAATCAGCCCAAGTGCAACTGGTGCCAGGTGGATGCCGACAAAGTGTACGGTCAGGGCGCAGCCGCGGATAACAAGGCTAACGGCCGCAAGCTCGGCGGCGGTGGCGGCGACGAGTAAGCCCCGGATCGTCCCGGCATTTGAAGAAACCCGGGTGCCTGCAACCACCTCCTTCTTCTCGGGATGGTTGCAGGCACTTTTCGCGTGCGGCACTTAACATATTCAACAGAAGCGGCAGTTCGGGTTCACCCCCGCCGCATGCCCCGGGAAATGCATAATAAATAAATGGGCGGCCCTATGAAGTTGGTTTTCATCGGTCGTATCACCCGCTAAGGAGGACACATGGCTACAACAGCACCGGCATCGGCAACACTCGAACCAGCGGTTTCCAGTTTCATTTCGCGTAAACACAAGATTCTGATCGACGGAAAGTGGGTCGATTCCGCTTCCGGCAAAATGTTTCCGACGTTCAATCCTGCGACGGGAGAAGTACTCTCGGAAGTCGCCGAAGGTGACCGCGAAGACATCGATCGCGCGGTGAAAGCCGCGCGCGCCGCTTTTGAGACGGGCCCATGGTCGAAGATGACACCCTCCGAACGGGGCCGCGCGATTTGGAGGCTTGGGGACCTGATCGAAACACATCTTGAGGACCTCGCGCAGATCGAGAGCCTCGATAACGGCAAGCCGCTCAAAGTCGCACGCGCCGCGGACGTTCCCCTGGCGGCAGAGCTGTTCCGTTACATGGCGGGTTGGGCGACGAAAATCGAAGGCAACACCATTCCGCTGTCGGTTCCCTACACGCCGGGCGCGAAATATCTGGCGTATACGCTGCGCGAACCGATCGGCGTCGTCGGCCAGATCATCCCGTGGAATTTTCCGCTGCTGATGGCTGCATGGAAGCTGGGGCCCGCCCTGGCGACCGGTTGCACGATCGTGCTGAAGCCCGCCGAGCAGACTCCGCTGACGGCGCTCCGCCTGGGAGAACTCATTGCCGAAGCGGGGATTCCCGACGGCGTCGTGAACATCGTTCCTGGCTTCGGCGAAACCGCCGGCGCAGCTCTTGCCGCGCATCCGGACGTCGACAAGGTCGCGTTTACCGGCTCCACCGAAGTCGGTAAGCTCATCTTGCAAGCTGCCGCCGGCAACCTGAAAAAGGTTTCACTGGAACTCGGCGGCAAATCGCCCAACGTCGTTTTCGCCGACGCCGATCTGGAGAGCGCCATTCCCGGCGCCGCCAGCGCTATTTTCTTCAATCACGGCCAGTGTTGTTGCGCCGGCTCCCGGCTTTATATTGAAGAGAAAGCCTTCGACAGAGTCGTTGACGGCGTCGCACAACGCGCCGAAAAGCTCCACGTCGGCCCCGGCTTTGAGAATGCCAGCGACATGGGTCCCCTGGTTTCCGAAGAGCAGCTCCATCGTGTTTGCGGCTTCCTCGAATCAGGGTTGTCCGAAGGCGCCAAGGCGGTTACGGGCGGCAGCCGGCAGGGTGACAAGGGCTACTTCGTCAAGCCGACGGTCCTCGTCAACACTCACGAAAAAATGAAAGTGGTGCAGGAGGAAATCTTCGGACCCGTTGTGACCGCGATTCCGTTCCGCGATCTGGAAGAGATCGTGCCAAGGGCCAACGACAGTATTTACGGCCTTGCCGCGGGCGTGTGGTCGCGCGACATCAAGAAGGCGCATACCCTCGCCTCGAAGCTGAAGGCCGGAACCGTGTGGATCAACTGCTACAACATCTTTGACGCGGCGCTGCCCTTCGGTGGCTACAAGCAGTCGGGCTGGGGACGCGAGATGGGTCACGAGGCGCTTGAGAATTACACGGAAACCAAAGCCGTCTGCGCTTTGTTGTAGGAGATGATCGGCGAGTTCCCGCGGCTCGTCTTTTCTCGTGGGACCAGGGATTATCGCACCGCGGAGGCGTCGGGCAGGTCGCCTGGGATGCGCGTCGCGTATTGCGACCAATTCGTGAGCAGCGCGTGCACAACGGTGCTCCCGGCGGCGTAGGCGGATTCCAGGGCGGGCAGGTAGCCGGCGTAGGGCGCGGTGACGCTCTCGACGGCGGTGTGGCCGGGCGCGGGCATGCAGTAGTTACTGGCCGTCCGCAGAACCATAAGGCGCTGGAAGTCGGCGCGATGCATGGCCCCCAGGCGGCGCAGGGCTTCTGCCACCGCGGAATCTTCCATCTCGGTCATCGCGAAAGTGCCATGGCCGTTGGTCCACATCTTGACCCAGTTTTCGGCGAACTGGGTCATGATCTTCCCGTGCCAGAAGTAGTCGGAGGCAAAGCTATCGCCCTTGAGGACGAAGGGCGGACGCTGCGCGTTGGGAAAGCCCGTCCAGGTTTCGCGGACGGCCTGCATGGCGGGGGTGTCTTGTAGCTTGAGGTTGCGCGTCAGCTCGAACGCCCACTCGGCAAGCGCGGCGTTGAGAGGATAGGCGTTGATGCGGTCGTTGACCAGCAGCGGCCCGTCGGGGAGCTTGTCTGGCGCGTTCGCGCCGATGGCGAACAGGCCGTATGGCCAATCGGCAGGCGCTTCGCGCGGGTCGATTTCGCGGGCCACGTCGTTGACGACGAAGCTGGCCCAGGCCGCCGATCCCAGGGAGGCGACCGAGGGATCGCCGCCCGCGATGCCGTTGACCAGCCAGTAGGCGTGGGTCAGATCGAAGCGCGGGTCGAGGCCCAGGGCCATAACGCTCGAAGCTGCATTGACCAGCGTGGTGCCGGTGACCACGCCGAGAATGGAATGGTCGGCGCTCGCTCGCAGCGGCCGGACTCCGCCGGGAAACGGCAGCTTCTCGTCCAGATGCTCGCGTTCGACCCAAAATTGAAATTCGCCGGGCTCGTCTCCTGTGTCTTCGCCGCGCTCGAAAGTGGAGAGAATGACGATTTTGACCGGCCAGGGTTTCTCCCGCGCCCGAGCGGCGGGCGCGGCCAGACAGCAGAAGAGAAAAATAACAAGCGGGGTGGGTTTCGTCATGGTCCTTCTCCGATGCCCGGAAATTTTGAAGAAAACACAGGGTGGCGCACGGGGGCGAAGCGTGCGGTCAGTCGGTCAAATCGAGCGGCATGATTCAACAAAGGGTTTACAGCGCCCCAAAGGGTTCACAGTAACCCATGGTAGGGGTCGTGCCCTCAGGAGCAAGCCCCGTCTTGGCTGGCTGAAGCGCTTTCGGCGCCAGGCAACGGTCTCAACCGCAATTTTCGATTGCGACCCGTCCCGCACATCGTACGCTTCCGCCTGCTATCGAGGCAACGAATTTGCCTTCAGAACAAGCCCCAACAAAAGACGGAAACCTTGCGTCGCGCGTCGTCAAGGAAGTTTTCGAGGAAGATCGCGTGGTTCTGCGCCTTCTGTGCTTCCGCCATCAGTTTCCCTTCGCTCCTTTCATCTAGCCGGAGAACCCTCCGGCAAGCAGGGTTCACCGCCCAGTTTCCATTTCGAAACGCCACACCTCTAAGATTCGGGGATCCCGCGACTTGGAAAACCCATTCGAATTCCACTTTGTCCCATTCGAATACCTACATAGTAAATACTGTTTACTTATAGTTATAGATATGTTACTCTGACATATGCTTGCCCGCCGATCCCCGGTCTGCGCCGCGCCTCCCAGCGTTCTCTCTATGTCTGGCCGCCCTCTTTCGCTCTCTTTTCCAAAGAGCGCTTCTGTCTTTTCAGTCACTTGCGGCCTCTTTTGCTCCATCAAAAATCACAAGCGCCGCCCTTTCACAGGCTTGCAGCCTCTTTTGCAAAAACACCCGGGTGGGGGGTACCCCTCCTTTCCCAATTTTTTGGAATCGCGCTTCCCAAGCGATGATTCGCATCACGTTCATCAAAACGCCCCGCCCGATGCTCTTCAGAAGCCCGGTTTGGATGCCGCGCGCGGTTATGCTAACTTTTTGCCCCATATGACCAAACGCATTGGAGTCTTGTTGAGCGGGCGCGGGTCCAACTTCGTCGCCCTGGCCGATAGCATCGCCGCCGGGCGCCTCCGCAACGCGGAAATCGCCCTGGTGGTCAGCAATCGCGAAGGCGCTCCCGGCCTTACTCTCGCGCAGCAGCGCGGCTTGCCCGCGAAAGTGATCCCCTCCAGGGGCATCGAGCGCGAAGCCTACGACCGCGTGGTCGTTGCCGCGCTGAATGACGCGCGCGTGGATCTGGTCTGCCTCGCCGGCTTCATGCGCCTGCTGTCTCCTTATTTTGTTTCCGCGTTTCGCGGGCGCATTCTCAACATTCATCCTTCGCTGCTGCCGGCTTTTCCCGGCCTCGAAGCGCAGCGCCAGGCGCTCGAATACGGCGTGAAATTCAGCGGCTGCACGGTGCATTTCGTGGATGAGGATCTCGACGCCGGCTCCATCGTCGCCCAGGCCGTCGTTCCCATCGAGCCCGCGGACACGCCGGAAACTCTTTCCGCCCGCATTCTCGCCCAGGAGCATCGCATCTACACCGAAGCTGTCGACCTGGTGCTCTCCGGCCAATTCCGCGTCGAGGGCCGCCGCGTTCTGCCCTCCCTCGCCGCGGAAAAAAGTTCCGGCGAACAATAAATGAGCCACCCATGAGCGCGCCGCAAACCTTTCTCCCCGTCGAAGAGCAGATGGCCCTGCTCTCCCGCGGAACCGCGGAAATCATTCCCGAGCCGGAGTTGCGCGCCAAGCTCGAGCAATCGCGCACAACCGGCAAGCCCCTGCGCGTCAAGCTGGGCGTGGACCCCACCGCGCCCGATCTGCATCTGGGCCACACCGTGGTGCTGCGCAAGCTCAAGCATTTCCAGCAGCTCGGCCACACGGCCATTTTTCTGGTGGGCGATTTCACCGCCATGGTCGGCGACCCCACCGGGCAGTCCGAAACGCGGCCTCCGCTTACCGCCGAACAGGTGCAGGCCAACGTGCAAACCTATCTCGCGCAGGTCTACAAAATTCTCGACCCCGCCAAAACCGAAATTCGCTACAACAACGAGTGGCTGGGCAAGCTGACCAGCCACGAAATGATCCGCCTGTGCGCGCATTACCGGCTGGCGCGCATGCTGGAGCGCGAGGATTTCCGCACGCGCCTGGAAAAAAACCTGCCCATCGCCGTCCACGAACTTTTATATCCGCTGCTGGTGGCCTACGACTCCGTGGTGCTGCAGGCCGACGTGGAGTTGGGCGCCAGCGAGCAGAAATTCAATCTGCTCACCGGCCGCGACATGCAGCGCGAATACGGCCAGCCCTTGCAGGTGGCCATGACCATGCCCATCCTGGTGGGCACCGACGGCCAGCGGAAAATGTCCAAGTCCCTGGGCAACTACGTGGGCATCACCGAAGCGCCGTCGCAGATGTTCGGCAAGATCATGTCCATCTCCGACGAGGTAATGTGGTCCTACTACGAACTGGTCACCGATTTCGCCTCTCCGGTGATCGTGCGCCTGAAAGAGGAAGTTCGCACCGGCGTCCTGCACCCCATGGACGCCAAGATGCAGTTGGCCCACGTCATCATCGCCGGTTTTCACGGCGAAGACGCCGCCCAAAAAGCTTCCGACGAATTTCGCAAGGTTTACCGCGAACGCCAGGCGCCCACCGAAGTCCCCAGCCATCCTGTGGCCGCCGGCACCTATAAACTGCTGCTCCTGCTGACGCAGATCGGACTGGTGAGTTCGCGCAGCGATGCGGAAAGGCTGGTTCGTGGGCGTGCCATTGAAATTGACGGCCAAGTCGTGGATCAGATGAACCACAGCGTGGTCTTGAATTCCGGCGAGAGCGTTTTGTTGCGCGCGGGAAAAAAGAAATTCGTGCGCGTGGTCGCTGACTGAGACGTTATCAGGCTTATGAATTTGTGCAAATTATGTTGCGACAGGTTCGCCGGCGGCGCTCGACTCGCCGGAAGTTTTTGGCAGGGGATAGAGGCGGTCGAACAGCACAAACATTGCCGCCAGCACCAGGAAGGAAAACACGCTGCCCTCCGGTCCGATCGATCCGCCGGTAAGCCACTTGGCCCCGTGCAGCGACGCGGACGAGAGGTGCCCCGGCAACACCAGCCCGCTGTTGGGCACCGAGTAGAGATAGGTTTCGCCAAAATCGAACGCCGCATGGCTGCCGATGGCGAACCACAGATTGCCGGTGCGCCGCAGCGTCAGGCAGTAAAACATTCCGATGAGAAACACGCCCAGCGCTCCCACCGGACCCTCGCCGGAATTTTTCAGGTGCACCGCGCCAAAAAGCGCCGAAAGCAAAATGGCCGCGGGCCAGAAACCGATTCCCGACGCCACGGTGAACTGCAGGTATCCGCGAAACAAAAATTCCTCGCACACTCCGACGATCGCGAAAAACACGGCCCAGAACAGCGCGTACTCGAAGAGTTGGCCGCCGCCCAGCGCCCAGCCTCCAAAGGAATATCCACCCAGAGCGGCGATCAGCAGAATCACCACCGTGATTTCGCCGACTCCCCAGAGCACACCCTGGAGAAACAATCGCGGCCACGCGCCAATCCACGGAATTCCATACGCGCCGAACGGGCGCGCCTCGATTCGCGCCATCAGCAGCCCCGCGGCAATCGCGCTGGCGGCCTGCGCGGCCTCGGAAAAAAACAGGTTTTCGGGAGAGAAGATTAAAAACACGCCGCTGTGCGCAACAACCGCGATTCCCTGCAGGATGGACAGGCAAAGTAAAAAGAGCGCCACGTACATGGCCGCGCGCCAGCCGGCGCGCACCCCGCCCGGCCCCAGAAAAACGGCCAGCATTCCGGACGGCGCGCGAGCGGAAATTTCCCGAGACGGAAATTCGCCCCGCGGATCCTGCGCACCGGGATCAGAGTTCACGTATCGCTCCGGAAAAGAGAAGCAAGGAAATTCGTTTGTGCAAAAACATTTACGCGCGATGCTCGGCCAGGCGCGCCAGGCGATGGAGGTATTCGCGGCTGCGGCGCGCCACGGCATGGCGCGTGACCAGCCAATCCACGAAACGGCCGAAACGTCCCGGGATCACATAGTC
>Ga0302326_10007455_pt1 | contig 24323 bp, 17 predicted proteins | sample Palsa_T0_3_FD_202264 | JGI IMG/M metagenome (GOLD analysis project Ga0302326, IMG submission 202264) | Peat permafrost microbial communities from Stordalen Mire near Abisko, Sweden - Palsa_T0_3 | ecosystem: Environmental > Terrestrial > Soil > Palsa > Peat permafrost | place: Sweden: Abisko... | reverse complement strand
GTTGAAAAGATGGAGCGGGAGACCGGGTTCGAACCGGCGACGTCCAGCTTGGGAATCACGGCAGCCCTTTGCTATTAACAACATAACAGCGCAGGTGTTTGGTTCGGGTGCATCAAATACACTGTAGTTTTTGGGGTTCTTTTCAAACTGCTCTTAATGTAGTGCAAATGTAGTGTAAGATTCGGCGGGAATAGGAGTCGCGGGCCGCGCTTGCTACGACAAGCCACTCAAGCAGGGCGTCGAGGCCGACTCATCGCGCCCGGCCGTGCTTCTTTCTTTACGCGTTCTTAGCCTTCGATCCTCACCAGCATCATCAGATGACATTTGATGTTTGCGCCAGCCACACGCTGACACAGGCGATTGCTGAGGGCAAGCAGGCGATCCACGATTTACGCTCCTCGACAGAAATCACCAACGATCTGGTGCAGGCGATGACGGCCGTAGGCGACGAGGCATCCAAAGCTCCCGAACCCACCAGGGTTCAACGTGGTGGTGGAAGCCGTCACGGGAGCTGCATCCGATTGTGCGGGACGAGATCTACCGGATGCCTGGGAGGCGGTGCGCAATGCCTTCCGCCACGCGCAGGCGCGCCAGATTGAAGCGGAGATCACGTATGGCGAACGGCTGCTCCGGGTGCGGATCCGGGACGATGGACGGGGCACGGATCCGGAACTTGCCAACCAAGGACGCGGCGGGCACTTCGGTCTGCCGGGAATACGCGAGCGTGCCAAGCAGCTCGGCGGGGCAATTGAAAGTGTGGAGTGCGCCCGGCGCGCGGCACAGAGATCGAGTTGAGCATCATTCAGCCGCCGCGGAGGTTTGCGCTCCGCTGACTTACGCTGCGTGAAACTCAACCTCCTGCCAAAGCTCTGTCATTGCCCTCCAGCAGGAACACGCCGCTTCAGCTCGTCGAAGAAATTCTCGAGCATTGTGAAGTGAACTGACCGCTTCTCTTCACCCTCGGCCTCCGAGGCTGCAAGCACCGCAAAGGCTTTACCGTCAGGTGCGAGATCCAGGTTCGAGAGGCCTGGATAAAAATTCGGCCGGTCTGACCACGGCCGGGGCTTTCCGGGAGCAAAGACGCCGCCATGCACGCTGTAGTCCAGCGCCATGATCCGGCGATCCGCTGTCTCGAAAAACAACTCACGGCCGTTCCTCGACCAGAGTGCGTACAACCCTCCGCCGGCCGAGATCTGCCACTTCCCGCCGGCCTCACCCGCGAATGGTCGAACATAGATCTCGTTCGTTCCAGATTCATTAGATCGGTAGGCTATCCAGCGCCCATTCGGAGAGAACCTTGGAACAACCTCATCGGCACTCGTGCGGAGGAATGGCTCTGGTATACCCATTTTGGGGTGATCGGGATCCGTACTGTCCCACGGCACGATCCAAATATCACTGCCGGTTTCCGGCGCGTTACCGAAACAGGCTAGCCATCGGCCGTCTGGTGAGAAGGACCAAGGAGCGAGATCGGTTTCGCCCTCCAGCAGTTGCTGGGCCTCGCCGGAGCCGTCGCTACGGATCCATGAAACGCGGCCAGAAGAGGACCCGAATACGATGTGTTTCCCGTCGGGTGTCCAGGAGTAGGACTGTGCGTCCGCCCCGTTAGTCAGGCGAGTCGTTGTCTCCCTCTCCAGGTCGTAGACATAGATATCAGGGCCGTCGCCGGCTAACGCGAGCTTCCGCCCGTCGGGCGAATATCGAGGAAGGGAATACATTCCAGGGGGGATCTTGAGTGACCGCATTCTCCCGGAACCGTCGAGCAATGCCAAATGCCAATTTTGAGGCGCCCCTTTGCCCGCCAAATACACGAACGTTCCCGGACCTGATGACCCCGTCGAGAAACTGAACTGCCCTCCGCCAGTAAGCGGATTGGCTGCCAGATCCTCCAGCAGTTGCACCGTTGCCCCGTGTAAGTCCAACTGGGCCGCATCGAGTGCCACTGCGAACAACGCCCCTTGATGCACGTATACTAAATGACCACTGGGTAGGTATCGGCCATAATAGGCCCCACGCTTGAAGACCTTAACCTCACCGGTCTTCAATGAGATCGCTTCCACGTTGGCATCCTCATGCCCTATCGCGTTGGGCGAGGCTGTGAAAACAATCGCCTCACCGCCGGGCAGGAACTCGGGCCAGCGGTGAGACGCCTCACCTGCACGCAGCATGGTGAGCGGGCGCGGCGTGCCGCCGGCAGCGGACACCAGTGATAAAGGGCCCAATAGATTTAGAGCGACGACGATATTGTCGTCTTCGCCCCAACTGGCGCCCCGTGGGTTGACAGCAGCGCAAAGCGCCACGGGCGAACCGCCCTGCAACGAGATCTTCTTCAACTTGCCACCACCGAAAAAACCCAGCCATTGCCCGTCGGGAGAGAAAAATGGATCGAAACCATTCTCTGTGTTCGACAACAGCTTGAATTGCGACTCGTCGAGCAGCCGAGTAGCGAGTTGCGGCTTTCCATTCGGTCCGTGCACTGGAAAAACTAGCCGACGACCGTCCGGGGAGATCGCAACCGTGATATTGATGCCAGCCAAGGCATCCGGGCCAAGATCTACACTCAGCCGGGTCAGCGGCTGCTCCGCGGGGAGGGGGCGCGTTGCGCGCAACCAACCCACCACCCCAATGATCGCGACAGCAATTGCGAGCACTGTCCCTAAGACCCAAGGCAACGGCTTCACGGGAATGGGTTCCGGTACGCGATTGAGCAACGGCATCGCGTCCCCGATGTCGCGCAGGCGGTGCATCGGATCCTTCATCAGGCAGCAGCGCAAGAGAGGTTGCACGCTTGCCGGAATCCGGCTCCAGTCCGGCTCGTCGCGAAGCACTGATGCCAGTGTGTCCGACGTTGTCTCGCCGTGGAACGGCTGCTTACCGGTCAGCAATTCGTACAGTACGCAGCCAAAGGCCCAGACGTCAGCACGCTTGTCCACCGGTTTCCCCTGTGCCTGCTCGGGAGCCATGTACGCGCCTGTGCCCAGAATCATACCGACACGCGTCGGAGACATTGTCAGCGTGGGCGAACCGGCAGTGTTGGCGGCAGCAGATGGCTGCCCAGCCTCCTTGGCCAGACCGAAATCCAGCACCTTAACCACACCTGCCGGCGTAACCTTGACGTTCGCCGGCTTCAGATCCCGGTGTACGATGCCCTTTTCGTGCGCAGACTCGAGCGCTTCCGCCATTTGGCGGGCGTAATTCAGAGCAGTCTCAAGCGGCACCGGGCCGCTTAAGTCCTCGCCTTCCACCAGTTCCATCACCAGGTAATTAGGACCGACATCGTAGAGGTGGCAAATGTTGGGGTGATTGAGGGAAGCAATCACTCTCGCTTCCCGTTCGAAGCGTTCATTGAACTGCGCGGCCGAGACTTTGATCGCCACCTCGCGGCGCAATCGAGTGTCGGTGGCGCGATAGACTTCACCCATACCGCCGGCGCCGATCTGTGCAAGAATCTCGTACGGCCCCATACGCCAGCCTGCCGCGAGCGTGGCGGATCCGGCCTTCCGGAACTCGCCGCGTACGCCCTCCTGACGATTGGTCAATAAAGATGTGACTTCGAGCAGCAACCTGGAGTCGCCGTTGCAGGCTTCGTGCAGCCAGGTATCGCGCTCCGCCAGATTACGCTGCGATGCTTCCCGGAATAGAGACTCAATCTGCTGCGAGCGTTCTATCATTTACTTCATTCCGGGTGTTAGCTACTCCGCTTGCCGCTCATCGCCAGAGATTGGTAACAGCGAGATCGAGCACCTCGTCGGCGCGACCACTCATCACCGCCTTAACCATGTAGAGCGTGAAGCCTTTAGCCATTTCAACGCTGATATGGGGTGGCACGGAAAGCTCCTGTCGGTTTACCACCGCATCGATCAACACCGGCCCGTCATGTGCGAGGGCAGCCGCGATGCCGGGCTCGACATCCGCTGGATCCTCGAGCCGGATGCCGCGGATGCCGACGGAAACCGCCATGGCAGCGAAATTCGGATTCTTGAGGTCAGTTCCAAAGTCGACAAAGCCGGTCGATTTCTGTTCGAGTTCAACGAAGCCCAGGGCATTGTTATGGAATACTACGACCTTCACGGGGAGGCCGAGTTGCGCAAGGCTCAGAAAATCGCCCATCAGCATGGTAAAGCCGCCGTCGCCAGAGAGCGAAATCACCTGACGCTTCGGGAACGCCGCTTGCGCCCCGATCGCGTGGGCCATCGCATTTGCCATCGATCCATGCCAGAACGAACCGATCAGCCGACGTTTGCCGTTCATCGCAAGATAACGCGCGGCCCAGACGGTGGGCAGGCCGACGTCGCAGGTGAATACCGCGTCGTCCGCCGCCAGATCGCTCAAAGCCTTGGCGACCTGCTGCGGATGGATGAGCTTCTTGCCGGGTTTCCCGACGGCCAGATCGTCGAGATCTTTGCGCACCTTGCGATAGTGATCGACCGCTCGGTCGAGGCGGCTCCGATCCGGTTTCTCCGTTAACAACGGAAGCAAGGCATCGAGCGTGGCCGCCACATCGCCGACCAGACCCAAATGAATGTTTGCACGCCGGCCAAGCTGCTCCGGCCGGATATCGATTTGGACGATGCGCGCGTCTCCTTGCGGGTAAAACTGCCGGTATGGAAAATCAGTGCCGAGCATCAGCAGAACGTCGCAGTCGTTCATCGCGTAATACCCGGACGTGAATCCGATGAGACCGGTGATCCCTACGACGTAAGGGTTGTTCCACTCCACGTGTTCCTTGCCCTTGAGCGCATATACTATCGGGCTCTTGAGCTTTTCGCCCAGAGCGAGGAGTTGGTCATGAGCGCCGGCGCAACCCGAGCCGCAGAGAAGGGTGACCCGGCTCGCGTCGTTCAGAAGATCGGCGAGCGCGCGAACACATGCGGCCTGCGGGACGACCACGGGCTGCTGTGGAAGAAGGTCGACCGACTGTGGCGCGGGTGCGTCGATCGCCGACTCAAGCGCGACATCGCCCGGAATGACGATCACGGCCACGCCGCGCTTCCCGACCGCTTCACGAATCGCGATCTCCAGGATGCGGGGCATCTGTTTCGCGCTGGAGATAATCTCACAATAATGACTGCACTCTTTGAATAGAATTTCGGGGTGCGTCTCCTGGAAATAGCCGGACCCGATCTCATTGGAAGGGATCTGCGCCGCGATGGCGAGCACGGGAACGCGGGACCGATGGCAATCGAACAGCCCGTTGATGAGGTGCAGATTGCCGGGGCCGCAACTTCCGGCGCAGACCGCGAGAGTGCCAGTCAGGTGCGCTTCAGCGCTGGCCGCGAAGGCCGCAACTTCCTCATGCCGGACATGAATCCACTCGATTTCGCCCCTCCGGCGAATCGCGTCGGTGATTCCGTTCAGGCTGTCGCCAACAACACCGTAGATCCGCTTGACACCCGCGGCCGCGAGCGTCTCCGCGAATTGTTCTGCAACTGTACTCATAGGATGAGTCCCCTCTCCGTTAGTTTTTGCGATTTTTCCACCAGACCGACAGCGATCTGCAGATCCACACCGCTGCAACGCCGACCGCAACCCCAACCGCGGTGTCGGCCAATCGCAAAAGCGCCTGCTGCCAGGCATGGTGCGGACTCAATTCGGCGACCACCATAATCACGGCAATCGTAATTCCGGTGGTGATGGTGTCGTCGGGGCGACCCATCAACGTGACCGCAACCGTGCCGACTCCTACCAGTGCGGCCATACCCCAGACATGAAACGGTAAAAAGAACAGGTAGACTAGGCAAAGGACAAAGCTGACAAGTGTGGCTGCCATACGCGACAGGGCTGAATGCACGCTTTCGTCCCGGCTGTATCGATAGACGAATATAGTTGCGACGACGGCCCACATTCCACCCAGCAGATCGTCGTCCCTCGATATGGAGTATGTACTCGTTAGGAGATGAGTGATGAACCAATTGCTGATCGCGCAGGAAATTGTGAGCACGGCGCCATGCATGACGACCTCGCTCGCAGACAGGTGCACGGCACGTGCAACATTTGGTTCTCGTTTCATGGCGTGCTTTCACTCGTTAAGCTCTCAGCGTCGCCGGTTCCAGGGGATGTGTCATTTCCTCCGGCCGGACCCACTCATCGAACTGCTCCGCGGTCAAGAAGCCCAGCCCGAGAGCGGCTTCACGGAGCGTGAGTTCCTCGCGATATGCTTTGAGCGAAATCTGCGCCGATTTCTCATAACCGATGTGCGGATTGAGGGCCGTCACAAGCATGAGCGAGTTGTCGAGGTGCTCGCGGATCCGCTTTTCGTTGGGCTCAATTCCCTTGGCGCAGCGATCGTTAAACGAACCAGCGCCCTCCGCCAACAGTTGAATCGATTGCAGAACATTGTGGAAAATAATCGGTTTATAGACGTTGAGCTGGAAGTTGCCTTGGGAGCCGGCGAAGGCGACCGCGTGATCGTTGCCGAATACTTCTACCGCGACCATGGTCAGCGCCTCGCACTGGGTCGGATTGATCTTCCCGGGCATAATGGACGAGCCCGGCTCGTTCTCCGGAATTCGTAGCTCGGCAAAACCCGTGCGTGGACCACATGCGTACCAGCGGACATCATTGGCGATCTTCATCAGAGCTCCCGCAAGCGTCCGCAAAGCTGCGCTCACGTTCACCATAGCGTCATGCGCCGAGAGCGCCGCAAACTTGTTGGGCGCGGAGACGAATGGCTTGCCCGTCTCTTCGGCGATTTTGCGCGCGGCCGCCTCCGCGAAGCGAGGATCGGCATTCATCCCTGTGCCGACGGCCGTTCCTCCGATCGCCAGTGCATAAACGCCGGGTAAACTCGCGCGGATCGTTTCAAGCGCTTGATCGAGTTGCGCTGCCCACCCCGAAAACACCTGGGCCAGCGTCAGCGGGGTCGCGTCCTGGAGGTGGGTCCGGCCCACCATGACCACATGCGAGAACGCCTTGGCCTTGGAGTCCAAAGTGTCGTGTAGCGTCTGAATCGCCGGAGCCAGAGTATTTTCCAACTCTTCCACCGTCGCGATGTGCATAGCCGTCGGGAAGGTGTCATTGGACGACTGACTGTGATTCACGTCGTCGTTAGGATGGATCGGCTTCTTCGATCCCACTAATCCACCTGCGAGTTCGATCGCGCGGTTGGCGATCACCTCATTGGCATTCATGTTGGTCTGCGTGCCCGATCCCGTCTGAAACACGACCAGCGGAAACTCGCCGTCCAACTTTCCGTCAATCACGTCTTGTGCGGCCCGGACAATGAACGTGACCTTGTCCTTCGGTAGCTGGCCGAGCTCGGCGTTGGCCAATGCAGCGCACTTTTTGAGGATGCCGAGAGCACGGATCACCGGCCGCCCCCACCGATAGCGGTCCATACCGATCGGAAAGTTACGGCGGGATCGTTCAGTCTGGGCGCCCCACAAGTGGTCTGTCGGGACCTCGACGTTTCCCAAGGCGTCCTCTTCAACCCGAAATTTCGTTGGGGTGGTCATAGGGTTCTCCTCTCATTTCACCGACGGATACTCGGGCTTATACAGCTGCGCCTCAAGGAACTTCCGTAGGTCCGTAGGACGCTTCACGCCGGCAAGGTCGCGGTTGAAGATGACTTCTGCGACCCGCAATGCGGTCGTGATCTCCGTTTGGAGAATATTGCTCTGCGGTGGATAAAGCATCCCGCTGCGGATTTCCTCCTCGGTCACTTGATCGGCCACGGCCTGAGCCGCCGCGATGAACATCTCGTCGGTAACGCGCTGGGCTCGAGTGGCGTAGATGGCCAGACCGACGGCCGGGAAGATATACAGATTGTTCCCCTGGCCCGGAGTGAGCGTCTTGCCGTTGTAACGCACTGGTTGAAACTGCACGCCCGCAGCGAATAAAGCGCGGCCATCAGACCAGCGATACGCTTCTTCCGCCGTGCATTCCGCGTGTTCGGTCGGATTCGAGTAAGCAAAGATGATCGGCTGTTGGTTGAACCGGGCCATTGCTTCGACGACCTCTTTGGTAAACGTCTTTCCAACGGTGCTCACGCCGATGATCGCGGTCGGCCGGATATCCTCTACGACGGAGAGAAAATCCCGGGACGGCGTATGGGGATGGGCGTAGGGCTTTTGGAAATCGAATAGGTCCGTACGGCTGGGTTCGAGGAGCCCATTGATGTCGAAGTGCGAGATGTGCGCGCGGGCTTCGGCGAGCGTCACCCCTTCGAGGGTCATCGCCGATGCAATCATGTCGGCGATGCCGATCCCCGCCGAACCAGCGCCGAGGAATAGGATGCGCTGCTCCCGTAGCTTTCCACCCGTGATGCGAAGAGCATTCAGAATTCCCGCGAGGGCCACGGCGCCAGTACCCTGGATATCATCGTTATAGCAGCAGACTGTGTCCCTGTATCGTTTCAGCAGCCGCTCCGCGTCGACGCCGGCCCAGTCCTCGAAATGGATGCAGCAGCCAGGGAAGACCTCTTGGACCGCCTGGACGAACTCCTCGACAAACTCGTCGCGTTCGGTGGTCGAGAGGCGAGGTTGGCGCAGCCCCAAATAGAGAGGGTCGTTCAACAGCTCTTCGTTATTCGTCCCAAAATCGAGGTGAAGCGGTAGCAGGTATTGGGGCGGCACGGCGGCACACGCCGTATAGAGCTGGAGTTTTCCGATCGGGATTCCCATGCCGTTGGCGCCAATGTCGCCCAGACCCAAGATGCGCTCGCCGGAGGTCACGCAGATCACCTGCACCTCTTTTTCCGCCCAGTTCCTGAGAACGTCCTTGACCCTGCCTCGATGCTTGAGCGTCACGTACAGACCTCGCGGGCGCCGGAATATGTGGCCGAATTTCAGGCAAGCCTCGCCCACGGTCGGATCATATAAGATCGGCAAGAATCGCGCCGGATCAGACATGACGACCTTATAAAAGAGCGTCTCGTTGGTATCGAGCAACGCGATCAGATAGATGTAGCGTTCCAGGTCAGTGGGCTTGTCGCCGATTTGTTGCAACGCCCGGCGAACCTGAGTCTCCTCAGTGTCAACACCAGCGGGCAGGAGGCCGATTAGACCCAGTTTTTCGCGCTCAGCTTCCGTGAACGCCGTGGACTTGTTTAGTTGGGGATCGTGCAGCAGCTGGATCCCGTGTTCCGAAGTGGAGGGCAGGCTAGCAATCATGGTGTATCAAAGTTCCTTTCATAGATCAGAGCGGTTACCGGCTCGTTTCCTCGGCATTGGGATATGCACGAGGCGGCCCACTTCCTCGATCAAGCCAATCACTCGGAAACAAGCCATGCTCCGATGAGCTGCGACCGGGCTGGATCACCTCTAGAAGCAGCGTTTAGGGCGCTTAAACCTCCGCGTGATCGCAACCGGGGCGCAACAGTGGCGTCCGCTGGGAGTCGAGGGGTCCTCGACACGTCGTCACGGGGGCGACGCGCTCGTATATCACCAATCTGCGATGCCAACACCTTCAACCTTTTTGCTCAGTGCCGCGTTGCTAGTGCCCGGTGGAAACGTGTTGGCACGGCAGATGCATGCACACGGTCAAGACGCTCTCGAAGAGATGGTGTGAAGGAGGTCCGGTGTTGACATTACGATTGTGGACGAACCTCACTCCAAAGGGACAAGTGGGAATCATCGACTGGTACACGGTCCTGGTGGTAGCGGGATCATTTCTGGCATTGGCCGTCCATGGCAGCCTGAGGACATGCTCCTTCGGCACGATGTTTTGGGGTTGTTTGGTTGTGACTACCCTCGTTATCTCCGTCGCTAGTCTCTTGGTCCAGCCGAGCCTGACGAGGGAGTTCCGCGGCAATCACTGGGGGTTGATGTTCGTGGCGTTCGGTGTATTTCCGGACCTCTTGCCCTCGAACATCTCGCCGGATTTCAGCCTGACGATCGTGGGAATGTGGTCGTTATTTCCGGTATGGTTCTGGCAATCACCTATTCCGTTCTCGTATATCGGCACTTCGCGGGCAAGGTGGGTTAGTCTATCGTGCGGTTAGAACTTGTGCTTTTGATTTGCGTCATTCCCGCCTCTTGTCAAAATCCGCCGGTGTCTCCGGACCGGCCGTGGCATTCTCCGCGTGAACGGCAGATCGGCGGCGAGGCGCGGCGCTTCGGCCGATCTTTGTTTCGAATCGACCGCGACAAAATCTATTCCTTAGCGGAATTGATCGATCTGGCCGAGACTCATAACCCCGAGACGCGTGTTGCCTGGGAGAACGCACGCGCGCGGGCTGCAAGTCTCGGAATTGCGCAGAGTGAGCTTTATCCAACCTTATCGGCAGTGGCCGTCTCCGGCGCGGATCGCTCCGAGGCGGGATCCGGAAGCCGATTTTATCGCCAGATGATTCAAGCTTCTCAGGTGTCGCTGGAACTCGGTTACACAGTCTTTGATTTCGGGGCGCGCCGCGGCCGGATCGACGGTGCTGGCGCGCGTGTGCTTGAATCGAACTTCGGCTTTAACGACGTCCATCGGCAACTCATCTACCGCGTGCAGCAAGCCTATTACCGGCTGCTGAATGCGTCCGCCCAGGAGTCCGCTGCGCGTGTCAGCTTAGCCAATGCGCGAGCGGTTCAGCAGGCGGCGGAAGAGCGTTTGAAAAACGGTGTGGCCACTCTACCAGACGTGCTGGAGGCACGCAGCGCGACCGCCCAGGCTCAATTCGATCTCCAGACGATCATCGGAACCGAGCAGGTTGCACAAGGCGACCTGGCGACCGTTTTGGGAGCTTCCGCCGACACAGTGATTCGTGTGCAGCCTTTCAGCGAAGTGCCGACTCCTGAAGCGGTCCAAGATGCCGTGGAACGGATCATCGATCGCGCCATCTCGCAACGGCCCGACCTTCAGGCGGACGTCGCTGGCATCCACGAAGCAAACGCTCAGCGGAAAGAGGAGCGGGCTGCCTATTTTCCCACCTTGAGTCTTTCTGCGACTCCGACCGCCGAATCACTAAACTTGCTCCAGGAAAACCTCCCGTGGGGCCATACAGCGGATTTGGCCGGCGGGGTCGCGTTGAGCCTCAACTGGACCGTGTTCGACGGAGGAGCGCGAAAAAACCGGCTGGCGCAGGCGGAGGCGCGGATCCGGCAGGCCGAGGCCCAGGTCAGCGCCGCGCGCGATCGAATCGAAGACGAGGTTTGGACAGCCTATTCCAACCTGAATACCGCCTTTGGCCAGCGCGATGCGGCCACCGCTCTACTCGATGCAGCTACGCAGTCCTACGCTGCTGCGCTTGAGTCATACAACTACGGCGTCCGCAACCTGCTGGATGTCACTGCCGCCCAAAAGTTCCTGGCTCAAGCGCGGTCAGCCGACATCCAGGCGCGCACCCAGGTACTCGCGACTCTTTCCGATTTGGCATTCCGCGCGGGCGATTTGACTCAAGTCAACGCTAAGGGGCTAAAACCGTGACGCGAGCTCCTTCGTTCGACATCCTCGGATCGTTTTTTCCAGCGTGGCTGCTCTGCCTGGTGCTGGCGCTGCTGCTCACGATAGCCAGCCGATGGCTTCTGATGCGCGTTCACGTGGAGCTGTCGCTTCCCATCCTGACCTATCCGAGCTTGACTGCGCTGTTCACCTTATCGCTGTGGCTGGCATTTTTTAGATAGTGAGGAAACCTCCCATGGAACCCACCGCTACGAGAGCAACAAAGCTGATTGGCAGGATTCTCAGCGTTGGCATCATGACCGGAGCGCTGTCGCTGGGCTTGACGGTTATCCATCACACCGATCAGTACCCTCGAACCGACGATTCCGAGATCCTCGCCAACTTCATTGGAATCGCGCCTCAAGTGGAAGGCCCAATCCTCCGCTTGAACGTGCATGACAATCAGCTGGTGAAGCAGGGAGATCTGCTCTTCGAAATCGATGACCGGCCGTATCGGTATGCTTTGGAGACAGCCATCTCGCAGCAGGCGACTCTCGAAGGACAAATTTCGGACGAGCGCCGAAAGATCGCCGCCTTGGTAAGCGCGGTTTCCGTTTCGCAGGCCTACATTCATGGCACCGAGGCCGATGTGGCTCGCGCTGCGGCGGCCGTCGATCAGGCCCGCGCGGACGTGGCGAACGCCGAACAGGGCGTAAGCCGGGCACAAGCGGAGTGGACTTACGCGAACAATAGCCTGCATCGAATTGAACCTCTGCTGGCGAAGCAGTTTGTCACCATCGATCAGGTCGATCGAGCGAGGACGTCCGAGGTAACGCAGGGGCAAGCCCTCAAACAGGCGGAATCGCAACTGCTGCTGGCGAAGGCTGGGCTGCAATCTTCGCTGGCGCAGGAGCAGCGGTCCAAGGCAGTCCTGCAACAAAGCCACGCTCAGCACGAGCAGGCGCAGAACGCAGTGACGACCCTTGAACCGCTGGTCAATCAGCGCGGGACGCGCGCCGCGGCCATCGAGACCGCCCGTTACAATCTCAACAACTGCCGGGTTTATGCGCCGTTCACCGCGCGCGTGACCAACCTGACCATCTCCGAAGGAGCTTACGCGCATATTGGCCAGCAGGTGTTCACGCTCATCGACGCACGCACCTGGTGGGCTGTCGCCAACTTTCGCGAAGGTCAGCTTGAGCAAATCTCTCCCGGTATGCCTGCGGACGTCTACGTTATGTCAAAGCCCAATGTCCGTTTTTCGGGTGTTGTGGACGGCGTCGGTTTCGGCGTGACTCCGGATGCGGATGTCGTTGGCCGTTTCGCGTCTGGTTTGCCCGATGTCCAGCGCACGCTCAACTGGGTGCATCTCGCCTCCCGGTATCCGGTCCGTGTGCGCGTGGAGAACCCACCTCCTGACTTGTTTCGAGTCAGCGAGTCCGCCGTCGTCGTCATTCGAGGCCGCTGAGATGGGTGCCATCGCACCAAGTCTCACCGGCTCGACCAACAGATCCGCCTGGCTCTGGCAGTTCCTGAAGGAGGAACTGGCGCCCTACCCCGGAAGGGTCTCCCTGGTCGTGCGCATGGTCACGGCGTCAACCCTGGTCATGATTATCGGCATGACGTTCCGCATTCCGTATATCGCGTATTCTGCGCTGTTCGCGCTCATCCTCTCGCGCGAGAGCGTCGCAGAGACTGCGAAGGCCGCTCGCGACTTGGTTGTGGGCGTCATTCTGGGGGGCGCCTATGTCATCGTCGGCGCAATGCTCGTTCTGGGGAATCCGATGCTTCGCTTCCTCTGGGTCGGCGCAACCCTGTTCCTGGCTTTTTATACTCTGAGCGCGTTCAGCAACTATACGGCAGCCGCCAGGTTCGCCTACCTGATCGTCATCACCATTTCGTTATGGGACGGCAATGATTCGGCGGAGTCGAAGGTGGAGAATACTCTCTGGGCCGTGGGCGCGATCACGCTGGGCAGCGTTGTCACCCTACTAATGGAACTCGTTTTCGCGTCCTTTAGACGCATGAACGACTTAACCGAAGCGATGGTGGACCGCCTCGTCACTGTCCAGGAGCTGCTCGACCATTACGCGCAAGGCCGCGAAGCGCCCGCGGCGGCACGAGCCGCATTGGGGCGGCTCGGTATGGTGGGAACCTCCCGCCTGCGGAGAATCCTGCAACACTCCGGTGATGATGCGCACCGGAAGCAACAGATGGGTGCCCTGGTGGCGCTGGTTGGCAGACTGATCGATATCGCCGCAAACCTCTCTGAATTCAGCGGCCGCATTGCTGACGACGACCGCGATCGAATACGTAACGCCGCGCGGAATGTCGATGAGATTCGCGTCGCCCTGACAAGTGGAGGGGTTCCACGCTTAGTTGACATGCCGGGCGAGGGTCAAGTTCCTTCCAGTCTCCCCCTCCTGAATGAAGTTGAGAAAACGGTTTCGCTGATTCACGACGTATTCACCAGTGCTATGTATGCGAATACTTCCTCGCAATCGCCACCTTCCGATGACGGGCGAGCTGCTGTGCTTGTATCCGGTGCGCTATCAAATCCGGAATACGTAAGGTTCGCGTTAACAGGGTGCGTGGCCGCCGGCCTTTGCTACGCGATTTATAATGCCCTGTTCTGGCCGGGGATCGCCACGGCCATCACCACATGCCTCCTCACCGCCCTGACTACCATCGGAGCATCCCACCAGAAGCAGTTTTTGCGATTCACCGGTGCGATCATTGGAGGTTTACTAATCGGCATAGGCGCGCAGGTATTCATTCTGCCGAGTGTCGACTCGATTGGCGGGTTTACCGTGCTCTATATCGCGGTGGCCGGCCTTTCAGCATGGATTCTGACCTCCAGTCCCCGGCTTTCTTATCTCGGGGTGCAGATCGCCGCTGCGTTTTGCCTCATGAATCTGCAGGAGTTCAAGTTTCAGGCGTCGCTGGCCGTGGCGAGGGATCGCGTGGTGGGCATCCTGCTGGGACTGTCGATGATGTGGCTGGCGTTCGACTGGCTCTGGGGTGCCCCGGCAGGTGTCAAGATGAAGAAAACGTTCATCTCCGCGATACGGTCGCTGGCCCAACTCGCACGCGACCCGGTTTCGAGCGACCAGGCCGAGGCCATCGAACGCAGCTATGCGCTTCGCGAAAAGATCAATACGCAATTCGATAAAGTGAGATCTCTCGCGGACGGCGTTCTTTTCGAATTCGGCCCTTCGCGACAACAGGACCTTGCGATGCGCAGCCGCATTCGAGAATGGCAGCCGCAACTAAGGACGCTCTTTTTGATGCGCATCGCGTCCCTGAAATATCGTCTCCAGTTGCCCGGATTCGAACTGCCGAGCCGGCTTCTGACCCCACTTCGAGAGTACGACGATCATTCCGCCGCGCTGCTGGATGACATAGCTGACTGGATTGAGGGTACGAAGCAGCCAAGACAGATTTCGAGGGATGCCTTCACAGATCTGGAACGGAGCTTAGGTGCGGGCGATTTGAGCTTGCCGATAGCGAACCTCTTGTCGTTCACGACTTTGCTGCGTGGCATCGATCGCCTCACCAATTCCGTTGCTGAAGAGATCGTGCGAGATTTACCGCCGCGTAGCTAAGGGCCACGTCTCTAATCAAGGCCGGAGTTGTTTCATGCGAAGGAAGGATTCAGGCTAAAAGAAGCGCCGGATTCGTTCTCGGAGTCCGGGCCTTCTGCGATTCGGGCTCTGGAAAACGATTTCACCGGGAACCACCAGCTCCACTTTAGTTCCAGCGCCTGGCGAGCTCGAAATCGTGAGCTTACCGCGCACTCGCGCGGCGCGTTCATACATTCCCACCAATCCGAAGTGTCCACTCTTTCCTTTCGCAGCCACCTGTTCCTCGATGCCGTGGCCGTCATCCGAGACACGAAGCACAAGATCTCCCAGGTAACTCAATTCCACGGTCACGCGCGTGCCTTCTGAGTGGGCGCATGCGTTCTGAATGGATTCATAACCGATTCGGTAAACCTCGTCGCGGACGATGGGATGCATTTCGACACCGCTGCCTTCCACCGAAACCTCAAACTGGATGGATCGGTGAAACGTGCACTCCTCGCCCGCGCGTTTGAATGCCTCAGCCAGATCGTTCCCCTCCATCGTCGAGTCTCGGAGCGAGCTAAGAGCAGCGCGTCCATCCTGGATGGCCTGTCCAAGCCACAGCGACAACCGCTCCAGCGCGCCTCGCGTGCGGATTGGATCGCCGTCGTGCCGAAGCGCATCGTCAGCGACCAGCTTGCTTCCCTGAATCGTTTGCAGAAGCGTATCGTGAAATTCGCGAGCCACGCGAGTTCGTTCAGCCAAACGCTCATCGAAGCGAGCGTTCATCGCGGCCGCGATCTGCCGCAGCCGAAATAGATAGAATACCCGCAGAACGCCGCCAGCCGCACAAACGCAGAGCGCATAAAACCAGTAAGTTTGAAAGAACGCAGGCTGGATCACAAATCCCGCCGCCGCCCCAGCTTGGTTCCACGCGCCATCGCCGTTGCTCGCCATCACCTGAAAGCGATAAGTCCCGGGACCGAGATTAGTATAGTCTGCCTCCCGGCGTGCGCCTGCGTTCCGCCAATCTTTATCAGATCCTTCCAGTTTGTAGCGAAAGCGAACTCGCTCCGGTACAGCTAGACTCGCGGCGGTATAGTCAAATTGAATGTTGACGGTGCGCGGCGGCAGTTTAACGTCCGCTGGAGCGGGGAGGGCGTACGTCTGGCCATTCGCAGAAAGTGACAAGATACCTACCGACGGAGGAGGCGACTGTTTGAGAATCCGTTTCGGATCGAGCCAAACCACCCCCTGCGCTGTTGCAAACCATAGACGGCCGTCGGTTCCCTGAATCATGTTCGGTTGCGACGAATTGTTTTGAAGCCCGCCCGATAGGCCGTCTAAATTATCGTAGACCTCGTACTGCACCGGATACGCAGGATCCTGTTCCACCCGCCGACACTCTGCTTCTGGGATGTGGAGGATCCCACGGGGCTCTCCGAACCAAATGCCATTATCGGCGGCCAAGATCCCCGTAATACGGCGGAACGCGTTTCCACCCCTAGCCGCAACAGCCACAAAGCGATGCCCGTCGAATCGCTCCAGTCCCTCGCCGCCGCCAATCCAGACGCTACCGTTGCGCATCCCGATCTTGGTGACGTCCCCAACGGTAACCCCATCCTTGTCCGTAAATACGGTGACTGCGTCTCCCTCAACGCGGCCGATCCTGTTGTTAGTGAATCCCTCCCAAATGCGCCCGGCTGAGTCGGCGGCGACTATCAGCCCATTGTGTGCTGGGAGCCCCAAGGTTGCAAGGTTCGTCCATCGCCCCTTGTCCAACCGATTGAGTCCCTCGCCATTAAACAACGCCACAAGCCTTCCGGCGCCGTCTTTAGTCACAGAGAAGGCATTTTGGCCCGCCACTCGACGAGGATCGGGCGAATCGATCCTTTCGATCCGATGACCCAGGAAGCGGACGATACCGAACTCCGTTCCCAGCCAGGTTATACCCTCCGAATCTTGATAAGCGCAATCCACACTCAAAGGAGGGTCTTTTTGCAGGATTGCAGTGCCCTTTCGAATTTCGACGAAGTTATGCTCTCCCGTCCAGGATCCGACATCAATATCGCCTTGACCGCGGGCGGAGAGCGAGAAACCATAAGAGTCGGACGGAAGCTTAACGGTGATGAGCGGGGTCTGACGAAAGCGATCCAAGCCGCCGTTGGTCACTGCCCAAATGTCACCTTCCCGATCCTCCAGGAGTCTCAGTACATAGTCACTGCTGAGTCCGTCCTGTCGCCTGAAAGTATCGGTTATCAGTTCTTCGTGTTTTGCAACGGAGCGCTCCGGATCCTGAATTCGAACAATTCCTTTGCCGATCGTTCCCATCCAAAGGCTGCCCTGTTTATCGAAAATCATTGGCTCAAGGCGTCCACCGACGTCGAATTTCCTGCGGATCGGCCCTGGACCGAGGGCGACGACCCTCGGATTGTCAAGTCGTCCAGTCCACTCGGCCGACCAAATGGTGCCGCTATCTGACTCCGCGAAAGGAAAGTGTGCGGCGGTCAAATCAGCGAGCTGCTGAAACTTTCGCGCACCCTTGGGCAAGTTGAGGATGCCGTGACCGGTGTCCACCCACAGTGTCCCACCGCGGTCGATCCGTAGTCCGAGGGCCGAACCGGAAAAATTCCACGTTGCGCCGACCGTTTCCCAGTGCGAATCCACGAACCGTGACAGACCCTTAGGACCCGCGGCTCTCCACACCGTTCCGTCTTCGTCTCTTGCCATATCGCCGGCAGCAGAAGCTACTTCAGTATCGTAGTTGATGATCTTACCGTCTTTGAGGAAACTCGTCGTCCCGTAGGCGTAGCCAATCCAGAGTCCGCCGTCCGGCGTGGCTAGCAGACGAGTCACGATGACTTTCGGAAACTGTCCTTGCGACGGTTGGTAGAGCTCGAACTTGAGCCCGTCGAACCTGTACAGTCCGGAGCCACTACCGATCCAAAGAAATCCGTCGGTGGTTTGCGCAAGTGCCTGAATCTCCGTTGGCACGCCGTCCTTATGAGTCCATGAGGTGTGGTAGAGCTGGTTTATTCTCAGGTCACGATCGATTCCGAACAGCGGAACGCACAGAAGCATGAACGAAACCCACCACCTTGGACGGAGAACTTCCCGCCTGAGTATCACTTTTGATGGGTGCAAATGTCGGCTCATTGGCTTTAATTCTCCCTGTTAGGCGATTCGTTCGCGCTCGGCTGATTAATCGAGGATATCTCGTTAAGGCAATTTAGGGGCCGTGCAAATCGCCGGTGAGCCTCATGCTCGTGGCGCTGCGATGGGCGTTTCGAAGCATCGAGCCGTTGAGTCGGCTCAAATCGATTGAATTTGCGATGATTAAGGAACGCGTCAAGGAGCGCCTGATGCCGACAACCCCGATTCGGATTCTGAGCGTTGAGGACCATCCGGTTTTTCGGCAAGGACTCTCAACGATCATCGGCTCTGAGCAGGACATGATCTTGATTGCGCAGGCTACAAACGCGACGGAGGCGATTAAGGAATTCCGAGCCCATCTTCCGGACGTTACGCTGATGGACCTGCGGCTTCCGGGGGCCAGCGGTACGGATGCCCTGATCGCCATCCGGGGAGAGTATCCCAGCGCCCGTGTCATTGTTTTAACGACTTCGGAGGGAGACGCTGAAATTCGACGAGCCGTACGAGCGGGGGCATCGGGTTATTTACTGAAAAGCACGCCTGCGGATGAACTTGTGGCGGCGATACGGGCAGTACATGCTGGTCAAAAGCGGGTATCACCTGAGGTCGCCGCCGAGATCGCCGAGCATGCCATCGACGACGGAATCACCCCACGAGAAATCGACGTGCTTAGATTAATCGCCGCAGGGAATTCGAACAAGGAAATCGCCGCGCAGCTGTCGCTCACCGAGGACTCCGCCAAAGGTCACGTCAAGAATATTCTTGCCAAACTTGGAGTAAACGACCGCACGCATGCCGTCACGATTGCGCTCAAGCGCGGCTTCATCAGTCTATAGTCGCGCACTGCACGGGTGTGCGATTATCATTGGCAATGTGGCACTATGCGATTCGAGAGCTGGGGAATTGGCGTTGCAGTCGCTAGTATCCTGACCGTCGGTCAGAGTACAACGTCCGGTTGGACTCCAGAGACGCAGGATTTTTATCATACTGCCTGGAGTTCGGGCATCGGCGCGGTTACCGACATCCAACAGGCGCCCGATGGATTTCTATGGCTCACAACATCGAAGGGAATCTCCCGCTTTGATGGTGTCCGCTTTCAGTCGGTTGACGAGGTAACGGGCGGTGCGGTCCGCGGCGCAGACATAGACTCTGTATATCTGGCGCCTTCCGGTGGCATGTGGCTATCACCGAGGAACGGTGGTCCTCTCTTTTGGAAGGACGAACGGCTCATCACCTTCACTGACCGGAGGTGCACTCCAGCACTGAAGGCGGGAGGGATCGCTGAAGCCCGCGACGGATCGCGATGGATCTTCGCTTCGGGCGGTCTTTTTCACATGAATGGATCCACCTGTGAGCACATCGGAGCAGAACACGGATTTACTGACACTTACGTCGAAGCAATCCTCATGGATCGTCGAGGCACCCTTTGGGCGAAGACCGATTCCGGCGCGATTGTCTTTCTGCCAAACGGGCAATCGAAATTCCAGACTATGCCGTACAAAAAGACGCCCGTCGTAGGACGCGTTTTCATTCACGAAGCGCCGGATGCGTCCATATGGCTGTCGGACGATCTGGGGCTTCGCCGGGTGACGGACCGAGAAGGCAATCCTATCGCGCCTTATCCCCTCAACGCTCCGCAAGACAAGAGCCTCAGATTTGGCGATTTCACCTTCGAACGCGACGGGACATTGTGGGCTGCAACAATGGACGGCGTCGAACGGTTCGAACACGTTGATCGATGGAAAACGCCTCAAGTGAACCACGGCATGGCTAGTGAACGTTTCACCCGCAAGCAGGACCTCAGCTCGAACGCCGTATGGAGCCTATTTGTCGACGGGGAAGGAAGCATTTGGGTGGGGACCAATTCCGGCCTCGATCACCTTCGGCGTTCCGCCCTCACCTCGCTAACATTTCCGCAAGGCCAGGAGCACGAGTTCAGTATCGCCCCTGGGGACCGCGGTTCGATATGGATCGGAAACGAGGCGATGCCACTGACACATGTGGCCGCAGACGGCAGCGCGACGACCTTTCCCCAGGCCAACATGCCGATCACCATTCGACGGGATCACAATGGAGCCATCTGGTCGGCCGGCGAGGGACGCGCTCATCTTTTGAAGGTGGGAGGAGAGAGAATCTCGCCCGTTCACTATCCGGGCGAAGAAAAGGCCCTTATCGTCGCATTAGGCGTTGATCACAATGATGAACTTTGGATTTCGAGAATCGGTCCGCAGATTTTTCATCTAAGCCACGGCGTCTGGTCGGAGCAGAATGCGACTCTTGGTCGAAGACCAAATCTGCTGGGCGCCACGGCGGAAGACCATGACGGGAATGTATGGTTCGCATTTGCCAATAACGTTGTGGAGTGGGACGGGAGGGAGTTTCACAGGTTTTCGTTCACCGGTCCTACGGTTTCGGTCAGCTCGATTTCGGTTCGCGGACGGCATGTTTGGCTCGGAGGAACGGGCGGAGTCCAGCTATTGAGCGAGGGCAAGTTCCATATCATGCGTTGGAGAGATCCGGAATTGCCTGGCCGGGTCTCCGGCACCGTTGAGCCGCCTGACGGCGGCCTCTGGATCAATGGGTTTTCTGGTATCACTCACGTTTCTTCAGGCGAACTGGAAAAGTGGATCAAGAATCCCGATTACGCGGTCTCTGCCGAATATCTGAACGCCCTCGATGGCCTCCCAGGACTATCGGCGGAAAGATATCCCGAACCGTCCGTAGTGGAAGGGAGCGACGGCCGTTTGTGGTTCGCAACAACCAAGGGCGTCGCCTGGGTGGATCCGGAGTCGTTGGACCGGCTCCGTAACAAGACGCCGCCGCCGGTCGCGATTTCGTCGGTCGTTTCGAATGGAAAATTTTACGCGAACCTGGATAAGCTGACTCTTCCCCCGGGCGTCCGCAATCTGGAAATTGACTATACGGCCCTTAGTCTCGCAATTCCCGAGCGGGTGCAGTTTCGTTACAGACTCGAGGGTGTTGACGACGATTGGCAACAACCTGGCACCCGGCGTCAGGCGTTCTACAACGATCTTCGTCCGCGCAAATACCGCTTTCAGGTGCTCGCCTCGAATAATGACGGCGTCTGGAACGTCAAAGGTGCAACGCTCAGTTTTAGCGTCGCCCCCGCATGGTACCAGACGAATTGGTTCCTTATTGGGTGCGGCATCCTTCTCATGTCGATCACGTGGAGCCTACACAGGCTTCGCGTGCGGCGAGTCGCTCTCGCTATGCAGATCCGATTCGACGAGCGGATGAATGAACGCACTCGTGTCGCTCGCGATTTGCACGACACTCTCCTGCAACGCTTTCAGGGACTAATGCTTCACCTTCAGACCGTGGATAACATCCTTCCGCCTGGCAAAGCGAAAGACCGGCTCGAACAAGCCCTCCAACGAGCGGATCAGGCAATCATCGAGGGCCGGAACGCCGTTCATGATCTACGTTTGTCTGCGACGACAACTAACGATTTGGCCGAGGCGGTACGGGCCGTAGGCGATGAATTGGCGCCGCAAGGCTCGGTGGGTTTCCGCGTAATGGTGGAAGGGAACGCGCGGGATTTGCATCCGATCGTGAGGGATGAAATCTACCGGATTGCTCGTGAGGCATTAGGAAATGCGTTCCGTCATGCTCGGGCAAAACAAATTGAGGTGGAGATCACCTATGCTCAGAGGTCTCTCCGATTGCGCATTAGAGATGATGGAGGCGGCATCCCTCCCGATATGCTCGATAAGGGTCGACCCGGACATTACGGGTTGCCGGGTATGCGGGAGCGCGCCTCCAGGATCGGTGCTGAGTTTGAAATTTGGAGCGGGCAAGGGGTAGGCACGGAAATCGATTTGAGCATTCGCAGTTCGATGGCGTATGCTTCTGCGCCGCGTCGCTTCGGTTTGCGGTTTTTCCGGAAGAAGGCGGGATGAGATTATGATTCGAATTCTCACGGTTGACGACCATCCGGTCTTGCGAGAGGGCATTGCCGCGCTCATTTCGGATGAATCCGACATAGAGGTGATTGCGGAAGCCTCGAACGGACGTGAAGCACTCGAGCAGTTCCGAAAGCATCATCCGGACGTCACGCTGATGGACTTGCAAATGCCGGAGATGGGCGGTATCGATGCGCTGGGTGCTATTCGAGACGAGTTTCCTGAGGCGCGAGTGATCGTACTCACGACGTATGCCGGCGACGTTCAGGTTGTGCGCGCTCTAAAGGCCGGTGCACGGGCTTACTTACTCAAAGGGATGTTGAGAAAAGAATTGCTGGAGACCATCCGGGCCGTCCACGCCGGCCAAAAGCGCCTGTCGTCAGAGATCGCCGTCGAAATCGCCGAGCATGCTGCCGATGACGTCTTGACCCCGCGGGAGGCAGACGTGCTCCGACTAATTGCCGTGGGGAACTCGAATAAGGAGATCGCCGTACACTTGTCGCTCACCGAGGAGACTGTTAAAGGCTACGTCAAGAACATCCTCGCCAAACTTGGAGCCAACGACCGGACCCACGCCGCCACGATTGGGCTGAAGCGCGGCATTATCGATTTATAGTCCTCCTTGTCTCCGAAAGAGCGGTGCCCGGAGGAGCTTCTCTGGTCGCATCTTTCTCGCAGTTTAAGGGACACGCTCTGCTTGCACGATAAATCGCTTGGGCGCGGGTCCTACGAAGTCAAAAGGGTAGTAAGTTACCAGTGTCACGATGTTTCGTCCCGTCGATCGCAGCACCTGAGTGTCGGCAGGATCAACAACGTTCGTGGATACGACTCGATATCGATCTTCACCGCTGAGAGTCCTCAAAGCGATAATTTGACCTTTACGGACCAGCCTGAGTGGACGGAATACGGTGTCCCGGTGGCCGGCTATGCCGACGTTGCCTGGCTCCCCGCGAACCGCCGTCTCAGGGATATGACCTGGTCCCATTGCTAAGTCTCGTTGCGACACGCCCTCCACGACGACCAATGCCACGCCAAGATCTGGGATCGTCAATTTTGCCACTGTGGAGCCCTCAGTCAAGGCCCTTCAGCCTTCATCGCCGAACGACGCGTTGGCTGGCCGGTCTTTACATCTTCATTGAATCTGCGCAACTCTGCGACTTGGAAAAATCTGGCGCCGACGGTTGCAGTCGCCCAGTAACACAAGGAGAGTGCGCCCATCGCCGTGAAGCTGTATCGACAAGATAAAAGGAGACTGTGTCTTGTCACTTTCATGCCGAATCGTTCCCTTCCCAAGGAAAAATGGAGAGCGAGGCCTTTCAGGCTGCGCTCTCCGCGAGAATGGGTCCGTCAGACCGGTTGCATCTGGATGATTTGATTATTTGTTTTATGCAACTGTGGATTTCGCGAATTTTAGTAGGCCGGCCATTCCGAGAAACAGCAAGCCCACGAGACCGATAAGAGGCAACTGACTCGCGGTGCTTGGTAATGTGGTTGGCAACGGCGGTGTCGCGTCCTGGATAAGGAACACCTCTGTTAGCTCTACCTCTTCCTCAGTCGGTTTTTGCGCTCTCAATGGAGCCTCGCGCATGGCGGTAACGTGCGATTCTGCCAGTGTTGGAGCCGGTTTGACGGTATTCTCAGCAAGTTCGGCGGGCATGGATGGAACCGGAGTATTGTTGGCTTTCGCGAGCGCGACCGCTTTCGGCTTCGGATAGACAAAGTCGTGACCGTAATTCTCGCCTGGATAGAACCAAGCTCTGATTGCCTCGGGTGAACCAACCGGTGTCTCGTTGAAAGTGATAATTGTCTTGTCCGCTATGCGCAGTCGCTCATCCGGAACGGTGAGGAAGGTTCCGTACAGGTGTTTCTCATCCTTGCTGAATACCTGAACGATATTGCGGTCGGACTGCGAATCGGCCAATCTGAACACGTACGTGCCAGCTTCCAGCACTTGCCCCGGAATCTCGACTGGACCGCTGAATGTGAGAATGGTCTTTTGATCCCATTCGTCTGCGGAGACCCGCTGGATCATCCCGCCGAAAAGTCCGACTAAAATCATCAGTGTCGCTTTCTTGCTGTTCATTTGCTCTCCTTCTGAAATCAAGATCGTTAACGCACAACCGAGCAGCACACACTCACTAATCGCACGTCGGTAACCAATAGGAGCAACGGTCATGCCGAACACGAAACGGTGGCTTTTCAAGCGGATGGTGCGACAGAGCAGCGTTGAAATCGTCGTCGAATGGACGTCGATGTCAACACATCGTCGTCGCCGACCCCTCCTCCCAAAGGGGTTCGTCGTACGAGCGCTGAGAGGATCGGCCCCCCCCAAAAAAAAAGGGACGATATACTGTTGAGGTGCGGTCTCCGAATTGGT
>Ga0302326_10007453_pt1 | contig 24327 bp, 27 predicted proteins | sample Palsa_T0_3_FD_202264 | JGI IMG/M metagenome (GOLD analysis project Ga0302326, IMG submission 202264) | Peat permafrost microbial communities from Stordalen Mire near Abisko, Sweden - Palsa_T0_3 | ecosystem: Environmental > Terrestrial > Soil > Palsa > Peat permafrost | place: Sweden: Abisko... | reverse complement strand
CATGGAGTGTCTGTTCCACGAGAAGCCCTTCGTCGGGATCAACGGCTCCGGCAAGCACGTCAACTTCTCGCTCGGCAACGCCACCGAGGGCAATCTTCTCCTGCCCGGTGACACGCCCCACGCCAACGCCCAGTTCCTCGTCTTCTGCGCGGCGGTCATCCGCTCGGTCCACAAGTTCGGTGGACTGCTGCGGGCCTCGGTCGCCTCTGCGACCAACGACCACCGGCTGGGTGCCAACGAGGCCCCGCCCGCCATCATCTCCATCTTCCTCGGCGACCAGCTCATGGACGTGTTCGAGCAGATCGCCAAGGGCGGCGCCAAGACCTCCAAGGAGAAGGGCACCCTCACCCTGGGAGTCGACACCCTGCCGGTGTTGCCAACCGATCCGGGCGACCGCAACCGCACCAGCCCCTTCGCCTTCACCGGCAACAGGTTTGAGTTCCGCGCCCCAGGGTCGCTCCAGTCGATCGCCCCGCCCATGGTGACCATCAACACGATCCTCGCTGAGGCGCTCGATTACATCGCGACCGAGATCGAGTCCGCCGTCGCCGGTGGTGCCGAGTTCAACGTGGCGGTACAGGCGGTGCTGGAGAAGGTCATCACCACGCACGGAGGGGTCGTCTTCAACGGCAACGGATACTCCGACGAGTGGCAGACCGAGGCGGCCAGCCGCGGCCTACCCAACCTGCGCACAACCCTCGACGCGTTGCCGGAGTTGATCACCGAAGAGTCGATGGAGCTCTTCAGCCACTACGGCGTCTTCAACCACCGAGAGATGCACAGCCGCTATGAGGTCGCGGTCGAGCAGTACATCCTGAGCATCGGTGTCGAGGCTCGGCTGACGCTCGAGATGGCCAACACCGTCATCCTCCCCGCTGCTCTGCGCTATCAGACCGAGCTGGCCGGCAACATCGCCAGCCTGAAGGCGGTCGGCGTCGAAGCCGACACGAGCACGCTCGACGAGGTGTCGGCGTCGATCAAGGCCCTCCGGGCCGGGATCGTCAGCCTGCGCGCCGAGCTCAGCCAGAAGGCCTCCGGCGACGAGGACCAAGAGGCTCAGCACGCGGCCACCGGCCTGCTCCCCGCCATGGCCGCCGTTCGCGCCGCCGCTGACGAGCTTGAGACCATGGTCGCCGACGATCTGTGGCCCCTCCCCACCTACCAGGAGATGCTCTTCATCCTCTAGGGCACGCTCGTCCTCTGGGCGGCGCCCGCCGTCGGGGGCCATGATGTGGTGATGACGTCATAGCCCTCAGCGCACGGGCTGATTGTGCTCGAGCCAGGCGCGGAGCTGAGGCTCAAAAAGGCTGATCGTGCCGTGGCCGTGAATGCCGGCGACCTCCTCGTCGGTCAACTCGCCGAAGGCGACCATGCTGTGGCGGACCACCGTGGCGTCGCCGTCGGCCGCCAGCGCGAACGTGTTTTCGAGGGTGGTGCCGCCCGGTAGCGCCCCGCGCAGGGTGACCGCACTCGGGGGGTCGTAGTGGGTGACCGTCGAATACCAGTGGCCGGCGCCGTCGCCCCAGTCCTCGTAGCAGGACCCGCCGACGCGGGGCTCGAAGACGATGTCTCGGACCCGGTCGCCGCCGTAGGTGTAGGGATACCACCGGTGCTGCTCCGTTGTCAGGGCTTCGAAGACGCGGGACGCGGGAGCTTCGATGCGCAGCTCGCACTCGACGCGCACGGCGCGGGCGACGGGGGTGGGGTTGGGGTTGGTCACGGGTGGTGCCTCCTGTTGGATGGTTTCGACGGGTTGTTCGAGGTGGTGTTTGAGGGCCAGGGCGGCGCGGCCGCTCGCGCTGGAGAATCGGTTGAGCCAGCGGCTCCTGATCTCCTCCAGCGGCGCCGGGTTGATGAAGTTGAGTCGGTTGCGGCCGTCGCGCCGCACGACCAGAAGTCCGGCGCTTTCGAGCACGCCGAGGTGCTGCATGACGGCGAAGCGGGAGAGCTCCGGGAAGGACTCGGCCAGCCAACCCGTGGAGCGTGGTCCGTCCCGCAGGGCGTCGAGGATCTCCCGCCGCACGGGGTTGGCCAGGGCCGACCACGCATCACGCTCCGCCAACATGTGATAAATATATCACCTATTGGAGGGCCGAGGTCCGCCGCCCTGTCACAGTCCCGCGCAACTGGCGTCAGTTGCGCGGGACTGTGACACGCCGAGCCAGCCGAGCGAAGGGCCGGGCCGTCCGGGGCGGGCGCGGGCTACGTTGACGCGGTGGACTTGGAGGCTCGGGTAGCCATCGTCACCGGGGGCGCGAGTGGCATCGGTCGGGCGATGGCGCTCGCCTTTGCCAAGCGAGGTGCGGCGGCGATCGTGGTGGCCGACCTTGATGGGGTCGGCGCCGAAGCGGTGGCCGACGAGATCCTCGCGGCGGGCGGTGAGGCCCGGGGCGTGCGCGCCGATGTCAGCGACGAGGCTGAGGTGGCGGCCCTCGTCGACTTTGCCGAGGAGACCTACGGACCGATCGACCTCTTCTGCGCCAACGCCGGCATCCTCGTCGTCGGGGGCATCGAGGTCTCCGACCTGGCGTGGCAACGAGCGTGGTCGGTCAACGTCATGAGCCACATCTACGCGGCGCGGGCGGTCGTGCCCCGCATGGTCGAGCGGGGGGAGGGGTACCTCCTCCACACGGCATCCGCGGCGGGGTTGCTGACCCAGCTCGGGGCCGCGCCCTACACCGTTTCCAAGCATGCGGTGGTCTCGTTCGCCGAGTGGCTGTCGATCACCTACGGGGCTGCCGGCATCAAGGTCTCCTGCCTCTGCCCGCAGGCGGTCCGGACCAACCTGGCCGGGCCCGGGGTGATCGGCGGTCCTCGCCCCCTGCCCGAGTCGGGAGCGGCAGCCGGCGCGTCGCAGGCGTCGGCCGACGGCGTGCTCGAGCCCGAGGACGTGGCCGAGGCCGTGGTGCGCGGCCTGGCCGACGAGGAGTTTCTGATCCTCCCGCATCCGGAGGTCGCCACCTACGAACGGCGGCGGGCCGAGGACCGGGAGCGCTGGCTCAGGGGGATGCGGCGCCTCCAGGCCCAGCTCAGCTGATCCGTCGTCCAGTAGGGTGCCAACGGACTGATCCAAACGTGGGGGTGCGACGTGGCCTGGGATTTCTCGACCGAGCCGGAGTTCCAGGCGCAGTTGGACTGGGTAGCCGAGTTTTGCCAGGAGGAGATCGAGCCGCTCGACCTGGTGTTCCCCGGGGCGGTGCGCTCCCGTGATCCCAAGGTCAAGGCGCTCGTCGACCCGCTCAAGCAGCAGGTCAAAGATCACGGTCTGTGGGCGCTCTTCCTCGACCAGGAGCTGGGTGGTCCTGGCTTCGGTCAACTCAAGCTGGCGCTCATCAACGAGATCCTCGGGCGGTACGGGTCGGCGCCGGCCATCTTCGGCACGGCCGCGCCCGACACCGGCAACATGGAGATGCTCGCCGCCTACGGCACGGACGAGCAGAAGCAGCGGTGGCTCTACCCGCTCCTCAACCAAGAGATCTGGTCGGCGTACTCGATGACCGAGCCGCAGGGAGGGTCGGATCCCAATCTGTTCAAGACTCACGCCCTGCGCGACGGCGAGGAGTGGGTGATCAACGGCGAGAAGTGGTTCACCAGCGCGGGCCGGGCCGCCGACATCTTGTTTGTGATGTGCACCAACGGCATGTTTGTGGTGCCGCGCGAGACGCCGGGCGTGGAGATCATGGACGTGCCGCGCACGCACAACCACATTCGCTACAACGACGTACGGGTCCCCCTCGACCACCTGCTCGGCCCCGAGGACGGCGCCAAGGTTCTCGCCCAACGTCGGCTGGGTGGCGGCCGTATTCACCACGCCATGCGCACCATCGCGCAGTGCAAGCGGGCCTTCGACATGATGTGCGAGCGGGCCCTCAGTCGGGAGTCGCACGGCAGCCTGATCGCCGAGCACCAGATGGTGCAGGAGATGATCGCCGACTCCTACGCCGAGATCAACATGCTGCGCCTCCTGGTCCTGTGGACGGCGTGGACCATCGACAACTCCAGCACGCAGGAGTCACGGACGCAGATCGCCGCCTGCAAGTACACGTGCGCCAAGGTGTTGCGCGAGGTCTCCTACCGGGCGCTGCACATCATGGGTTCGCTCGGCACGACCAATCTCACGCCGCTGCAAGCCATGTATGCCGCGGCGCCGACGATGGCCATCGCCGACGGTGTCGATGAGGTCCACAAGGTCACCGTCGCCCGCAACGTGCTCAAGGGGTACCGCCCGCAGGAGGGCATGTGGCCGAGCGAATACATTCCGGCCAGGCGGGCCAACGCCCGCAAGAAGTATGCCGACCTGTTTGCCCGCGAGCCGGAGCTGCTGGCCTACGCCGACAGCGTCGAGCGGTACATGGCCAGGCAGGGTTAGTCGGCGTCAGCGGCGCCCCAAGCCATGAAGAAGCTCTCCGACTACGGGTTCGACGACCATCCCGAGGGCGATCCGGAGCGGGCGCGTCTGGCGTGGGCGGTCGCCGTTCTCGACGACTGCGATGAGTGCGGGGACCTGCGAGTGGAGCTGACGCTCGAGGAGGCCGGCCGCCCCGGCACCGGGTTGGTCGGCCACTTGGCACCGGCGACGGCGCGTCGCCTCCGGGCCGCCCTCGCCACCAGCCTGCGCGAGATCGGCGAGGCGGTCGACGAGCCTCAGGTCGGGCGGGGCTCCTGAGTGGGCATCGATTGCACCAAGGGCACCATCGGTGACATGTCGCCGCCTACCTCCTGGGCATCCTGGTAGGCCTCGTTGCAGTCCCCGACCGCCTGCATGGCCGGTAGGGGTGCTGTCGGGAGGGTCGGGATGGAGGTGTCGGTCGGGCCTTGGAAGAGGGTGGCGGTGAGATCACCGACCACGCTGCGTCGCCAGGCCGACACGTTGGGTACCTCGATTCCAAACCGCTCGTGGAGGAGGTGGAGTTGCGACGTGTGATCAAACACTTCACTCACGACGCGACCCCCCCTGCTGAACGGCGACACCACCAGCATGGGGACCCGCATACCCAGACCGAGCGGACCGCGGATGCCAGCGGTCTCGTCGGAGAACGACGGGGTCGCCGTCAGCTCCTCTCCTGGGGTGCCGGCGGGTGCGACGGGCGGAGGGACGTGATCGAAGAAGCCGTCATTCTCGTCGTACATCAAAAACAAGGCGGTCTTGGACCACACCGCGGGGTTGGACATGAGGGCGTTGAGGATCATGGACGTGACGTACATGCCGCGGTCGGGGGCCCCCGCCGGATGTTCGTTGAACCCGAGTGGCGGGACGATCCAAGAGACCGTCGGGAGCGTCCCCGCGGCGACGTCCTGCCCAAACTGCCCAGGGAAGGTGGGGCCAAAGGCTCTCTGATGCAGCACGGTGGTCGGGTCTTCGAACGTGGCGAAGTAGGGAAGGATGTTGACCGTCAACGCCAAGACCTCGTCGTTGAGCGTCGGGTCATAGAGCTCTGATTGCCAGGTCGGGAAGGCGGCCAACTCGGCGTAGGCGAGCGGGAGGTCCGTCGTCGAGGGGTGGTACACCTTCCACGAGATGCCCGCGTCCTGGAGCACCTCCTGGATGGTCGGCCAACTGCAACTCCAACGCGCCGCGGGCGTGGCGTTGGTGTCGGTGATGGGTCCGCCGGCTTGGCCGGACGGATCGATGGTGCCGCTGTTGGCCATCAGGCGGTTGGGGTGGGTCGGCCCCAGGATCGAGGAGTGATAGCGGTCGCAGAGCGTGAAGTTGTCGGCGAGCGCGTAGTAGAAGGGGAGGTCAGCCCGGGTGTAGTAACCCATGGTGATCTCGCCGTCCGGTACCCCCTCGTCCTTCTGGGTCGTGTGAAACGAGACGAAGGAGTCCATCCGCCCGCCGTTCCAGCAGTCGTGCTCCGCCCCCCAATTGTGGTTGAGGCTGGCCGTGCACTCCTCGCCGGTCGACGACTGCAAGTGGAAGGGCAACAGGACATGTGGCGGCGTGAGCTTGCCGCCGTCGGGGAAGTGCTGGGCGAAGGCTCCGAGCGAATGGGGGGGATGATCGTCGAAGCCGCGACCCTGCCAGTACGAGCCGAAGTAGTGGTCGTAGGAGCGGTTTTCCATCATCAAGAAGACGATGTGCTCCAAGGCGCCAATATCTGACCCCGCCGGGGCGGTCGCCGCGGCTTGGGCGGCCAGGCGCGGGCTCCCGGCCAAGGCGCGGGGCACGCCGACGGCTCCCGCGGCGCCCGCTGCTCCCGCCGCCGTCAGACCGGCGAGAACCTGGCGTCGGGTGAACAGGGCGCCGTGGCGGGGGCCAGGCCGGGGCGTCGGCATCCTGAGACTCTAAACGAGCGCCGAGCCCCCTCCGTTCCACGGCCGCCCAGCCGGGCCAGGGCGCGACAACGGCCGCCGGCAGAGCGCCGACGGCCGTTGGGCAATGCCTCAGGGGTTCAGACGACCCGTACGTTCTGGGCTTCCTCGCCCTTGCGTCCGGGGGCGACATCGAACTCCACCTTCTGACCCTCCGACAGGGACTTGTAGCCCTCGCCGACGATGTTGGAGAAGTGGACGAAGACGTCGTCGCCCTGTTCGCGCGAGATGAAGCCAAAGCCCTTCTCGGCATTGAAAAACTTAACTGTTCCGGTAGCCAACTGAATCTCACTAACCGCGAGCAAGTCCCAGTGACCCTCGCTGGTGCCAGTGTAGGAGACGATCGCGCCCGCTCGGATCTGGGCGGCTGCTACCCTCGCCTGACCAGTGTCAACCAGGGGGTCGCCATGGCCGACAAGTCGCCGAAGAAGGCCTCAGCCAAGAAGCCCGGGGCGACGCTGAAGGAGAAGCGGGCCGCCAAGAAGATGAAGGGGTCCGGCTCGGCCTCGAGCGAGCCAATCCGGACCACCCGACCGGGTCGGTAGTCGTCACTCAGGTTGTCAGCCTGGTTGTCACCTTGTGGACCAAAGGCCCGGTGAGGTCGTGAGCCTGGCAGCAAAGGCGGACACGCATCGGGTCCGGCGCCGGGTGTTCCTGGCTGTGCGGCTCGCCGTCCTCCTGGCGCTCGGTTACGTCGCCTTCCTCGTCGTCAGCTCCAACTCGGCGGAGCTGTCGGGGTCGGCCTCCTACCTGGGTCAAGCCAAGCTGATCTGGATCTTGCCGGCGCTGGCGTGCGAGACGCTGTCCTATGCGGCCTTCATGCAACTTCAGCGGAGGCTCCTCGCCGCCGGCCGCCTGCACACCAACGTGGTGCCGATGGCCGCCATCACCATGGCCGGCAACGCCATGAACAACTCGCTGCCCGGCGGCGGCGCCTTCGCGACGGTCTTTGCCTACCGCCAGTTCCGGCGGAGGGGCGCCGACGAGGCGCTCACCACGTGGACCATCGTCGCCTTCACCGCCCTCACGTCGATCACCTTGGCGTTGATCGCGCTGGTCGGTCTCGTCGTCGCCGGCGACGGCGGGCCCGTCGCCGGCCTGTGGCCGTTCATCCCGCTATTGGTCCTCGGCCCCGTGCTCGGCGTGTTTGTCCTGCTGCGCCCGCGCATCCTTGGCCGCGTCCTCACCAGGCCCTTGCAGCTGGTCCGCCGGGTCACCACCTTCCCGCGGGCCGAGCCGGTCGAGCTCGTCGAGCGCATGGTGGCGCGACTCGAGACGGTCACGCCCCGCCGGCGCGATTGGCTGGCGGGCCTGGTGTACAGCATGGCCAACTGGCTGACCGACTGCGCGTGCCTCATCTTCGCGCTCGTCGCCGTCGGCGCCTCGATCCCGTGGCGCGGGATCCTGGTGGCGTACGGCGCTGCCCAGGTTGCCTCCAACCTCCCCATCACACCCGGTGGCCTTGGCGTCGTCGAGGGCAGCCTGACCATCGCCCTCGTCGCCTACGGTGGATCGACCGAGGGGACCGTGGCCGCCGTCCTGCTCTACCGGATCATGAGTTTCTGGGCGCCACTCCCCATCGGGTGGCTCTCGTGGGTCGGCCTTCAGATCGAAGCTCGCCGCCATCCCATGCCCGAGACCGGCATCGTCGCCGAGCTCGAGGCGGAGGAAGATGCCGAGGAGGCCGAGGTGCAACGCGAACAGGGCTACGGCGCAGCGTTGGGGATGGTGGAGCCGTGACCTGCTCGCGCCGTTCGAGCGGCGCCGTCCGAGCGACGATCGGCGGCCTGGCGTTGATTGTCGGGCTCTCCGGCTGTCAGAAGGTCTCTCGCTCGGTGTCGTCGTCGGTGAGTCCCTGCTTCCGCATCCTCCCCGAGGCGCACGCCGCCGTCGGAAGTCAGGGCACGTTCGTCGACGTGGCGCGCATCAGGGGTCGAGCGGTATCGGACTTCGACGACAACCAGACGGGGGAGACGCTGCCGGCCCGCGGCTTCGGCCTTGGGCCTGTGCCGACGTCGCCGCCGACGACGATGCCGACGACGACACCGGGCACCACGCCGGCGGCGTCGACGACCACGGGGGCGAGTGGCGTCGCCAAGCTGCGGCGCGATGTCTGCGTCGTGGCCTACAAGGGCACGTTTGTCGCCACGCGGATCCAGCACCTCATCGGCATCGAGCACATGGGTCGGTATGCGATCGTCGTGGTCAGTGTTCGGACGCGGATGGTGCGGGCGGTCGTGCTCCGCGAACGCTTGCCGGCGCCCCTCCACGGCCACTGAGGTCTCCACGCGCCGCGGGCAGTGGGGCGCTCACCGCTCGCCCGCTCGCCCATTGACACGCGTCCACGACGGCCGTCGCGAAGATCGACGGGGCGGCCACACACACGTCATGGTCGCCTTCGACCGGCCAGATGGACGCGCCGGGGATGGCGTGCGCCAACTTGTACTGGCGACCGGGCGGCACAATCCGGTCCCTCGTTGTGATGACCACGCCGGTCGGAACGTCGACCTCACCAATCCAATCCGCCGAGCTGAACGCCGCCAGGCAGCGCCCGGCATCGAGCAGCGAGGCGGGGTCGTTGCGGGAGACCTCCTCGATGGCCCACGCCGGCATCCCCAGCATCCGCCGCCTCCGTACGATCCCGGCGCGGGCGGCCCGCCGGACGGGCTGCGGCAATGTCCGGAGCGCGGCCGCGACGCCGGTGAGCCCACCGGAGATCGCCGCGCGCGCGATCATCGGCCTCTCGGTGCCGCGGAAATTGCGCGACGTGGCGCACAGCACGAGGCCATTGACCCGATCGCGGTGACGTTGCCACGTCAGCTGGGCGACCGGCCCTCCCATCGAGTAGCCGACGGGAATGATCGACCCGAGCTCCAAGACGTCGGCGAGGGCAACGACGTCGTCAGCGCAATCCTCGAGTCGAAAGCCGCGCCGCGACTCCGGACGGATGCCGCGCCCATGCCCACGTTGGTCGAGGGCGACGACCCGGAAGTGCTCGGCCAGTGGCTCGAAGCAGTAGACCCAATTGAGGGCGGCCGTCGCCGTCCATCCGTGCAGCAGGACGATGGCAGGAGCGTCGGGGCGTCCTTCGCCCACGTCGATCACCCACGTCGTGCCCCGCCCCGGAAGGACGACTCGCCGACCGGGCGGGATGCGCGGCCCGCCGACGTCAGGTCCGGCGACGTTAGGCAGGACTGGCGACCCTGGCGCCCGTGACGGTGAGCACCTCGGCGCCGGCATCGGTCACCAGGAGGGTGTGCTCGAACTGCGCGGTGCGCGAATAGTCGGCGGTCACCGCCGTCCAATCGTCGTCCCACATCCGGTGCTGCCAGTGGCCCATGGTGATCATGGGCTCGATGGTGAACGTCCAACCTGCCTGGATGCGTGTCGTCAGACGCGGGTCGTAGTAGTGGGGCACCTGCGGCGCCGTGTGGAACGTGTCGCCGATCCCGTGACCGACGAAGGCGCGGACGACGCCGAAGCCGGCCTCCTCCGCGTGGGTTTGGATCGCTCGCCCGATCTCGTTGAGCGGCACGTCGGGACCGACCACGGCGATGGCCCGATCGAGACACTCACGGGTCACGACGACGAGTCGCCGGGACTCCTCGTCGACCTCGCCGACCAAGAACGTGGCGTTGGTGTCGCCGTGCATGCCGTCCAAGAAGATGGTGACGTCGAGGTTGACGATGTCGCCGTCGACGAGTTGGCGACTGTCGGGGATGCCGTGGCAGATGACCTCGTTGACCGAAGTGCAAAGGCTCTTGGGATAGCCGCTGTAGTTGAGCGGGCTCGGGTAGCCGCCCCGTTGGATGCACGCCTCGTGGCAGATGGCATCAAGATGATCCGTCGTGACGCCAGGCGCGACAGCCCGGCCGGTCTCCTCCAACACCTCGGCGGCGGCGAGGCACGCCCGACGGAGCCGGGCGATCTCCTCGGGCGTCTTGACGAGACGTCCAGATCCCTTGCTGGGACGGCCACTCTCGGCGTAATCGGGTCGCGGGATATTGGGGGGAACGTGGCGTCGTGGGCTCTGTAGCCCAGGTCGCACTCGTCGAGATGTCGCGGCGGTGGCCAAAACGCGTGCGGCCCCCTCCGCGACCAGATCGCGGGGCGCCGCGCCGCCGTCGGACGCCTTGTGGCATCGCTTGTACTTACGCCCGCTGCCACACCAGCAGGGGTCATTGGACTTGGGGGGCGCGTTCACGATGGTCTCAACGGTATCGCGGACCCTGTCTTAGGCCGGCTCAAGGAGAGCGGGGTCATTGTTGCGGACGCTGTTGACCCGCGTCGTCACCTGGTACCGCTCGAGCAGGCGGTCGTCGGCTGGCACGAGCAGGCCGTGCAGGGCATCGACGTCGTCGGCGTTGCGATCGAGCCAGTGCTCCCAGTCGGAGGGGTCGATCAGCACCGGCATCCGGTCGTGGATCGGAGCCATGAGGGCGTTGGCCGTCGACGTGATGACCGAACACGTGCGGAGCAGCTCACCCGCGGGCGTGCGCCACACCTCCCAGAGTCCGGCGAAGGCCATGGGGGCACCATCGGCCCGATGGACGAGCCACGGTTGCTTGGTGCCGTCGGGCCGCTTCTCCCACTCGTAGAAGCCGTCGGCGGGGAGCAGGCAGCGACGTCGCGCGAAGGCTGAGCGGAACGCCGGCAGAGTGCGGACGGTCTCGGCTCGCGCGTTGATCATGCGCGCGGCACCCGTACCGGACTTGGCCCACGAAGGTATGAGTCCCCAGCGGAACAGACCGAGCCGGCGGGAGCCGTTGCTGGCAACGGCCACGGCCGGCACCGGATCGGTCGGGGCCACGTTGAAGCTGGTGACCTCCGGCTCGATCAGCGTCTCATCGACGGTCTCATCGATTTGGAAGTAGTCGGCCAGGACCGCCCGCGAACTGCTGGCCACATATCGACCACACACGCGGTCCATCATGGCGCAGGCGCCCCACTAGTCTGCGCGGTCGGTGCACACCGTCGTGAAGCTGCTGGTCACCATGGCTGCCGCGGCCCTGGGGCTGGTGGCGGCCGTGATGTTGTGTGTCCCGGCGGCTCACGCCCTTTTCACGGCGGGATCGACGGGCGGCGAAAATGACGTGCTCAAGCTGACCGAGCTACCCGAGACGTCCAACGTCTATGACGACCAGGGCAATCTCATCGCCACCTTCCACGCCGACGAAAACCGGGTCCCCGTCACCTACTCCCAGGTGCCGCGGGGCGTCGTCGAGGCCGTGGTCGACACCGAGGACTCCAAGTTTTGGGTCGAGGGCGGCGTGGACATCTGGTCCACCCTCCGAGCGTTGTTCAGCGATTCGACCGCCGGCGGCGTGGTGCAAGGTGGATCGACGATCACCCAGCAGCTCGTGAAAAACACCATCCTCACCGATCAGCGGACGGTGAGCCGAAAGCTCAAAGAGGCCGTCCTCGCCGTCCGTCTTTCGGGCGAGCTCTCCAAGCAACAGATCATGGAGCGCTATCTCAACACCGTCTACTTCGGCAACGGTGCCTACGGGATCAGCGCCGCCTCCGAGACCTACTTCCAGATCCCGGTCAACGAGATGACGCGGGTGCAGGGCGCGCTGCTCGCCGGCCTCATCCGCGATCCCGATGGGTATGACCCCATCCGCTTCCCCGCCCAGGCGCTGGCCCGGCGCAACTTCGTCCTCGATCGCATGGTCGCCAACGGCAACATGACGCCCGCCGAGTTGACCTCCGCGGTCCAGGCCCCAATTCCCACCTCGGTGAGTGCCGGCTCGGCGGCACCCACGCCCGACGGTCAGGACGAGTACTTCATCGAGGAGGTCAAGCAGCGACTGCTCGGTGATCCCGACCTCGGGTCGACGGCCCAGGCGCGCTACGACGCCGTGTTCAACGGCGGGCTCAAGATCTACACCACGCTCGATCCGGCCATGCAGGCCGACGCCGAGAAGGCAGTGGCCGACAACCTCCCCGACGAGGGCGGCAAGTGGACGAGTGCGCTGGTCTCGGTCGACAGCAAGACCGGTGCCGTGCGCGCCCTGATCGGCGGTCCCGGATACAACCTGAGCGAATATCGGATCGCGACGGAGGGGCCGGGGCGTCAGCCCGGCTCATCGTTCAAGCCCATCGTCTTGGCCGAGGCTCTCAAACAGGGGTACAGCGTCTATGCGGGGATCAACGGCGACACGCCATGCGAGTTCAACGAGCCGGGCTCCGCGCCCTACGTCGCCCACAATGACGAGGGTGGTGCGAGCGGCGCCATGGACCTGGCCTACGCACTGGCCGAGTCAGTCAACTGCGCCTATTTGCGGCTGGGGCTCGACGTCGGCCTGAGCAACGTCGTGGACATGGCCCAGGCTCTGGGTGTGACGACACCGCTCGAGCCGTACCTGTCGATATCGATCGGTTCGGAGACGGTGCGTCCGATCGACATGGCCGGCGTGTACGCGACGTTCGCCGACGACGGTGTGCACCACACGCCCTTCCTGGTCGCCCGGGTCCTCGACCGCAACGGCAACGTTCTCCTGACCGGCGGCGACAGCGGCACCCAGGTCCTCAATCCTGACAAGGCCCACGAGGAGTTGGTCGCCCTGCGCGACGTCGTCACCGAGGGCACCGGGACCGCTGCCGCTCTCTCCGATCGACCGGCGTACGGCAAGACGGGGACGACGGACAGCAGCGGTGATGCTTGGTTTGACGGGTTCACCCCGCAGCTCACGACCGTGGTGTGGATGGGCTCTCCCATCGCCGACGTCCCCATGTACGACGTGGGCGGTGAGACGGCCAGCGGCAACTACGAATATCCGCGGGAGGTGTTCGGCGGCACGTATCCCGCGCTCATCTGGCACGAGTACATGGAGCTGGCCCTCGTCGGTCAACCGGTCATCGACTTCCCCGATCCCAACCCCGACGACATGGGCGACCTCTTCAGTGTTCCGGACCCACCCGGTTCGTCCAGCCCCTCGACGACGACGACCACGCTGCCCGGCGGGACGACGACGACGTTGCCGGGCGCAACGGGCACAGGGACGACCCTTCCGGGCACGACCGCCACGCCCGGCACGACGGTGCCCGTGACCACCGGACCGGGCCCGACGGTGCCACCGGGAGGCGGGGACACCACGCCACCCACGTCGCCACCCACCACGTTGCCCTACCGTCCCCCGGGCGGAGGGCTCGGCGGCGGAGGCGCGCCCACGTCGACTCCGCCGGGGGCCATCACCGGTGCCGCGACTCCGGTGACTTGATGGAGGACCTGACCTGATGGAGGACCTGGCCTGATGGAGGACTCGCCGCACGCGCTGCTCGCCCTCCAGGCCCTCGATACCGAGCTCGACCAGCTGCGTCATCGTCGCGCCACCCTCGCCGAGCGGGCGCGCCTGCGCGAGGTGGCGACCGGCCTCGCGGCGACCGAGGCCGAAGGTGCCGAGGTGACGCTCCAGCGCGACGGTCTGGTCGGTCGGCAGACGCAACTCGAGGCCGAGTTGGCCGACATCCAAAAGCGCAGCACCGAGCTTGATGGCCGCATGCGGTCGGGGACTGTCACCGCGCCCCGCGATCTTCAGGCCATGGTCGACCAGATCGCCGCCCTCAAGCGCCGGCAGGGCGACTTGGAGGACAGCGACCTCGAGGTCATGGAAGCCCTCGAGCCGCTCGAGGCTCGTCTTGTCGAGCTCCAGGACAAATGGGCCGCTCTCGATGCCGAGCGCACGCAACTGGGCGCCTCGCTGGCCGCGGCGGAGGTGGCGGTCGATGCCGAGCTGTCCGTCGCGACAGCGTCGCGGGCTGAGGCGGTGACGATCGTCCCCGCCGAACTGCTCGCCACCTACGAGCGCCTACGCGAACGCCTCGGCGGCATCGGCGTCGCGCCGCTGGTCGGTTCGAGTTGCGGAGGGTGCCACCTCACGATGTCGGCGAGCGAGCTCGACCGAATCCGCCGCCAGCCCGCCGATGCCGTCGTGACCTGCGAGCAGTGCGGCCGAATCCTTGTCAGGTGATCGGTTGTGTTCTTTTGGTTTCTCGGCGGATCGTGGGTCCTCGTGTGGGCCGTGCTCCACGATCCGTCGGTGGACTACCGACTGGTCATGGTCGGGGCCCTCATCCCCGACATCGTTGATGCGCCCTTCGGCGGACTGAGGCTGGGCCACACGCTGGCCGTGAGCGTGGCCGTGCTGCTCGTCGTGATGGTCGCGACGCGCGGTAGGCGACGGTCGCGCCGCCGCCTGCTCGCGCTGCCCATCGGCATGCTCGTCCACTTGGTACTCGACGGCGTCTGGATGGACACACGCGTCTTTTGGTGGCCGTTCGGGGGCTGGTCCCTCGCCGGCGCCGGTGGTCTACCGAGCCTCAGTCATCCCCTTGCCTTGACCATCGTCGAGGAGGTGGCCGGGGTTGGCTGCCTCGCCTGGTGTTGGGTCCGCTTCCGACTGACGGAGCCCGCTCGCCGAAGCGCCTTCCTCCATACCGGCCGTGTGGGCGCCGACATGGGCCCGCGCGGCGGCACCGCCGGCATACCCTCGCCCCGATGATCGTCTTGGTCCGGCACGGTCAGACGACCCTCAACGCCGAGGGCCGGCTGTCCGGCCACCTCGACGTCCCCCTGACCGATCTGGGCGTGGCCCAAGCGGCGGCCGCGGCGCGGGCGGTGAAGGCGATGGGTCAGCCCACCCGTGTCATCTGCAGCCCGCTGCAACGAGCGCGCCAGACGGCCTCCGCGCTGGAGGCCTCCGCGTTGGAGGCCTCCGCCTTGGAGGTAGGGGTCGAAGTGGACGATCGCTGGATCGAGCTCGACTACGGCGAATACGACGGCCGGCCGACGACGGAGGTCCCGGCAGAGACGTGGCGGGCGTGGCGACTCGACAGCGCCTTCCGTCCGCCGGGCGGCGAGAGCCTCGACGCCCTCGATGCCCGGGTGCGACCGGCGTGCGACGAGCTGGCGGCGTCCGGCGCCGCCGATGAGCTCGTGGTCGTCGTCACCCACGTCTCGCCCATCAAGGCGGCGGTGGCATGGGCCCTCGGGGTGGGGATCGACGTCTCCTGGCACATGTACGTGGCTCCCGCCTCGATCGCGGTGATCGGTTTGGGGCCGGGAGGGCCCAGCCTGCACGCCTTCAACCAGACTGCGCACCTCGAGGCTTTGTTTGGGGGCTGATGGGGTGCTTCGGGCGCCCCGGCCCGGTTGGTCAACGTCTTGCGAACTGTCCTACGGTCGCCCCATGCCAAAGCAAAAGCGGACATTCCAGATCGAGGTCGAGGCCAAGCTTGTCGTCAAGGCCTTCGATGAGGCCTCGGCTCGCAAGAAGGTGGAGCGGGCTCTGAGCGCCAACAAGGCGATCGATCCGGATGTGCATGCGACCGGTGACGTCTGGACCTATCACGTCGCACCGCACGGGGCTGAGGTCGAGACCGCCTGACCGCTCAGGCCGAGTGCAGGACGGTCGTGATGGCGATGTACTGGCAGACGCAGGCGGCAGCCACCATGGTGTGCCACACCTCGTGGTAGCCGAACACCCGGGGGAAGGGGTCCGGCCATTTGGTGGCCAGGACGATGGCGCCGATCGTGTAGATGCCACCGCCGGTGGCGATCAACACGAATTGGGGGGTGGTGAGGCGGCTGACCATCTCCGGTATGGCGATCACGATCATCCACCCGAGCACGATGTACGAAAGAGCAGCGATGGGCCGCCGCTGGGAGAGTCCGGTGATGGCCAGCACCCAGCAGACCGCCGCGCCGGCCCACACCCCGATCAAGATGCCGATTCCCGTCGCGCCCCGGAGGACCACAAGACAGATCGGCGTGTAGCAGGCGGCGATCATGACAAAGATCGTGGCGTGGTCCAGGCGCCGCATCCGCGCCTTGGCGTCGGGCGACCAGCGACCCCGGTGGTAGCACGAGCTGACGCCAAACAACGCCGTGCAGCCGATCGCGTACACGATGGCTGCGGCGCGGGCGCGGGCGGGTCCGGCCTCGGCGATCACGAGCGTGCCCGCTGGTAGGGACAGGACAAAGAAGGTCAGGTGCAACCAACCGCGCAGCAGCGGTTTGCCCGCAGGTGCGGATGGGGTGCGAGACGGTCTTTCGAGCGTTGGTCCGGATGTGCTCATCCGACCCAAGCGTACGGCGCCATCCGGTAGGATGGGCGCCGTCGAGTCCCCTGTGGCTCCCCTGAGGAGCCCGGAGCAATGACAGAGCAGCAGCCTGCCTCGATGATGAAGCCTCCCATCGAGGAGCTTCTTGCGACGGTCGACTCCAAGTTCACTCTTGTGACGTTGACGTCCCGTCGGGCCCGGGAGATCATCACCTACTTCAGCCAGCTGGGCCAGGGTCTGGGCTCGATCGTTCCCCCCCAGGTGGCCACCGCCTCGCAAAAGCCGGTTTCGATCGCCCTCGAGGAGATCGTTCAGGGTCGGATCATCGCCGTGCGTCGCCCGCCGGTCATCGATCTTGACGGCACGGGCGAGGATGCGCCGGGCGCGCCGACGGCGCCTCAGGCCGCGGAAGGCTGAGAGCCTCGACCGCGGACCCGAGGCGCCCAGCGCCTCGGTCGCTTATGAGGCTGCCGCCGGGGCGCTCAGGCCGCAGCGCTGCTCGATCCGCTCCATGCGGGCGGTGACGGCGGTCTCACGCTTCTCGACCCGGCCGATGCGCAGGGCGATCTTGGCTGCCCGCTTGGGATGGTCGTTGGTCGTCGCCTTGGCTTGGGCGGCCTGAAGCTTGGTCAACCGCGCTTCGAGGTGGGTCTCGCGCGTCTCGAGCCGGGAAAGGCGCTCCGGGGCCTTGGCGCAGTGCCCTGAGCTCGAGGGGGCGGAGGCCGGGGCCGTCGAGGGTGTCGAGGGTGTCGACGGGCCGGCTGCGAAGGCGGCACCGGCCATGCCGACCGTGAGGGCGCCGGCGAGGACTGCGATGGTGATGATCTTGCGGACAAGCATGGGATGCCTCCTGGGCATGGTGGGTTGCAACACCCACCATCGGTCAGAGGCGTGATGGATCTATGACGGGGACTTCATGACTCCGTGATCGAGCACGGCACGCGGGATGACCGGCGCGTCACGACCGGTGCCCAACCGACCGGTCTTGCTGGCCCCCTCGTGGTAGTCCTCTTCGACGTTGACCGACCACACATCGTGCGCGGTACCGGTCGCGATATTTTCGACCGTCAACATCGCCGTGTACATCGAGTGGTCCTGATTGTTGTAACGGAACATGCCGTTGCGCCCCACGGGGTGCACGTTGGCGGCGTGCGTCGCCAGCCATGCCCGCAGGACGTCCACGTTGGCGCGGTACCGGTCGTCATAGATCGGGTAGGCCTTGGGCTGACGGACGACGTAGCCGCCCTCGATATCAGCGGCGGTGACGAGGCCGAGACGGTCGAGCTCCTTCTTGCCGTCCTCGATGAGGTCCTCGTCGGAGGTGTTCCACGTGCTGTCGCCTTCCCAGACCGTGTATTCGAGGCCGAGAACGTTGCGGCCCTCCTTGACCAGGAACGGTGACCAAGACCCGAAGTTTTGGATGCGCGTGGTCCGCACCGACGGGTCGTGGATGTAGATCCAGTTGTCGGTCCACGACACCCGGTCGGCCGGCACCACCAAGGCGACGGTGAAGAAGTCCCGATAGCGCAGATCGGCGGCGGCAGCCTTGACCTCGTCGGGCACGGGCGGGTCCATGGCCAACAACAGCTCCGAGATCGGCATGGAGGAGATGACTTCCGCGCAGGGATACTCGGTGGTCGTGCCGTCTTCGTGCTCGGCGACCACACTCGTGGCCCGACCGTCGGCGTGACGGACCTTGGTCACCGTGGCGTGGAGCACGACGTCGGAGCCCGCCGCCACCACCTTGTCGCGACAGACCTCCCACATCATTCCCGGCCCGTACTTGGGGTACTGGAACTCCTCGATCAACGACGTGATCTGCTTGCGGCCGCGCTTTGGCGTGATGGCATTGATCAGGGCGTTGCCGAGCGAAAGTCCCTTCACCCGCTGAGCGGCCCAGTCCGCGGGCATGTCGCTCACCGACACGCCCCACACCTTCTCGGTGTAGGTCTTGAAGAACGTGCGGTACAGGCGCCACCCGAAGCGGGCGACCAGCCACCCCTCGTAGTTGGTCTGGTCGCGGGGCGGGCGGACGCGGGCGCTCACATAGGAGGCCACGCACCGTGCGGCCTCGACCGGTCCGAGGCCCCGGAAGGCGTTGATGGCCTTGATCGGGTAGTCGAAGTACTTGCCGTCATAGAAGATCCGACTCTTGCGGGGCCGCATCAAGAAGTCCTCGTCGGGGAGGATCTCGTGCCACAACGCCTCGACGGCCGGGACCTTGGTGAAGAACCGGTGGCCGCCGATGTCGAAACGCCAGCCCTCACGCTCAACCGTCCGCGAGATCCCTCCGACGTCACCCGAGCTCTCCAGGATCGTCGACGACATCTCGTACTTGTGCAGCTGGAAGGCGGCGGTCAGGCCGGCCGGCCCGGCGCCGATGATGACGACGCCGGCGCCGGGAGGGTTGGAAGGCATCCCGTGAACCCTAGTGGTGGTCATGCAGACGGCGAGGGTGCGCCGGCGTACACGAGATAGCCGCCCGTGCGGGCGACGGGCCGGATCCCACCAAGGCAGCTCAGCACTTGCGTGCGCAGGGCTTGGAGGTCGGCACGGCCGAAGTAGGGGGTAACGATGATGGTCTGATCGGTCAGCCGGCCGCGGATCTGAGCGCAGGACTCCTGGGGTCCGATGAACTGGACGTCGCGCTGAAGGTTGGTGCCGGCGGTCAGGGCGTCCATCGTCGGCGTCATGGCAATCGTGTCGGGATTGGTCGCTTCGGCGGAGCCCCGCATGAAGGCAAGGAGTCGGACATCGGTCTGGCCGGTGCGGTCGTGGCGGGCGATGAAGTGCCCGGACGCAATCCACTCGCCCCCACCAAAGACGGCGATGGCCAGGACGAACGCTGCCCCGATGACGACGACCTTGGTGATGCCCGTCACGGTCGGCGCCTGGCTCAGAATGGCGGGCGCGACCAGCGCGACGAGGACCCCGACGGCGACGCCGCCCACGATGAGCAGCAGGCTCGGCAAGTACAGCAGGGAGGACGTGAAGTCGAACCCCAGACTCCAGATCGTCGCGAGGGCCAGCAGCCCGCACCACAACCATCGCTGGCCGATGTCGGCCGCGAAGGCAAGGGCGCCAGCCGCGGGGAGGACGGCGGGCAGCAGATAACGCAGGGCGATGATGTGGGTCGACGCGAGAACCGGCGCCGAACCCGGCGGGATGCCGGTCGTCGGCGCGATCGCAAACAGCAACACGCCCACAACGGTCGCCGCGCCGAGGACGACCGGGAGCCGTCGCCGGCACAGGATGAGTACCAGGACGGCGCCGCCGAGCAGAAGGCACTCACCGGAGAGATAGCCGACCTCGACCTTGACGTGGCCTCGCAGGGTGGTGGTCATGTGGCCGGCGAACGTGGCGTAAAGGCCGAAGGACCCGGGTGGGCGAGGGTCGCCCCATGGGACCACGGTCGTTGGCCACAGCGGTGAGCCGTGCACCACGAGGTTGCGGACGTAGCAGAGTCCGCCGACGATGGCGCCAGCGGCCGCCAACCCGATCGTCGCCAGGCGACGCCCGACCAGCAGCCGCCACGGACCGGTGAACAGCCAAACCGCGACGAGGGCCGCGCCATAGGGCAGCACCGTCGACTTGGTGCCGATCGACAAGCCGATGGCCAGCAGGCCCGGACCGGCCAAGCCGAGATCGGTGGGCGCCAGCCCCAGCAGGGCGGCGCCGGCGGTCAACCAGGCCAACGACGAGAGATCCGTACCAGGGCCGATCAATGACCCGACCAGGAAGGGACCGGTAAGGATGCTGGCCGTCGCCAAGGCCGCCGGGAGCGCGGTGACACCGCGCGTCCGCAGGGCCACCCACGAACCCATGCCGAGGAGGACACCGGAAACGACGGGCCACAGCATGACCGGGGCGAATCCGCGGCCCAGCGCCAGCAGCCATCCGTTGAAGATCTCGTCAACCAGGGGAAAGCTGCCGTAGGGGTTGAGGATGCTCACCTGGTACGTCGACCCGGGATCGCCATGCTTGACCCAGTGGAGGGCCTCGGCCAGGTGGTAGTCGATGGCATCGAAGCCCAACAGGGGATGCACGGCCGTCCAGAGCGCCAACAGCAGGACCAGGCCGGTGAGGGCGCCAGCGATCAGCCGAGCACTCGAATCGAGCGAGGCCAACCACTCCCACACGCTCGGTCCGGAGGCGTGGGGGACGGTCGCCATGACCGCCGCGGACGCGACGAGGGCGACGACTCCGAGGACCAGACCGTTGCCTCCGAGTCGCACAACGCCCAGCACCATGCTGCTCAACACGGCGAAGCCGCAGACCAGCACCGCGGCTACCAAGGTCCGGACGGCGACGGTCGGTGAAAGGGACCCCGCCGCGCGCCATGCCGCCACACTCAGGGCGATCAGTACGACCGCCAACCAGACCGACGCCACCGCCGAATAGTAGGGGGGAGGGGGAGGCGCGATGGCGATGACGGAAGGCCTCGCGTGGTGCACGATCGGGGTCCTCCGAGCGGCGTAGTATCTGTCGGCGGGGTTGGTGTCTCCCCTGATGGCCGAGGAGGTCCGGGTCACCCTGATTGGGTCCGAAGTGCCGAGGCCCGGCTTGATCTCGTTCGACGGGCAAGGCGCGAAAGCGCCGACGCCGGCGCCCCCGCGGCCCAAACCCGGCCCCCTGAGCAAGGTTGCCCAGCGAGGCAAGATCGCCCACTTCCTGCCGATGCTGCCCAAGGATGCGCTCATCCTCGATGTCGGATGCGCCGCCGGTTGGTTTCAAAAGATGGCCGCTGCGCGCGGATACACCAATGTGATAGGCGTTGACCTCGTGGGCCCGGCCGACATCGTCGGTGACATCATGGCCTGGCGGGATCTTGGCCTGACCGCTCATTCCTTCGACGCCATCTTTGCCTTCGAGGTGATCGAGCACGGCGACTTCTCGCTCAGCTTCCATGAGCTTCTCAAGCCGGACGGTCGGCTCTTCCTGACGACGCCGCTGCCCGCCATGGACCCGGTTTGCAAGGTGCTCGAGGCCCTCCGGTTGCTTCAGCGGCGCACGAGCCCGCACGACAACCTCATCGATCTACGGCGATTCCCGCGGTTTGAGGTCATCGAGCGACGGATCAAGGCGGGGATCTCCCAGTGGGGCGTCCTCCGCCCTCTCCCACTCACCGGCCCTGGGAACTCGGCGGCCGCGTCCGTCGACTAAGGAGACATGGTCGACGGACGCTCATCAGGCCCCTCATCAGGACGCTCATCAGGACGCTCATCAGGACGCTCATCAGGACGCTCATCAGGACGCTCATCAGGGTGTGATCGATTCCGCGCTGCGCTGTCGGCGCAGTTTGACGGCGAGGACATCCTCATGCCTCAGGCGACGCTCGACGCCCACCTGGGTGCGTGCGCAGGCTGTCGGGCCTGGGTGACCCGCGTCGCGCAGCTGACCAGGTCGCTGCGGTTGCACCCGGCTCAACCCGTGCCCGACCTGACCGCGCCCATCCTGGCCGCCATCGCCGCCGAGCGAGCCACGGCGCCTGCTCCGTCTGGCCGTCTCCGCGCGCTGGTTGCCTTCGTGGGAGGGGAGGGCGGTGATGCACCCTGGGTCATCCGACTGGCGTTGCTGCTCATCGCCGCCGCTCAGGTCTTGATCGCCGTGCCCGCACTGTTTGGCAATGACCTTGGGGCGACCATCCACGTCGCCCACGAGCAGGGAGCATGGGGATTGGCCCTGGCCGCGGGTCTCGCCTTCGGGGCGTGGCGGCCGGCCCGGGCAACGGCGATGGTGCCCCTGCTTGTCGTCTTTGTCCTATGCATGGGACTGATGACGATGCTCGACATTGCCGGCGGGCGAGTGACGCCGAGCGCGGAGGTGCCCCACCTGATCGCCGCCCTCGGACTGGGGCTGGTGTGGTTGGAGTCGCACCCGCCGCTTGGCCTGCGCCGGCCGGCGCTTCATGCGGCGATGCCGTAGAGCTGGCGGATGGTGGCGCGCAACGTTGCCGCGGTCAAGCCGCCCTGGTCGACGGTGATGAGGCGCCCGTCGCGGTTGTAGAAGGCCGTCGCCGGCATGCCGCGCGCGCCGATGGCGTCGTGGTAATCGCTCGAACCCGATCCGACATCGCGAGCGAGCACGAGGCCGCTCGGTGCGAGCGCGAACTGCCTGGCCATGGCCTCCCCGTCGCCGGTCTCCAACGAGTTGACCCCGACGAACACGACGCGAGGACCGAGCTGACGGGCGAGGGCCGCGAAGGCGGGCAGCTCCAGACGACAGTTGTCGCACCACGATGCGAAGAGGGTCACGACGACGGGTCGGCCCCGGTAGTCGGTCAGCTTGACCCGCCCCGGCCCGTCGAGCTGCGGGAGGTCGAAATGGTCCACGGCGGTCGACCCGGCCGGTCGGCCCGAGGACCACACGAGGGCGGTGGCCAGAAGGGCCAACAGTGCGGCAGCGACGACCCAGACGGTGAGTCGAAGGCGCCGAGAGGGTCGGTTGGCGCCGGTCGGCGTCCGGTCGGCGTCGGGGGGCGTCCGGTCGGCGTCGGGGGGCACCCCGGCGGTCAAGCCGCCCGCCAGTCGACGAGGCGCGGCAGGTCGTGCTCCCAGGTCGCCGCCGTATAGCCGTCGGGGTAGACGGCATGGGCCAGGTCGTCGGTCGTGAAGGCGAGGATGTACGCGGCGTGCTCGACGCTGTAGTTGCCACCGCCGAGGGGCACGACGGTTGCCGGGGCCATGCCGACCGACGTCTCGGCGGCGATGATCTGCTGACTCGTGCCGGTCAGACCGACGAACGTCGGGTTGAAGGCGGCCAGCCACCGACCGATGACGGGCGGGCTGTCGCGGGCAGGGTCGGTGGTGACGAAGACGACCTTGATGTGGGAGCGGACGGCCGGCGAGACCTTGCTCAGACCGATGGCAAGGTTGGCCATGACGGTCGGGCACACGTCGGGGCAATGCGTGTACCCGAAGTAGAGAAGTGTGACGTCGCCGGCCGTCTCGGCCCGCAGGTTGTACGGCTGGTCTTCGGTATCGGTGAGGGTGAACCCAGGCTTGGGCGTCGCCGGGACCTGCAGCGTTCCCTGGAGGCCCATCGGATTGGGCAGGCCACCCTTGCTGCTGACGCCACCGCTACAGCCAACCAGCGCGACCGCGGCCGCTGCCGCTGCCGCTATTGCTCGTAGGCCGTTGTGGCCCGTCCGTCGGGCGCTGTCGCGGATCGGCGGCATGGCCGATGTAGTCGTCGAGTCGGCGGCGCCAGTTCCCCGGCCGGGGCACGTCATCGGACGACAATCACCACCCGACCGCTGCGGTGCAGGGTGCAGGTGCCGGTGTAGGTGCCCGGGCGGTCCACGGCCTGGCGGAGCTCGCCGTGGGCGGCGACGTAGAACGGGCCAACTTCGTCGTTGTAGTCGTCGTTGTTGACCAGATCGATGACATCGCCCTTGTCGATGACCAGCCGCTCCGGAAACAAGCTGATGTTGGCGCCGGCAGCCAGCTTGGCGGCCGTGCCGGGCGGAATGACGAACCGGTACGTCAACGGTGACCGGGTCTCGGGAAGTGCCGCCGCCACGATGAAGACGGCCGCCGCCGCCAGGCTGGCGACCGATACCAGGACCAAAGGCCAGGGGGGGCGACGGGAGGCGGGCCCTCGCGGGTCACGGGCAAGAGGTATCACGATGCCGTACCGGTGAGCTGTGCACGCGAGCGCGCCAAATGCCTCCAACGTTGGAGGCACATAGTGGGACATAGTCCCCGGATCTTCCTCCAACGTTGGAGGCAGATAGCGGGATTGGACCGGCGACTCCGGAGCGGGGTGTTCGCTGACCGACCCACGACGACACCGAGTGTATTCGGGGACCCACGACTAGCATCGGCGAGGTGCCCGGGCTGCCGGATCTGCCGGATCGGCCGGATCAGCCGGGTGGGCTGGGGTTTCGGCCGGGCGGGTGGCTGGGCTCCTGGCCGGGTGTGTCGACGTCGTGAGTCGGCGTTGGGTGGC
>Ga0302326_10007450_pt1 | contig 24332 bp, 15 predicted proteins | sample Palsa_T0_3_FD_202264 | JGI IMG/M metagenome (GOLD analysis project Ga0302326, IMG submission 202264) | Peat permafrost microbial communities from Stordalen Mire near Abisko, Sweden - Palsa_T0_3 | ecosystem: Environmental > Terrestrial > Soil > Palsa > Peat permafrost | place: Sweden: Abisko... | reverse complement strand
ATGTCTTCCGCGCCACTCCGTCATCGCGGCTTCCGAGAATCGAGGGCATTCCCAGAATGCGTTTTTCAGGCATGACGGAATCTATCGGTCCGATGTGTTCACAAAAACAAAACCAAAACCAAAACCAAAACCAAAACCAAAACCAAAACCAAAACCATGCAAACCTGAGGGCGGGGTGCCGCCTCCCGTTGGTCGGCCCCCGAGCCCCAGTACAAGGACGCGACGGAAGGACCGCGCCCTACCCATCGTCCACGATGAGTTCCGGCCGGCTATTCCTTGATCGGGTTGCTCGCCAGCATTGCCCGTCTCCGCTTCACCGGCATGGCCAGAATAACATGCACCCTCTCCCCGCCCCGGCAGAACAGGACATTTCTACTTTGCAGAGAATAGGACATTTCTACTTTGCCTTGACACCAGTTGGTGATGGAACCGTCGGGCCGGAAGTATGTCTGGGCACGGTTGGTGATGCGCTCGGTAATCTCGGCGATCTGCCGCAGCGGCTTGAAGTCCACTTCCACGCCCAGGCCGGGACGGTCGTTGGGATACAGCTTGCCTTCCTTGAAATCCAGGCACACGGGCAGATACGGAAACGTGCGCCCTTGGAAGTTGTACTCCATCAAGACGGGGCCTGAGAAAGTGCCCAGCGAGTTGACCAGGGCCGCTGTCGAAATGGGTCCGGTGAAGTGCGGCACGATGCCCACGAAATGCGTTTCGCATATGGCGGCGATCTTCATCATCTCGGTGATGCCGCCGACGTTGGGAAGCGTGGCGCGCACGAAGTCGATGTCGTGGTTCTCCACCAGCTTGTTGAAGTCCCAGCGATTGCCCCACTCCCCGCCGGCCGCGATGGGCACTTTCACCATGCGGCGCAGGATGGGAAGATCCTCCTGAAAGGCTTCGGTGCGGACGGGGTCTTCGACGAAGAAGGGCGCCAGGTTTTCGATGAGACCGCATCCGCGCACGGCCTCTTGCAGATCGAAACGCTGGTGGAAATCGACGCACCAATCGCCATTCTTGCCGGCGCCTTCGCGGGCTTCGACGCAATCGGCGTAGAGTTGGTTGAGCCGTTCGCGCGTGTTGTAGGTGGTGTTGGCCGGCGCGTCGGCCGCGCCCATGCGGAAGGCGCGGTAGCCCGCCGCGATAGTGAGTTGCGCGCGCTCCTTGATGGACATGCCGGCGCGCATTCCCGGTATGCTGCCCGCGGTGTTGTAACACTCGCAATGGTTGCGTACCATGCCGCCCAGCAGCGCGTGTACGGGCACGCCCAGCGCTTTGCCGCGGATATCCCACAACGCCAGATCGAGCGCGCCCAACGCGTGCTCTTTCTCGCGTCCGGGCGGATAGAAGAAGGCGCGCGACATATCGTGCCAAAGCCGCTCGATATATTGCGGGTCCTGGCCGATGAGGCGGCCGGCGCACTGTTCCAGCATTTCCTTGGAGCCGCCTTCGCCAATGCCGGTGATGCCGGCGTCGGTCTCGAGGGCGATAACCCGGTCGCTCTGATTGAAGAGCGGATTGGGTTCCGGCGGTGCGTAGACGCGGACGCGGGTGATTTTGGTTTTGGGGACGGCGGCACGGGCACGCGAAGGCCGCACGGCGCCGGCCGCCGATGCCGCCGCAAGCGAGCGAAAGAAGGCCCGGCGAGGGGTCGCCCTCATTTCTTCAATGACCTATGGAAAAACCGACCGTTCTCAAGAACTCCTCCCGAATCGAAAAGTGAATGGCTCGCATCGCCAGGATTTGCCGGCGTTGTGCCCGCCCGCTGGCGCCCTCGCGGCGGCTGGCGGGCGACGCACACCGCGGGGGCTCCGCGACGCTTAGAAAGCCCCGGCCAACTGAAACGTGGCGGTGAAGCGCGTGTCCGCAGGCGTGCCGGCGGCGTCAAAACAGTTGACGTACACGGTGGTCAGGGTGGAAGTGCTGGTCCACTCGAGCGCACTGCAATGGCTGCCCGGAGCGTCATACGCCGTTACTAACACGGTACTGGAGATCCACGTGTTTTCTACGTTCATGGTCCAGGCGTACGAACCCTTGGCGAGGCGTTGGGCCAACATTTCTTCGCCGTCAATGGCGATGCTGTACCTCGTGCTGACGTCATAAGGGGTCGCATCCTTGTCCTTGGATGCCCAAATCGCGCCGCCGTTACCTGAACCGGGGGCGAAGCCGACGGTCTCCGCGATCGAGTACGCCAGCGTGAACTCCTCATCCGCCGCAACGCCGGTTGCATCCGTGCAGTTGACGTTTATAGTCGTGCCGGAGCTGCCACCGGTCCAATCCGTCACCTGGCAGTGCGCGGCCGTGCTGCCGAGCGCCGTGACCACCACCGTGCCGCCGTTCGCGTCGAGGCCCGGTAAAGTCGCCGTATAGCTGCCCGTGCCGTCGCGCGTAATCGTATTCATGCCGCCGGTCGGATTGTACTGATAAGTCAGGTCCGGCGTGTAGTTACCCGTGGTGGGCTGGTCGGCCAACAAGAACGCGACTTCCGCCGTGGTCGGGTCACTGTGAGTGCGCGCCTGGTAAAGCAGGGTGAAGCCATGGTCGGCCAAATCCCCGAGTTTGTTGTAGCAGTATACATACGCTTCGACGTCGGTACCGCTCGGCGTGAACCAACCTCCCGAGATGCAGAAGTCCGGGCCAGAACCATAAGGCGTTACCAGGACGTTGCTGTTCAGCGCGTTGCCCAGACCGGTGAAGATTACGCTGTAGTTACCCTTGGCATTGCGAGTTATGCCGATTGGGCCGCCGGATGAATTGTAGCTGTAGCCCGTATCCGGCGTGGTAGTACCGGCGGTGGAAGGGTTGTTGTTCCAAACAAAACCGATGGCCTGGGCGTGCACTTGCGGAGCGCCGAGCGCGGCGATGGCTGCGACGGCCGCAAGCATGCCCGCAAGGCTGCGCGCCTTTTGTAATGTTTCACGTGTAAACAAAGTTCTTTTCATTGGTTCATTGTCCTTTTGATGGTTGGTTTGAAGGGCGTACTTGAGCTTTAGCGCGTTCCTTCGATGAATATCTTGGCCGCTTTCCGGTGCGCACCTGGCACGGGTCCGCTGGCGCCGCTGGGTTCGCGGGCGGTAACATGACCGCCCGCGTCACTTAATCAGCTTACGAGCTTTAGCCGTAAAAAACCCCATCTGTTCTGGTAGTAACGAATGCCGTGCGGGAAAAAGTGGTATTGTACTGAAGTGCCCACCGGGCGCCGTGGTTATGGGTTTGTCATATATACGGCTCCGCGTCTTACTATGGCTCGCGGTGGCGGCCGCGCCCTTATCCGCCCGCCAGTTGCCGATTCAGGTCTTCAGCATAAAGAATGGCCTGCCGCGTAACCGAGTGAATTGCCTGACCGCTACCACGGACGGTTTCTTGTGGATCTGTACGGCGGACGGCCTGGTCCGGTTCGACGGATATCGCTTTCGCACGTTTGGGACCGAGCAGGGTCTGCCATCGCGCGTAATCTACAATTTCGCTCCTTCAAGGAAGGGCGGCTTTTGGGTGAACACGGACCTGGGAGTTTGCCTGATCTCCGCGGACTCCAAAACCGGGGAACCTTGCCGCCTGCTGGAGTCCGGCAAACCTCCGGACGACTTCGGCGCAGGCGCGGGCATCCTCGAAGCATCCACGGGTGAAACGTGGTTTGCCACCGCAAGATCCCTGTTGCGGCTCTCCGCGGACGGACGTCTGAAACGTCTGCGCGCGCCGGTGCCGCCGCAGGAATCGGTTTACTGCATCGGCGAGGGGGCCGGCGGCGCGCTGTTGATCGGAACCGATTTGGCCCTGTATGAGTGGAAGGACGGGAGTCCGCTGCGCCATCTGTCCGGCTCGGTGGGGCCCACCGCATTCGAGGACATCGGCAAGCTGGCATCCGGGGAAACATGGCTTGCGACCAACCGTGGCGTGTACCGGATGGCATGGGACGCAAGCGGCGGCACATTCCGCCTGGCGCCCTTCCCTTTTCCCGGGCTAGCCGCGGCCGACCAAATCATTCGCCGGCGGGACGGCACGCTATGGGTAGCCGGGGATGGCATCGGACAGATCGTATTCGATCCGCGCGGAAAACCCGCGCCGGCCTATCGCATCACCGCCAAAGACGGGTTGCCCGACTCCCGCATCATATTGCTTGCGGAAGATGCGGAGGGCAACCTGTGGGGCGCCACGGAGAGTGCCGGGATCTTCCGCATCGATGACTCCGGCTTTACCCGCTACGGCGACCGAGATGGGCTGGGCCCGGCGCGCATCATCTCCATTTTCGAGGCGCTCGATAGACGCCTTTGCGTTCGCGCGGTACTGTCCCCACAGGTCAGCCTCACGGTCGGAAATCCGGATGGATTTGCGCCGGTAGCCCTGCGCCGGCCGGACGGCGTGAAAGCGCCGGGCTGGGGGTGGAATCAATTCGGATTTCAGGCGCACGACGGGGAGTGGTGGTTTCCCACCGGTTTCGGCCTGCTCCGTTATCCAAAACTAGATCGCATCGAGGACCTGGCGCGCACGAATCCCGTGGCCGTGTACGGCGCAGATTCGCCGCTCGAATCCAACGAGATTTTCCGCGTTTTCGAGGACAATTCCGGAAACGTCTGGATCTCCACGTTGGTCGATACGACCACATCGCGGCTCATCACCTGGGACCGCAAGACGGGCCGCTTCCACCACTGGACCGGCGCAGAGGGTTGGCAGGGCGGCGAGACCGCATCCGCAATCCGGCAGGAATCGGGCGGCGCCGTCTGGATCGGGACGAACTCCGGCGTGGTCCGGTTCCGCGGCGGGCGTTTTCAGTCCATGTCTCTCGAAGCGGGGACGCGGTCGCCTCTCGTGAGGGACCTGCACATCGACCGCGCCGGGCGCATCTGGGTGGCGACCCGCAACGGACTCTATCGTTGCGACAACGCCGACGCCCCGGAGCCTGTATTTCGCGGGTATACGGTGCGGCAGGGCCTATCCGCCGACGCGGTCCGCAGCGTAATCACCGACGATGCCGGATTCGTTTACGCCGGGACGGTCGCGGGTGTAGACCGGATCGATCCGGCGGCGCCCATCGAGAGCCGCCGCATCCGCCACCTTACATGGGCGCAGGGCCTGCCGGAAAGCGAGCAGAATACGGCCTTTCGCGACAGCCGCGGCCACCTCTGGTTCGGAACGTTAAACGGCCTCGCCGAGTTCGATCCATCCAAGAGCCGGGCGCTTTCCGCGCCAAAGGTCTACTTCAATCGGGTGCGCGTGCGTGGGGAGGAAGTCCAATTGCCGTGGGAGGGAACAGGGCACTGGTCCCTCGACCTGGCCGCCGACCGCAACCAGGTCGAAATCGAATACGCGGCCATCGACCTGCAGGGCATGTATCCGCTGAGTTATCAGTACCGCATGGCGGGCATCGACGACAAGTGGAGCGCACCGACGGATCGGTCGTCGGTCAATTACGCGCGCCTTCCCGCCGGGAATTTGCACCTCGAAGTGCGGGCTTTGAACGCGGATGGCCTGTTCGGTCCCATTGCCGGACTCGATCTTACGGTGCACGCTCCGGTATGGCGCCGTTGGTGGTTCCTCTCCGCCATAGCCGCCATCCTCGCAGGCGCCACGATTCTGGCCTACCAATACCGCGTCAATCGGCTGCTAGCCTTCGAGAAGCTGCGTACCCGGATCGCCACCGACCTGCATGACGATATCGGCGCCAGCCTGAGCCAGATCTCCATACTGAGTGAAGTCGCCAAGAAGGGAGCCGGCCCGCAGGTTTTGTCCGATATCGCGGAGATCTCGCGCGGCATCGTCCAGGAGATGAGTGACATTGTCTGGGCCGTCAACCCGCGGCACGACCGGTTCGACGCGCTGGCGCATCGCATGCGGCGCTTCGCCGAGGATACCTTCGCGGCGGCCGACATCGAACTGGATTTCGAAACGGAGCACGTGTCGGGAGAGTCTTTCGCCCCGCTGGAATTGCGGAGGCCGCTGTATCTGGTCTTCAAAGAGGCGGTGAACAACGTGGTCCGCCATTCGCGGGCCAGCCGGGCGGTCATTCGTTTGGAGATCGACGGCCCCTCGTTGACCCTGAGCGTCCAGGACGATGGCCGGGGGTTCGACGTGGCGGAAGCGCGCGACGGCGAGGGCCTGCTGAGCATCGGCCGGCGGGCGCATGAGGTGGGTGGGGAGGCTAGCTGGCGGTCGGCGCCCGGAGAGGGCACCCTTTTCACCGCTACCCTGCCGTTGCGGGGACCCCGCGCGCGGGGGAGGCGGCGGAGCCTTTTCCGGCGCGCATGAAATCCTAGACGAGCAGGTTTTCTTTCAAAGCGCGGGCCACGGCTTCCGATTTCGAATGGACCTGCAGTTTGCCGTAGATGTTCTGCACGTGAAAAGCGATCGTGTTGATGCTGACCCCGAGTTCAGCGGCGGCGGTCTTATAGCTGTGGCCTTCCACCAGCATTTTCAAAAGGCGCAACTCGTGAGGCGTCAGGTTGTACTGCGCGCGCTCCGGCGGCGAAAGCGGAGGAACAGATCCACCACCTTGCGGGCGATCTCGGGAGACATGGGAGCGCCGCCGCTTACCGCCTCGCGCAATCCCTCCAGCAGCCTGGAAGGCTCGGTGTTCTTCAAAAGATAACCGCTGGCGCCCGCGCAAAGCGCTTCGAAGACGCGATCATTGTCTTCATACACAGTGAGCACCACCAGCGCCATCTGGGGGTGCCGTTTGCGCAGAGCGGCGATGCCCTCGATACCGGACATGCCCGGCAGACCCAAATCGATCAGGATCACATTCGGCAAAACCGTCCATTCGGAGGCGAGCGCCTGTTCCATGGATCTCCAGGCGCCCAGGCAGGCGAAACCTTCGCTGCCGCCGATCAGCGCCTGCAGGCCTTCCCGCGTGCGGCGCTGATCCTCCACAATGCCGACAAGGATGGCGCGCGATACGGAGGTCTGGTTGGGAGGCGTCAAGCAGATTAGTTTACCGCAGGGAGGTGGCGAGCGCCCCATTAGTTCAGCTAGGAGATCGGAGGCGGAAATGACAATTGAAATCGGCCGGTTGCGGGCAGATTGTTGGAGGCGCGGGCCGGAATCGAACCGACGAATAGGAGGTTTGCAGGCCCTAATAACGCCCTCATTCGAAAGGCGTTACGCGCGGTGCTACCGGTTGGCTCTGACGCAGGCACCGCTGCGCTCCTTCGAAACAGTTGCAGAGCACCGAGAGCATGGCAGTCCCAAATCGAGAATTTTAAAAGCGGACCCAAGCGGCTCCATACCGGCGCGCCGGCGATGTCAGGAGAACGACCCGAGCGCAGCCAAAAACAAACGCCGCTCGGGTGGGTGCCCAAGCGGCGAAAGGTTGATGTCGGCTTTGTAGGATGTCCGATCTAGCGCTTAACCTCCAGCTTTACGGGAATCGTGTAAGCGCCGCCGTCGGCGTTCAATTCCATCTTGAATTTCACCTTCGTAGCGGACGTGGGCCAGTTGATGGCGATCGGGAACGTCTGGGTTTGCCCGCCCGTCAGGCTACCGAGTGTGATAGGCACGGTGGCGCCGACAGTGCCGGTGCCGTCGACTACGGTCGCCGTGAGGCTCGCGACGATCATGTTACCGGCCGTGCCAGCGCCGGTGTTGCTAATTACCAGGTTAAGCGTGGCCACATTTGGATCGGTGCCGTCAACAGTTCCGGCAGTCACGGCCAGGGTGGGAGAAGCGGTCGTAAAGTTGGCGACCTCGGCGCCCGGGCCGCCCGCGATAAAGGTCAAAACCGGCGTAGTGGCGCCGATCGTGCCTGTGTAGTTGGAAAAGGCGAAGCCGCCGGCGGCGGTCGCGGTGAGAGTAACCGTTGCGTTCAGGTTGTACCAGCCGCCGCCGGTAACCGAGCCAGAATTCGCCGGACTTACCGAGGCGCCGACCTGGACTTGCGTGCCCATATTCGCGGTGTAGGTGATGTTCTGGTTCGCTTGCACGACGATAGTGCGCGTGTTGGAGTAGTTGCCCTGGGCAATCAGATCCTGCCAGCCGACAAACACGCTCTGGTTGCCGGCCCCGATATCGTTTTGCGGCGAAGGTACGCTTAGGGTGTGGCTGCTGCCAACTGCCCATTGGAAAGCCTGGAGGAAGTTGTAGGTTACGCCATCGGCGACAAAATTCCCCACCGGATTCATTCTTACAGTCGTGGTCGGATTCGGCCCAAAAAGCCCTATGACTGCTCCTGGAGCGGTGGCCGTAAATGTGGTCGGATTCGAGACGTCGGTTCTGGGAAGCAAACCAGCCCAACCTCCAAACTGACCGATTGCTGTGGGCGTAGCCGTGGCGGTGATCATCGTGCCGTAAGGATAGTAATTGTTCGAACCGGCCGGACTCAGCGCTACACTGCCAAATGTAGCACCGCTATTTTGGGCCACAATCTGGTACGAGACGGCAAAGGTCGCAGACAGAGTCTGGCTGCCGGGCTGTACTGTATACGTGAAGGTCTGAGGTTGGTTGTTGGACCAGGATTGGAACACGGACTGAACCCCTGTGGCCTGCTGACCGGTGGCCGATATGGTGAGCTGCGTATTGGCCAGATAGGCCAGAGTCACAGGCGCGGTATAGGCCGTTGAGTTGACCGTGATCGTCTGCCCCGATGGGTTGGACTGCGGGGTCACGGAATTTAACGCAACGAACGTGGCGGTGACCGCGAATGGTCCTCCTATTTTGATAGTTTGAACGGGGTTCGTGCCATGTATTGCGCCGGAATAACCGCTGAACGTGAAACCGGTGGCGGGAGTTGCCGTGAGGGTCACCAGGGTTCCAGGGGCATAGTATCCATTGCTGCCCGCCGGGCTGGCGGTTACCGTGCCGCCGCCCGCTGGAGTGATGGTCAGCGGCAGGTCATAGAGAAGACTGAAGTCGGCGGTGAGAACAGACTTGGCGTCGGGGACCGTGAAGGTAAATGAAGCCGCGTTTCCCGTACTCCAGCTCTGGAAGACCTGCTCCTCGCCAACAATGGAAGTGGCGGAGGTGCCCGCGTTCAACGTGTGCTGCTCACCCGCGGCCCAATTGTATGTTACGGGCGGCAACACGGCTACGTTATCCACATAAACAATCGTTCCAGAGGGGCTTGACTGAATCTGGGTTTGCGGATTCACGGTCACCGTGACGGTCACGGCGGTGGTGCTGGGAGCCACCGAAGTGAAGGGCGAGGATTCGATAATATTGACCGTTTGCGAATACGTACCAGTGCCCAAATATGCCTGCGGGTTCAAGTTAAGCGTAACGGTCTTGGCGACATAGTTGACGGTGGCGGATGAAATCAGGCTCTGCGCCGCGGGAACGATGTTGTAGGAGATCGGCCCGCCCATTCCGCCGGTGAAGTTGATTGTCAGAGTGGCCGGGAGCCCTTGTCCCTCATTGATGTTCACAAAGTTGTCTATTGGGGCGACATAAAGCGTCGGCGTTGTGGAGTTTTGATAAGCCACCCACACTGGTTGTGTAAATCCGGCACTTTGAACCAGGGTTTGCGCTTCGAAAGCGCTCTGGGGCGCCCAATACCTGGCTCCGCCGCCGAGCGCCGCGCATTCGCTGTAACCGCCTTCCCATGTGTTTTGGACCGTCGTGAAAGCCCATAGGGTGGCAGCGGGTTGCGAGACTGAGCCGCCGTTGGTGGCGCAGGCGAACGGGTGGGCCTCGCCCACCGAGTGCGACGTGAGCCGGCCGTCCATGCCCATGAGCGCGCCGGCCTGCGGCGTGCCTGCGGGGCCGGTGCCCATGTCGCCGATCTCCCATGACCACGTGGCGTCCTCGAAGCGGGTGTCTGGCATGGGAAATTGCGTGTCCCAGTTATTGTAGAGAGACGATAGATGCGGCGCATAATTTCCCGCATCCAGGAAATCGACTGCGATCATCGAATAGCCGCATTTTGCGGCAACCTGCACGTCGGCGGGAGTGTGTTGAAGGGCTGTATCCAGAAAGCCCGAGCCAGGCGAACCACCGCCGTAATCGCTATAGCTGCGGTCCTCGCCGATGTAAGCGAACTGATTATACGCCCGCGTGAACACCTGTTGGCTTGGGCCTGAAGGCGGGGCGTTGTAACATGCGGTGAAGTCGTAATTGTTCGGATAAGGGTCGGGGTTGTCGGTATACCCGTCGGGGATCACGGAAGTGGTCCAGTTAAAGGCGTGATTGATGGATGCCGTGTCGGCAAGAAAGACGACCCGGTTGCCTAGAGCCCGCATCTGGCGCAAGGTCGGCCATCCTTGGGAGACCGGATTCCAGGCGCTCGGCATCAATACATAGCTGTCGCCCAAGCTTCCGCTGATCGCGGCATCAATATTCGCCCAGTCCGAGCTCTGGGTGCGGTACATCCGGATAATGAGGATCTCTCCCTCTTGGGTGTCGAGCCATTGTTTCACTTCGGCGAGAGCGTAGGCAAACAGGCGGCCCGTGCTGGTGTTGTTGCATTCAAAGTCGGGGTCGGAGGATTGGTGGCAGACCCGGAGGTCGCTATCGGTTCTTACCGAAAACGTAATCGGATCCAACCGGATCATGCGAGCGCCTGAATTGAGCTGGTCGGTGATGCTGTAATATTGGTCCGTGTTGAAAAAGGAGAAGCTGCTGTAGGAGCTGTCCTGGTTGTCGGAATAGGAGTTATGCGTGCCGAAGGTGGTGATCCAGTTAATCGCTTGATCCACCTGCGTGCCGAAAGACTCGTCCCACGCGGCGAACTGGTCCCACGCGGAGAGGCGCGGCGCCAGCAGGCGGTTGCCGGGGCTACATGATCCGCCAGCCTGCTGAGCGTCCAGACCCAGGTCGCAGGCTTGACCGGTGTACCCTTGCCTGGTGTCGCCGTTATACTGCACGTTGTATTCAGGATCGTTGGCGGTGCAGAACGGGTTCCCCATCGTGCCGCAGGTGATCGTTGTGGTTTGGGCACTCGCCGCGAATGGCGTTGCCAAAGCCAGCATGACAAGCGATAGGCCGGCGGAGATTTGGAAAATGGTCCGTTCTTGGGGTTGTGGGTGTGCGTACCGGGGACGAGCCCCATCGCAAGAGTGAGACAGTGTATTTGTCATGGTGTTTTCCTTTCCGGATGCAATTTTGCGCAATGTTTTCGATCACGCAATACTGAGTCTAGAGCAGACAGGAAAAAATAAACGCCTACCAAATCGCGCAGCCTACGCGTTTAGGTAGGGTACGCCGCGTATTTCGGTCCGCTTCCCGGCGCAGCCGCCAGGAGAAACATGCTTCGTCGTAAGAGAGGCGTCCCCGCCTGTCCGTCGGTTCAAAACCGTCTCCGTTCTCTGCACGGGGAAAAAGCCGGTTCGGCTGGCCACCTGCCGGCTCGAAATGATGACCGCCTTCGCGCGCCACTTGACCGGGACCGGCCAGAAGTTACTACGTTGTTGGGCCGGCGAGACTCTGCTAGGCTTAAACAATTAAGTATGCGTGCCTGTGCCTTCCTGGGTGTACTGGCCATCGCGCTGTGTTTGCCGGCGGAACGTTTGCCGATGCGGCTCTACACGGTAGCCGACGGGTTAGCTCGCGACTCTGTACATTGCATTTTGCGCGACGCCGGCGGATTCCTATGGTTTGGGACGGGTGAAGGGATCTCCCGCTTCGACGGCTACACGTTCCAGACCTATCGCGTTGCCGATGGACTTCCGGACCGCGACGTTCGCAGTCTGATTCAATCGCGCGACGGCGCCTTTTGGGTGGCCACTGGCAATGGAGTGGCGCATTTCGATCCCAACGCCAAGGATCCCAGGCGGCGGTTTGCGGTCTACCGGGCATCGGGGGATTCCAATGCGGACTCAGTGGATGTACTGGCCGAAACCAGCGACGGTAGCATCTGGGCGGGACCAGTGGCGGCCTTTACCTGTTGCCGGCCGCAGCCGGCTGGAATCCGCGGCGAGTCGATCTCGAGGCTGGTTCGGCCGCGGTGCAGCCGGAGGTGGACGCACTGCGGATCGATCGCGACGGACGGCTCTGGATCGGGACCTCGGCCGGCCTGTTGGTACGTTGGGAGAAGGGCATGTTCCGGATTTCGAAGCACGACGGGTTGCCCGACAACATCGTATCTGCGCTTCTTGAAGAGCCGGATGGCAGCTTCTGGGTCGGCACCTATGCCGGTCTGTGCCGCGTCCGGTTCAACGCCGGCAATACGCGGCTCATCGTGGAGTCCACCTACACCGTGCGAGACGGCTTGCTGGACAATTCCGTCAAGTCGCTGCTGCGAATGGCGAATGGGTCGCTGTGGGCAGGCACGATCACGGGCGTTGCCAGATTTCAGCCGGAAGCCGGACCCGCCCTCCCTCGCTTCCACGGCTACGGAGTCTCGAACGGCCTGATTCACGCCGACATCCAAGGACTCGCGGAAGACTCCGACGCAGGTCTCTGGGTGGCTACCGACGGGGGCGGCGCCGCAAAAGTGGTCACCGACGGCTTCGTCAGCTTCGGTCAGTCGGATGGATTGGCGTTTCCATACGTCGCTTCTATGTCGCTTGATCGCAACGGGCGCCTTCTGGCGATGACTTCGCGGCCCGGGAAGATGGTGGTACAGCGCATCGAGGGAACGCGATTCTTATCATTCCGCTTGGGAGTTCCGGAGAGCTTCGTTCCGCCCACGTGGCTTCCATGGCATCAGGCCGCGCTCGAAAGCCGTAGCGGCAAATGGTGGTCGGCGTCGAGCGGCGGCCTGCTCCGCTTTTCCAACCCAGGAAGGTTGCCCGGAGGGACATTGAGACCGGAGCGCGTCTTCGATACCAGAGATGGGCTGCCTGCCAACGATGTAGGCCAGGTTTATGAAGACTCGCGCGGCAATATCTGGTTTGCTATACTCCCAGGTCTGTCCTTTCCTCTTCTTGGAAAAACCGGGGCCGTCTGCGTCCTACCCGCCGGCGGAGGCGCCGTCCGTTGCTTCTCCGACGGTGACGGATTGGCGCTCGCGGGAACTCGGGCCATCGCTCTGTTTGAAGACCGCGCCGGGCAGATATGGGTGGGGTTGTATCGCCGCGGCATCGCGCGCTTTCGCGGCGGACACTTCGAGACATTTACGGCCGGACAAGGCGTTCCCACTGGCGGCGTCCGTGTTTTCTATCAAGACTTAAGGGGACGGCTCTGGCTGGGCAGCGGCCGCGGCGGCTTGGGAAGAATCGACGATCCCGCCGCAGATCACCCCGCCATCAAGTGTTACAGCATGGCCGATGGTCTGGCTAGCGATGAGATTCAAGCCCTAACTGAAGACCGGTTTGGCCGGATCTACGTGGGGACCGGCTTGGGCGTCGATCGATTGGATGTGGATACCGGGGCCATCCGGTCTTACACGACCGCCGACGGACTGGCTGTGGGAGAGGTCCAGGACGCACTCCGCGATGCCGCCGGCGATCTGTGGTTTGGAACCTTGACCGGGATTTCGCGGCTATCCCCTACGCGGGAGCCGCCTGAGCGTGTTATCCCCGTAAGAGTCTCCAGCGTCCAAGTGGCTGGACAGCCGCAACCGTTGACTGGCGGGGTGGTGCCCGACATCGACCACACGAAGAACCATGTGGAGATCGATTTCGCCGCGTCTGGAGTGTTTCGCGGCGCGCCATTCCGATATCAGTACCGCCTCGATGGCGCGGAGGGCGACTGGAGCGCTCCCACCATCCAGCGTTCTGTCATTTACAGCGTGCGCCCCGGACGCTACCGCTTCCTGGTGCGAACGGTGACGGCCAGCGGCTCGCGGGGACCTCCTGCTGCGGTCTCGTTCCGAGTATTGCCTCCATTTTGGGAAAGCTGGTGGTTTCTGGCCGGAGCCGCGTTGATGCTTGGCGGCCTCGTTCTTGCCGGCTATCGATATCAAGTGGGCCATATGGTGGAGATCGAACGCATGCGGACCCGCATCGCCTGCGACCTCCACGACGATGTGGGATCGGCGTTGTCTAAAATCGTGATTCTGAGTGAAGTGGCCCGGCGGCCGGGACAAACCTCGGCTGCTGCCGCTCTCGACCGTATCGCGGAGACATCGCGCGAGGTGCTGGAGAGCGTTGGCGACCTGGTTTGGGCGATCAACGCCCGAACCGAACATCTCGAGGATCTGATCCGCCGCATGCGCGCCTTCTCGACTCAGGTTTTCGAAGCCCAGAATGTGGAATTTCACTTTGAGGCGATCGATGTTCCTGTGGAGAAAGCGATCAGCCCGGAGGTTCTTCGGCAAGTTTACCTCATCTTCAAGGAAGCCGTGAACAATGCGGCCCGGCACTCGCAGTGCAGCCGGTCGGCCGTCAGTGTGGTGGGCAGCCCGTCGTTCCTGACGCTCACCGTAAGCGACAATGGCAAGGGCTTCACTCCCACCATAGGTCACGATCAGCATGGGATCGCGAGTTTGAAGACGCGCGCGGCGGCGTTGAAAGGTGAAATCTCATGGAGCTTCCAGACCGGCACGGAGGTAACGCTAACGCCTACCCCTACCAAAATAGGCAGGATGCGGCGCGCGGCATCTTTCAACTATTCTTAGGAGTGGTGATACAGGTAGCTATCGTCGAAGACGAGAGGGAGATCCGCGAGGGGCTTGCGACCTTGATAGGAGAAACGCCCGAATACAGGGTCTCGGCGGCGTATGCCTCCGCGGAGCAGGCGCTGGAGGGCATCGCGAAATGCGTACCCGACGTAGCCTTGGTCGATATCGGACTTCCAGGCATGACCGGCGTGGAAGCCATTCGTCTACTGAGGCAGCGTTACCCGGCGCTCCCGTGCCTGGTTCTGACCTCCTACGACGACGACGACCGCGTCTTCGCCGCCATGTGCGCGGGCGCTTGCGGTTATCTCCTGAAAAAAACCCGGCCAGCGCGCCTGCTCGATGCGATTCGCGAAATCCAGGAGGGCGGTGCTCCGATGACACCCCAAATCGCCCGCCAGGTGGTGGAGTTGTTCCGCAACAATCATCCTCCCGCTAATGCCAAATATCACCTTACTCCGCAGGAAATCAAACTCCTGAAGCTTCTGGTTGACGGTCATAGTTACAAGACCGCCGCATTTGAGCTGGGTATTACCGTACACGCCATCTCATTCCACGTCCGGCATGTTTACACCAAGCTGGAAGTTCACTCGAAATCCGAGGCTGTTGCCAAGGCTCTCAGGCACCGGCTGGTTTGAATCCGGCCTCCAGCGCCAGGCGCTCGGGCGTTGCCATCGCGTCGAGCGGCCGATTGGGGCGCATGCGCAAACTCAGGCAGCGCGGTTGCTCTCGCGGGATCGCGGGTTTTACCACGAGCTATTCCCGGCGCTGGAGCTCGCGACCCATGTGCCGCACAGGCTTGAGGCGAAGCTTATGTCGAAAAGGTTGGAGGCGCGGGTCGGAATCGAACCGACGAATAAGGGTTTTGCAGACCCTTGCCTTACCACTTGGCTACCGCGCCGCTGGGTGGCTATAACTCCAAAATACCGCGCCGGGATGCCCAAAGTCAATCTTCGAGCACCGGCAGCAGGACGTACGACGGCCGCCGCGCGTCGTGATAAACCGTCTGCGTGGCCTTGCGCAGCTCGGTCGCATCGGCCACCGCTTCGCCCGTATTCGGATTGCGGTCGAAGCGCGGAAAATTGCTGCTGGATATTTCCATGCGGATGCGATGGCCCTTCTGAAACACGTTGCCGGTCACCCCCGCGTCGATGGTCAGCTTGCAGATTTCACCCGGCCGCGCCAGTTCCGGCTTCTCCAGCGATTTGCGATACCGCAGCCGCAGAATGCCGTCCGTCAGGTTTTGCGCGCGCCCGTCCGGAAACACATCCACCAGCTTGGCGGTGAAGTCGGTATCGCGCGCGGAGGTCGCGGCGTACAGCACCACCCGCACCGGTCCGATCACTTCCACATCCTTGCGCAGCGCAGGCGTCGTATACACCAGCACGTCGCGGCGCTGCTCCACCGCGCGCTGGTCTTTCGGTCCCCAAGGAAACACCTTTGGATTGCAGCAGGCCGCGCCGCCCGCGGTGGGTACGGGATCTTGCGGATCGAACACGAACTTGTCGGCCCGACGCGCGGGCGCCGCGGCCGGATCGGCGGGCGCCCGCAGATCCAGCCGGCCATCGCCCGCCAGCGTATTGGCGTGACCTAGGCTCTCCAGGTAGAACCGCCGCTGGTGCGCGGGAGGCGGCCATTCCCACGCATCGCGCCAGCGGTTCGCGCCCATCACAAAGACGCGCACGGGAGCCTGCGAAAGCAACGGTGTATCTTTACCTTTCAGGAACTGATCGAACCACTGCATCTGAATTCCAAGCAGCGGCGTGTTGGCATCCGGCCCGAAATCCACGCCGTCGAGTTTGGCTGCCTTGTTGTGCGGCCAAGGGCCGATCAGGATGCGATGCACACCCGAGTTTCGGCGCAAGAGTTCGTAAGCCTCCAGATCGCTCTCCACGAAATTGTCGAACCATCCGCCCACCGAGAACACCGGCACGCGGATCTTATCCAACTGCTCGCGCACGCTGATGGATTTCCAGAACGAATCGAAGGCGGGATGCTGGACGGCTTCCTGGAACATGCTGGAAGTCTGGCCGGTGGCCGCCACGTCGGCCGTGCGCAGCGGCAGGTGCAGCACGAACTTGGCGAAGTCGGGATGGAAGCCCGGCGCGCGCATGTTCTCCGACATCCACAGCAGCCGCTGGCCCAGCTTCATGGCACCGCCCGGCGAATAGAAGCGGTCGCGATAATCGTCGCAGCCGGAAACGGAGGGGAAGATGGCCTTCAAATGCGGGTTATTCAGCGCGGCCACTTTCCACTGTGCGATTCCCAGGTAGGAACCGCCCAGCATGCCGATTTTGCCGTCGGACCAGGGCTGGCGCGCGATCCAGTCGAGCGTGTCGCCGCCATCGGCCGGCTCTTGTTCGAGCGGCCGGAAGACGCCCTCCGAAGCATAGCGCCCGCGCACATCCTGGACCACGACGGCGTATCCGCGCTCCACGAATGGCGCGTAATTCGGAGAGATCGCGGAGCCTTTGCCGTAGGGCGTACGCACCAGGATGGCGGGATAGCGGCGCGGCGCTTCCGGCCGGAAAACATTCGCGGAGAGCCGCACGCCGTCGCGCATGGGCACGGCGATGTCGATGCTTCGCGAGATCTCGGACGGCGCCGCGCATAAAGCGACGGCGCACACGAGCGGCACTACTGGCGAAAGGCGCACAATGTGTTCCAATACTGTTCGGCGATTTGAACGGCCTGATGACGCTCGACGATGTACCCGGACGCGCGCAGTCCGATTTCACCCGCACATTCTTTCATCGATGTTAGCAGAAACATGTTGTGCCAGAGCGAATCTTCTTCCGCCACGCCCGATTCGACGCGCAGGCAGGCAGCAGCCGGATAGTGGGAGTTCTCCTCGCCGTCTGTGAGCAGGACGGGCTTGCCGACGCCCATCAGGCGGATGGCGATGCCGGAGGTTTCGCCGGCGGCCGGGTATCGCAGGTTGATGCAGGCATCTACCGCCAGCGCGCCGCGCCAGAAGTCGCGTTCGGCCAGATAGGGCAGGCGCACGACTCCCGGCGCCGTCAATAGCGGCGCTGCCGCGCGCTCCAGGTCGGACGATACGAACGACCCCGCGATCAGCAGCCGTGTATCGGGCTGCGCCTTTCGCAGCCGGCCGAACGCGCGCAGCACGGCGAAGAGGCGCTTCGATTCCCGTAGATAGCCGAACACTCCGAAGAGTGACTCGTGCGTCGGGACGCCCAGGCTTTGCCGCATGCGGATCGCTTCCCAGCCGGGCGGCAATTCCGGCGGGGCGAACAAGTGCGGGATCTCGATCACCGCCGCGTTGGGCGCATGCTCGCGAACCATGCGGGCCGCGGCAGGATTATGCACCACCATCGCGCGCGATCGTTCCGCGATGCGTTTCAACATGGGGTAATCGAAGTAGCGGCGGTCGAAGCCGGACTTCGCGCGGCCGCGCCACAGGTCTTCCGCCAGCGCGCGGTTCCATTCACCGTAGTTGTAGACGAACTCTTCGATATAGGCGGCTTGGTCCAGCGCGCCGAGGAGAAAATGGTGCAGCACGGCGTCGTGCAGCACGACGACACCGGGCTGCGCGAGGGCGCGGCGGTAGATTTCGCGGTGCAATTGATTGTTGCCCAGGTGGTAGAGCGCGATATCCGCACGGCGCGCGTGCGGCTCCACGCTGCCATGCCGGCGGAGGACCGCTAGCAGCGCCGCCGCGTAATCCGCCACGCCTGTGCGGGCGGGGGGCAACGGCGCAAAGTATGCGACCCTCACGGCTTCCCGCGCTTCCCGAACAGCGCCGTCCCTACCCGCACGATGGTGGCGCCTTCTTCAATGGCGGCCTCCAGATCGTGCGACATCCCCATCGAAAGTTGCGGCAGATCGTGTTGCGCGGCCAGTTCGCGCAGGCGCCGGAAATAGGGGCGCGACTGCTCCTGGTCAGTGGACCACGGCGGCATGGTCATGAGGCCGAGCAGCCGCAGGTGCGCGCATTCCCGCACCGCCGCGATGAGATCCGGCAGTTGCTCCGGCGCGGCACCGGCTTTGGCCTGTTCCGCCGAGAGTTTGACTTCGAGCATGATATCGAGAGACTTGCCGGCTTCGTTGAGGCGCCGGGCGAGCTTGGGCGAATCCACCGTCTGGATGCACTGGAACATCTCCGCGGCGCGCCCGCTCTTGTTGCTCTGCAGGTGCCCGATCAAATGGAATCGCGCGCCGGCCAGGTCGCTCAGTTGCGGCAGCTTGCCCTCGAATTCCTGGACGTAGTTTTCGCCGAATTCGCGCAGGCCCAGCGCATAGGCGTCGCGGATGACCTGGGCCGGAAAGATCTTGGTGACGGCCAGCAGCGTAATCTGCGCCGCATCGCGGTGGGCGCGGTCCGCCGCTCTGGCGATGCGCACCCTGACCTCGGCGAGATTCTGTTCGAGCGTGTCCATTCCTTGGAGGGCGGGCTTTAGCCGGCGCGGGGTTTCGGCCCCGCCGTGCGGCCAGCCGGCCCGATCCGCACATCCGCATCATACACCAGATTTCGCGTCCAACCCAGTTCGGAACGATCAAAGCCCAACTGATTGGATTTAAAGGGCCGTGGATGGTTGGCGCGGCGTTGGCAGGGGCGGTTCCGCCGCATGGAGCCGATTGGGTTCGTTCGGTACAGGGTCTTCGCGCCGGCGAGGCGGTCGCCGGCATGCGGGCAGTATTTGAGGTAGTTGGGGCGGTAATTATCACTTGGATTATCCTTTTATCGAGTTGGCCAGGCAGCGCATGGCGCCGTCCCCACTTTTAGGATAGAACGGGGTTGTGAGGAAAAGCACTCTCCGAAGGGGCCGCTGTGCGATAAGCGGTGCGATTAGTGGGGGATAAGGTGAGGGGAATTATTATTGAAAGCCGTGATCGAAGGCACCGGGACTAGTACCACAATCAAATGATCCGCGGCGGTTACACGAAATCGGGAACAAAACGGATGATAGCATGGTTAAATCCGGCGGGATTGCCGGGGTCCTGTAGAGGAGGCTCTTCATGCGGATCGAGCAAATACAGCACATCGGGCTAGTCTGGCTGGCGTGGGCACTGGCGGCAACTGGCGTGGCGTACGCCCAGACGGCGACCGAAAAGGTGATCTTAAGCTTCGGCAACTTCCCGCACGGGGCGAACCCGTACGCACCCGTCATCCGCGATGCCGACGGGAACTTTTACGGCACCACCTACCAAGGCGGCCAGGCAAATGCGGGCGTGGTGTACAAGCTGAGTGCGTCCGGCCAGCAGACGGTGCTGTACAGCTTCACGGGCGGGGCTGATGGGCTTAACCCGTATTCCGGCGTGATTCGCAGTTCCACGGGCAATCTCTATGGCACCACCTACCAGGGCGGCACGGCGAATTCGGGCGTCGTCTATAGGGTGAGCCCGTCCGGGCAGGAGAACGTGCTCTACAGCTTCACGGCGGCGCCGACGGGGGCAACCCCTACGCGGGCGTGATCGCCGACTCCGCCGGCAACCTGTACGGGACTACCTACAATGGCGGCACGGGGAGCGCAGGCGTAGTGTACAAAGTGGACCCGTCCGGCCAGGAGACAGTCCTCTACGCCTTCACGGGTGGGGCGGACGGCGCCAACCCCCGCGGCGGCGTGATTGCCGATGAGGCCGGCAATCTCTACGGGACTACCTACGTCGGCGGCAGCCAGCATGCGGGCGTCGTGTTCAAGCTGAATGCATCGGGTGTGGAAACCGTGCTGCACACGTTTGGCCAAGAGGGCCAAGGCGTAACGCCGAGCTCCGGCGTGATCCTGGACTCGGACGGCAACCTTTACGGGGCCGCTTCGACGGTGGTGTACAGGCTGACGCCGGCCAGCCAGTACAAGGTGCTGGGATATTTAGACGCCTATATTGGGTGCGAAAGCTTCGCAGGGGTGGTTCGCGACGCGGCAGGGAACCTTTACGGTACCACCGGCGAAGACCCGTCGTGTACCGGCAACCCTGCGCCTTATGGCGTGGTGTACAAGGTGGATACCGCCGGGAAGGTGACGGTGCTGTACCGCTTTCCGGGGCCCAGCAGGCCAGAGTTAGTGGCCGGCCCCAACGCGGGCCTGGTCATCGACTCGGCCGGCAACCTTTACGGGACGTCTCCGTATGGTGGCGTTTCGGGCATGGTCTACATGGTGGAACCCAGCGGCCAGAAGACGACGCTTTACAGTTTTTCGGGGGCGCCTGGGGGGACGTATCCCTACGGAGGCGTGATCCGTGACTCGGCGGGTAACCTCTACGGGACCACGAGCGCGGGCGGCGCACCAAACGAAGGCGTGCTTTACAAGGTGGACGCCGCAGGCAATGAGACGGCGCTGTACACCTTCCCGGATTCCGTTGGCTGGGGTCTGGCTCGCGACTCGGCGGGCAACCTATATGGGACGGCCGGTAGCAGCGCAACGGGCCTTGGAGTGGTGTTTGAGCTGGATTCGTCCGGCCAGTACAAGGTGCTGTACAGCTTCACAGGAGGGGCGGACGGGAGCGGCTCGAACGGCGTAATCCTCGACACCGCTGGTAACCTGTACGGAGCCGCCGACGGCGGGGCGGCGAACGCCGGTCTGGTGTTTAAGCTGGATCCGGCCGGCGATTACACTGTGCTGTACAGCTTTACGGGCGGAAGCGATGGGAGCCAGCCCAACTATGGCCTGATCCTGGATTCCGAGGGCAACCTCTACGGAACCACCAATGAGGGCGGCCTGGGTGCAGGCGTGGTATATAAGTTGGCCCAGTCGGGCGAGGAAACCGTGCTGTATAGTTTCCCAGGTGGGGCCGATGGGGGCACCCCCCTTTCGGGCGTGGTGCGCGACGCCGCTGGGAACATCTTTGGAACAGCTGCCGGCTACGGCGAACTGGGCGGGGGCCGGCAGGGCTCCGGCGTGGTCTTTGAGCTGGATGCCGCAGGCCGTTACGCCGTGCTGTACACCTTCACGGGAGGCGCCGACGGGGGGACGCCCTACGCGGGCGTGGTGCACGACGCCGCAGGCAACCTATACGGGACCACGTATCTCGGTGGGGCCGGCTGTGGTTCGGGCTGCGGTGTGGTCTACAAGTTGGACTCTGCCGGCCAGGAGACAGTCCTCTACACCTTTACGGGAAGGGCCGATGGCGCCAACCCTGAGGCGGGCGTGATCCAGGACCCTGTGGGCAACCTCTACGGAACCACGCCGTGGGGAGGAAAAGGGGCCTCGTCGGCATGGATTCGGCCGGTGCGGGCGTGATCTACAAGATAGCGACGCAGTAGTGGGGGCCCGGCGCGCGTCGCCGCGCGGGGCCTCGGTGTTCCGCCGCCGCAGCGCGTCGGCAGGGGTGCCTCAGGTCAAAACAGTGTTGTCCCCGTGGTGGGCGAAACCTGAACCGGGAAGTCCCCCGTGTTGCTCCCGTTTTGGGGATTCGTGACGGTAAAGTGAAGCGTGTCCCCGACCGAGCCGTAGGATACTGGGCACAACGACTCGCCTGGGAAGGTCTCTGGGCTAAAATCGCTCAGCGCCGACAAGAAGGTTGTTGAAAGGCCCAAGCCTGACTGGTAGTAGTCCTGAACGTTCACCGGCAGGTTCGCCACCAGCCATATGCTCGTGTCCGTCCAGTTGGCGATGTACACCTGGCAAGCGGTTGTGTAGTGAGCGTCGGTTGGGTTCGTGCTCCACGGCGTGCCGCTGCCGGCGCCGTCGCTCTTAATGGTGAGGAGTTGGCTGCCTCCAGTACTCACGAGCGAGCCGGCAAGGCCGGCGAATGGAATGGGCTGCGGCAGAAATCCGAAGCCGGTGCCGGTGATCGCGATGGCCAAGGCCGGCTGGAACGCCGTGCCGCCCGGGATCTCCGTCGTCTGCGTGGATTGGACGACGATCTGGCTGCAGGAATTGGACGTGCTGGTGCAGGCCGTCGTGCCAAACTCGGTCACGGCGGGCGTGGTGTACTGCGTCGCAACGAAATAGATCTGGGTCGAAGACTCATCCGGCGCTGTCGTGGGGCAGTACAGGTCGGGCGGCATCGTCGAGGTCTCAGACCAGTACTGCATCGGGAAATCTACTGGGTGGCTGGGAGTTGGCGCATTGACGCTGGGAGCGCCGGTGGGGACGACGCCGCAGTAGGCCGCGTTCGGCAGCGCGCCAGTCGGGGCCTGGGTAGTCGAGTTCATGATGCTCGTATTGTTCGGATCCACGAAATCGACCAGCGGCACGTAAGGGCCCATCAGGCCGGCGCCGTCAGTGTCCACGTTGGTATACACTGCCGTGTTGTAGGGAACGGCCGAGCCCGAGCAGTTGAAGCTGCTGTTCGGCAGGGTGTTCCTAAGAGTGAACAGCAGCGCATTCGAATTGGAGAAGCCATACGTGCCGGTGAATTGCGTGAGGTCCAGCACGGTGTAGCCGTTGGTCGTCGTCCAGGCCGAATACTCCGACGTCGCCGTATTGGTGACCGGCTGGGCGCCTTCCGTCTGCGCACAGCCAGACTGATTTGGCGCGGTGCAAGGCGTCGGGCTGGTTGGCTGTTGAAGCCACGAGGGCAGGCTGGCGCCGGGAAATAGCAAGCCCCTTTAGATCTGATTTGTGCGTTATGTCACGAAATGCACGGCGATTTAACAAGACAAGTCGGATGCTAACCGGATACAGGAAGGTTTTTTGATGGCACTTGTGGGGGAACGGCTTCTCCATTGTTCGAGGACGCTTAGGAATTATTGCTTGGCCGGCCGGTTTCCTGGAGTCTCTGCGGAATCCGCGCTGGCTGGCAGCGCGCGGGCCAAGGGCCTAGGAGGCCGCCCCCAACCTTCAGCGTCCCGCTTACCATAGGCCATGGAGGCTCACTACACGAAATGAAACGTCTGGTTTGGGTAATCGCAGCCTTGGCATGGGCGGGGCTGCCTTCCACGGTGAAATTGGATAATGCCCGCGTGCAGGTGACGGAGGTGACGTCCGCGCCGGGAGGGGTGCGCGAGCGGGGAGTGCGCGGGCACGATCAGGTGATTGTATTTCTGGACGACTGCCGTTACGAGCGGACGGATCCTAAGACCGGCGCCAAGACGATCCAAGAGCGCAAGTCGGGGGACGTGATTTGGCATACGCAGGGAGAGGATGCGCCGCAATTGGTGAATCAGGGTAACAAGGCATATCGGACGGTCGTCATTGAGCTAAAGTGAGGTGGAGGTGAGGCGGTCCAATATGACAGTTTCCCGGTGGGCACTGTGCTGTGTCTTGGCCGTTCCGGCGCTGGCGCAGACCGCGCCGCCGGCCGAGAGCGGCACGACTATTCACGCCACGGTAAACGAAGTCGCGCTGGACATCGTCGTGCGCGACAAGAAAGGCCGGCTGGTGAAGAACCTGAAGCCCGGCGATGTGGAGATTTACGAAGACGGCGTGCGGCAGGAGATCACCAGCTTGCGGTTGGCCGGCGGCAGCGAGGCGCCCGCGCAACCCAAGGCCGCAACGCCGCCGCAAGCGGGCCAGCAGCCCGCCGAAGAACAGTCCGATGCGGCCGAGCCGGCCCGTCCCGTGGCGATGCCGCTGCACGGCGTCAATCTGATTTGCATCGTGTTTCAGCAGCTCGATCCGAACACACGGCGGTGGGCGGTGGCGGCCATGCAGGAGTTCATCAAGAACATCATGCATCCCGGCACTTTCGTGGGGGTGTTCAACCTGGATTCGCGGCTCACTCCTCTACATGCCTTCACCACCAACCGCGAGGAGTTGTTGCGCGCGGCCGCGGGGGCGTTCAACGGATCGAGCGTGGACATCACGCGGGCGGCGGAAGCCGTGCTGAACTCCACGCCCAATCTGCAGTTGTACGTAGGGACGGTGGCCGCCGGTGGAAGAGCGGGCGGCGTGACCGATATGTCCACCACCGGATCGGTCGCCATGACCGCCATCACGGGAGCGGATGTGGACAACGGGCCGGGCGCCAACGCGCAACGCGGGGACCTGGTGCTGCAGCGCGAGCAGTT
>Ga0302326_10007448_pt1 | contig 24333 bp, 29 predicted proteins | sample Palsa_T0_3_FD_202264 | JGI IMG/M metagenome (GOLD analysis project Ga0302326, IMG submission 202264) | Peat permafrost microbial communities from Stordalen Mire near Abisko, Sweden - Palsa_T0_3 | ecosystem: Environmental > Terrestrial > Soil > Palsa > Peat permafrost | place: Sweden: Abisko... | reverse complement strand
TCGGCGGCAGGTGCGAATGACGCGCACGGCCACCTCGCCGCGATTGGCGATGAGGATTTTGGAGAAGAGGCGGCTGTCGCTGGCCGTCTTAGTCATTATCTTGGCGGGTTAGAGACGGATGCGGCGCCTGACAACCCGTCACGCTGCGTCACCAGCGAAAGGGAAGCCGAAATGTCCGATGTCGCCGCTCCGCACACCCGCTCCCAAGCCGGCTTCGACCTGACGCCGCCCGTCGCCGACGAACTCAAGCGGCTGGAGGCCGGCCTCACCCAGGAAGAGCGCGACGTGCTGCTGCACCACGGCACCGAAGCTCCGTTCTGCGGCGGCCTGTTGGGCAACAAGGACGACGGCGTCTACTGCTGCCGCCTCTGCGGCCTGCCGCTGTTCCGCCACCACACCAAGTTCGAGAGCGGCACCGGCTGGCCCAGCTTCTACGCCCCGTTCGAGGAAGACCATGTGGTCGAGGTGAAGGACACGAGCTACGGCATGGTCCGCGTCGAGACCCGCTGTGCGCGTTGCGACAGCCACCAGGGCCACCTCTTCCCCGACGGCCCGCCGCCGACCCGCCTGCGCTACTGCATCAACTCGGTCTCGCTGCAGTTCGTGAAGACCGGCGATGCGCTGCCAGACCCGCTGGGGCGGGGGGATCGGCTTCAGGCCACGTAGGGCTTGCCGCCCAGGCGAGCGACCGTCCACAGGCGCATGCGCCAGCCGATCAGGAACAGCGCGGTCAGCACCAGCGGCACTTCGAGCGGCCGCGCCTGCGGAATGGCCATGGTCAACAGCAGGAAGAACGACGGCGTGAACACCATCAGCGCCAGCAGGAACCAGCGCACGCAGCTGCTGACCTCCTCGGAGACCAGCTTGGCCACCAGGGCGGCGTAGGCCCACAGCAAGGCCATCATTGCGCCGATGGCGACGACCAGCGCCGCATAGATCAGACGCGCCACTGGGAACTTGGAATAGGCCCCGATCAGTCGGGTCGCGGGCGGGATTAGCACGACGAGGCCCAGCAACACTAGCGTCAGCACGGTGACCGGCGCATCGACGGTGAGGATCATCGCCATGAACCGGCGGTGGGCCAACCAGTAGATGCTGATCACCAGGAAGCTCATGGCGTAGGCGTCGAGCTGCGGCGCAAGATGCGACCAGAGGCTGGCCCAGCCGCCATCCCACTCCGTGGGCGCGGCGATGTAGCTGACCAGGAAGGTCATGGCGACGGCGAAGACGCCGTCGGCCAACATCATCAGCCGGTCATACCAATGCCTGCGCCGGCGCGCTTCGAGGCCCTCCCCGATATCGAGCAGATCGCCCTCTGAAGCCATGCGCCCCTCACCCGCCCGTCAAAGCGGAATATTGTCGTGCTTTTTCCAGGGGTTGGAGAGCTGTTTGTTTTTCAGGCTCTTCAGCGCCCGCACGATGCGGCGGCGGGTGCCACTGGGGATGATCACATCGTCGAGATAGCCGTGCGAGGCGGCGACGAACGGGTTGGCGAAGTGGTCGCGGTAGTCGTCCTCGCGCTCGGCCAGCTTCTGCGGATCGCCCAGATCGGCGCGGAAGATGATCTCCACCGCCTGCTTGGGCCCCATCACCGCGATCTCGGCGGTGGGCCAGGCGTAGTTGAGGTCGCCGCGGATGTTCTTCGAACTCATCACGTCGAAGGCGCCGCCGTAGGCCTTGCGGGTGATCACGGTGATCTTCGGCACGGTGGCCTCGGCATAGGCGAACAAGAGCTTGGCGCCGTGCTTGATCAAGCCGCCGGCCTCCTGCTTGGTCCCCGGCATGAAGCCCGGCACGTCGACGAAGGTGATGATCGGGATGTTGAAGGCGTCGCAGAAGCGCACGAAGCGGGCGGCCTTGCGACTGGCGTCGATGTCGAGCACGCCTGCCAGCACCTGCGGCTGGTTGGCGACGAAGCCGACCGTCTCGCCGTCCATGCGGCCAAAGCCGGTGATCACATTCTTGGCGTAATCGGGCGAGATCTCGAAGAAGTCGGCCTCGTCGGCGACCTTCGTGATCAGCTCCTTCATGTCGTAGGGCTTGTTCGGACTGTCGGGCACCAGGGTGTCGAGCGAGGGTTCGGCGCGGTCGGGATCGTCGAAGCTTTCCCGCGCAGGCGGCTTCTCGCGGTTGGACGACGGCAGGAAGTCGATCAAACGCCGGACCTGCGTCAGCGCCTCGAGGTCGTTGTCGAAGGCGCCGTCGGCGACGCCGCTCTTCAGCGCGTGCACCCGGTAGCCGCCTAGGTCCTCGTGACTGACGTCCTCATTGATGACCGTCTTCACCACGTCCGGGCCGGTGACGTACATGTAGGCGGTGTCCTTCACCATGAAGATGAAGTCGGTCATCGCCGGCGAATAGACGTCGCCGCCGGCGCAGGGCCCCATGATCACGCTGATCTGTGGGATAACGCCGGACGACAGCACGTTTTGCAGGAAGACGTCGGCATAGCCCGCCAGCGAATCGACACCCTCCTGGATGCGCGCCCCGGCCCCATCGAACAGGCCGATGATCGGCGCGCCGTTGCGGGCCGCCATCTCCTGCACCTTGACCACCTTCTCCGCGTTCGCCTTGGAAAGAGATCCGCCGAAAACGGTGAAATCCTTGGAGAAAACGTAGACTACGCGGCCGTTTATGGCGCCCCAGCCGGTCACCACGCCATCGCCGGGCACCCGCTGCTCGTGCATGCCAAAGTCGTAGCTGCGGTGCTCGACGAACATGTCGAACTCCTCGAACGAGTCCTCGTCGAGCAACAGGTCGAGCCGTTCGCGTGCGGTCAGCTTGCCCTTGGCGTGCTGAGAGGCGATCCGCTTCTCGCCGCCGCCGGCCCGGGCCTGCGCCCGCCGCTGCTCGAGCTCCTCGAGAATACGCTTCATCGCCCCGCCTTCTCTCACCTTGGGTGGGGGAGGCGTAGCCGGGGCGGCCCAGGGTGGCAAGTTAGGCGGGCGAGAGCCCGAGTCGGTGGGCGGCCTCCGCAAGCCGCCGGTCAACCGTCCAAAAGGCCGCCTCTGGCGTGAGACGCGCCGACGCCAGCAGGTGAACGTCGATATAGCCGACCCCCAATCCGTACAGCTGCTCGCGCTCGACGAAGCTTCTGACCTCGCTATTGCCGGCGACCATCGCCTTAGGGAGGTCATCCAGGTAGCTAAGCAGCTCCGAACGCATCGGCAGGTTGCCCGTCGCAAGTTCGCCGACGATGAATGGATGGGTCAGTACCTGGGCATCGTCGAGCAGCTGCTCCAATGCCCGGTCCGGCTGCCGAAGATGCGAAATCCAGACTGAACTATCGACGAGTATCAACTCGCCCTTCGCCGGGGCGGCACCTCAAAATCGGGCGCAATACCGCCAAGTCGCGCAAGCCGGCGGGCGCTTTCCCGTTCGATGAGCGCGGTAAGCGCCGCCCGAACCAACGCCGACTTCTCTTCTATGCCCGTCAACTCCCGGGCTCGTTCAACCAGATCGTCATCAAGGACGAGCGTCGTTCGCATGTCGATTCTCCGGCACGGAATATGGCATCAAATGATGCCGTATTCAATGCCGCCTACAGCGCCTGAAACCACCGCTCCAGCGTCACCGCCTCCCTGGCCATAGCGTCAGCCCGCGCGGCCGCTTCGGCGTCGACGCCCCAGCGCTCCTCCTGGAAGGTTTCGTCCAGGCGGGAGAGATCGAAGGCGGCGTCGGCGCTGAGTTCGCCGCGGCGCAGGGCGAAGGCGAGGATGGCCGAGCCGAACAGCCCCGCAGCGTCGACCAGGCCGGTCAGGGCGAAGACGTCCTCGGCGCCGGCCAGCTCGGCGATGCGGTCCAGCGTCGGCTGCGGCTGCGGCTGGTGCACGATCCCCTGCGTGCGTTGGAACGTCACGCCCAGCGCGGCGTCGGCCCAGGCGATCACCGGCCCCCAGCGCCGCTCCTGGCGCTCCAGCAAACCGGAGGGCCAGTCAGCGAAGTAGCAGAGCAGGTCCGTGCCCGCGACCGTGGCGAGGCGCTCGACCGCCGCCGCGCGGCCCGCCTCGTCTAGCGCCAGCGCGCCCCAGGCAAGCCGCGTCGCCGGCATGGAAACCGGTTCGATGTACTCGCCCTGCGCGGTCCATTCGCCCGCGACCAGCTGGGCCAGCGCCTCGGTCGGCAGCACCAGCGACACGCCGGCAGGCGACTTGGGCGTGCGGCCGTCGAGCCGGACGCCGAAGCCGCCGTTCATCGGTCCGACATCGGCCGTGGCGTAGAACCGCTTGCGCCGTTCGGCTTGGTGACCTGGCAGAGACAAACGACGGAACCTTTCTGCTGGATCGTACAACGAGCGAAATCCGTCAGACCTGGCAACAGAATCCGCCGGATCCGGCAAGGAGTTACGCCTTGGCCCTCGAACGCAACCTCGCCGCCGCTATCGCCGTGACCCGCTTCGGGCTGGGCGCCAAGCCTGGCGAAATCCTGACCGCGCGGGACGATCCCGAGGCCTGGCTGCTGGCGCAGGTGCGCTCTGGCGTCGGCGCCGATCAGCCGCAGGCGGACGCGCAGGGTTCGGCCACACGCGTGATGCAGTTCCGCGACTACCAGAAGGAGCGCCAAGCCGCCAAGGCGTCGGGCCAAGACTTCGACCCGGTCAAGTTCGCCCGCAAGCTGATCCTGGCCGACGCTGGCGCCGACTTCGTCGCCCGCGCCCGGCTGGCGGCGACCACCGACGCCGACTTCCGCGAACGCTGGGCGCTGTTCTGGTGCAACCACTTCACCGTCTCGGCGACCAAGCTGCAGACCGCGACCCTGGTCGGGCCGTTCGAGCAGGAGGCGATCCGTCCGCACGTCTTCGGCCGCTTCGAGGACATGCTGGTCGCCTCGTCGAGCCACCCGGGCATGCTGCTCTATCTCGATCAGGCGCAGTCGGTCGGGCCGGACACCATGGCCGCGAACTTCCTGTCGCGCGGCGGCAAGAAGGCCGGGCTGAACGAGAACCTCGCCCGCGAGATCATGGAGCTGCACACCGTCGGCGTCGCATCCGGCTACACCCAGGCCGACGTCACCGAGTTCGCCCGGGCGATGACCGGCTGGAGCATCGGCGGGTTGCAGGAGGGCGACGCCGGCAAGTTCAAGTTCCGCGTCGCCGCGCACGAGCCTGGCGCACGAACCATCATGGGCAAGCGCTACGCCGAGGGCGGGATGGACCAGGCGCTGGCGGTGATGAAAGACTTGGCCGCCAGCCCGCACACGGCGAACCACATCGCGGTCAAGCTCGCCCGCCACTTCGTCGCCGACGAGCCACCGCCGGCGCTGGTGGCGAAGCTGCAGCACACCTACCTCGGAACCGGCGGCGACCTCGCGGAGGTCGCCAAGACCCTGGTGACGGCGCCAGAGTCCTGGTCGTCGGCGCCGGTGAAGTTCAAGACTCCCTACGAGTTCGTGGTCTCGTCCTGGCGCGCGGCCGACATCGCGCCGCAGACCCTGCCGGACATCGGCCAGATCATGACCTCGCTGGGCCAGAAGCCGTTCAGCGCCCCCTCGCCGAAGGGCTGGCCAGAGGAGGCCGAGGTCTGGTGCGCGCCGGACGCGGTAATCAAGCGGATGGCCTGGGCCCAGGGCCTCGCCGCCAAGGCCCTGAACGGGCGCGACCCCTCCCAGCTCGCCAGCGACGCCCTCGGCGCGCGCCTGACGCCGCTGGTCGCCACCGCCATCTCGCGGGCCGAGACCCGCGAAGAGGGCCTGGCCATCCTGCTGATGTCTCCGGAGTTCCAACGCCGATGAGCGCCGCCCCCACGTTCGCCGTGCTGTCCCGCCGCCAGGCTCTCGCCGGCGTGTTGGGCGCTGGCATCTCCATCGAGTTCCTCGGCCGCAAGGCCTTCGCAGGCGCGGACGGGGCGATGGAGACCCGCAAGCTAGTTGTGGTGATCTGCCGCGGCGGGATGGACGGGCTCTCGGTCGCCCCCCCGGTGGGCGATCCCAATTACGCCGCCTTGCGTGGCGTGATCGCCATCCCTGGCTTCGGGCAACCCGGCGGCGCGCTGAAGCTAGACGACACCTTCGGCCTGCACCCTGCCCTGCCCTCGGTGCACGCCCTGGCGCTGAAGGGCGAGGCGCGGATCGCGCCGGCGATCGCCAGCCCCGACCGCGAACGCTCCCACTTCGAGGCCCAGGACGTGCTGGAGAATGGCGCGACCGCTGCCTACGGCACCGACTCCGGCTGGCTCAACCGCGCCCTGCAGGTGATGGGACCGGGCAAGGTCAAGGCGATCTCCGTCGGCGCCACCGCCCCGCTGATCCTGCGCGGCAGCGTCGAGGCGGCGTCCTGGTCGCCAGGGCCCGGCGCAGGCCGCGACACCCGCCTGCCCGGCATCCTGCAGGACCTCTACGCCGGCGACCCGATGCTGAGCCGCGCCCTGGCCAGCGGGCTTGCCACCCAGGCGATGGCCACGGTCGCCAACGCCGACGCGACCGCCGCGCTCAGCCTGGGCGACGCGGACGCCGCGATGGCCGCGCCCGGCGCGCCGGCGCCGGCGATGACGGCGCCGAACGCGGTGAGCGGGACCGACATGTCCGGCGCGACCAACGCCGGCGGGCCGGCGCAGCAAACCACCTTGCGCCAGGGCCTGCCCGCCGCACGCAAGCTGGGCGCGACCCTAGCCGGCTTCATGATCCAGCCTGGCGGGCCCCAGGTGGCCGCCGTCTCGATCGACGGCTTCGACACCCACGCCAACCAAGGCTCGAGCCAGGGCCAACTCGCGACCCGCCTGGCCTACCTCGACGCGGCGCTCGACGGCCTCGCCGAAGGCATGGGGCCGGCCTGGAAGGACACAGCCGTAGTCGTGGTCACCGAGTTCGGCCGCACCGCGCGGGTCAACGGCACCGCCGGCACCGATCACGGCACCGCCTCCACCGCCCTGCTGCTCGGCGGCGCGCTGACGCGCGGCGGCATCGTCGGCGACTGGCCGACGCTGGCCCAGGGCAGGCTGTTCGAAGACCGCGACACCGCCCCGACGCTCGACATGCGCGGCCTGTTCAAGGGCCTGCTGGTCGCCCAGTACGGCGTCGACCGCCACGCGCTGGACACCGTCGTCTTCCCCGACAGCGCCGCCGTGGCTCCGACGACGGGGATTGTCGCCTAAGGCCGCTCATCCCCCCGCACCACGTCGAAGGCGATGCTGAGGCGCGGTTCGTCGCCGCCAAAGGGGACGGTGCCATGCCACAGTGAGGACGGGAACAGCGCCAGCAGGCCTGGCTCGGGCTTGACGAAATGCTCGGGCCCCAGCGCCGGCCGCGTCGGCGGGCCCGGCTCGCCGAACTTCAGCCAGCCGGCGCGGCTCGCGTCGTCCGCCACCGCGGCCGGCAGGGCGACGTAGAACGCCGACGAAATCCAGCCACGCGGGTGGACGTGGTTGGCGTGAAAGCCGTGCGGCCGCAGCCGCACCGACCAGGCGCCGGCGATACGGAACGCCGCGCCGGCCTCCCCCAGCTCCGCGATGTAGCGGGCGATCGGCGCGCGGATCGCCTCGAAGAACGCGCGGATCACCGGCTCGCCCGAGAACCGCGGGTCGAGGCTGGCCTCGCCGCCGCCGCGCGTCGACTGGCCGATCGGATGGCCGGCGAGGCGGTGCCGGGCCTGCAGCGCGGCGGCGAGGTCGGCGAGAAAGCTCGGCAGGGCGCGCCACGGCGCCGGCGGCTCCAGCCGGCAGGTCCGTACGCGGTCGTAGTCGGCGCTGGCTCGACCGGCAGGGTCGCCAAGGATGCGCTGGGCGGTCGCCAGCAGGGCGATGGCCTGCTGGTCGGCGGGCGCGAGGCCCTCCGCAATCGTCGCGGTATCGGCCGCGTGCTCGGCGTCTCCGTTCGCGAGCTGCGCCTGACACAGCGTCAGCAGGATCGCCGGATCGCTCGGCGCCAGGCCTGCCGCCCGTTCGGCGTGGAGCAGCGCGCGCGGGCTCGACCGCGAGGCCGGCCTGGGCCGCGGCGGCGAGCAGCAGGGCGTCGCCGGGTTTCAGCCTGCCTTCCAGAAACGCGAACGCGCCAGCCGGATCGCCGGCGAACTCCAGCAGCTTGGCTTTCAGCAGCAGCAGCTCGGTCGGCGCGGCGCCCGCCAAGGCGACGTCGAGCGCCGCCGAGGCCGCGCCGACGTCCTGGGTGCGCCGCCAGACCAGCTGGGCGAGGTCGCGGTGGGCGTCGGTGTCGGCGCCTCGCCGTTGCAGGACGCCCCGGTAGGCGTCCTCAGCCTCCGCGTGGCGGCCTTGCGCCTCCAGCGCCCTGCCGAGCACCAGCCAGGTCTCCGGCGCGTCGTGGCCCCCCTTCAGCGCCGCGCGCTGCTCCATCTCAGCCGCGCTGGCCTGGCCGGCGTCAAGCAGGAGCGCGCCGAGGTTGTGCCGCGCCGCGGCGTGGCCGGGCGCGAGGGCCAGGTGAGCGCGGTAGGCTTCGGCGGCTTCGATCGGCTTCCCCGCCCGCGCCAGCAGCCGCGCCAGCTCGAACGGGTACTGCGCCTTGGCCGGCGCCAGCGCGATCGCGCGGCGGAGCATCGCCTCGCCCTGCGCCGGATCGCCCAGCTGGTCGAAGGCGAGGCCCAGCAGGACGTAGGGGTCCGGCTGCTCCGGCCGCGCAGCAATCAGGCGCTCGATCTCCGGGCGGGCCTGCGCCGCGCGGCCATCGTTGAGCAGCGCCATCGCCCGCCGCAGCGCCGCGACGAACGCCTCCGGCGTCACGGGCGGCGCGGGAACGGGTCGACCGCGGCCTCGTGTTCTTCGAAACCGAACCGCTCGAAGCCGGCGCGCATCTCAGGGCTGATCGGCGCCTCCAGCACCAGGTCACCGCGCGACGGATGCGGCAGCGCGATGCGGCGCGCGTGCAGCTGCAGCTTCAAATCGCCGGACAGCTCCATCGACTTGGCGTCGAAGTACTTCGGATCGCCCAGGATCGGATGGCCGATCGCCAACATGTGCGCGCGCAGCTGGTGGGTGCGCCCGGTGATCGGCCGCAGCGCCAGCCAGGCCGCGGTCTGGGCGGCGCGGGAGATAGTGACGAACTCGGTCTGCGCCGGCTCGGCCGCCGGGTCCTTCGGGCTCACCGGCGCGACCATCTCGCGGTCGCCAAAGCCCTGCTTGGCCAGCGGCAGGTCGATCAGCCCGTCCGCCGGCTTGGGTGTGCCGACGACCAGCGCCCAGTAGGTTTTCTGGGTGCGGCGGCGGGCGAAGGCGCCGGCGAGCTTGGCTGCCGCGGCCGGCGACTTGCCCAGGACCAGCACGCCGGAGGTGTCGCGGTCGAGCCGATGCACGAGGCGCGGCCGCTCGATCCCCTCGCCCCAGGCGCTGAGCAGACGGTCGATGTGATGCAGCGTCTTGGTTCCGCCCTGCACGGCGAGGCCCGCCGGCTTGTTTAGCACCAGCACCTCGTCGTCCTCATAGAGCACCAAGCCGCGGACGAACTTGCGGTCTCGGTCCGAGAGGCCGTCCTGAGCCTTGGGCGGCGGCGCATCGGCCAGCGGCGGCACGCGCACCTGAGCGCCGGCAGTCAGCCGGGTCTCGGCCTTGGCCCTAGCTCCGTCGACACGGATCTGGCCAGTGCGGGCGAGCTTGTTGATCTGGATGTGGCTCAGGTGCGGCCAGCGCCGCCGGAACCAGCGGTCCAGCCGCACGCCGTCCTCGGCGGCATCGACGAACAGGGTGCGGACCTCGGCCAATGGCTATCCCGACGCGGCTAGGGTCGCCGGTATAGCCGATGGCGGCGGCTCTGGCAGGCCGAGCCGCACGATCAGCGCGCGCATGTCCGCCGGGATCGGCGCCTCGAGCGTGCGCTCGCCGCCCGCGGGATGAGGAAACCGGATCGCGCGGGCGTGCAGCATCAGCCGTGGAACCGGCGCGCCGGCCAGCGTCAACGCCCCGCCGTAGCGGGTGTCGCCGGCTATCGGGCCGCCGATCGACGCCAGGTGGGCCCGCAGCTGGTGCATCCGGCCAGTGTGCGGCCGCAGTTCCACCAGCGCAGCCTCGTCGTTCGCCGCCAGGGTGCGGTAGCCGGTCGAGGCGCTCTCGGCGTCAAGGTGATCGGCCTCGCATGGCGCCATGTGAACCTCCCGGCCCTGGGAGACGCGGCGCAGCGGCGTCTCGATCCGCCCGTCGCGCGGGCTCGGCGCGCCAGGGGCGACGATGGCGAGGTAGGTCTTCAGCACCCGCCGCCCCATCAGCGCCTTGCCGAGGAACGCCGCCGCCGGCTTGGTCTTGGCCGCCAGGATCACGCCGGAAGTGTCGCGGTCGAGCCGGTGGACCAGGCCCGGCCGCTTGCCGTTGGAGCGCGCGAACGCTCCCAGCAGATCGTCCAGCGTCGCCGCCTTGATCCGCCCGCCCTGACTGGACAGCCCCGGCGGCTTGTCGAAGCCGATGATCGCCTCGTCTTCGAAGAGCACCAGCGATCGGGCGAAGGCGATATCGTCGGGCGTCAGCGCCTTCACGCGCCCCCCTGCTTCCGCAGCGACGCCCAGCGCTCCAGCCGTTCCTTGACCCGCGCTTCGGCCCCCTCGCCCTTCGGCGCATAGAACGTCTGCCGCTCGACGCCTTCGGGGAAATAGTCCTGGCCGGAAAAGCCCTCCTCGGTGTTGGGGTCGTACTTGTAGCCCTTGCCGTAGCCGAGGTTCTTCATCAGCCGGGTCGGAGCATTGCGGATATGCGCCGGCGGCATTAGCGAGCCGGTCTCCTTGGCCATCTTCGAGGCGCCGCCGAACGCGGCGTAGACGGCGTTGGACTTCGGCGCGGCGGCCATGTGCACGCAGACCTGCGCCAGCGCCAGTTCGCCCTCGGGGCTGCCGAGGAAGTCGTAGGCATCCTTGGCGGCGATCGCCAGGATCAGCGACGTGGGGTCGGCCTCGCCGATGTCCTCGCTGGCCATCCGCACCAGCCGCCGGGCGATAAACAGCGGATCCTCGCCGCCTTCCAGCATGCGCGCGAGCCAGTAGAGCGCCGCATCCGGGTCTGAGCCACGCACCGATTTATGCAGCGCCGATATGAGGTTGTAGTGTTCTTCTCGGTCCTTGTCGTAGGCCGGACTGCGCTTTTGCAGCACGCCGGCGAGCTCGGCGGTCGAGAGCGGCGTCGGAGCGGCGATGTTAAACAGGGTCTCGGCCAGGGTCAGCACATAGCGGCCGTCGCCGTCGGCCATGGCGATCATCGCCGCCCGGGCCTCCGGGGTCAGCGGCAGGTCGCGCTTTTCGAACTGTTCGGCCTTCGCCAGCAGGCTCTGCATCGCCTCGTCGTCGAGCCGCTTCAGCACGAACACCTGGCAGCGCGACAGCAGCGCGCCGTTGAGCTCGAACGACGGGTTCTCGGTGGTGGCGCCGACCAGCGTCACGATGCCCTCCTCCACGAACGGCAGGAAGCCGTCCTGCTGCGCGCGGTTGAACCGGTGGATCTCGTCGACGAACAGCAGCGTCGCCTGCCCGGCCATCCGCCGCCCGCGCGCGGTCTCGAACGCCTTCTTCAGGTCGGCGACCCCGGAGAACACCGCCGACAGCTGCTGGAACTCGTAGCCGGCCTCCTTGGCCAGCAGCCGGGCGATCGTGGTCTTGCCGGTGCCGGGGGGACCCCAAAGCACCATCGAGGAAAGTCGGTGCGCCGTGGCCATCCGCCGGATCGGCCCCTCGGGCCCGAGCAGATGATCCTGCCCCACTACCTCGTCGAGGCTCTGCGGCCGCAGCCGATCGGCCAGCGGGCGCGGCGCCTCCGGCGTCAGACCGGCAGCTTGGAAGAGGTCTGTCATGGCGGCAAGGTATCTAAGAACCGGGTCGGGCGCACCCAAGCCGTCGCCTGGCGCCGCCGCCCTACCCCTGCACCCGCGCCGTGATGGTCTGGCCGTTGCGTTCGATCTGGATGGTCCAGGCGTCCGCCGGCGTCGCCAGCGCGGCGGCCAGACTGGCGACGGTCGGGATCGGCGCGCCGTTGACCTCGCGGATGAAGTCGCCCGGCTGCAGGCCGAGGTTGGCCGCGTAGCCGCCGCTGACGCTCGTCACCACCACGCCAACGCCCGAGAAAGGATCGAGGCCGAGCTGGTCGGCCGCGGCCGGCGAGAGGTTGATCACCGTCGCGCCGTTGAACGGGTTGTGGCCGCTCAACGCGCGCTCGTCCCTCAGCGGCGTGTCGGGCGGCGTCGCCAAGTGGGCGGTGACGGTATGCTCCGCGCCGCCGGCCTTGCGCACCACCAGGTTCACCGAGGCGCCGGGGGCCAGGGTGGCGACGGCGTAGTTGAGGCTAGTCGGATCGTTCACCGCCTGGCCGTTGACCGAGACGATCACGTCGCCGCGCGTCACGCCGGCTCGCGCCGCCGGGCCGTCGGGCCAGAGGTCGGCCGCCAGCACCCCTTGCGGGCTGGCGAGCCCGAAGCTTCTGGCCACCTCGCCGGTGAGGACCTGTGGCCGCAAGCCCAGCCAAGGGCGGACCACCGCGTGGCCGCCGCTGAGCGCGGTCGTCACCACCTGCTTCACCAGCGCGGCGGGAATGGCGAAGCCGACGCCGGAGGAGGTGCCCGAGCCGGACAAGATCGCGGTGTTCACCCCGATCAGGTCGCCGTTCATGTCCACCAGCGGGCCGCCGGAGTTGCCCGGGTTGATCGCCGCGTCGGTCTGGATGAATGACGAAAAACTGTTCACGCCGGTGTCGGAGCGCGACAGCGCCGAGACGATGCCGTTGGTCACCGTCTGGCCGACCCCGAACGGATCGCCGATCGCCAGCACCAGATCGCCGACCTGAACGTCGCTGGCGTCGTCGATGGCGATCGCGGGCAGCCGCTCGGCGCCCGGCTCGATTTTCAGCACCGCCAGGTCGGCGCGCGGATCGTCGAGCAGCACCTTGGCCGGCCACTCGCGGCGGTCGGCGGTGACGACCTTGATCTCCTGCGCGCCGGCGACGACGTGGTGGTTGGTGACGATCACCCCGTCAGCGCGGACGATCGAACCGGAGCCCAGCGACTGGGCGATCCGCTCCTGCGGCACGCCACCGTTGGAGAACATGCCCCAGAACGGATCGACCTGGGTGCGCACCACCCGCTGCGAAAACACGTTCACCACCGCCGGCGCGGTCTTTTTCACGATCGGCGAGAACGAGAGCCGCATGGTCGCCGCGTCGGCCGGCGTCTCGCGGCGGTCGGGCGCAGGCAGGTTAGCCGGCTGCGACTTGGCGCAGGATGCCGCGCTGGCGGCGAGGCTGAGCAGGCAGACGAGGAGGATCGGTTTGGGTTGAGGTTTCATCGCTCGCGAAACTATCGAGGTTCCTGGCGCAATGATGGCGTCAGGCGGCCTGCGACGCCAGCGACGCCGGCGGGGGTCGCGCATAGCGGATCGCCAGGACGACGCCCAGCGCGATCATGGTCGCGCCGGCCATCATCGCCAGCCCCGGCGAGTGAAGACCTGCGCCGGCGCCGATCGACCAGGCGAACAGGTTGGTGAAGGCGAGCGGGCCGATCAGCTGGCTGGTTCCGAACAGGATCGCCTGCGCCCCCTGCAGCTGGCCCTGCTGGTTCCCGCCGACGCGCTGGGACAGCAGCGAGGCGAGGTTGGGGAAGGTCATGCCGGAGAGCACGACGACGCCGAGCGCCACCCAGAACAGGGTCGGGGTCGGGGCGAGGCCGAGGCTGGCGAATCCCACGACGCCGAAGCTCATGCCCAGGATCACCGCGCCGCGCTCGCCGATGCGCTTGGCCACCCAGCTTGCGCCAAAGGTCTGCATCACGATGTTGCCGCCGCTCAGGGCCACCAGCAGAATGGCGATTTGCACCGGTCCCCAGCCGTAGCGGTAGTGGGTGTAGAACTGGAACACGCTGTTGAACGACGAGCCGGCGAACTGAATCACGAACAGGATGCCAGCCATGCCGAGCAGCCCTTTGCGGCTGACCAAAAGCGCCGCCGCGCCGATCGGATTGGCCCGCTTCCAGTGGAATGGCATGCGCCGCTCCTGTGGGAGCGATTCCGGCACCAGCAGCAGGCCGTAGAGGCCGTTGGCGAGCCCGAAGGCGGCGGCGATCCAGAACGGCGCGCGCGGGTCCAGCACGCCGAGGAAGCCGCCCAGCAGCGGCCCGATCAGCGTGCCGAGGTTGGCCGCGGCCTGGAACCGGCCGAAGTTGCGCGCGCGGTCTTTCGGCGCCGAAATGTCGGCGACATAAGCGCCCGCGGCCGAGCCGCTGGACGCGGCGATGCCAGAGATCATCCGTCCGACGAACAGCCAGCCGATGTTCGGCGCCAGCGCCATGATCACATAGTCGATGGCGAGGCCGAACATCGCCACCAGCAGCACCGGCCGCCGGCCGAACCGGTCTGATAGATTGCCGAAGATCGGCGCGAAGGTGAGCTGCATCAGCGCCCAGACCGCGCCGAACACGCCCATGATCGCCGCCGCGCCGGCGTCGCCCTTGCCGGTCAGAGTCTTCACCAGGAACGGGAACACCGGAATGATGATGCCCAGCGAGATCGTGTTCATCAGCACGGCGGCGTAGATGAAGCTAAGCGCGGCCGGGCGGCCGCGCCGCTTCGGCGCGACAGGAATTGACGGCGTCGCTTCGCTCACGACGCCCCCCTGGTTTACCCGCCGTACGGGTCTCTTAGCATCGCTGAGCCGCCGCCTGAACCGTCCAGGTTGAATCTAGCCGACCAGTGGCGCCGGCGTGTCCCTGCGGGCGAAGCGAAGGCTCAGCACCAGGGCAACGCCAAGCAGGCCGGCGGCGATCAGGATCGGCAACCCCGGCAGGCCCGGCACGCGGCGCAGCGCGAAGGCGAAAGTCAGCGGAAAGATCGGGCCGATGATCGCGGCGATGCCGCCGGTCGACTGGTTGGCGCCCTGCAACCGGCCCTGCTCGGAGCCGGCGACGTGCTGGGTCATCAGGCCCTGCAGCCCGGGCTGCATCAACCCTATCAGGGCGAAGACCGGCATGCCGATGAAATAGGCCGTCGGGGTGGCTGCCAGGGCATAGATGACGAAGCCAATCATCCCCGACGCAGCGCCAACGATCACCGCGCCGCGCTCGCCGATGCGACGCACCACCGGCCCGACCACCAGCGACTGCACCAGGATGCCCAGCGCGCCGGTGATCAAAAAGGTGATGCCGAGGAACTTGAGCGACCAGCCGTAACGCAGCTGCGTGTAGAGCACGAAGATGCCCGGGAGCACCTGTTGCGCCAGCTGGCCCAGGAAGTTGATCACGGCCAGCGGCAGCAGGTCATGGTGCGAGCGCAGCAGCGAAAGGCTGGCCACTGGGTTGGCCCGCCGCCAGTTGAACGTCGCGATGCGCCGCCCTGGCGGCAACGACTCCGGCAGCACCAGCAGGCCGTAGACCCAGTTGACCGCGCAGAGGCCCGCGGCGACCACGAAAGGGGTGCGGATCGCCGCCAGGTGCAGCGCGCCGATATGGATCGGCAGGGTAGCGAGCACACCGCCCGCGACCGGCCCGAGCAGGAAGCCGACGCTGAACGCCGAGGCCATCCAGCCGAAATAGCGGGCGCGCGTCGCCGGCGTAGCGATGTCGGCGACATAGGCGTTAGCGGTGGAAAAGGTGGCCGCCGTGGCGCCGTTCAGCACACGGCCCAGCAGCAGCCATGCCAGCGTCGGGGCGAAGGCCATGACCAGGAAGTCGAGCGACAGGCCGAAGATGGAGATCAGCATCACCGGCCGGCGCCCATAGCGGTCCGAGATCATCCCGAGCACGGGGCCGGAGATGAACTGCATGAAGCCCCAGACAAGCGTGAAGACGAACTGCCAGTCGGCGGCCGCGGCCGTGGTCGTGGCGTTGGTGGCCCCGATGAACGAGCGGATCAGCCCCGGCAGCACCGGGATCATGAGCCCGAACGACAACGCGCTCATCACCGAGCTGGCGTAGATGAAGCCGAACGCCGCCTGGCGCCCGCGCGGCTTTGCCGGCGGCGGCGCGTCTGTGATCACCTCGGCCACCGCGTTCATCCGTTCCCCACCTGAGCCTTGTACGACGCCAGCAGCCTCTGCCACCACTCGCCGTGGCGTGTCAGGAACACGGCGTTGGGGAAGCCGTGGCGGGAGACGTGGACGGCCGGCACGCTATCCCAGCCGCGGTGCTCGACCGTGACCCGGGTCTCGTCGCCGACCGGCTCGAAGCGGACCTCGACCTCGGTGTCCTGGTCCGGCGCGAACGCCGCTTGGCGCCAGCCGAACACCAGCCGATGCGGCGGCTCCCAGGCGAGGACCTTGCCGATCTCGAACACATAGCCGCTGGCCAAGGTGGTGGTCAGCCGCCCGTCCTCGCCAGGCTCGAACGCCAGCACGCCCGGATCGCGCGGGGTGAAGGCGAACATCGGGTTGGCCTGCCACCAGGCCCCGATGTCGTTCACGAACGCGGCGAACGCGCGGTCGGCCGGGGCCTTCACCCGCAACGAGACCAGGACCTTGGAGTTCACGCCTCGTCCTTCTCGGCCGGTGGGGTCTCCAGATGCGCCTTGAAGGCCAGCAGTTGCGCCGCCCACATCCGCTCGGTCTCCTCCAGCCACGCCTTCAGCTCATCCATCGCTCCGGCCTTCAGGGCATAGACCCGCACGCGCGCATCGAAGTCAGGATGCGACTCCTCGACCACGCCAGAGCGCCGCAGCGTGCGCAGATGGCGGCTCATCGCCGGCGGCGCCAGACCGACCGCCTTGGCGAGCTCGCCAGCGGGCCTTGGCCCCGCGCGCAACACCTCGACCACGCGGCGCCGATGCGGATCGGCCAGGGCGGCGAAGACGTCGTCGATCCGCTCGGCGGCGGCGCTCATGCGGCGTTGGCGTCGAGCTGCTTCACCAGCTTCTTCGTCGCCACCGCCCGATAGCTCTGCACGATCCAGCCGCTGATCGTCTCGAGGTCGATGTCGTCGCCATCGTGCTGCCGCAGCGCCGCCCAGCCGCCCTTCCAGAGCCCATGCCCGGCGGGGCTCATGTAGGGCAGCGTCAGCGCCATCTCGTAGGAGACTGGCAACTTGACCGTCAGCGACAGCTCGCCCGGCGGCGACGCCGCGCCGCCGAAGAAGACGAACACCTTCTTGCCGACCTTCATCACCGTATGGTCCCAGGGGTGGTCCTCCCAGGCCTGCGGGAAGGTCGCGGCGAACGCGATCAGCCGTGCCTCGGCCTGTTTGGCGTCCATCAGAGCCATCCGGTGATCTTCAGCCCTGGTACGCGCTCTTCCGCCGTCTCGCGACTGACCTCTTCGACGGTTTGACCCACGCTCCAGTGGTGGCCCTCCAGGTCGCGGCAGCGATAGACCCGGTCGCCGTAGAACTGGGTGTCCGGCTCGGCGACGATCACCGCGCCGGCCGCTCTCGCCCGCTCGCAATGCGCGTCGACGTCGGTGTCGATGGTCAGCGAGGTGAGTTGGGTGTTCTTGCCGCCGAGTTTCAGCGGGCTCTTGAAGTCGTCCGCCCACTCCTGGCCAACCGAGATCAGCGCCACGCCGTAGCGCATCTGGCAATGCACGAAGCCGCCCGCATCGTCCTCGATGTAGAGCGCGACGTCGAACCCGAACGCCGCCTCCAACCACCGCATGGCGGCTTTCGGGTCCTGGTAGATCACGGAGGGCTGGAAGCCCGTTTTCTGCGCCATACGGTCTCCTTCAGAGCTTCTCGCGGATTTCGCGGCCCGTCGCCTTGGCCATTTCGTCCGCCGACATGATCTGGACCGACTGGCCAAACGACCAGCTGTGCCCTTCCGGATCGAGACAGGTGAACACTCGGTCGCCGTAGGCCTGGTCGGCGGGCTCGCGCTCGATCATGGCGCCGGCGGCCCTGGCGCGTTCACAGATCGCGTCGAGCCCCGCCCGCACCTGAACGTGCACCGAGCCCGTGCGCTTGCCGTCGAGGTCGAGCGGCGAGGCGTACTTGCCGGCCGGCGGACCGCAGACCATCACCACATGCCCCTCGAACGCGCTCTCGGAATGGATGACGCCGCCCTGGCCGTCGTCCACCAGCAGGCGGGTCTCGAAACCGAACGCGCGCTCGAGGAAGTCCAGCGCCGCCTTGGCGTCGCGGTAGAACAACAGTGGGGAGATCGGCGGAACGTCCATAGCGCCCTCCTAGAGCGAGGTCTTGACGGTGAGGCCGCTGGCCTTTTCCATGTCGGCCAGCGACATGTCGGTGATCTTCTGGTCGAAGCACCAGACGTGGCCTTCGGGGTCGAGCGCGCGATAGACCCGCGCGCCGTAGAACTGATCCGCCGGCCGCTGCGTGATCCGCGCCCCGGCCGCCTCGGCGGCGGCGCAATGCTCGTCGATCCCGCGATCCAGCGCCACGCGGATGAACTGGGTGCCCATGCCCTCCAGCGAGGCCGGGCTCCGCATTTTCGCCGGCCCGATCAGCTCCGAGGCGCCCCACTCCTCGCCGACACCGACGTGGCCGTCGCCGAAACTCATCTCGGCATGCCCGACGCGGCCCTTGTCGTCGGTGACCAGCAGGCTGGTCTCGAACCCGAACGCCTGCTCGAGCCATTTCAGGGCGGCCATCGGGTCGCGGTAGAAGACGGTGGGGGTGAACGAGGGCATGGCGCGCTCCGTTGCAGGCGGCGCAATATTTAACGCATATCGCAACTAATCCGTCAAGCGAACGTCATCGCCGACGCCTTCGATCGAACCAAACGAACACTGAACCGACCGCCGCGAAGGCTACGAAAAGCGGGAGCAAGGTCCGCCCGGCGCACCTACTTTGAGGAGAATTGTGCCGGCAACAGAGAACAGAAAGAACAATGCCAGCGAGCGGACGAACCGTGTGAGGCTGCCGGTCAATACTCCCCGACCGGCCATCCTAGCGCCCGCCGGCGCTACTCTTCGCCGCCGCTTGACGCCTGGACCGGACCGGAGTCCTTGCCCTTTTCCTTCACGTCGCGGTCGACGAACTCGATCACCGCCATCGGGGCGTTGTCGCCGTGGCGGTAGCCGGCCTTGAGCACGCGGATGTAGCCGCCGTTGCGGGCGGTGTAGCGCGGGCCCAGCGTGGCGAACAGCTTGCCGACCTGGTCGACGTCGCGGACGCGGGAGATGGCGATGCGGCGGGCGTGCAGATCGCCCTTCTTGGCCAGGGTCACCAGCTTCTCGACGAAGGGGCGCAGCTCCTTGGCCTTCGGCAGGGTGGTGACGATCTGCTCGTGCTTGATCAGCGAGGCCGCCATGTTGGCGAACATGGCCGTCCGGTGGCTCGTCGTGCGGCCCAGTTTGCGGTGCGCGTAACCGTGGCGCATGGCGTTCTATCCTCTTTCTTACACGGGCCGTCTCGCGACGGGCCTTATAGCCTAGATCTGGTCTTCGAACTTCTTGGCCAGTTCGTCGATGTTTTCCGGCGGCCAGTTGTTGACGTCCATGCCCAGGTGCAGGCCCATGTTCGCCAGCACTTCCTTGATCTCGTTCAAGGACTTGCGGCCGAAGTTGGGGGTCCGCAGCATCTCGGCTTCGGTCTTCTGGATCAGGTCGCCGATGTAGACGATGTTGTCGTTCTTCAGGCAGTTGGCCGAACGGACCGAGAGCTCCAGCTCGTCGACCTTCTTCAGCAGCGCCGGGTTGAACGGCAGTTCCGGCTTGGCCTCGCCTTCGAGCTTCTTCTTCGGCTCCTCGAAGGTGATGAACACCTGCAGCTGGTCTTGCAGGATGCGCGCGGCGTAGGCCACCGCGTCCACCGGCGTCACGGCGCCGTTGGTTTCCACTTCCATGATCAGCTTGTCGTAGTCGAGGCTCTGGCCCTGGCGGGTTGGCTCGACCCGGTAGGCGACGCGGCGCACCGGCGAATAGACCGCATCGACCGAGATCAGGCCGATCGGCGCGTCTTCCGGGCGGTTGCGTTCGGCTGGCACATAGCCCTTGCCGGTTTGCACGGTGAACTCGATCCGCACCGAGGCGCCGTCGTCGAGCGTCAGCAGCACGTGGTCACCGTTGAGGATCTCGATGTCCGCCGGCGCCTCGATCTGGCTGGCGGTGACCGCGCCGGGGCCGGTGGCCCGCAGCGTCATGCGCTTGGGACCGTCAGCGTGCATGCGCAGCGCCAGCTGCTTGATGTTGAGCACGATGTCGACGACGTCTTCGCGCACGCCTTCCAGCGAGGAGAATTCGTGCACGACGCCGTCGATCTGAATGGCGGTGACCGCCGCGCCTTGCAGCGACGACAGCAGCACGCGGCGTAGCGAATTGCCGAGCGTTACGCCGAAGCCGCGTTCCAGCGGCTCGGCGACGATGCGCGCCTTGCGCACGCCATCAGCACCGGATTCGATCTGCGGCTTCTCGGGGCGGATGAGCTCATTCCAGTTTCGTTCAATCACAGGCGGATATCCCTCGGACGGGGTGTCGCCGACGGCTTGGCGGCGCCGCGCCGGCGATAGGAGAAGTTGGGGCGGAAACTCTAGACGCGCCGGCGCTTAGGCGGCCGGCAACCGTTGTGCGGAATGGGAGTGACGTCGCGGATGGTGGTGATGGTCATGCCCGCGGCCGAAAGCGCGCGCAGCGCCGACTCGCGGCCCGACCCCGGTCCGGACACATTGACTTCGAGGGTGCGTACGCCGTGCTCGGCGGCCTTCTTGCCCGCGTCCTCGGCCGCCATCTGGGCGGCGTAGGGCGTGGATTTGCGCGAACCCTTGAAGCCCATAGCTCCGGCGCTCGACCAGGAAATGGTGTTTCCCTGCGCATCGGTGATGGTGATCATGGTGTTGTTGAACGAGGCGTTCACGTGCGCGACGCCCGAAGTGATGTTCTTTCGCTCGCGCTTTTTGACGCGCGCCGGTTCCTTGGCCATTCGTGGCGCCTCTTACTTCTTCTTGCCGGCGATGGGCTTAGCCGGACCCTTGCGGGTGCGGGCGTTGGTGTGGGTGCGTTGGCCGCGGACCGGCAGGCCCTTGCGGTGACGCAGGCCGCGATAGCAGGCCAGGTCCATCAGCCGCTTGATATTGACCGCGGTCTCGCGCCGCAGGTCGCCTTCGACCTGATAGTCGCGGTCGATCGTCTCGCGGATCTGCAGCACTTCGGCGTCGGTGAGCTGGTTGACCCGCCGCGCGTCCTCGATGCCGACCTTTTGGACGATCTCCTTGGCCTTGGCCTCGCCAATGCCGTGGATGTACTGCAGCGCGATGACGACGCGCTTGTTAGTGGGTATGTTGACGCCTGCGATACGGGCCACGCGCGATATCTCTCCTGGTCACGCCAACAAGCGCGAAGCACGCAACCGGCATCCGCACCGTGAAAGGTGCGGGGCCGGCGCGGCGATGCGCCCTTTCGCGGAAGGGTCCCCATATAGGGACGAAGGGGTCCGCGTCAATGCCGAAGGGCGCCGGATAGGCCTTATTCGGACCTTTGTGCGCCCGCTCCGAAACTTCGCCGCGGCCGCTAGACCCGCGGACCGTCGATCGCCGCGTCGATGGCCGCGGCGACCTCGCCGATCGAGCCCATGCCGTCGACCTGCACCAGCTTGTTGTGGCTCTCATAGTAGGGCAGCAACGGCGCAGTCTGGTCGTTGTAGGCGCCCAGGCGGACCTTGAAGCTGTCTGGATTGTCGTCCGGGCGGCCGGATTCGGCGAATCGGCCGGCCACCCGCTGGATCAGCATCGCATCGTCTACCTTGAGGCGGATGACCAGATCGATCGGCCGGCGGCGGCGGTCGAGCATCATGTCCAGCGCCTGGGCCTGAGCGATGGTGCGCGGGAAGCCGTCGAAGATCGCGCCGCCGGCGGCCTCGGCCTCGGGCAGGCGCGCCTCGATCAGCTCGATCACGATCTCGTCGGAGACGAGGTCGCCGCGCTTCATGATGCCGTCGACGCGCTGGCCGAGCTCGGAACCGGAGGCGATCTCCGCGCGCAGCATGTCGCCGGTGGACAGCTGCACCATGCCGCGGGTCTCGACCAGCCGCTTGGCCTGGGTGCCCTTGCCGGCCGCGGGCGGGCCGAACAGGATCAGGTTCATTGACCCCCCTAAACTCTCGTCTTCTCGTTCTCGGATCGCCGCCTTCGCGAGCGCGGCGGCGCTGGACCGACTGATTCCCTGATCAGACACGCCGTCCGCAGCGGTACGCAAGCGCGGACGACTACTTGCGGGCGCCGCGCAACTTGGATTTGCGGATCAGGCCCTCGTATTGGTGGGCCTGCAGGTGCGAGACGATCTGGGCGACGGTGTCCATGGTCACCGAAACCACGATCAGGATCGAAGTGCCGCCGAAGTAGTAGGTGCTCACCTGGTTGCTGGCCATCAGCGCCTCCGGCAGCAGGCAGACGGCGGCGATGTAGATCGCGCCGATCACCGTCAGGCGGGTCAGCACATAGTCGATGTACTCCGCGGTCCGCTTGCCCGGCCGGATGCCAGGCAGGAAGCCGCCGTACTTGCGCAGGTTCTCCGCCGTGTCCTCGGGATTGAACACCACCGAGGTGTAGAAGAACGAGAAGAAGATGATCATCAGGCCATAGGTCACCATGTACGCGGGGCGGCCGTGATTGAGCTGGGCCGTCGCGTCCGGCAGCCACTGCAGCCAGGTCGGCAGCTTCGCCGGGTTGAGGAAGTTGCTCAGCGTGTAGGGGATCGCCAGCAGCGATGAGGCGAAGATCGGCGGGATCACGCCGGAGACGTTGATCTTCAGCGGCAGGAAGCTGGTCTCGCCGCCGAACATGCGGTTGCCGGCCTGGCGTTTGGGATACTGCACCAAGAGCCGGCGCTGCGATCGCTCCATGAACACGATGAAGATGATCACGCCGACCGCCAGCGCCAGGAAGAACAACAGCATGCCCGCGTCCAGGGTGCCGTTGTGGGTCTGGGTGAACAGCTGGAACAGCGCTGTCGGCAGGCGCGCGACGATGCCGGCGAAGATGATCAGCGAGACGCCGTTGCCGACCCCGCGGCTGGTGATCTGCTCGCCCAGCCACATCAGGAATAGCGTGCCGGTGACGAGGGTGACGACGGTCGACAGGACGAAGAACGGCCCGGGATTGACCACGGCGCCCTGTTGCGCCTGCAAGGTGACGGCGATGCCGGCGGCCTGGAAGATCGCCAGCGGCACGGTCAGATAGCGGGTGTACTGGTTAAGCTGCTTGCGGCCGGCCTCGCCGCCTTCCTTGCGCAGCTTTTCCCACGGCGGATACATGGTGCCCAGTAGCTGCACGATGATCGACGCCGAGATGTAGGGCATCACGTTCAGCGCGAAGATCGCCATCCGCGACACCGCCCCGCCCGAGAACAGGTTGGCCATCCCGAAGATGCCGTTCTGCTGCTTGTCCATCAGCTGGGCGATCACGATCGGATCGATGCCGGGGATCGGGATGTAGGTCCCCAGCCGGTAGACGATCATCGCGCCCAGGGTGAAGAGGAGACGCTTGTGAAGCTCGGTCGCCTTCTGGAAGGCGCCGACGTCGAGATTGGCGGCAAGCTGCTCGGCGGCCGAAGCCATCTAGAACCTCTTAAGGGGAGTCACGCGGACCCTAGATAGGGCTTCGCGGCGGCTTCGTCACCCGACCCCGCGAACGAACGGAGCCGGTGCGGCGCCGGCTTAAGCTTCAGCCGCGGATTCGGCCGCGGCGGGCGCCGGTTTGGTCGTGGTCAGGCTGCCGCCCGATCCCTCCACGGCCGTACGGGCCGAGGCGGTGGCGGAATAGACCGTGATGTTTAGCTTGGACTTCAGCTCGCCCGTGCCCAGCAGCTTGACGCCGTCCCAGGGACGGCGGACGACGCCGGCGGCGACCAGCACAGCCGCGTCGATCGGCTTCTTCGGGTCCAGCTTGCCGGCGGCGATCGCCTGCTCGATCCGCCACAGGTTCACCTCGGCGAACTGCAGGCGGTGGGGATTCTTGAAGCCACGCTTGGGCATGCGCATGTGCAGCGGCATCTGGCCGCCCTCGAAGCCATTGATGGCGACGCCGGAGCGCGCCTTCTGGCCCTTCACGCCGCGACCAGCGGTCTTGCCCTTGCCGGAGCCGGGGCCACGCCCGACCCGCATGCGGTTCTTGGTCGACCCCGGCGACGGGGACAGTTCGTTGAGCTTGGTCATCTGTGCCTTCTCCTCGGAGATCTGCGCCGGGCGACGCCCGACTCGGCTTTTCTCTTCCCCGGAAGGGGGAAACCTGCCCCGAAGGGCCGAAGCGGCTCCTCAGTCCCGCTACTCCACCACCTCGACCATGTGGGCGATCTTGGCGATCATGCCGCGCACCGAGGGGGTGTCTTCCAACGTCGAAGTGCGGCCGAGCTTGTTGAGGCCCAGACCGACCAGCGTCGCGCGCTGGTCCTTGGTGCGGCGGATCGGGCTGCCGGTCTGGCGAACGGTGACCTTTGCCATAGCTTAAGCCTCCGCTTCGGCGCTGGCGCCGTCGGCGCGGCGGCCGATGACGTCGGCGACCTTCTTGCCACGCTTGGCCGCGACCTGGCGGGGCGAGGACTGCACCTTCAGCGCTTCGAACGTGGC
>Ga0302326_10007443_pt1 | contig 24347 bp, 21 predicted proteins | sample Palsa_T0_3_FD_202264 | JGI IMG/M metagenome (GOLD analysis project Ga0302326, IMG submission 202264) | Peat permafrost microbial communities from Stordalen Mire near Abisko, Sweden - Palsa_T0_3 | ecosystem: Environmental > Terrestrial > Soil > Palsa > Peat permafrost | place: Sweden: Abisko... | reverse complement strand
CGTCACCGACTCGTATTCGCTTGGCACTGTGACAAATGATGGTTCCGGGGGGGACACGGGCGGATTTGTTGGCGAGAATTATTATTTGATGGGGACTGCTGTTGCAACCACCGCGACGTCTTATGAAGTCGGAACCGTCACCGCGTCTTATGGCACCTGCTCCGGAGAATATGTAGGAGCGGGCGCAACAGACAAGGGCTATATGTCAGGATTAAATACCTACGCTTACTACGACAATACCAACAACTATAACAGCCTACCTGGCGCAGGTTGCCCTTCCGGCGACAGCGGCATTAGTGAGCTTCCATCATCGGGGGTGCCAAGCGGTTTCAGCACTTCAATCTGGGGCTGGGCATCGGGTACTAATTGCGGATACCCCTATCTACTGCATGTGCCGCCAGGGACGACCTGCGAAGGTGCCGAATCGTTCAAGCGAAAGCAAAAAGCAACGAGACAAGAGCGGCCAAGTGCCTCAACCCGATGACTTAAGCACCTTTCTCGGGTTCGTCCATGTGCGACGTGCAAGGACTCGCTCTTCTTTGCCAATAGCATCGGCGTAGATAGCAGTCGTCTCAATCCGCGGGTGCCCCATCCATCGCTGCACGATATTCAGCGCGATCTGCTTCTGTGCGGCCTCAACACCAAAGGCGTGCTGAGCCGCCCTCGGGTGGTAAGTTGCTCTCCGATTTTTGCTGCGCGCATAACGAACTTTACGTACTGCCAAGCGGTGGTACGGCCCCACGCCCAAAGTCGTTGTTCGCGACGAACTGCGTCTAGTTGTGCGTTAAGTACGTCGTGAACAACGTCCAGGCGCTGGACCAGCTCCGGCGGTACCGGCACGGCACGAAACAGGCTGCGCTTTCGTCGCTTGAGCGTTTCGAAGACGATGGCGCCATTCGACCGATCAACGTGCTCCGACGTGAGTGCGAGCAACTCCGAGATCCGTGCACCTGTGCAGCGGCAATCCGGTGACAGGAGCAACGTTCGCGAACACTGTCCAAGTGCAATGTTTCAAGCAGGACTGCATCGAAGATCGGTAGGCTCTCCTCCAGGTAGGAAACGGTACTCCCGTCGCCGTATTTTGGTGAATTGCTACAAGAGCCGCTCGGGACGAACTCCTACGGCGTCAGCGCGAACACCGTGCCCAGACCTTTCTTGCCGCCGTCGAAGGTCGTGCCATACAGCATACCGCCGGCTGCGAATAACTCGGCTTCGGGATTGCCGCCATCGGAATTTCCGCTGAATTCGTGCAGCGATTGAATCGTCGACGACGACGGGTCGAATGCGTAGGCGGCGCCGCAGCCGCTGCCGCCGCAATTGCCCAGGGCGCCGAAGCTCGTCGCGCCATAAAGAATTCCGCCTTGCGCAACCAGCGTCGGGAACGGGTAGCCGCCGTCGGAACCGCAGGTGAAATCATGGACGACGGTTTCGGTGCGCGAGGATGGATCGAAGCTGTAGATGGTGCCGCAATGATCCGTGCCGCCGCCATAGGTCGTGCCATAAAGCAGGTTGCCATTTGCGATCAACCCGCCCCAGGGATTGAGGCCGTCGTTGAAGCTACCGGGCTGGTCAAAACTGTAGAGCGTTCGCCCGCCGCCGCCGGTCGCCTGGACGACGAATATCGTGCCGGACTCCTCGTGTTTTTGTGCGCCTCCATTCGACGTCACGCCATAGAGGCCGCCATTGAGATAGAGGAGAGTACCGACCGGATTTTGACCGGTGCCGATCCCGCCAAAAGCAGACAGCACGGTTTCCTTTCGGCTGGCGACATCCACAGAATAGACCGTGCCGCCGCCCGCGGAACCGCCCGCCCAAGTCGCGCCATAGAGGATGCCATTGTTGGCGGTGAGCCCACCGCTTGGCTGTTGACCGTCGGAAAAACCAAGAAACGTATGAACGACCTTCTCGGCGCCGGTCGATGGATCGACGGAATAGACGGTGCCGACGCCGGATTTCCCGCCCGCCTGCGTAACGCCATAGAGCAGATTACCCTGATAGACGAGGCTGCCGATCGGCTGGCCGCCGTCCCTGCCACCCTTGAAGCTGTAGAGAATTGTTTCCTTGCCCGTCGCGGGATCGATTGCGAAAACCGAGCCGTCGCCATGATCGCCGCCGGCCAGGGTCGTTCCGTAGAGCAGATTGTTGAGTTGGAGAAGGGCGCCATGGGGATTGCCGCCATCGCGATGGGCGGCGAAAGCATGCAGCGTCGTCAGATTTCCAGCAAGTGCCGCTGTCGAGCAGAACGCCGCCACGGTAAATGCGGCCCCGAAGACGTGTCCAAAACTTTTAATCGTCACGCACATGGAATTTCCCCGTGTTTCCCGTCTTCATTCTGCAGACGTAATGGGCTGCCATTTTATTCCCAGGGTCAATCTCGGCTTTGATGTGGCAAATCACGCTTCGCGTTGTCAGGAAGACCACAGTCTAACGACATCACATGTGAGGCATGCGCTCTGCCGGATTCTTACGACCGGCAGAGCGACATGTGAGTGTGAGACGCCTACTTCTTGATCGAGATAAGCCCGAGCAGCCCTGCGGAATATCCCTCCGGTCCGGCCGAGAACGTCAGGTCGCCGGTCGGAACGGCATCCAGAGCCCATAAGCCGTCGATCACAATCGGCCTGCCGTTCTTGCCCGACAATGTCCCGAGAAACGCCCCGGAGGACGGATCGAACGCATTGATTTTTCCGTCATCGAGGTTGCCGACAAGAAGAGAGTTCGCAAACGTGCCGAACGTCGACGGCGCTATCGCCATGCCCCATGGCCCATCGAGCGGGCCGTTGGCGATCAGCTGCTTCACGAGCGTTCCGCTCTCGGTGAAAACATCGACGTAACCTCTTTCCCGCTTGGGCGGCCTGTGCGCTCCCGGGCTCCCGCCCGCGGCAAACACCACGTACACATCGCCGTTGAAGATCGCCACATTATACGGCGCGAAGCCTTTGGGCAGGCTCGTATCGGTGAACGAACCCGTCAGATCGAACTGATTGTCGAATATCTGAACCTGATTGTTCGCAAAATCAGCGGCAAACAAAAGCTTGCTCGACGGGTCGATCGCCAGGCCGGTATAGGAAGAGCCCTGCGCAGAACCGTTATAAGCAATAACGGCATTGGCCGAATCCACGGTCGGATTCCATCCCGAGATCACGCCCGTGAAAGAATCGAAGAGAAAGTAAGCGTCGCCGCTTTTGCCGTTCTCCGTGATCACAAAACCGGTACCCGACGGCACATAGACTGTTCCCGTGGGGCCGCCATCGGGGATGGTGACCACCAGGCCCGTATTCTCTCCCGTCTTCTGGTCGTAGACCGTGGACAAGCCGGTTCCGGCATCCGAAACCCAGATGGGATCTTTCCCCGGCCCTTGCGAGAGCCCCCAGGCATTGACGAGATTTGGGTCGGTGACCTTGGCCTGACCTGGCTGGTTGGAAACCAGCGCCGTGACCTTGAAGACGGGCGCCGTCTTCGCTGCTTCGGCAGCCAGGGCCGGACACGCCAGCAGCAACAGGCAAATTGCGATTCTTAATTCCGTTCTCATTCGATCCTCCAGAGGTGGTGTGAATGAGACGCAAGAGCAGACTTGTTTATTCCGTTGCCGGCGCAAATTTCCCTGGATGGATATTCACCTCTCGCCCACAGCCGGGCTCGGCGACACATGGAAAAGCGGTAGGTCGACGATCACGCCGCGCAACGTCTGGGGACTTCGCAAAAAACAGAGTCGCCGACCTACCAAGATTAGTGTTGAATTGGATTCAACGCGTTCTCGCGGCCGTGCATGCGATTCGATCATAGTTGCAATTGCGAGTGATTTGCAAGTATAGTCGGCGGCGGGTGTTTCGGGCCCATCTGGGCAATGCCGGCAAACGTCAATCGTTCAAGCTAATCGAGGGGTAATCATCATGCATCGAATTCTAACGGGCGGGCTGCTGTCAGCGATTGCCGCCGTCACTCTGGCCGCGGGCGCCAATGCGCAGCCAACGGTCGTGGAGAAATGGGGAACCACGTACAGCATTCCGGTCTGCGGGAAGGTCACGGGGCTCAACGCCCGTTGCGTTTCGCATATCGTCACCGACCGGACGGGAAAAGTTCTCATCGGCAAGCAGCCGATCGGTGGCTTTGCACCTTCCGAACTGCGCAGCGCCTACAACATCACGGCGAACGGCAGCGCGTCCACGATCATCGCGATCGTCGACGCCTATGGCTACCCCAACGCCGAAACCGACCTTGGCACCTACCGTGCGGAATGGGGTTTGCCGGCCTGCACCACGGCCAATGGCTGTTTCAAGAAACTCAACCAGAAGGGCCAAGAAAAGAAGTATCCGGCGACGAACAGCGGCTGGGATGTGGAACAGGCGCTCGATGTCGACATGGCGAGCGCCATGTGCCCCAGCTGCACAATATATCTGGTTGAGGCGAAAACGGCGTCCTTCAAGAATCTGGGGACGGCGGTTGACGAAGCTGCCACGCTCGGTGCGCATGTCATCAGCAACAGCTATTGCGGCGGTGAAAGTAAGGGCGTCGAGAAATTCGCAGCCTACTACAACCATGCCGGCGTTGCGATAACGGCCGCGAATGGAGACGACGGCTATGGCGTGTGCGCCCCTGCCGATATGAATACTGTGATCGCGGTCGGCGGCACACATCTTGTCACGGACAATGACAGCCGCGGTTGGGCAGAAACAGTCTGGACCGGCACCGGCAGCGGCTGCAGCAAGCTGTTCACGAAGCCGAACTGGCAAACCGACACCGGCTGTTCCATGCGAACGATCGGCGATACAGCGGCGGTTGCGGATCCCAATACGGGCGTCGCGGTGTATGATGCGGGTTGGCGTGTCGTGGGCGGCACCAGCGTGGCGACTCCTCTGGTCGGCGGCATCTTTGGCGTCAATGGCGGCACGGTGAATGCGGCCAGCACCATCTACGCGGATCCGTCCGCGCTGTTCGACGTCACATCCGGCAGCAACGGGACTTGCAGCCCGGCATACCTCTGCAATGGCGAAGTCGGCTATGACGGTCCGACCGGCCTGGGGACACCGGACGGCCCCGGCGCTTTCTGAGGCACCACGCTCTGAGGGACGAGAACGGCGGCATCTGTGTCGCCGTTCTTTTTTTTGCACGAACGCCGCGCAGTGTTGTGCCCGGTGTTCGGCGAAAGTAATGCCGACGTCATCCTGGCCGGCCTGAATCGGTGAGGACACAGCTGAACGCAATCTCGAAAGGCGTTACGCAGATATGGCCTTTTTCATCAGGGCGATCACGAGCAACGGCCCCACGAGCCGCGACTCGACGGCTTATGAAAGCGTCGAGATCGCCTTTGCCGTCATCGCCAGAGACTTCGAACGGGGATCGATCCGGGAAGCCTGGATCGAAGATGGCGACGGCCGGATTGCGATGCGCTGCCCGCAAATTCTCTCACTGCTGCAGCAGCAGCGACCGTAAAACATTCCCCCGCGCCGCCGGGTGCGTCGATCGGCGGCCGATCATGCGGACGCTTGATACCTAAAGCGCCGCAAACACCGACTTCGTCTGCAGATAGGCGTCGAGGCCTTCCTGGCCCATTTCGCGGCCCCAGCCGGATTGCTTGTAGCCGCCGCCAGGCAGCGACGGATCGGAGACGAACTCGCAATTGATCCAGACGAAACCCGCCTGCAGCTTCTTCGCGAGCAGATGGGCCTTGCTGATGTCTTTCGTCCAGACGGCGGATGCGAGGCCATAAGACGTGTTGTTGGCTTCCTTCGCGATCTCGTCGATGTCGTCGAACGGCATTGCGGTGAGCACGGGCCCGAAAATCTCTTCGCGCACGATGCGCGCGCCGGGATCGGGATTGATGAGGATGGTGGGCTCGACGAAATAGCCCTTGTCACCCACGCGCTTGCCGCCCGTGACGAGTTCGGCGCCTTCATCGAGACCGCTCGCGATGAGACCGGTGACGCGATCCATCTGCTTCGACGAAATGAGCGGACCGATCTGCGTCGCCGGATCGAAACAGCTGCCCACTTTCATGCTTTGCGCAATGCCCGCGATCCCCGCCACGACCTTGTCGAAGGATTTGCGCTGCACATAGAGCCTAGAGCCCGCGATGCAGATCTGGCCCGCATGCAGGAAGATGCCCATGGCAGCGCCCGCGATGGTTTTTTCGTAGTCGCAATCGTCGAACACGACGACCGGCGATTTGCCGCCCAGTTCCAGCGTCACCTTTTTCAGATTACCGGCCGCGGCCTTCACGATCAGCTTGCCCACTTCGGTGGAACCGGTGAAAGCGATCTTGGCGACCTTCTCATGCGCCGCCAGCGCCGCTCCGGCCGTGTGGCCATAGCCGGTCACGACATTGATCACGCCGTCCGGCACGCCCGCTTCGTGAAATATCTCGGCCAGCCGCAGGGCAGTGAACGGCGTCTCCTCGGACGGCTTGACCACGCAGGAACAGCCCGTGGCCAGAGCCGGCGCGATCTTGTTCACCGTCAGCACGAGCGGCACATTCCACGGCACGATCGAGCCGCAGACACCGATGGGTTCCCTGAGCGTAAAGGCGTGGAACTGGCCGTGCGGGCCGGAAATCTCCGAGGTGATGCCATGGATCTTCGTGGCCCAGCCCGCGAAATAACGGATCAGTTCGACCGAGGCCCCGAGCATGCCCTGCGCCATGGTCAGGAGCATGCCGCTGTTCAGCGCTTCGAGTTCCGCCAGCTCGACCGCGTGCTTTTCGAGCAGGTCGGAGGCGCGCCACAGAATCTTCGCGCGCTCCGAACCGTGCAGGGAGCGCCACACGCCGCTCTCGAAAGTGCGGGACGCGGCTTCGACCGCGCGATCGATATCCACAGCGTCGCCATCCGGCGAAGTGCCGATGAGACTGCCCGTGCTCGGATCGTAGACGTCGATCGTCTTGCCGGAGGCGGCGGCCACGCGCTTGCCGTCGATCAGCATGAGCTGCGCGCCGGTTCCCGCGATTTTGCTAACGGTCTTTTCCATTCCCATCTGTTTTCTCCAAATCGCTAGGACAAACGCATACGCAAGCGGCTGAGCCCGCGGAAACTGAGCGAGGGCACGAAATTCAGCGCATCCTCCGCGACGCGGGCGTCGGGAAAGCGCGTGAAAAAGGCCGGGAAGAATTCGCAGAGCTGCATCTTCGCCAGGAGATGGCCGATGCAATGATGGATGCCTGGGCCGAACACCGTCACGCGGTCATTGGCGCGGGTGACGTCGATCGTTTCCGGATTTTGATAGACGCGCGGATCGCGATTGGCGGCGGCCGTCATCAGCCAGACAATATCGCCCTTTTTTATCTGCTTGCCGTGCCACGCGAAATCCTCGCTCGCGATCCGGTTGAACGCGGTCGACATGGCGACGTAGCGCATCACCTCCATCACGGAATCGAGGATTCGGTCCGGCGATTCCAGCATCTGCCGGCGCGCCGCGGGATCGTTTGCGAGCGCTGCCACGCCCAGCGTCATCGTGTTCATCGTCGTGTCGTGGCCCGCCACGATGACGAGATAGCAGATGCCCAGCATCTCTTCTTCGTTGAGCCTGTCTTCCCCGTCGCGCGCCAGCACCAGCTGCGAGAGAAAATCTTCTGCCGGTGCTGAGCGGCGGCGCGCGATTTCGGGCAGGAACACTTCCTGCATCTCGGCGATGCTCGTTTCCACGCCGTCCATCACCTCGAGCGAAGGCTCGACCACGCCGCCGAGCCCCGTGTTGAACGTGTAGGACCAGTTCTTCAGCCGCGGCAGCTCGGTTTCCGGCAGACCGAATTTCTTCAGGATGACGCGGCCCGTGATCTGGCGGGCTATGTCTTCCATGAAATCCACCTCGCCGCGATCCGCGACTTCGTCGAGCACATTGGCGATGGTCTCGCGCGCAAACGGGCGCAGGTCCTCGACGACCTTGCGGCTGAAGGCACGCGTCATGAGTGTGCGCAGGCGCGAATGGCGCGGCGGATCGGAATTCACGATCCAATAGGGCAACGAGCTGATCGTGCGCGGAAAGCGCGTGGCGAACAGCTCCATCTCCGCGGGGCCGAAACTGCGTGCCTCCATGCGGATGCAGGACAGCGGAAATTTACCCTGGAAGCCGTCGGTCACGTCCTGATGGCGGGTGACGAGCCAACCTTTCGCCGAATCGCTCCAGGCGATCGGCTCGGCTTCGCGAATGGCGTTGAGGCGCGGCAGGATATCGTTGCCGAGCTGGCCGATCTTTGTGAAGTCGAGCTCTGCCGAAACGTCCAAGCCGATCCTCCCCGGGAGCTTATTGTCCGCGAGCATGCCGGCCTTTCCGGCCGCATTAGTACGCTAGCTTACGAGATGGCGGGCGGCCTGGCAACCGGCGTTTGTTCAAAACGCGACGCGCACGCCGCCGAAGGCGCTGATGGGCGGCGCGGGGCTTTCGAAGCGGTTGTTGACGCCGGGCCCGTTCGTTACCGCATCGGGCGGGATGCCCGGCGCGCCGATGCCGGTGGGATCGCCCAGGACGCCGAACGTCGCGTAATTCGCGTTGAACAGATTGAGCACATTGACGAACAGTTCGACATGGTCCGTCAGCTCGTAGCGCGAATGCAGATTGACCGTGCCGAAGCCCGGCAATTGTCCCATCTGGTTGGACTCGTCGCCACGAAAATATTGCCCGCTCTCATAGACGAAATCCGCCCCCACAAACCAGGACGGCGTCACACGATAATCGGCGCCGGCCTTGATGCGGTGCGCCGGAATGCCGGGCAGCACATCGCCCGGCCGTACCTGGATGTTGCCGTTCGCATCCGCAAAGGAATTCTGCGCAGAGTTCAGGAGGAACGCGGACTGGAACGTGGCGGCGACATAGCTGTAATTGACGAAGGCCGACCAACGGTCTTCGGTGTAATGCAGGCCAAGCTCCGCGCCCTGGCGCCGTGTGCCGCCGATATTCTGGAAATAGCCGGCGCTCAGCGAGGTCGCCACGCCATAGATGTCGTCATCGACATCGGTACGGAACAGGCTGGCGTTCCAGGTGAATTGTCCGGGACCGATCGCCGGCGCCGCGAAGCTGCCACGCAACCCTGCTTCCCAGGTGTGCGACACCACCTGATGCAGGTTCGGCGGATCGCTCGACAGGCTCGACGGCAACAGGCACGGCGCCGCCGGATTCGAACATTCGATCTCACCCGGCGTCGGCACGCGGCTGCCCTCCGAATAGCCGACATAGGCGGTAAGACTACGGGAAAGCTTTTCCGTCGCACCAAGTGCGGGATTGAAACGGCTGTAGCGGTTCCGGCCGTCGAGCGCCGAGCCCAGGCGATCGGACAGATCGATCTCTGCCACATTGTAGCGACCGCTGGCGGTCACCGCGAGCGCGCGGGTGACGTTGAACGTGTCGGTCGCGTAGACGCCGTAATATCTATTCGTGGCGCCGAGATCGACCGGCGTCGCCGTCCATGGCGTGTTTTCGGGCGTATCGACGAACAGACCCGAAAACGACACCGCGAGCGCGGCATTGATCGTGCCCAGTTCGGCGCTCGAGGCGAAATCCGTCGTGTCGTTGTCGATGCTGGCGCCGGCTGATAGCGCGTTCTGGTGGCCCCAGATCGCGGCCGTTTCCGTCGCCTGCAGCGAGCCGCCTACGCCGGTGGTGTGAATCGTCTCGAAATCGTTCTCGCCGATATAGAGCTTGCCGCCCTGCGAGATGTCGGGCAGGAACGCGCCCGCGGAATTCACCAGCGGCGTGGCGCCGTCGGACTGGCACATGTCGCCCGCATATTGCGGCACCGTGCAGGCGGTGTAGTCGGTGGTGTTGCCGTTGACGACGTCCTGCCAGTAATCGCGGAAATAGAAATTTCCCTGAAGCGAAAGATCGTCGCTCACAGCGTAACCGGCATTGAGCGTCACGAAGGCGAGCTTGTTCATATTGTTCTGCGGACTGGTGAAGATGAGCGCGCGGTTGATGGCCAGTTCCTGCACCGGCGTGGGCGATTCGCCGGAGAGCTTGTTGTCAGCGCCCGTGAAGCTCAGGTCCAGCGTCAGGCCGTGTTCGCGATAGCTCGCATCGGCATAGAGTTGCTCGACCCTGTCCGGCGAGAATTGCCGCCAACCGTCCTGCTCCAGCGCGCGGCCGGCGACATAGAATCCGAACGGCCCGGAATTGCCGCCATATTGCGCCGACACGCTGCGCTGGCCCCACGAGCCGCCCGACAATTCCGTCTCACCGCCCTCGGAGGTGAAACCATTCTTCATGCCGACGATCACCGCGCCCCCCAGCGCATTCAGCCCATAGACCGGATTGGAACTCACGACGGTGACGCGGTCGATCGCGATGTCGGGAAACAGATCCCAATTGAGCGCATCGCCGAAAGCTTCGTTGATGCGCACGCCGTTCTGATAGACGGCGAGGCCTTCCGGCGTACCCAGCACGGGTGAGGCTTCGAAGCCACGAAACAGGATGTCGGGCTGGAACGGATCGTCGAGATCGTCATTGATGCTGACGCTGCCGAACTGGTCGTTCAGCGCCGAGGTGACACTGGCCGAACCTTCGCGGGTAAGGTCGCCGGCGGTAAGCGTCTCGATGTTGCCGGGCAGCTTGTCGGCGTCGATGCCTGTGCCGGGCAAGGGCGACATGCCGATGACCGTCACGGTTTCGATATTCTGCGGGGAGGACGCGTCGGCGGCAGCCGGCGATGCCGCGACCGCCAGACAAGCCGCCGCGAGGCTGCAAACAAACACTCGCCGTTTTACGCCGCCGATCTTTTGCAATGCTATCCACCTTACCTTCGTTGGTATATTTCCGAATCTTTGCCGGCCGGCATGCTGGCGCCTGCATTCGCAGCCATCGTGGCGCAGGCTGCACGATTCTCCGCACACGGTTTATGGCGCCTTGCGGCTTACCAGGGAATTGGCAGGATGCTTATTCCTACCCTGCAGCGAGCGCTATCGGGCGAAGGCGTATATCGCTGGTCCGAACCACAGGACAACGCAGATTCATAGCGCGTGTCGTCTCCAATACTGGATTGGTCAGCCCTATCGCGCCGTGTTGTCACCAGATCAGGTTGCAGAACGTCCATGTCTGCTTCACGTCCCGGTATTCCCCGGAACATCTGGTCCGATTTGACGCATTGCAGCATGGGCATGGGTTCCAATATGCAGTTGATCGATCGAGCGTATTTCGACACGAGCAGGAGCCATGGCCCGAAAACGAGTCCGCATGTCGCGAAACGGTATTTCACTCACCGAGGCGGTCCTGTTCGGCGGCGAGCCGCGCACGCGCATCGGCGTGACCTATATCGTGACGACGCCACGCCTGCCGGAAGGCCGCAAATTCGAGCAGTTGGAATCCGCCAAGAAATTCTTCGATGTGCAGGCGAGCCTCGCACCGAGGCGGTGACTCCCGCCGAAACGTCCTAGGCGGCCGCGTTCTCCTTCGCCTGTGCGGCGGCATAAGCGGGCCGCGACACGCAACGCTTCACGTAATCCTCCACGGCTGCATGCTTCGGCATCATGGGGCTCTGGCCGAACATCGCGAAGGTGCTGGCATAGAGCACGTCGGCGGCGCTGAAATCCTCGCCCAAGAGATACAAATTCTTCGATAGCGTCGCATTGACGAACTCCATCGCCTCCTCGACGACGACCCAGCCTGCCGTGCCGCGCGGTACGGGCGTGTTCAGGAATTTCGACATGAAGGCGGGTTCCATCACGCTGCCGTAATAGACGAGCCAAGAGAGGTACGGACCGCGTTTCGCATCGCCCACCACAGGGCCGAGGTGGGCGGCCGGAAACTTGTCGGTGAGATAAAGCGCGATCGCAGGAGACTCGAACACGATGGCGCCGTCGTCGGAGAGCGCCGGCACCTTGCCATGCGGATGCGGATTGGCGGGATCGACCGCCCCGCCGCCATCGCCCTGGCGCGTGGTGACGATCTGCAATTCATACGGCGCGCCCAGTTCTTCGAACAGCCACAAAAAGCGCGACGAGCGCGTGCGCGGGCGATGGTAAAGCGTGAGCATGAAGTTCTCCCTGTTCTACGGTAAATGCCTCAATGCGCCTCGTCCCAATTGGCGGCGGCGCGGGCGTCGACGACCAGCGGCACGCTGAGCGCGACCGCCGGCAGCGACGCTTTCTCCATCACCGCCTTCGCGACCCGGCTTAATTTGTCGGCTTCGTTTTCCGGCGTCTCGAACACGAGTTCGTCATGCACCTGCAGCAGCATCTTCGCGCCGAGCCCGTTCGCCGCGAGCGCGGGCGGCATGCGGATCATCGCGCGGCGGATCACGTCGGCGGCGGCGCCCTGGATGGGCGCATTGATGGCGGCGCGCTCCGCACCGCCGCGGAAGCTTGGATTCTTAGAATTGATCTCGCGGATATGGATGCGCCGGCCGAACAGCGTCTCCACATAGCCGTTGCGGCGCGCGGCTGCTTTCGTATTTTCCATATAGTCGCGGATGCCGGGAAAGCGCTGGAAATATTTGCGGATGTAGTCGTCGGCCTCGCCGCGCGCGATGCCAAGCTGGTTGGCGAGACCGAACGCCGAGATACCGTAGATGATGCCGAAATTGATCGCCTTGGCTCTACGGCGCACTTCCGACGGCATGTCCTTTACCGGCACGCCGAACATTTCCGACGCCGTCATCGCATGAATGTCGAGCCCCTCGGCGAACGCCTTTTTGAGCGCTGCGATATCGGCGATGTGGGCGAGCAGGCGCAGTTCGATCTGGCTGTAGTCGGCGCTGAGGAGCTTCGCGCCGGACGGCGCTATGAACGCCGCACGGATGCGGCGACCTTCCTCGGTGCGGATGGGAATGTTCTGCAGGTTCGGATCGGTTGAGGCGAGGCGGCCTGTGGAGGTGGACGCCATTGCGTAAGACGTATGCACGCGGCCGGTTTTGGGATTGATATAGCCGGGCAGCGCGTCGGTATAGGTGCCGCGCAGCTTCTGCAATTGCCGCCAGGCGAGTACTTTGCGCGCGATTTCGTGACCCTGCGCCGCCAGATCTTCGAGCACGTCGGCGTCGGTCGACCAGGCGCCCGTCTTCGTCTTGCGGCCTCCTTCCAGCTTGAAGGTGCCGAACAGGATGTCGCCCAGTTGCTTCGGCGAACCGATATTGAACGTGCCGCCGGCCAGTTTGTGAATTTCGCCTTCGAGCTTCGCCATATCGCGGCCGAAATCGTTGGAGAGGCGCCGCAGATGATCGGGATCGATCATGATCCCGGCTTGTTCCATGTCGGCCAGCACGGGCACGAGTGGCCGTTCGAGCGTCTCATACGCCGTCGTCTTGCCTTCCGCGGCTAGCCGCGGTTTCAGCAGCGCGTAGAGTCGCAGCGTGACGTCGGCATCTTCCGCGGAATAGCGCGTGGCGTCCGCCAGGGGCACGCGATCGAAGGTGATGCGCTCCTTGCCTTTGCCCGTCACGTCGCCGAACGCGATGGGCTTATGGCCCAGATGCAACTCCGAGAGTTCGTCCATGCCGTGGCCGTGGAGTGCCGTGCCCAGCGCATAGGAAATAAGCATCGTGTCGTCGAAGGGTGCCACACGAATGCCGCGCTGGAGAAACACGAGAAAATCGTATTTGAGGTTCTGCGCGATCTTGAGAATGCTGTCGTCTTCCAGCAGGGGTTTCAACAGGTGCAGCGCGTCGGCCTCGTCGAGTTGCGCGATGGCGCCCGCATTGCCGAGGTCGAGCCCATCCGAGGCGCGATGGCCGCACGGAATGTAACAGGCTTCTCCGGGCGCAACCGCCAGCGAGACACCACACAGCAAAGCCTGCATCGGATCGAGCGACGTCGTCTCGGTGTCCACGCAAACATGGCCTTCCTCGCGGGCGCGGGAGATCCAGTGTTCGAGCCGTTTGAGGGTTGTCACCGTTTCATAGGCGGCATGGTCGACGGGCTTCAGAAGCGCCGCGCGATCCATCACCGCACCAGGCGCCCCAATCGCGGGCGCATCGCGTTTTCCGGGCTGTGTCGCAACGTCTGTTTCCGGCGCGTTCGGTACCGGCGCCATGCCGCCGCCGGGTTCGATTATGGCCGGAATGGCGTCGGCATCCTCGACGCCGAAATGCGAGGCGACGCGGCGCGTAAGCGTGGAGAATTCCATGCCTTTGAGAAACCCGATCAGCGCCGCCGGTTCGGGGTCATGCACGCGGAACGTATCGATGCCGGCTTTGAGCGGCACCTGCTCGTCGAGCTGCACGAGCTTCAGCGACACCCGCGCCATCTCGGCGTTCTCGACCAGGGTCTCGCGGCGTTTGGGCTGTTTGATCTCGCCCGCGCGCGCAAGCAGCGTTTCGAGATCGCCATAGGCATTGATGAGCTCGGCCGCGGTCTTGACGCCGATGCCGCGCACGCCGGGCACGTTGTCGGTCGAATCGCCCGCGAGAGCCTGCACCTCCACCACTTTCGACGGCGGCACGCCGAAACGCTCGATCACTTCGGCCGAACCCAGCCGCTTGTTCTTCATCGTGTCGAGCAGTTCGATCTCTCCGTCGCTCACGAGTTGCATGAGGTCCTTGTCAGACGACACGATGGTCGTGCGCGCGCCCGCTTTTTGCGCGAGGCGCGCGTAAGTAGCGATGAGATCGTCGGCCTCGAAGCCGGGCTCCTCCACGCAGGCGACGCCGAACGCGCGCGTGGCGTCGCGCACCAGGGAAAATTGCGGGATCAGATCTTCGGGCGGCTCGGGGCGGTTCGCCTTGTAGAGCGGATAGATCGCGTTGCGGAACGTCGTCTTGCCGGCGTCGAAGATGACAGCGAGATGCGTGGGCCGGTCGCCCGACTTCATGTCCTCCAGCAGCTTCCACAGCATGTTGGAAAAACCTGACACGGCGCCGGTGGGCAGCCCGTCGGATTTGCGGGTGAGCGGCGGCAGCGCGTGATAGGCGCGGAACAGATAGCCCGAGCCGTCCACGAGATAGAGATGGTCGCCCTTCGCGATGCCGGACGCAGCGGTCGTCAATGCGGCTGCGCTCCCGCGCGCAGCACGAAGCGCCGGTCGCAATAGGGACATTCGACGAAATCGCGCTCGCCCATTTCGAGATAGACGCGGGGGTGGCCCAGCGTGCCGCCGCCGCCGTCGCAGGCGACGCGTGTATCGTCCACTTCGATGATTTCGGGCGCTTCGACTGGCATAGGGGCAATCCTGGCTCGGCGGCGCGGATCATAGCCACTGCCGCCCGTGCCGCAACGGTGGACCGTCGGGGAGAGGGCCGTTGCGGCCGCGGCCGCCTGACAGGCCCGAGCGGTCAGGCCAGAACCGTATTGAGAATGATGATAAGTTGTGTGATGCGGCCGTCCCGCAGGCTGAAATACCAACTGAGGATCAGGGGATCTGGCAGATTGGTTTTGTCGTAGTCCCCGTCAGTACGGCAATGCACGATCACGTCACCGTGCTGTTCGTAGCCGCGCTCGACCACACAGGTGACATTGTCGCCGAAGAGCTCCTTGTCGGCCCAGGCCCGGATTGCGGCGTGACCAAGGAATTCGCGCCGGTTGTCGTTGACGAGCGCATCGGGCGCGAACGTCGCCATGAACCCGTCCGGATTGTGGTTGTTGCAGGCGGCGATGCAGTCGGCGACGGCGCGCGGCAAAGCATGGGTGATCATTTGCATGGCTGTTCCTTTCGAACCGGTGACAGAAGCAACCTAGCAACGGGGTCTGTCAGATTCTGTCAGGAGTGATTTGCTCTTTTTGCTCGGGGGTCAGTTGCGCCCGCAATTCGCGCAGCAGGTCCACACGCCGTTTCGGGTAGCTGTCGCCTGCGACCGCCGACAGGATGCGGTCGGTCCGGAACATGCGGAAATCGCTGCGCAGCTCGCACCAGGCGGCGAGCACGCGGGCGCTGTCCATGAAGCCGAGCTGCACCGGCCATACCACACGTCGGGAATGCCGCCGTTCCGCGTCGACATAGGCGATGTCCAGCCGCTTCTGCGCGCGGATCGCGGCCCGCAGAAGGGTGAGCGGCACCGCATTATCGGGAAACCCATAACCGGGCGGCCCGGGTATTGCGAGAGGAGCGGAAAAAACCGCCTGCCCCTCCTGTGACAGGACCGATGCGATCTTGGCCAACGCGTCGGCGGCGGCCCGCATTAGCACCTCGTCGCCGCGCTGGTCGACATAGCGCAGGCCAAGCAACACAGCCTCCGTTTCCTCCTCGTTCAGCATCAGCGGCGGCAGGAAAAGGCCGGGCCGGAGGATGTAACCCACACCGGCTTCGCCTTCGATGGGCGCACCTTGCGAGGCGAGCTCGGCCAGATCGCGATAGATCGTACGCTCCGATACTTCCATCGTTTGCGCCAGCTGCGCCGCCGTGACCGGCAGGCGCCGACCACGCAGGGCTTGCAGCAAACGCAGAAGACGTGAGGAACGTGACACGCGAAATTCCCCGGCAGAGCGATTCCCGTTAACACGGCAATCTGCCAGATTTTGTCAGCAGCGCGCCGAAATTTTAAGCTCGTCCGGCATGCGCCGGGCGGTAACAGATGGGCTCTGTTCATAACGCCGATTAACCTGTTCTATAGGGGGGTGGTCCGACGACCGCAGCTTGGGGAGGAAGACATGAGCTATTCCGGACGCTGTTTCTGCGGTGCGGTCGAGTTGGAAGTCACCGGCGCTCCGGAGGCGATGGGCTATTGCCATTGCAGCTCGTGCCGTTCCTGGTCCGGCGGGCCGGTGAATGCGTTCAGCCTCTGGAAGCCCGAAGCGGTGCGGGTGACCGCGGGCGCCGAGCATGTCGCGACCTATCAGAAGACCCCGCTCAGCGAGCGGAAATATTGCGCGAAATGCGGCGGACACCTGATGGCCAATCATCCGCCGCTCGGGCTCGTGGACGTGTTCGCGGCGACATTGCCGACGCTAACCTTCACCCCCGGTGTTCACGTCAACTATGCCGAGACCGTACTGCCCATGCGGGACGGGTTGCCGAAGCTGAAAGATTTTCCGGCCGAGTTCGGCGGCTCGGGCGAGGCTGTGGCGGAATAAGGATTGGACGGGAAAGCAAGGCTCCGCTCTTTCAGCGTTTCGTCAGCTTTCGCGCCCGCGCCCGAACCGACGGCCACGGCGATGCTCTCGCCCAATCAAGCAAGCGACATATTTCCGCGTCCAGTTCCGCGTGCTTGTCGCGGATATCGGCGGCGGCCTGCAGCGCCATCACTTTCACGATCCTGCTTTCGTCGCAGCGGACACACTGCGCCAGAAAGCGCATCAGTCCCGCGGCCTCCCCTTCTGAAAGCGGCAAGCGCGCGACGATCGCGACGAGATGCCAGCGAACTTCCGCTGTTCCGTCGTCGAGGCATCGCGAAAGCAGTATCTTTTTTTTCATTGCAAAAAGTGACGAGCAACTACGGCTTACCTTCTCCAGCGCATCAGCCGCGCGCATACGGACCAAGGCATCGCTGTCTCTAAGGCAGTCCCACAATTCCTCAAAACGAACCGGATAGCGCTCGACGAGCGCCGCCAACTGGTCAGACTGACCGATCGAACGGCGATTACCGCCGCGCAAAGATGCGGAGAACTTCATAGGGGCAATATTACCGCATCCTCCTGGCTAAGACATCGTTGTCTCTACAAGGCCGAAGGGCGCGGACAACAGACCGGACGCCAACGATTTCGTATCCTGCCAAATCCTTGTATGATCCGTGCGATTTCGCTTTGGGGGCGCGCCATGATTCTCGGTATGACGACATTCACCTTCGTGCATGTCCTGATAAGTCTCGCCGGTATTCTGTCCGGCCTTGTGGTTCTGTCCGGGCTGCTCACGTCGAACCGCATGGCTGGCTGGACGCTGTGCTTTCTCGTCACCACGATTGCCACAAGCGTGACGGGCTTCCTGTTTCCGTTCCACGGCTTCACACCCGCTATCGGCGTGGGAATTCTCTCGCTGGTCGCGCTGGCGGTCGCGGTCATAGGGCGCTACGCCTTCGATCTTTCCGGATCGTGGCGCTGGCTCTATGTGGCCGCCGCGGTGGTCTCGCTCTACTTCAACGTGTTCGTGCTGGTCGTGCAATCCTTCCAGAAAATACCGCCGCTGCACGCACTGGCACCCGCCGGCACCGAACCGCCTTTCGTGATCGCGCAAGGCATCGTGCTGGTGTTTTTCGCCGTGACAGGATTCCTGTCGGTACGGCGATTTCATCCCGGCGCCGTCTGAATTGCGGGCGTTTCGTCATGGTCGTGCTCAATCGCATCTACACCAGAACCGGCGACAAGGGCGAAACGGGCCTGGGCGACGGTACGCGTGTGGCGAAACATGCGCTGCGCGTAAACGCCTATGGCACCGTCGATGAAGCCAATGCCGCTATCGGCGTGGCGCGCCTGCATGTCGAGGGCGAGGTCGACGCGATGCTGGCGCGCATCCAGAACGACCTGTTCGATCTGGGTGCCGATCTGTGCGTCCCCGAAACAGGCAAGCGCGGTCCTGGCGCGTTGCGCATCGTCGAGGCGCAGGTCGACCGGCTGGAACGCGAAATCGACGCCATGAATGCGGAACTGACGCCGCTCACCTCGTTTGTCCTGCCTGGCGGCACGGCGGCTGCGGCGCATCTGCATCTGGCGCGCGCGATCGTGCGGCGGGCTGAACGGTTGATGGTGGAACTGGCGGAACACGAAAAGATCGGCGAAGCCGCGATCAAATATGTGAACCGGCTGTCGGACCACCTGTTCGTTGCGAGCCGTTATGTCAACGACAAGGGTGCGAAGGACGTGCTCTGGACACCCGGCGCGAACCGCTAATCAGGCCTGATCCGAAGTGTGACGTCCGAACAGGAACGCAAGCACGACGCCCAGCACGCCCGTGAACGCCCAGGCCGGGAGCGCCATCACGGCATCGATCCAGCCGGGAACGGGCGCCGGCAATGCGTGATCGAGCCAGGCGTTGAAGCTTTCGGCGCTGGCTTTCCCGAGCATCGTCCAGACCTGCGCGATAGAGTGCACTGTGATCTGACCGCCTTTTTCCAGCGATGTGATCATATCCGCGCCTAGCAACAGGAGCGCCGCGACGATCAGGATGAGGCTGACAAACCGCAGCGCTATGCTCATCGCGTTCCTTCCGAAAATGCCGAGCATATCCCCGAGCGGTCCTTCTGATGGTGAAACACCCTTGGCTTCAAGCCAAGGGTGCCGCATCAAAACAAATAAATCGCGTTGAGCGTCAGCCGGCCTGTTGCTCGCCCTCCGGGGTCTGAGGTTTCTTGCTCAGATCCTCGCCTGTCTGCTGATCCACAATCTTCATCGACAGACGCACCTTGCCGCGATCGTCGAAGCCCAGGAGTTTCACCTTCACCGTGTCGCCCTCGTTCACCACATCGGTGACCTTGCCCACGCGTTTGGGCGCGAGTTCGGAAATGTGGACGAGGCCGTCCTTGGGTCCGAAGAAATTCACGAAAGCGCCGAAATCCATCACCTTGACAACCTTGCCGTCGTAGATTTCGCCGATCTCCGGCTCGGCCACGATGCCCTTGATCCATTTGAGCGCGGCTCTGATGGATTCGCCGTCCGAAGACGCGACCTTGACCGTGCCGTCGTCCTGGATATCGATCTTGGCACCCGTCTTCTCCACGATTTCGCGGATCACCTTGCCGCCCGAGCCGATCACTTCGCGGATCTTGTCGGTCGGAATATGGATCATCTCAATGCGCGGCGCATGTTCGCCAAGCTGGTCGCGGGCATGGCTGATGGATTTGCCCATTTCGCCCAGGATGTGCAGACGGCCTTCCTGCGCCTGGTCGAGCGCCACGCGCATGATCTCTTCGGTGATGCCGGAGATCTTGATGTCCATCTGCAGCGACGTAATCCCCTGATCGGTGCCGGCGACCTTGAAATCCATGTCGCCCAGATGATCTTCGTCGCCGAGAATATCCGACAGCACGGCGAAGCGCTCGCCTTCGAGAATGAGGCCCATGGCGATGCCTGCGATGGGACGCTTCAACGGCACGCCCGCATCCATCAGCGCCAGCGAACTGCCGCACACCGTCGCCATAGAGGAAGAGCCGTTCGACTCCGTGATCTCGGAGACGACGCGGAGCGTGTACGGGAATTTGTCCTTTTCCGGCAGCATGGGATGGACCGCACGCCACGCCAGCTTGCCATGACCGATGTCGCGCCGGCTGGGTCCAGTCATGCGACCCGTTTCGCCGACCGAATAGGGCGGAAAATTATAGTGCAGCATGAAATTCTGCTTGTAGGTGCCTTCGAGCGAATCGACGAATTGTTCGTCCTCGCCCGTGCCCAGCGTGGCCACGACAAGCGCCTGGGTCTCGCCGCGCGTGAACAGCGCCGAACCATGTGTACGCGGCAACACGCCCACCTCGGCGCGAATCGCGCGTACCGTCCGCAGATCGCGACCGTCGATGCGGCGGCCCGTATCGAGCACCGCGAAGCGCATCACATCGGCTTCGAGATCCTTGAACAGATTGCCGACGACGGACTCGCTCACCTTGCCTTCGCCTTCGCCGGCGAACTCGGCCTTGGCGCGCCGTTTGATTTCCGAAATGCTGTCGTGGCGCGCGCCTTTTTCGGGAATCTGGTAGGCGGCGCGCAGATCGGCCTCCGCGAACGCCTTGAGCTTTTCAGCAAGTGCCTGGTTTTCCTTCACCGGCAAGGCACGCGGTTCCTTCGCTGCGCGTTCTGCCAGGCGGATGATGCCGTCGATGACGGTCTGCATCTCCTTGTGGCCGAACATGACGGCGCCGAGCATGACCTGCTCGGACAATTCCTTCGCTTCCGACTCGACCATCAACACCGCATCGGCGGTGCCGGCTACAACGAGTTCGAGCGCGGATGTCGGCATTTCGTCGACCGGCGGATTCAAGCGGTATTCGCCGTCGATATAGCCCACGCGCGCCGCCGCGATCGGTCCCATGAAGGGTACGCCCGAGATGGTGAGCGCGGCCGACGCCGCCACAATACCGACCACGTCGGGATCGTTCTCCAGATCGTGGCTCAGTACCGTGACGATCACCTGCGTTTCGTTGCGATAGCCTTCGGCGAACAGGGGACGGATCGGGCGGTCGATGAGCCGCGAGACGAGCGTCTCGCGTTCCGTCGGCCGGCCTTCGCGTTTGAAATAGCCGCCAGGAATCTTGCCCGCCGCGAAATATTTCTCCTGGTAATTTACGGTCAGGGGGAAGAAATCGAGATTGGGCTTCGGTGCGTGGTCGCTGACAGCTGTGGCCAGCACGACCGTTTCGCCATAGGTAGCCAGAACGGCGCCGTCGGCCTGACGGGCGACCCTGCCGGTTTCCAGAACGAGCTTGCGCCCACCCCATTCGATTTCTTCACGGATAATATTGAACATTCCATTTGTCCTTCGTTCCTGCCGCCGGATTGCGACAGGTCTTCGTTAGGGCCGCGCACGCTCCGTGCGTCGGCCAGTTCTTTGAGACATCCCAAAGAAACGGGTAAAGCGCGGGCGCGGCTTTGGCGCACCCACGCGAAAATTTCGTCGCTCGCTCATTGCGATGCCGGCGCGGAGGCGCGAAGCCTTGCCTGCGCCGCGGCCCACACTCAGCGTCGCAGGCCCAGCCGCGAAATCAGCGCCGCATAGCGCGTATGATCGACGGCCTTGACGTAGTCGAGGAGCCGCCGGCGCTGGGACACCATCTTGATGAGCCCCCGGCGCGAGTGGTTGTCCTTGGCGTGCGTCTTGAAATGCTCGGTCAGGTTGGTGATGCGCTCGGAGAGCACAGCCACCTGGACCTCGGGCGAGCCCGTGTCGCCGGAATTCTTCGCGAATTCGGCGATCACTTCTTGTTTGCGTTCAGGCGTAATCGACATGCGGTCATCCAGTTCCAAAGTTGAAAACACGAAACGGCCTGAGTTCCCCTTCCGCAAACAATGCGAGCGCTACCGGCTCGCCTGCGGCTGTGGAAAGATAGACCGTAAGCCCCTGAAGATCGTCGCCAGCGTCGGCTGTTTCCTGGATACGGGCGAACAGATCTGCCCGCATCAGGATCGGATTGCCGCGGCGCAGGCGAACTGCGTCCGAACCCGTCACGGCCACCGCCGGGATGCCGTCCAGCGCGGTCGAGATGGGTCTCAAGTGCTCAAAAGCGGCGGGACTATGCATAAATGACCTCAGCTTTTCCAGCGGAATTGCGTCCTCCGCCAAAAAACCGCCGATTCTGAGCCTTCTGAGCTGCGACACATAGCCCACTGTGCCCAACGCCAGGGCCAGATCGCGCACCCACGCCCGCACATAGGCCCCTTTGCCGCAGACCATCTCGAATTCGGCATGATCGGCATCGGGCTGCGCCAGCAGCCGCGCCTGATGGATTTGGACCGGCCGGGGTTCCAGCACGGGCATCTCGCCTTCGCGGGCCAGATCGTAGGCCCGTGCGCCTTGTAATTTTATTGCCGAGAAGCTGGGCGGGACCTGGATCACTTCGCCTACAAATTGGGGAACAACGGCCTCGATCTCATCGCCCGACGGGCGGAGCGCCGAGATCGCCGTGACCTGCCCTTCCGCATCGTCGCTGTCGCGCGCTTCCCCCCAGCAGGCTGTGAATCGGTAGGTTTTTTCCGCATCCATGGCGAAGGGCACGGTCTTGGTCGCCTCGCCCAACGCGATCGCCAGAACACCGGTCGCCAGGGGGTCGAGCGTGCCGGCGTGCCCGGCCTTCTGGGCGTCGAACACACGCTTGGCGATGCTGACAGCCTCGGTGGAAGTCGTGCCCGTGGGCTTGTCGACAATCACCCAGCCATGGACGGGATTGCCTTTTTTTCTATGCCCCATCGTCAATATCGCTTTCGGAGACAGGGTTGAGGTCCCGCTGCACGCGCGCCGATTTGAGCAGGGTCTCGATCTTTTCTGCCTCCGCAAAAGACGTGTCTTCCACGAAGCGCAGGTCGGGGGTGAATTTGAGCGTGATCGTGCGCCCCAAAAGCCCGCGCAAAAATCCCCGATGGCGATTCAGGGCCTGCACCACGGTGCCTGCATTGCGGCCGCCCAAAGGTTCGCAGAACACCAAAGCATGGCGCATGTCCGGCGACGGCTTTACCTGTGTCACCGTCACCGAAACGCCGTCGAGATCGGCGTCGCGCACTTCGCCGCGCGACAGGATTTCGGAAAGCGCGTGGCGCAACATTTCGCCGACGCGCAATTGACGTTGCGAGGGCCCAAGGTCGCGGGCGGATGAGCGGTGACGCGGCATGTCGTTCTCCCTAGTCCGGGGCGTAGCCGAAGCGACCAACCCACGGCGCGAGCCTGGGCAGAATGGGCGCCAGCTGGTCGCGATAGCGCCGCCATTGACCCGCCCCTTGCGTGAACAGGCCGCGCGCGATTTGCGGTCCGCTCGGCGTGTTGACCGATCGCGTGCGCGCGACATCGACAAAGCGTTCCATTGCCTCGTTCCACGGCAAATCGAGGAAGGCACAGATGCGGCGCGTCTCGCCTGCAAAATCGGCCACCATGTCTTCATAGCGGATATCGCAAATGTCGAGGCCGAGCTTTTCGCGATAGAGATCGCTCAGACCCATCACGGCATCGTAATAATCCGCCGTGGTCTCGAGCGACGTGAATTCGTACATCTGCGCCGTCGTCACAAAACGGCGGCGGAAACAGCTCAGCACCACATCGCGCGGATCGCGTCGCGCGAACAATATCCTGGCGTCGGGAAACAGTTTGGCAATCACACACAAATAGACGCTGTAGAGCGGCATCTTGTCGATAAAGACAGCGCGTTTCAGCGCCGTTCCCTGTTCCCGCACGCGTTTCCAATAAGCGTCGCGATATGACCCCAGCTCATCGGCACCCAGTTTTGCGAGACGGTCGAGACCGCCCGGCGGAACCGTAAATTCCGTCTGTGCCTCGACGAGGCAACTGCGCTCTTCCATGGCTTCGATGTCGGGATGGCTGGCCAAGATTTGTTCGAGCAGCGTGGTGCCCGAGCGGGCGAAACCGACGAGAAACACATGCGTCCTGACGGGCGACGCGACCGTACCGCGGGCGCGCCAATCTTCGGCACGGGCTGTACGAAAATAGTCGGTCAGGCGCGCGGTCAGCATGGACGCCGTCTCATAGCCTTCGGCCGCATAGATCGGACGATAATGCGCGCGCAGTGTGGCTTGCGATTGCGAAAAAGCGTCGAATGCTTCTGCGATTCGTCCCAACCCTTCGAGCGCCTCGCCCTTCACACCCTGAGCGATGGAACGGTTCGTGGCACTGGTATTTGCCGGTCGCGTCAACGGTTCCACGCGCGATAGGGCGCGTTCGAATTGCTTTTCTTCGACATCCGCCATGGCAAGCGTGAGCGGCGCGGCGGGTTGGCGCGGATCGCTTTTCAGGGCGCGGGTCGCATAGTCGCGCGCGATTTTGACGTCGCCGCGCTGGATGGCCAAGGAGGCCAATCGCGCCAGCGCTTCGCTATGCGACGGCTGCTGATCCAGGACGCGTTCAAATTCCACGCGGGCGCG
>Ga0302326_10007442_pt1 | contig 24347 bp, 22 predicted proteins | sample Palsa_T0_3_FD_202264 | JGI IMG/M metagenome (GOLD analysis project Ga0302326, IMG submission 202264) | Peat permafrost microbial communities from Stordalen Mire near Abisko, Sweden - Palsa_T0_3 | ecosystem: Environmental > Terrestrial > Soil > Palsa > Peat permafrost | place: Sweden: Abisko... | reverse complement strand
AACCCCATAAGTAGACCGGCTCAGTTCAACGGATTGTATCCAACGTGTTCCGGGCCGCGCCTTACGGGTTAATTCGAGCCTTCGTCCCCCGGAACACATTGGATACAATCCTCTTCGTTATTGCGAGTCGTTTTCCTACGACGTCTGAAGTGCCCACCAGCTCGGTGTGCCGGATTCCCGTGTTCGGCGTATCAGGGCTCTGATGGACTTGAGCGCCGCGGGAAATGGACGGATTGGGGCGAAGCCGCGCAAGAAGGTCCTGAGGCGTGCCGGCGCGAAGAAGTCCAGTCCAAGCGCTCGCTGATAATACGGATGGCAGGACATCGCGGCGGCCCCGCAAAGACTGATCCGACCTCGGCGTTCATTTTGGATTATCGTTATAATTGAGGTCGCTGTGTCGGAAGGCCAGAACCACTATAACAATGCGCCGATCACGGAAGCGATCATAGATCTGCATTGCGAGTTGCCGAATTCGCCAGGCCTAAAAGACCTGTTGGGCGTCCGTGCGCAGTTAGGAGGGTCCTACCCAAAGCAAGAGGAGCTTCGCTCCGTCGCTGCTCGGTTCGCTCCAGGATCGAGCGTGACTTCGGCTGAGGAACTTGTTGGGTACCGATTCCTAAACAACGATGGAAACCGCATTGCTCTGGTACGGCGGGATGGCCTTGCGTTCAGTTGGCTCGCCCCATATGATCGGTGGGAGTCGTTCCGCACAGAGGCGCGGAGGGTTTGGGAGATCTACTCCTCGGTTCTCAATCCGACGCAGGTGACGCGAGTTGGCGTCCGTTATGTAAATCGGATAGACGTTCCCGTTTCTGCAGGGCAGGGTATCGAGCTCGATGACTATTTTCGGACCGGCGCCAGGATCGCACCCGAGCTGCCGCAGCAACTAGATGCGTATTTCATTCGTCTACAGTTGCCGCTATCGCTTCTGAAAGGCATGCTCATTATCACCCAGGCAGGGGTCCCGCCGCCCTCGCCACTGACCGTTTCCACCCTCCTCGACATCGATGCCGTTGTTTCAGGAGTTTCGGTCGATTCGGCAACCGCCTGGAAAATCGTAGATGACCTTCGTGCGGAGAAGAATCTCGCCTTCGAATCTTCTATCACAGATCGGGTTCGTGATTTGATAAGCTAACGTTAGGATGGCTTTTTACCTACCGAGCGAAGGTGCAGATTACGCTGTCGCCGACCGCCTTCGCCATCCAGCGATCTTTGGGGAAATGCCGTCATCCGCCCAGGTCGGGCCTCCACGCGTCGATCTTCTCTATCGGGAGGCATTGCTGAACGCTGCTCGTCATAGCGAGTTCAATCGACGTGCCCAGAAGTTTGCGGCGTTGAACGACGCACTCGCGAGACTGCGGTGTTGCGCATTCGGGTGGGACGGGTACGACGCACCTGTACCGAACGCTAACAGTATAGCGGCGGCTGAAAACGCTTTGCGGGTTTTGCAAAGACTCAACGCAGAGCCAGCGGCCGTGCTGCCATCAGCGGACGCAGGTGTTGGGCTTTGTTTTACCGACAATGATCGCTACGCGCACATCGAATTCCTAAACAACGGCGAAGCGTGGGCTCTGATGTACGGGCAAACCGACGAGCCGCAGAGTTGGCAGATCACCGCGAATGAAGACGATGGTGTAAGGCAAGCCTGGAACCGCATCAGTGCCTTTCTACAGTTCTGACGACAGAGGATACTATGCCCGCGTCCATCGGAATGGACGCGATCCCGATCGGCAATTCGGTCTGACGGAACGGCTATTCCGACGCTATCCCGAGGGCTTGCTCGTCGCTGGTAAACCCGTCCCTCTTGTTATGCAACTCGATTCTGGGGTATCCGTGAACCGAGAAAGGTTCAGCGAGCCGCAGGACGTGCTCGAACCCGATTGTTGTGATGGTAGGCCGCGTCCGGGACATGTTGTCCTTGCCTTTCGCGTGTCCAATCTTCCGAACGCCATCAGTACCGAGGATCACCCTGAACGGGTGTTCCAATTTCGGCTAAAGCACACCCCTCGTGAAACCTGCTACCCCCACTCAGAAGTCTGGAGCAACCAGTCCGGCGACGTTGACGACGATTACCAAAGACCGCCCAAGCAGGTGCGGGACAAGCTCCGCGCGGCGCTTGCAAGACACCTAGGGACTCAGGACGTCTTGAAGTTCGAGCCGTGCGAGTAGGATAGCCGACTTGGCACAAAATGTGGGTAGTGCCAGTATATTCGATTGCGCCCACGCACGACACTGCTGCCTAGCAGCCCGTGGTAGTAGTCAGGCGCGGCTGAAAACGAGTTCTCAGCCGAGATTCCAGGAGTACCCGAACCTTCAACCCCGCTCCGGCAACGCGTTGTAGCGCCTCTGAGCGCGCGCTCCTCTGGCCGCGTCCAGCCGTTCCGAAAATAGTGACTACTACCACGGGCTGCTAGAGCACCGCATGGAATCGTTTTGCTCTTGCACGTTTAGCCATCGTCGGCTACTCGTGAAACCGAGCTGTACCGAATGGAACGGGCTCGCCGGGGCAAGGCGAAGCCACGTGGCGACCGAAGGCCAGAACTCGTGCTTTAGCTGGCGAGTCCGGCGGCTTGATACACGCACCGTCGATCCGGTAAGTTTGTCTTGGAGCTACCGATTTACATCATGGACGTTCATCTGATCGACGGCACATACGAGTTGTTCCGGCACTACTTCGCCCTGCCGCCGGAGCGGGATCGAGACGGCCGCGAAGTAGCCGCCGTGCGCGGCGTGGTGGCGTCGGTGATGGGGATGATCCGCGGCGGCGCTACGCACGTAGCTGTGGCGACCGATCACGTCATCGAGTCGTTTCGAAATGGGTTGTGGCCGGGGTACAAGACCGGGGAAGGGGTGGCGCCGGACCTGCTGGCGCAGTTCGGGTTGCTGGAAGAGGCGCTGGTGGCGGCGGGCGTCGTGGTATGGCCCATGGTGGAGTTCGAGGCGGACGATGCGCTGGCCGCGGGGGCGGCGATTGCGGCTCGGGACCCGCGGGTGGAACACGTCGTCATCTGTACGCCCGATAAGGATCTCGCGCAATGCGTGCGCGGCACGCGGGTAGTGCAGTTGAACCGGCGGACGCGGATGACGTTCGATGAGGACGCCATCGTCAAGAAGTTCGGCGTCCGGCCGGCGTCGATCCCGGATTATCTGGCGCTAGTGGGGGATGCGGCGGACGGGTATCCCGGCCTGCGCGGGTGGGGCGCGAAGTCGACGGCGGCGGTGCTGGCGAAATTCGGGCATATCGAATCGATCCCGGCGGACGCGCGGGAGTGGAGCGTGGATGTGGCCAATGCGGGATCGCTGGCGCGGATGCTGGCGGGAGAGAGGGAGATGGCGCTGCTGTTTCGGACGCTGGCCACGTTGCGGACGGATATCGCGCTGTTTGCGGATGTGGATGAGTTGGAATTTGGAGCGGGGCTACAGCCCCGCGCCGGCTGAAGCCTGCCCTCCAGTTTTCCCTGTGTTACCATCCGGTTTCAAAACGGGAGGTTTCCTGTGAAGACATACGAAGGCAAGGATATTCGGAACGCCGGTGTGGTGGGCCACGGCGATTCCGGCAAGACCACGCTCACCGCCGGGTTGCTCTTCACGGCCGGGGCCACCAACAGGCTGTTGCGGGTGGATGAAGGCAACACCATCACGGACTTCGACGAAGAAGAAGTCCAGCGGAAGGTCAGCATCTCCACCGCCATCGCCGTGGCCGAGTGGAAGAAGGCCAAGATCAATATCCTCGACACGCCCGGCTACAACATCTTTATCAACGACACGCGCGGCGCGCTGGTGGCGGCGGATGCGGCGCTGGTGGTGGTCGACGGCGTGGCCGGCGTGGAGGTGCAGACCGAAAAAGTTTGGAGCTATTCCGAGAATTACAAGCTGCCGCGCGCCATCGTGATCAATAAGCTGGACCGCGAGCGCTCATCGTTCGAGCGGGCGCTGGCGAGCGTGCAGGAAACCTTCGGCCGCACCGCGATACCGGTGCAGATGCCTATCGGGGCTGAGCGGGATTTCAAGGGCGTGATCGATCTGGTCGGCATGAAAGCCTACACCTACGCGCCGGATGGCGATGGCAAGGGCAAGGAGAGCGCCATCCCAGCGGATCTCGCCGATGCCGCGCAGGCCGCGCACTAGGCGCTGGTGGAACTGGTCGCCGAGGGCAACGACGCGCTGATGGAAGAGTTTTTCGAGAAAGGCACGCTGCCGGCGGAGCATATCCTGGAGGGGGTCCGGGCCGGCACGAAGGAGATGCGGCTGTTCCCGGTGCTGTGCTGCTCGGCGCTGCACAACATCGGCACGGATCTGATCCTGAATTTCATCGTGGACAACCTGCCCGCGCCCACCGAGCGTGAGGTGGTGGTGCAGATGAACGGCGAGGAGAAAGCCTGCAAAATTAACGATGCGGGACCTTGCTCAGCCTATGTTTTCAAGACCACGGCCGATCCGTTCGCGGGCCGGATCACCTTTTTCAAGGTTTACTCGGGCGTGTTGAAGAACGACGCCAACCTCTACAACCAAAAAGGCACGGCGGAGCGGTTGGCGCATATCGGGGTGCCGGTGGGAAAAACCATCAGTCCGGTCACGGAAATACACGCGGGGGATATTGGCGCGGTGGCCAAGCTGAAGGACACGCTGACGGGCGATACCCTAGGCGAGAAAGGCGTGGGGTACGCGTATCCGCCGGTACACCTTCCGGAGCCGTCGATTGCGTTCGCGATCGAGGCCAAATCGCGGCAGGACGAGGACCGCATGGGCAACGCGGTGCACCGCATCCTGGAGGAAGACCAATCGCTGCGCTTCTACCGCGATCCGCAAACCAAGGAATTCCTGCTGGGGGGTAGCGGGCAGCAGCACGTGGAGGTGGTTGCCAGCCGGTTGAAAAAGCGCTACGGCGTGGAAGTGATCCTGAAGGCGCCGAAGATTCCGTATCGGGAAACGATACGGGGGCGGGCCGATGTGCAGGGACGGCACAAGAAGCAGACTGGCGGGCATGGCCAGTTCGGCGATTGCTGGATCAAGATGGAGCCGCTGCCGCGCGGCGCCAAGTTCGAATTCGTCAACGAGATCTTCGGCGGGTCGATTCCGAAGAACTACATCCCGGCGGTGGAAAAGGGCATCCTGGAAGCGTCCGAAGGGGGCTTCCTGGCGGGATTCCCGATGGTGGATTTTCGCGTGATACTGTACGACGGGTCGTACCACGATGTGGATTCGTCGGAACTGGCCTTCAAGCTGGCAGCGCGCAAGGCGTTCAAGAACGCCATGCAGGAGGCCAAGCCGACGCTGCTGGAACCGATCATGAACGTGGAGATCCAGGCGCCGGTGGAATACGCGGGCGACCTGATGGGCGACCTGAACAGCCGCCGGGGGCGGATCGCGGGCATGGATACTAAAGGTAACACTCAGTTTATTCGGGCCCAAGCGCCCATGGCGGAGATGTTAAACTATCAGAACGATCTGACATCCATGACGCAGGGGCGCGGCACCTTCACCATGGAATTCGACCATTACGATTACGTGCCGGCGTTGCAGGCGGACAAGATTATCGCGGCGGCCAAAGCGGCCAAGACCGGAGAAGAGGAAGAAGAGGAGTAGGGCGGCGCACAGCGGCGCCGGCTCGTCCCTTTACAAACATTTACAGCGGCTGCGTCCAACGTGTGCCATACTCCTCGCTGAAGCGGGGGTGCGCATGCGGATGGGAAGCGGTTACCGGACATTTGTCTCGAGCTGGGCAGCGCTAGCGTGGGCGGCGGCGATGCAGGGTGCGTCACCGGTGCCTTCTTTTAACTCCCCCAGAATTTTCCAGGCTTCCGGCGGCGTAGCCGCGGCAGCGGATTTCAACGGCGACGGAAACCTGGACTTGGTAGTGATGTACAGCAGTGGTCTGCCTGGCTCGGTGAGCATCCTGTTGGGCGACGGGCGCGGCGGTTTCCGGACCGGCCCAAGTTATACGGTGGGCAGCGAACCGAGAGGCGTGACGGTCGGCGACTTCAACAAGGACGGGAAGCCGGACTTGGCCGTGACCGCGTTTCAATCAGATGCGGTGTTCATTTTGCTGGGCAACGGCGATGGGACCTTCCAACCCCCCGTGGCCTATCCGGTCGGGCGCGAACCCATCGGGGTGACCGTCGCGGACTTCAACCGCGATGGCAACCTGGATTTGGCGGTAAGCAACAGCAACGAGAGTACTGTCTCCATACTGCTGGGCAATGGCGACGGCACATTCCAGCCGTCGCTCTCCCAGCCAGCGGGGATGATCCCATGGGTATTGGGGGCCGCGGATTTCAATGGCGATGGCAACCCGGGTCTGGCGGTGATCAGCGCTGCCGGACAGTCGCCCGGCGTGGTGTTCATTCCGATAGGCAACGGCGATGGCACCTTTCAGCCCCCGGCCCCGTACAGCACAGGCGGGACATCTCCGGATTCACTCCTCATTGCCGACGTGAACGGAGACGGAAAGCCGGACCTTGTGGTGGCCAACGGAAGCGACTCCGGTAACGTGACCGTGCTTTTCGGAGATGGAGACGGCACTTTTCAGCCGCCGGCGATCATTTCGAATGGCACGGCTCCCGGTGCGGTCGCCGTGGGCGACTTCAACGGCGATGGGATACCGGACGTCGCTTTTGAGAACGGCCTCAATACGAACCTGGTCTCGGTCCTGCTGGGCAATGGCCATGGCAGGTTTCAGCCGCGGGCCAATTACGCGGCGGTGGGGTTCGGACTGGTCGTCGGCGACTTTAACCGCGACGGCAATCCCGACTTGGCAGTCGGGGGCGTTACGATCCTGCTGGGCGATGGCAGCGGGGGCTTCGAGCAGCCGGCCAACTACGCAGCCGGGGGCGCGGCCGATTCCGTTGCGGTAGGCGACTTCAACGGCGATGGAATACTGGATCTGGCGGTGGCCAACGGTACCGCGGCCGGAACGGTTTCGATTTTGATGGGCACCGGCAGCGGGACGTTCAAACCGCCGATCTCTAGCCCGGCCGGCGGCCACCCTGCATCCGTAACAGCGGCGGATTTCAATCGCGACGGAAAGCTGAATTTAGTGGTGCGGAACGTCGGGGCCGATAGCGTCTCGATTCTGCTCGGCAACGGCGACGGCACCTTTCAACCGGCGGTGGCATACGCCGCCGGCGGCGAGGCACTCTCGGTCGCCGTCGGGGACTTCGATGGCGATGGGAATCCGGACTTGGCAGTGGCCATCGGTTCGGGGGGCTCGATCCTAATGGGCAATGGCGACGGAACGTTCGGCCCGCCAGTGGTGGTGTACCCCGCGGGGCCTCACCCGACGTTCGTGGTTGTGGGAGACTTCAACGGGGAATGGAAGCCGGACTTGGCAGTGGCGAACGACATCCGGGAATTTTCATCCTGCTGGGCAATGGAGACGGGAGTTTCCAACCGGCGATGAAGGCCGCCACTATCGAGGACGTTGCCGGCCCCCTGGCGGCCGCCGACTTCAGTGGGGACGGAAAGCTGGATTTGGCGGTGGCCTCGTCCTTCGGCGTGGTGGTTCTGCCGGGGCATGGCGACGGCACTTTCGGGCGCGCCGCGAGATATACGCTGCCGTACCAACCGTCGTTCGTGACGGTTGGGGACTTCAACGGAGATGGACATCCGGACTTGGCGCTGACCAGTGCCGTAGGCGATGCCTTATGGATCTTGCTCAGCGAGGGCGATGGCACTTTTTCGACCACAGAATTCGGCTTCGCAGTTGGCGCCAACCCGCAGTGGATAGCCGTGGGTGATTTCAATAGCGACCACAAGCCAGACTTGGCGGTCGCCAATTCCGGCTCAAACAATGTGACCGCGCTGATCAACACGACGCAATAGCCCGTTCCCTTCCGTAAACATCGGCGAAGACCTCCGCGTGTTTGCGATCTGGCGAAGTGCTAAACTGTCGTAATGCTTCGTCCATGACGCAGGGGCGCGGCTCCTTCACCATGGAGTTCGATCATTACGATTACGTGCCGTCATTGCAGGCGGACAAGATTATCGCGGCGGCCAAAGCAGCCAAGACCGGCGAAGAGGAAGAAGAGGAGTAGAATAGAGGGAGACGAACTGTGTCGTTCGGACACACTTATTCTTTGGAACGCAGTTGACCTTGGACTGGGCAATGCGCTAGAGTCTAGGTTTCAACTTAGCTACAACTTCCGCTGTCGGCCTGTAAAGCCTTTATAATCTGTTCGAAGGATCGGTTTAGTGACCAATCGAACCAAGAAATTTATCTATATTTTCGCGTTCTCCGTGGCCTTGGGGATCTCAGGCTGCTCTTATAACAAGCAATCCAAGTTCCAAACCGCCTTTCTGCCCTCCACGCCGGCCCCGGCGGCTGCGGAGATGGAAGAGCCACCCGCGCTGGAGCCGAATCTGTATCTGCATGACGAACCTGCCGTTCTGGTGCAGAAAGTGCCGGTTGCGCCGTCGGAAGGCGACCTGATGATGCAGCGTGCCGATCAGGCTTTCCTGCGCGGCAAGCGGGCCTATCAGGCGAACGATGCCGAACAGGCGCGTCGGGAATTCGACACGGCTGTCGATCTGATGCTGGCGGCGTCCGAAAATCACCCCTCGGAACGGCTGGCATTTGAAGCCCGGCTCGACGCGATGGTGGATGCCGTGCACCGCTACGATCTGGCGGGGCTGGGCGCCGGCGCGGAGGTGGACCAGGCGCAATTTGAAAAAGCGCCCCTGGAAGACCTGCTGCAGATGACGTTTCCGGTGGATCCCAAGCTGAAAGACAAGGTGAAGGAGCAGGTACAGGCGACCGCTTCGCAGCTTCCGCTCTCGTTCAACGACGCCGTGCTGGGCTACATCAACTATTTCTCCGGGCGCGGGCGCAGGACGCTGATCGCGGGACTGGAGCGCGCCGGGCGCTATCGGCCGATGATCGAGCGCATTCTGCAGGAGGAAGGCATTCCGCAGGAGCTGATCCACCTGGCGCAGGCCGAATCGGGATTTTTCCCGCGGGCCATCTCTTACAAAGCGGCCGCCGGGATGTGGCAGTTCATGGCGTTTCGGGGCCAGGAATATGGGCTGATGCGCACGGCGTATACGGACGATCGTTTGGATCCCGAGAAGGCGACGCGCGCCTCGGCCCGGCATCTGCACGATCTGTACAACATGTTTGGCGATTGGTACTTGGCAATGGCCGCGTACAATTGCGGTCCGGTGGCGGTGGCGCGGGCCGTGGAGCGCACAGGATACGCGGATTTCTGGGAGCTGCGCAGCCGGCGTGCGCTGCCGGAGCAAACGACCAACTACGTGCCGATCATTCTGGCCATGACCATCATGACCAAGAACGCGGCGGAATACGGGTTGGAGGGCGTGGTGCCGGAAGCGCCGCAGGAGTACGACACTATCGCAGTGGATGCGCCGACGCACCTGGGGCTGGTGGCGGATTTGACCGACGCGCCCATGCCGGAGTTGCAGGATCTGAATCCCGCGCTGCTGAAGGGCGTGGCCCCGGCGGGATACGTGTTGCATGTTCCCAAGGGGACGGGCAGCACGCTGTCGGCATCGCTGCAGATGATCCCGGCCGAGCGGCGCGCTTCATGGCGCATGCATAAGGTGACCAGCGGCGAGACGCTGGCAGCCATTGCGAGGCATTACGGCATGGCGGGCGGCAGCATCGCGGCGGCGAATGGGCTGAAGCAGGCTTCGCCGGCGGCGGGCGACCGGCTGCTCATTCCGGCGGCGTATCGGGAAAGCGCGGCGCCGAAGCGGGTGGTGGCTTCGGCCAAGCATCGCGCTGCGGTGAAGGGGCAGCCACGGAAGCGGTTGCCGGTGGTCACGCACTCGGCTTCGAATCGGGCGGTGCGCGGGTCGCGCAGCGCGGGCGAGTAACCGCAGAGGAGTTGCGCCCTTTATCGGTTCCCCCGCTCTTTTTTCGTAATTCGCCGGCCCCCTGTAATAAATCCGAAACTCAAGTCACATTATATGGAACCAAGCGCCGGCGACGGGCTTGGGGGCATGTACTGCGTCGGGCAGAAAGGCGAAACGGCCATTCTGCATAAAAGGGGTTTCGATGCCAATGGAAACGATTGCCTTCCGTGAAGGACGGAAATTCAGGCCGCAAGAGACCGCCGTGGCCGGGATGGTTGCAGCGCTGGGATTGCTGGCCGGGTGCACGCCAGTTACAGTGGCTACTTATCACAACGACAACTATAGAAGCGGCTGGAACCAGAATGAGAGCAACTTAACGTCGGCAAAAGTGGCCAGTGCGTCCTTCGGCCAACTGTTCAACATTGCGGTGGACGACCAGGTGGATGTCCAGCCGCTCATCGTGCCGGTTGTGGGTGTCACGGCGGGGCCGAACCAGGGCGCGCACAACGTCGTGTATGTCGCCACCGAAAGCAACACCATCTACATGATCGACGCCGTTAAGGGCACGGTATTGTTCTCCAAGAATTTTGGCACTCCCGTGCCAACGCCGCTGGGATGCAACAATAATGGGCCCAATGTGGGTATCGACGGGACGCCGGTCATCGACGCCAAAAGCAACACGATGTACGCGATCACATACACTCTGGAGGTCGGTCAGCCGGTATACCGGATCCATGCCCTCGACATCGGCAGCCTGGCAGATAAAATGGCAAGCGTGGTGGTGTCGGCCAGCCACTTGTTGAGCGACGGCACGACGGTGTTCCAGTTTAACGCCCAATACCAGAGGCAAAGGCCCGGCTTGCTGGAAGCCAACGGCAATATTTACGCGGGATTCGGCAGCTTCTGCGATTGGGGAGGCAGCAACTCCCGCGGATGGATCCTGGGCTGGAACGCCTTAACGCTGGCGCCGCTGGCCGCCAACCAGATGAACGACACCCAAACCTCGGAGCCTAATGGCATGTTCCTCTCGTCGGTTTGGATGTCTGGTTACGGACTGGCGGCCGACGATACCGGAAACGTGTACTTCGTCACCGGAAACTCGGATTCCAGCGGAACGACTTACGACGGTGTGACCAACATCCAGGAGAGCGTGGTAAAGGAGTCTCCCGATCTGAGCAAGGTGTTGAGCCTCTTCACTCCGTCCGACGTCGGGGTCTTAGATCAGGGCGACACCGATTATGGATCGGGCGGCGTGCTCCTGGTACCCAAGCCGCCTTCCAAATCCGCCAGCATGGGCGCTGCTGCGGGAAAGAAGGGCCAAATGTATCTCCTCGACCTCAGCAGCCTGGGAGGCAAATCAGCCACCGGAATTGGCGGCACTCCCGTCAGCGTGGGCGGCTGCTGGTGCGGCCAATCTTACTTTAACGACGGAACCGGGCACATTGTCAGCAGCGGCGGATCGAACCTGATTCTTTGGAACGTGCAAACGTCGCCGTCGCTCTCTCTGGTGCAATCGGCGACATCGGGATCGATCGGCGGAGGAACCCAGGATCCGGGCTTCTTCACCAGCGTCTCTTCGGACGGAACGAACTCTTCATCGGATCCGATTGTGTGGGCCGTCTCGCGGCCCGTCTCCGTGGGTTCAGCGTCGAGCCCGGCGCCGATCAGCCTTTGGGCCTTCAAAGGGCAGCCCACCGGCAGCACCCTAACGCAAATATTTCACGGCACGGCGGGCGGCTGGTTTACTCCAGGCAACAATGCCAACGCCAATATCGTACCAGTGGTGGCGAATGGCAACGTCTTTGTAGCCAGCTACAAGCAGGTTCGCATTTTTGGACTTCACTGAGGGGGATATGATGGAGCGAATTCGGATTCCGGAATGGATACTCGTGGTAGCCCTCGTCGGCTTGACGGGGGCGCGCGGCGCCGCCTGGGGCCAGGCGGCACCCGCGGGCAAAGCGGCTTCAGCAGCCGCGGTGCAACACCTGATCTGCGGCGTGGTTCACAAGCTGGATGGCGCGAAATTCGCGCTGGAAACTCGCAGCGGGAAAACCGTGCAGGTGGACGCATCGGCCGCCGTCCGCGCCGAGCGCAGCGTGACTCTCTATGAAGGGATCGCCATTTCGGCTTCGGGCACCCTGGATAAGGGTGGGGCGCTGCACGCCGAGATGGTCAATCGGATCAAGAGCGCGCGCGCGACGTGGCCGGAAGACCGGTAGTGGGATTTGCTGCGCATCCGTATTCCTCGGGTCCGGCGCGCTATCTTCAATGAAGTTCTGGCATCGCTGCACGCCAACGCTCAAATATGGCGGACCGGTTTCCGGGCGATGGAAGCTTCTGTACATTCTGGATGCGTGGCCGGACGGCGGAGAGCCTCCAAACACTGAAATTTGGTCTGGGGGGCAAATGATCGATGGCATGCTCACGGCAATGCACGGCCTGAAAACGATTATGGGACGGCCACGAAATTGGGTTGGTATCACGCCCCTCATGATCTTCCGCAGTGCAGAGGGATGGAGTCCATCCACCAGCGCATAGGGGGTGGGGGTACGCGGAGGGCCGCAGAGCACCGTTTCGCCTCGACCCGACTTTGGATACTGCCCCCCCACGCACCTCACCAGTCGCGCTATACTAAATAGTTTGGAATAAGATGCCGAAACGTACCTTTCAACCGAACAATCGCCGGCGCGCGAAAACGCACGGGTTCCGCACCCGCATGGAAACCAAAAACGGACGGGCAGTCCTGGCGCGGCGCCGCGCACGGGGCCGCCACAAACTCACGGTCAGCTCCGAGAGGTAAGCATCCCTGCCTTCACGAAGCGCTTTCCGAAACGTGTTCGTCTGTTGCGATCCACGGATTTCCGCCGAGTCTACGACAGGGGTTCCCGTTTTTCGAGCCCCTTCTTCGCGGCGTTCTGCGTGCGGGAGCCGGAGCCGAGCGGTCCCAGGATCGGTTTCACCACGCCGCGCGCGCTCGGCAAGGCGGTGGTGCGCAACCGCATCAGGCGGCGTGTGCGCGAGGCGGTGCGCCTGCATCTCGAGCAATTGAGTCCCGAGTGGTCAATAGTCTTCAATCCCCGGCGCAAAGCGATGGAAGCCCCGTTCCCGGAACTGGAGCGGGAGATTCTTCGTCTCTTTCAGCGGTGCAGCGCGCCGTGATCGGAACGCTGCGGTTCTATAAACGGTACCTTTCGCCGCTGCTGCCCTCGGCCTGCCGCTTCTACCCGACCTGCTCGGAGTATATGATGCAGGCCGTCGAGAAGCGGGGCGTATGGCGCGGGATTTGGATGGGGACCAAGCGGCTGGCGAAGTGCCATCCGTTTCACGCGGGTGGCGTCGATCCGGTCCGGTAAAAACGAAACAGCATGGCTGAACCTAATAGCGGCGGAACACCGGGTGGACCGGGCAAACCGAAAGAGTTGTCCATGGAGCTGCGGCTCCTGCTGGCCTTCATCCTGATGGGCGTGGTCCTGTTCGTGACGCCTTATTTTTACAAGACCGTCGCTCCGCCGGTGAAGAAGACGGCTCCGGCCGCCAATAGCGGGCCTGCGCCAGCCGCACCCAGCGCCACCGTGGCGGCGCCGGAAACGGCCGCGGCCCCTTCCGCTGAAACCACTTCCGAAGCTGCCGTGCCGCCGATCGCCGCGCAGAAGGAAGAGACGAGCACGCTGGAAACGGATCTCTTTCAGGTGACGTTCACCAACCGCGGCGGCGTAGTGAAGGGCTGGCTGCTCAAGAAATACAAGGAGCACAGCGGCGCGCCGCTGCAACTGGTGAATACGGCATCCCACGCCGATGCGCCGCTGGCGCTCTACTTCCCGGCGCAGAAGCCCGCCGTAGACATCAATCAGGCGCTTTACGAGGTGCACGCCGATGCGGACGGTCTCGCCATCGCCTTCGATTATTCCAATGGCAAAGTGGCGGCGCACAAATCGTTTCAGTTTCGGAAATCCAGTTACCTGCTGGATGTTTCGACCGAGGTGACGCAGGGCGGGACTCCGCTCCCGAACCAAATCGAATGGCGGGGCGGGTTCGGCGATATGGGCGCGACGAATCCGGCCGGCGACCAGCAGACGCTGTACTTCGATTTAACCGAGGCAAAGTTGAAAAAGAACGGCGCCAAGGCGGGTAAGGACGGTCCGGCGACGGTCACCGGCAACTATTCTTTCGCGGGCATCGAGGATAAGTATTTTGTGGCGGCGTTCCTGCCGGAGCGGAGCGCTACCGTGGCTATGACCACCTTCAGCGATAACACGGCCATCCCGCGCGAATCGAAGGAAGTGCCTTTTGCCGGCGCGGCGGCGGGCGACGGCCCGGTCAACCATTTTTCGCTGTACGTGGGACCTAAGGACATCGACACGCTGCGCGCGGTCAATCCGAAGCTGGAGCAGGTGGTGGATTTCGGCTGGCTGAGCATTCTGTCGAAGCCTTTGTTCCTGGTGGTGAATTGGCTCGCCGACCGCGCCGTACACAACTACGGCTGGTCGATCATCCTGGTGACCATCGGGCTCAACTTCGTGCTGTTTCCGTTGAAGATCACCAGCATGAAGTCGATGAAGAAGATGCAGGCGCTGCAGCCGCAGATCGCCGAAATCAACGCTAAATACAAGAACGTCGGGCTGCGCGACCCGAAGAAGGCGGATCAGAACCAGGAGGTCATGGAGCTGTACAAAAAGTACGGCGTGAATCCCATGGGCGGCTGCGTTCCGATGCTGCTGCAGATCCCATTCTTCATCGCGTTTTATAAAGTGTTCTCGGTATCGGTGGAGATGCGCGGGGCGACATGGCTTTGGGTCACCGACCTTTCACAGCCGGAAACGCTGGCCATTCACCTGTTGCCGATTATCATGGTGGCCAGCCAGTTCGTGATGCAGAAGATGACTCCCACGACTACGGGAGGCGATCCCAGCCAGCAGAAGATTATGCAGTTCATGCCGCTCATGTTCGGGTTTATGTTTTATAACCTGTCGAGCGGGCTGGTATTATACTATTTGACCAGCAACCTGGTGGGCGTCGCGCAGCAGTGGTTCTTCAATCGCACGTCAATCGCCACTGTGGCCGCACAGTCGGTGCAGCCGCCGAAAAAGAAAAAAGATGGCAGGAAGTAGACTTTGAATCCTCGCAAGTATTCGGTATCGTCGGTAGGTCCCCGCATCGAGCAGTTCCTGCGACCGTGTCTGGAGCAGGCGGGTTTCCGCATGGGCTATGAGATGGCCGATGGGGAGGCCACGGACGACGACTTCGAAACTCCGGACATCGTCGTAAAATTCAACGGGCCGGACGTGGAGTATCTGCTGGCGAACCGCGCGGAACTGCTGCTGGCGCTGGAGCACGTGACCATGGAGGCGCTGCGCATGCCTTCCGAGGATCACTCGCGCATCTCGTTCGATGCCAACGATTACCGGCTGCTGCGCATCGAGGAACTGCGGCTGAGCGCCGCGGCGGCGGCCGAGAAAGTGAAGCGCACGGGCCAGCCCTTCCGGTTCAACCCGATGAACAGCCGCGAGCGGCGCGTGATCCACCTGGCGTTGCGCAACGAAACCGAGTTGCGCAGCGAATCGAGCGGATCGGGCGGTTACCGGCAAGTGGTGGTTTACCCGGCGGGAATGGCCAGCCTGCCCGAACTCCCGCCGCCGCCGTTTGCGCGGCGCGACGGACCCTTTGGCGGGCCACGGCGGGACTCCGGACGCGACCGCGATCGCGGTGGGCACGACAGGGGCGGCCGTCCGCAACGCCGTGGCGAGCGCCGCGGGCCCCGCTAGCGTCCTGTCGCGCGGAATTGACTAATGACCCGTGGGGCGGGCCTCCAGGCCTGCGGCAGGCGTCCACGCCCGCCTTTCGTGCCAAGATATAGCTGATTTTGTTACGCGAAGAGCGGGTTCTGGAGAACCCGCGCAGACCTGGAGGTCCGCCCCACATTCAACCCGAAAGTGGTTGCTTGTTGAACCTCACCGACACTATCGTAGCGATATCCACGCCCCTGGGACGCGGCGGACTCGGTGTCGTGCGCCTTTCCGGTGCACGCGCGCGCGAAATCGCCACGCGCATGGTCCGCTTTGCGGGCGCGCCCGACTGGCGCACGTGGTCCTGTCAACTGGCCGACCTACTCGATACCGAAGGCCAAGCCGTAGACCAAGTCGTGGCCGCCTTTTTCGCCCGGCCGGGCTCATACACCGCCGAAGACGTGGTCGAGATCTCGTGCCACGGCGCGCCGGTGGTGTTGCGGCATGCTGTCGCGCTGGCATTGGACGCGGGCGCACGCCTGGCCGAACCGGGCGAGTTTACGTTGCGCGCGTATGTGAACGGCCGCATCGATCTGCCGCAGGCGGAAGCCGTGCGCGACCTGATCGATTCCACGACTCTCTACCAGGCGCGCATCGCCGCGCAACAGGCCGGCGGTTCGGTGTCGCGGCGCATCGCGCCCTTGAAGGAGCAGTTGCTGGAACTGATCGCGCTGCTGGAAGCGGGCATCGACTTCGCGGAGGACGATGTGAGCGTGGCGCCGGCGGCCGAGATCCTGCGGCGTCTGCGGCCGGTAATCGCGGGCGTCTCCAGGCTGGCCGGGAGCTTCGCGTTTGGGGGCCTGGTGCGCGCGGGCTTAGCACTGGCCATCGTGGGGCGGCCCAACGTGGGCAAGAGCAGCCTGTTCAACCGCCTGTTGGAGCAGGACCGCGCCATCGTCACGGAGTTTCCCGGCACCACGCGCGATGTGGTGTCGGAAGTGGCCGCGATTCACGGCATTCCGGTGAAGCTGTTCGATACGGCCGGTATCCGGGAAGGCGAAGGGCTGGTGGAGACGCTGGGCATCGAGCGCAGCTTCCAGGCCATGGCGGATGCGGATCTGACGCTGGTTGTGGTGGATCTGTCGGCGCCGGTGGCCGTCGCAGACCGCGAGCTGATGGCGCGGGCGCGCGAGCAGGGACGCTGGATCCTGGTGGGCAACAAGTGCGATCTGCCGTGCCGCGCGGAGCCGATGGAAGGGCTGCACGCGGTGTCGGCGCTCACTGGCGAGGGGATCGAGGCCCTGCGGGACGGGGTGTTTCAGGCCGTCGCGCCGGCGGGAGGCGTGGAACTGGAGACAGGCTTCATCACCAGCGTGCGCCACGCGCGGTTGCTGCGGGAATCGCTCGAATATCTGGAGAAGGCCGCCGCGGCGGTGGCGGAGAATGTGCCGCATGAGATGCTGCTGCTGGATCTCTACGGCTCGCTGCGGCCGATTGATGCGATTACGGGCGCGACCACGGCGGACGATATTTTGAACCGGATTTTTTCGACGTTTTGTATCGGGAAGTAGGTGCACCAGCCTACTGGGACCCATTGCCCTACGAGTGAGCGCGAAATGCTCCGGTACTCACTGCGTTATCAATCTGATTTCGAAACAGTTCAAGCATTTCGAGCACCTCGCCTTGCAATTTGAGGACGTCATCGACATCGAGCTTCAGGTATTCTCCGTGCGCGACTGTATTGCGAACACTCACAAGCCGCTCGTCTATTAGGTGGCCCTTGGCTCGTATGGGCCATAGTCCAAGCCCAGGCAGTCGGTGATCTCGTGGAACACACGCGACGACAGATTGCTCCGCGTCGTAATGGCGTCCTGCGGAATGGTGCAACGCTCCGCCATGCCGGTTCGCAAGAGATTCGTTACTTCAAGGTAGAGTCGAACGCGATTACCCTCAGAGGCGGCCCGCAACTTGCCTCGAATACACAGCGCCAGGAAACTGGGTGCCAGCTCTTCATAGCGCAGGCGCTGAAATCGGAGATATTCGAGATAAACGCGGGTCGCCGTCCGAACAAATCCCTCCAAATACGCGTAGAGCAAGGCTACGCCGCTTCTCAGAAACAGAGATCGGTGATCAGCCTTAGTGGCGCTTCCCTCTATAAGGAAACGGAGTGCCGTAAGCTCCTTTTTGCGCCAAATTAACTCATTCGATAGGGCGCTATTGACGGCGTCTACGGTTCTAAAACTCATGATGCGAATTTGGCGCGGCCGTAGGGAATTATCTTGGGCACGCGCGATGACGCCCGGATGCCGGATCCCGAGTTGGATACGAACGCGTCGTCTGCCCACATGAGCTTTACGCCCTGCGGGATTTTGGCCGCATTAGCCTTGGCCTTTCGATAGTTGTATCCGGCTCCTATCGCTACGGCTTCGAACGCGGAAACTGAGAATCCACCCGAGAACCGTTGCCGATCAGAGTCGTACCTCCGGAAGACATCGTCCCCCAGTAGTGAGGCGAGGATCGAGAACGTCTCCCGGAATGCCCTCTCTTCGCCTGGGTAGTCAAAGCTTCGGTTCTGCGCGAGCGATTTTGACTGATCTGTGAGGAACTCGCCAAGATCACCAAGCTTCGATAGTGAACTCGGCGACATGGTACGGAAAACAATAAATCGCAGGACGAGTTCCATGTCGTACTGTTCCTCAACCGCCCGGTCCGACAGTGCAGCACAGGTCTTGAAATTCGGGTCTTCCGCCAGAGCCCGGATCCACCGGTAGAAGTCGCGGTTCATCATTACTAGGATGCTGTTCCGGACCTCTTGATCCGAGAGCATCGAGCCGCCTGTATTCAATCGCTGAAACAGTTCGTATCTCGCGGCGTCGTCGCTCTCTTTTAGGATAATGCTCACGCTGATCTTCGCGCGTTTGATGAGAAGCCGTTGCGACACTGTCAGCGACCGATCCGGATGATTCTCGTCCTCCCAGCGCCGCCCCCCTAACGACGGCAAATATGTGGTGGGCTCAAGCGACAACGCGGGCAAACGCCGCTTCTCCTCATCCAACAGGATTCCGACGAACTCGAAGATCGTCGATAGCCGCTGGAGGCCGTCCACGACGTCCCAGACACCATCGGTTCGCTGAGCGACGAAGATCTGAGGCACTGGAATACCAAGCAGGATCGATTCAATTAGGCGCGACTTTTGCCGCGTTGACCACCGGAAAAAGCGCTGGAATTCTGGATGAATGTCCAATTCGCCCTTTTCATATATGCTGATCCACTCTCCGATAGAGACCGCATAGCCGTCGGTGCGGATCTCGGCGCGAGTGCGGTCGATTTCATCTTGCAGCCCGCCTGATTCTTCGCTGCGTCCATTGGCCGCCTGCTTGAGTATAGAACTTCTCATCTGGTAACGTCCTTTGGCCACAAGAAAGGCCCAAGAAATAATCGGCTCATGAGGTCGTCCTAATCCGCAGCCTACCACACCCTGCAAGGGTTTGCATGGTACTGGTCGGACCGAAAGCCGGATTATGCCAAAATTCGATCCGCCGCGCCGCGCGGAGCCGATGGGTGGTTTGCACGCGGTGAAGGCGCTCACCAGCGAGGGCATCGAGGCCCTGCCTTCGGAGACTGAGATTATATCCACGTGCCGTCGTCAACACTCTCCAGGAAAGAGCGCCGCACGATCATAGCCTGCTCCCGTCGAATAGGCTTCGGCGCTCCACAGCTTCGCCAAGGTACGGATGGAAGTTTCTACGGCAGTACTTCGCAGGGCGGCCCGGGGCTAACGCCCCGCGGCGGCGCATGGCGCCACCCCACTTATAATGCGGTTATGCGAAGACGAGAATTTCTGGCGCTGGCAGGCGCCGTCCCCCTGGCTGGCGCGCCCGTATCGGCCTCCAAGCTGGCGGCCGATCCGCACCGTCCCCAGTATCACTTGCTTCCGCGCGCCAATTGGATGAACGATCCCAATGCGCCCATCTACTGGCAGGGCAAGTATCACATGTTCTACCAGTACAACCCCAACGGCGCATTTTGGGGCGACATGCACTGGGGCCATGCCATCAGCGACGATATGGTGCGCTGGAAGCATCTGCCGATGGCGATGGCGCCGACGCCAGGCGGTCCCGATAAGGACGGCGTTTTCAGCGGTTGCGCGGTCATCGACAACGGGGGCGTCACCGCCATCTACACCGGCGTGAATCCGGAAACGCAGTGCATCGCCACCAGCGGCGGAGACCTGACCGAGTGGAAGAAGTTCCCAGGCAACCCAGTGATCGGCGCGCCGCCCGCCTCGCTCGCCGTGACGGGCTTTCGCGACCCCGCCGTGTGGAAAGAGGGCGATACCTGGCTGATGGCGGTGGGGTCCGGCTTTCGCGAAAAGGGTGGCGCCGTGCTGCTCTACGAATCCAAGGACCTCCGTCATTGGAATTACGTGAATCTGCTGCTTACCCGCAAGACGAATAACGGACCTAGCGCCAAGGATCCGGTGGACAGCGGGGAAATGTGGGAGTGCCCGGACTTCTTTGCGATCGACGACAAGCATCTGCTGATCGTCTCCACCGAGCGGGTCGTGAAATATTTTCTGGGCGTTTATGCCGGCCGCCAGTTCCATCCGGACACCATGGGCGGCATCGATCACGGTTCGTACTACGCGGCGCGCACCATGACAAATACGGGCAGCCGGCGCATTCTCTGGGGATGGCTGACCGAGGGCCGCACCGCCGAAGCGCAGCGCGCGGCCGGTTGGAGCGGGGTGATGGCGTTGCCGCGGGAGCTGAAGTTGAATGCCAGCCAGGTGCAGATGCGCCCCGCGGCCGAAGTCGAGACACTGCGCGGCAAGCGGCTAGGCGGCGACGCGGAGGGCGACTGCCTGGAGATCAAGGCGGAAATCGATCCCGGAGACGCGCCGCGGGCCGGGCTGGCCGTGCGCATCGCGCCGGACCGCAGTGAGCAGACGCCGATCTACTACGATCGCGAGCAACGGACGATATGCGTGGACCGCAGCCAGTCGAGCAGCGATGCCAGCGCGGATCGCGGGATGCAGTCCGGGCCGTTCATGTTGGGACGGCGCGAGACGCTGCGCCTGCACGTCTTCCTGGATGGGTCGGTGATCGAGATTTTCGCCAACGACCGGTTCTGCCTGAGCGCGCGGGTGTATCCGGCCGGTCCGCGAAGCACGGGCGTGGCATTGCACGCGAGCGGCGGCACGGCCAGCATGGTGTCGTTCGAGGCGTGGGAGATGCGGCCGATCTCGCCAGACCGGCTGACCGGGTAGGGCCGTCGTAGGAGGGCGAGCTTTGCCAGCGCCAATCCGCGAAGGGCGGCATGACCGATTATGAGCGTAGGGCGCGCACCGGGTCGATCCGCGAGGCACGCCAAGCCGGCACAAGGCACGCCGCCAGGGAAGCGATCGCCGTGACTACGCACGCCGCTCCAAAGGTTAACAGATCCCGCGGGCTTACATGGTAGAGGAGACTGGCGGCGAGCTTCGTGAGCACCATCGCGACGGCGATACCCAGGAGGATGCCGGCGGCGGTGAGCGTCAGTCCATGCCGGATGACGCCGCGCAAGAGGTCCGCGGTGTCCGCGCCCAGCGCCATGCGCAGCCCGAACTCGCGCATACGCTGCGAGACCGTGTAGGACATCACGGCGTACAGGCCGATCGCCGCCAGCAGAAGCGCCAACCCGCCAAACAGGGCGAGCATGCCGAGCGCGGTCTTCCGAACCGCGGTGGTGCGATCCACCTGTTCGCGCATTGTGATGACTTCACCGAGAATCAGATTGGAATCGAGTTTTTGGATCTCGCTACGCAACGCCTTCGTCAAGGTCTCGGGCGGAAGAGCCGTCCGCACTTGCAATCCGGACCCCCCGCCGGTCTGGAGAAGCGGCGTGTAATAGAACGGCTGGGGGATTTCCGTGAGGTTCCGGTACTTCGACATCTTCGCAATCCCGATCACCTGCAGCCATTGGCCGTTGGCCTGAAAGCGGCGGCCGACCGGATCGAGGCCCTTCCAGTACTGCGACGCCATCAGTTCATTGACGACCGCCACGGGCGGAGTTGCGCCGGTATCGGTGCGGGCGAACTCCCGGCCCGCGACTAGCGGGATTCCCATGGTGGCGAAGTAGGAGGGGCCCACGCCGACGCAGGCGACGGTGATCTGCCGATCCGGCGGGGCCTGATAACCTTCCACCGCGATCGATGCGGACTGATAGCTGCGCATTGTGAAGGGCGCGAGACCGGTAAAGGCAGCCGATTGCACGCCTGCCAGCGATTGCAGGCGATCGACGATCAATTCCTGAAAGTTCCGGGTGCGATCGCGGTTGTATCCCGCCGCGGCAAAGTCGACGGTGGTTGCCAGCACGTTCCCAGTTAAAAAGCCGGGGTTGGTGGCCTCGACAGCGCGGAGACTCCGCATCAGAAGACCGGTTCCCACGAGCAGCACGAAGCTGAGCGCCACCTGCACCTGCACCAAGCTGGACCGCACCAGCGCTCGCCGGCGGCCGCCGACCACGCCGGCGGATTCGGCCCGCATGGAGCCGGCCAGATCGATATCGCTCGCCTGAATGGCGGGAACCAGCGCGAACAGCAACGTGGAGACGGCACAAACTCCGGCGCTCAGTGCGAGGACGCGCCAATCCAACCCGCCGGGCAAATACATGGAGACGCCGCCCCGGGCCGGAAGGAGCAGCACCAAAAGGTTCCGGCATGCGTATGCCAGAGCGAATCCGCCGGCCGCGGCGAAAGCGGCCAGAATAAATCCTTCGGTAAGAAGCTGTGCGAAGAGACGGCGGCGCGCGGAGCCGATGGCCAGACGCACGGTCATTTCGTGCCGGCGTCGAAAGGATCGGAGCAGCAGCAGGTTACTGACGTTGGCGCACGCGATCAGCAGCACCGCGATGGCCACAGCCAGCGAGATTTTGAGCGTCGGGAGCAACGTGCCGGCATTGTTGAACGGTGTTTGCCAAAGAGGATAAAGCTGAATGCCGCGGCCTCGGTTGGTGGCCGGATAGGTGTCCTCCAAGCGCTGGGCCACGGCGGAGATCTCGGACTGCGCCCGCTGGCGACTGACGCCGGGCTTGAGGCGCACAAAACCTTCGATCCAGCGGGCGCCGCGGTCTTCGAGCTTGTACCCGCCGGGGTCGAACAGTTCCTGCATGGAGAGCGGCAGCCAGTATTGCATCCCCCAACCAACGAAGGTGCCGCGAAAATTTTCCGGGGCCACCCCGACGATGGTGTGCGGCAGGCCGTTCAGCATCTGGGTCTTCCCAACGATGCCCGGGTCGCCGCGGTACCGCTCCCGCCACACCCGGTAACTGATCACCGTAACGGGATGCGCGTTGCGTCCGACGTCCTCGGCCGGTTCGAAGCCGCGGCCCAGGATCGGATGGACACCCAATGCGTCGAAGTAATTCGATGAGACAATGCTGGCTGGCGCGCGCTCGGCGCGGTCGCCGGTACTGAGCGTGATGCCGGTGATGCGATCCACGATGAAGGCGTCGAAGAGCGTGCAATTTTTCGCGAAATCCCGGTAATCGGGACAGGAGACATCGTCGTGCCCAGGCTCGCCGCGATTCGTTCCCGCGACTGCCATCATGCGCTCCTGGTGGGCGACCAGAGGAAACGGCCGCAAGAGAATGCCTTCGATCCAACTGAAGACCGTGGCATTGGCGCCGATGCCCAGCGTGAGGCAAAGAATCGCCAACAAAGAGAAGCCCGGATCGCGCCGCAGCATCCTTAAAGCAAATCGCATATCTTGCCAAAACGCTTCGATCATCGGTAATCCCCTGGTTTCGCGATAGGTTTCTTTGGTGCGCGCGATACCTCCGAACTGCCGCCGGGCCGAGAAGCGCGCTTCCTCCGGCGGCATGCCGCGGCGAATCAGGTCGGTAGTTTCCATTTGGAGATGGAAGGCGAGTTCGTCCTCCAGGTCGCGCTCCAGACGGTTTTTCGAAAGCATTCCGGCGCACCGGCGCCACAGAACCCGCAAACGCCTCATGACGCCGCGCCGCCAGGTCGGAGAAAGCGGCCGATGATGCCGGAGATCCGCTCCCAATTTTCGGTTTCCGCGGCCAATTGTTTCTTGCCCGCGCGGGTGATGGAGTAGAATTTGGCCCGCCGGTTGTTTTCCGAAGTGCCCCACTTGGAGGCGATCCAGCCCAGTTGTTCGAGACGCAGCAGCGCGGGATAGAGCGAGCCCTGGTTCAACTCAAGGACATCGCCGCTGGTCTGCTCGATGCGGCGGGCGATTCCCCAGCCGTGTTGCGGACCCATGCTGTCGAGCGTCCGCAGCACCATCAGAGCCAGCGAGCCGTGCAGGACGTCGGGTTTGTCCGGGGGCATTGGCACTCCTTTTGGTAACCTACAGAAGTGTACAACGGGAAGGGCGTTTGCGTCAAGAGCGGGGGATAACTAAGAGCGGGTTCTGGAGAACCCGCGCAGGCCTGGAGGCCCGCCCCACAAGGGCTGAGTTCAGTTGGAGTTGTTATTGAGGAGCACAACCACACCATCGGTGGTCGCCGTGACAATGTCGCTACGGTCGTCCTGGTTGAGAGCGCCCACCGCGATGGAGTTGCAGAAGCTGCCGGTGGGGAAAGACAGCGGCGTGCGGAATGTGCCGTCGCCATTGCCCAAAAAAACGAGCACTTCGGCGGAGACGTCGGCGCACACGGCCAGATCGGCATTTCCGCTGCGAGTGAACGATCCGATGCGAAGGGATACGGGTCCGTTTCCGGCCGCGTAGCTCACGGCCGGCTGAAATGTGGCGTCGCCGTTGCCGAGCAGCACGGACACATTGTTCGACCCTAGATTGGCAACCGCCA
>Ga0302326_10007441_pt1 | contig 24349 bp, 27 predicted proteins | sample Palsa_T0_3_FD_202264 | JGI IMG/M metagenome (GOLD analysis project Ga0302326, IMG submission 202264) | Peat permafrost microbial communities from Stordalen Mire near Abisko, Sweden - Palsa_T0_3 | ecosystem: Environmental > Terrestrial > Soil > Palsa > Peat permafrost | place: Sweden: Abisko... | reverse complement strand
CAACTCCGCTACGAACCGGCCCAGGCTCCGGGCCGTCGCCGGTAACCGGTCGGGGCCGAGGACCAAAAAGGCGATGAGTCCGACGACCAACAGGGTCTCGGGATTGAAGTTCATCAGGGGCGAGTGTAGTGGTGCCGGTCGCTTAGTGACCGCCCGGCCGCAACTGGATCGACGCCAGGTGGTCCTGCTACCGGCTCCGGCGCACCGCTTCCGCCACCGCTCGATCCGCACGAAGAAGCTGCATGGTGCGCTGCACGTCTTCGACCTGGTGTGCCAGCCTGCGGGCGACGATACCAAGGGCCACCGCGCCAGCGGCCCCTATGCCCAGCGGCACCAGCCAGAGGGCGGTCACGAACGCCAGCGCATCCCGGCCAACTCTTCCTGCCAGCTGTCATCACGAAGAGCCAGATGGAACGAGAGCAGGTCGTCGTGGGTGATCGGCGGGCCGATCTTGGGCTCTGACAGCTCGGCCGGCAGCCCCCAGTGCACGATGCGAACGCCCACCTGGGTGAGCGCCTCAACCACGTGCGCGTTGGCTGGACGGTTGACCATGACGTGGCAGACGGGGCACTGAAACGAGTATGCCGCGACGCTGGTCGAGATGCACACTTGCACCTGCACCCCAGCTGTGCTGAGGTCCACGTCCCCGCAAGCGGGGCACGTGGCTCGGACGGTTGCCACCTGGGTTTTCCTCCTCCGGGCTGCCGGACTTCGTTTTCTTCTCATCGGCACCTCTGGAAAGGTTCTTGAGGTCCACCACATGCCACGGCGGCTAGGTCTTTCGGCGCCTTTCGGCGTTTGTGCCTCTGGTATAGCGCATCCGCCACTATTGTCGGGTGCACCCCCTGCCGCGCCGTCCGGCGCGTCCGATTGGATTCGCCCATCGGGGAGCCCGCGCCGAGCGCCCCGAGAACACCATTGAGGCGTTCGCCCGGGCCTTGGAGCTCGGTGCCACCGGCCTCGAGAGCGATGCCTGGCTCGCGGCCGACGGCCAGGTCGTCCTCGACCACGATGGGGTGACCGGACCGCCATGGCGACGCCGAGCGGTCTCGGCGCAGGTGCGGTCTGACCTCCCCTCGCACATCCCGTCGCTGGCCGACCTCTACGAGGCGTGCGGGACCGCCTTCGAGCTGTCGCTGGATGTCAAGGATCCCGCCGCCCTTCCGCCAATCCTGGCCGTGGCCGGCGCCGCCAGCGCCACCGAGCGTCTGTGGCTATGCCATGGCGACTGGCAACTGATGGCAGGTTGGAGGGCACGAGCCGGCGCCGCCAAATTGGTGCAGTCGACCCGTCTCGGTCGCATCCCCGAAGGTCTCGAGGCCCGATCCCTCGCGCTCCGGGCGGCCGGGATCGACGCCCTCAATCTCCACCGACGCGATTGGGCTCTCGAGCGGGTAGCCACGGTGCACGGCGCCGGCCTGGCTGCGTTCGGATGGGATGCTCAGACCGGAGCCGAGATCACCCGGTTGTTGGAGTGTGGTGTGGACGGGGTGTACTCCGACCATGTCGACCTGCTGATGCCGGCGATAGCCCGACTGGCAGGGTGAATGCGCCGGAGCCGAGCGGTATCGGGCGGCCATCGAGCTGTCACGGAGGGGCCACAAACGACCGGCGACTAGCGGTCAGAGCCAACCGAGGCGCGACAGCGGCCACACCCGCACGAACACCCGGCCGATGAACAGCTTGCCGGGGACGGGCCCGATGATCCGGGAGTCGGCCGAATCGCCCCGGTTGTCCCCCATCATGAAGTAGTCACCGGAAGGTATCAGGCAGGCCCCCGCCGGCGCTGGCAGGCAGCCGGGAATGGACGATGGAAACTGGCCGGTCGCGACACCGTTGGGAAGCCACGGCTCCTTAAGTTGCTGGCCGTTGATGTACACGTGGCCGTTCTGTGCCGAAATCGTTTCGCCGGGAAGGCCGATGACCCGCTTGACCAGGTCCGTGATCCCCGGGGTGGTGTCGTCGGCCGGCTTCTTGAACACCACGATGTCGCCCCGGTGCACGCTGTGGAAGTCGTAACTGAGCTTGTTGACCAGCACCCGGTCATTGACCATGAGCGTCGGTTCCATCGAGCCCGAGGGGATGAAGAACGGCTGGACGACGAACGTCCTGATGAGGATGGCCGCCAGTACGGCGACGACCAGGATCACACCCCACTCGACCACCACCTGGGTGGTGCTGCGCGTGTGTCCCGTCGGGGCTGGACTGGGAGGCGGCGGCGGGGCTTGGTCGGTCGAATCGGCTGGGAGGGGCAGGACCACGACGCACGACGATACTGAACCAGCCCCTATCGTCGGTATCGGCCAAGGATTCGCGCCGCGGCGCGAGTGGTGATCGTCGGGTCGCCCTCAACCATGCGGGCATTCGGCCCTGCCCGCAACAGCAGACGCTCCAACCAGGCGAGCTGGCTGGTGCGCAACGCGACGCGCAACACCATGTGCGGTCGGACCTCCACCCCATCGTTGGGGTACTGCTCCGCGATCCAGTGGGCGGGTGGGTCGAGGTCCAGGACGATCCGCGAATCCTCGGGGCTCGGGTGGTACACGTCGGTGGCACCGGAAGGCGGCCCGGGCGGGGGGTCGAAGGTGGAGTCGGTTATCTCGGCGCGGGTGATGCGGTCGACTCGAAAGAGGCGCTCGCCGCGCGCCAGCTCGCACCATCCCGCCAGGTACCACTGCCCGCTCGCGTTGAACACCCGCCAGGGTTGCACGACGCGGGTGCTGTGGCCGTCGCGCCCGAACGAGTAGTAGTCCAGATCGATCTTTCGGCCGGCGGCCGTCGCCTGCCGCACGGCGTGGAGCACGGTGGGCGTGACCCGGGCCAGCTCGACCTCCAAGCCACCTTCGTCGGTACCGACGCCGAGCACCATCTCGAGCTTTGACAGCGCGGTGGCCAGGGCGCCGTCGGCGTCGGCTCCGGGCACGGACAGCAGCACGGACCCGGCGGACAACAGGGCCAGGCCCTCCTGCGGGCTCAGGCGCAGGGGGCGCCGGAAGTAGTCGGCCATCCGGATCCACACCCGGCCCTCTGCCACGTCGACGTCGATCAGCACGTCAGGAGTAAACGGGTGGATGCCGCACATGAACAGCAGTTCGAGATCCTCCAGGAGCTCCTTCTCCCCGACGCCGAAGCGACGGCACACCTCCGCTACCTCGGGACCGTCGTGGGCCGCCACCCAGGGCACGATGGCCAGTAGGCGGCCCAGACGGTCCTCGGCCGATGGCTTAGGCACGGGTGCGATCAGTGGCGGGGCTGGCGAGGAAAGCCAGCCAGGCGACCATGTCGTCGCGGAGATCGGACGGTCCCAGGATCTCGGCATGGTCGAGGAACCCGAGGACGAAGGACCGGAAGGCGCCAGGGTTGGTGATCCCGACGTGGAAGAGGATCGAACCATCAGGTCGCCGTTCGGTCACCGCCTCCTCGCCGAGGGCGTCGACGGCCCAGCGGGCCTGATCGGCGTCCACTAGCAGCACCGCCATCACCTCGTCGTCGTCGCCGAGCCTCCAAGCCGGCCGCGGGGTGGTGTCGCCCCCCGCCGGCCGGGTGAAGGCGTGGGGCGGTCCGTCGACGACCAGCGATCCTTCGAGGCGGTCCAGGCGGAAGAGGCGCTCCTCGCCGCGGTGGTGGTCGAGGCCGGCCAGGTACCACTGGCCCCTCCGGAACGACAGCCTCCAGGGGTCGACGACCCGCGCCTCGCCCCGGTAGGTGAAGTGGACCCGCCGACACTCGGCGATCGCCCCGAAGGCCGCCGCCACCGTGTCGCCACCAGGAAGGGCCGCCCAGCCCGTCCCCTTGGCGTCGGCACCGGTCGTCGATCCGGCCGTTCCGGCGGTCGCCGCTCCACCCAGCTTGCGCAGGGCGCGGGTCGTGGCCTCGCGTCCCCATGTGCCGTCCACCTGGACCGCGGCCGAAGCCAACCGCAACGCCGCTAATTCGTGCTCGTCGAGGCCAGGGTCGGGCAACTCGTATTCCTCGCGCCGGATCCGATAGCCCACCTCCTCGGGATGGTTCGGATCGAGCGCCTCGGTCCCGAGCGGCAGCCCCATCTGGCGCAACAATTCCTTGTCTCGCTCGAAATTGCGCCGGAAGGCGTCGGGATCGTCCGAGTATCCCTCGATCCGCTGGTGGATCTGCTCCCTTGTCAAGGGGTGATCCGTATCGATCAAGGCCGCGACCAGATTCACGAGGCGCTCCAGGCGATCCATGACCGCTAGAGCGAGGCGATCAGCTTCTCGACCCGCTCGTCGCGAGACTTGAACGGGTCCTTGCAGAGCACTGTCCGCTGCGCCTGGTCATTGAGCTTGAGGTGCACCCAGTCGACAGTGAAGTCCCGCCGTCGTTCCTTGGCCCGTCGAATGAACTCGCCGCGGAGCTTGGCCCGAGTGGTCTGCGGAGGTTGGTCCACGGCGATTTCGATGTCCTCGTCGGTGCACATACGCTCGACCAGGCCGCGGTTCTGCATCTTGTAAAAGAGTCCCCGCTCTCTGCTGACATCGTGGTACTGAAGGTCCATCAACGCGACCTTGGGATGGGTCAAGGGCACTCCTTCCCGCTGTCGGTAGTGCTCGATCAGGCGGTGTTTGATCACCCAATCGCACTCCCGATCGAGGGACCAGGGATCGCTCTCGAGGCCTTTGAGGCAGTGCTCCCACATGGCCAGGGCCTGGTCCTCGAGGTGGGAAAGGCCGCGCGTCTCCTGGTATCGCTTGGCCCGGTCGAAGTACTCACCCTGGATGTCGAGGGCGGTCATCTCGCGCCCATTGGCGAGCCGCACCCGACGCCGCAGGGTGGTGTCGTGGCTGATCTCCCGGATGGCCCGGATCGGGTTCTCCAGGGTCATGTCGCGGAGCACCACGCTGGGATCCTCCAGCATGCGCAGGAGGATGCTCGTCGCCCCGACCTTGAGAAAGGTGGCGTACTCGCTCATGTTGGAGTCACCCACGATCACGTGAAGCCGTCTAAAGCGCTCGGCGTCGGCGTGGGGCTCATCCCGGGTGTTGATGATCGGCCGGCTGCGAGTGGTGGCCGACGACACTCCCTCCCAGATGTGCTCGGCTCGCTGGCTGATGCAGTACATGGCGCCCCTGGCCGTCTGCAGGACCTTCCCTGACCCGGCGTAGATCTGTCGGGACACCAGGAAGGGTATGAGCACCTCGGCGTAGTGCCCGAAGTCGTCACGGCGACTCGTCAGGTAATTCTCGTGGCACCCGTAGGAGTTGCCGGCCGAGTCCGTGTTGTTCTTGAAAAGGAAAACGACCCCGCGGATGCCTTCTTCCCGCAACCGGGCCTCCGCCGAGTTGACGAGGTGCTCCAGAATCCGCTCTCCGGCCTTGTCGTGGACAACCAGGTCGGCAATCGAGTCGCACTCCGGCGTGGCGTACTCCGGATGGCTGCCGACGTCCAGATAGAGGCGGGCGCCGTTCTCCAGGAAGACGTTGGACGACCGGCCCCAACTGACCACCCGCCGAAACAGGTAGCGCGCCACCTCGTCGGGGCTCAGACGGCGCTGACCCCGCAAGGTGCAGGTCACGCCATATTCGTTCTCCAAGCCGAAGATGCGCCGGTCCATAACTGAGGCGCACGCTAGCGCCCAGGCGGCGCAAGCTGGCGCCGTTCCTGCGCTACCGTGACTTCGTATGACCGCGTCCCCTTCGCGGTGGGACCACCAGGGCCCGCCGGGCCCGCCCGGCCCTGGGGGCCGACCGCCCTGTCCCATGGTGCATCTGCGCACGGTGCCTGACGCGTTCCACGCCCGGGTGATCGCCGCCCGCCTCGGGGCGGACGGGATCCTGACCGAGTTGCGCGGCGCCGTCGGCGGCCCCTATCCCCTGGGTTCGGTGTCGGTCTGGGTTGACGGCGCAGACGAGCCCATCGCCAGCGAGCTGCTCCTCGCTGATGCCCTGGAGGCCGCGTTCGAAGAACCGCCAGAGGGATGGGACCCGGTCGCCCACCACCCCACCGTGCTGTTCGGCTGGAGCGCCCGCCGGATCCTCGCCGCCTTCGCCCTAGTGGTGATGGTGTCCGCCATCATGGCGGGCCGCCTGCTCACCTGAAGTGCCCCCCGCGAGACAACACGGGCCCGGCCAGCTCAGCCGGCGTCGGGCTCGGTGGTCCCGGCACGGTCCGTATCCAGGGCCGCGCTGTCGGTGGCCCCGCTATCGGTAGCTCCGCTATCGGTGGCAACCGTGGCCGGCAGCGCGGCGCCGACCTCCTCGTCGATGAGCCGACGAAAAGCGCGGCGACCGTTGCTGCGCACCAGGACCGCCACCTCCAGGTCGGCGGCGACCGGCGTCCGGTCCGGGCCAGCTAGAGCGCCGGCGGCGGTCCGGATGGCGGCCGGGAGGTCCCAATCGGCGTCGAAGCCGCTCTCGAGGCGGCCGGCGATGGCCTCCGCCTCTCCGCCGAGCACCGAGTAGCGGTCCTCGTCGACCACCGACCCGTCGTAGAGGATGTGGAAGAGCTGGTCCCCGCTCGGGACGGTGCCGACCTCGGCGACCAGGATCTCCACCTCCAAGGGCTTCATCTCGTGGGTGAACACATTGCCCATGTACTGGGCGTACAGGTTGGCCAGCGAGCGGGCGTCGACATCCTCCCGGCTGAACTGGTAGCCCTTTACGTCTGCGTGCTGCACCCCAGCCCGGCGCAGAGAGTCGAACTCGTTGTACCTGCCCACTCCGGCAAAAGCGATGCGGTCGTAGATCTCGCTGACCTTGTGCAGGGACTTGGACTGGTTCTCGGCACAGATGAGGATGCCTTCGGCATACACGGTCGCCACCAAGGGTCGGCCGCGCGCGATGTTCTTCCGCGCAAAATCGGCCTTGTCCTTCATGAACTGCTCCGGGGCGACGTAGAACGGCATGCTCATTCGGGCGGCCTCTCCGAGGGCGCCCATGAGCAGCGCCCTCTACTTGTCCGTGAGCTCGCCACTGGCTCGCTCACCGCTGCGCCCCCTCGTCAGCGATCACCGTAACGAAGCGCTCGGCCACCTCGGCCTCCTCGGCCCTGGCGAATCCGTCCGCAGTGATCGTCGCCACCGTCGGGTAGATCCCCCGAACCGCGTCTGGCCCGCCCGTCGCCGAATCCTCGTCAGCGGCCTGCCACAAGGCCCGCACGGCCAATCCAATAGCGTCGGCTCGGGAAAGATCCGGTCGCCACCCCAGTTTGATGGTGGTACGGGCGTCGCGGCCCCCTGATCCGTCCGCGTGGAAATCGGTCTCCTCGTAGCGACCACCCGTCGGGTCATAGGTGTAGATGCGCCCTACGCCGCGCCGCACGTCGAAGCCGGCGAAGAGGGGGACCACCACGAAGCCCTGCATGGCCATCGCCAGATTCGAGCGCACCATCTGCGACAGCTGGTTGGCCTTTCCCTCCAGGCTGATCGGGGAACCCTCGACTTTTTCGTAGTGCTCGAGTTGGAGCTGGAACAGCCGGACCATCTCCATGGCCGGACCGGCCGCCCCCGCGATGGCCACGCCGCTGTGCCTGTCCGCCGGGTGGACCTTCTCCATGTGACGATGGGCGATCGACGAACCCGCGGTAGCCCGGCGGTCGCCCACCATGACCACCCCGTCCACGTAGCGGATGGCGGCGATGGTGGTCCCGTGACGGACCTCGAACGGAACGGCTCCGGCGGCCGCCGCAACCGCGGAGAAGGGATCGAGGCCGACCCGGCGCAGCACGCCAGTGAAACTCGGTCCCGGCTCATCCTGCGGGCGGAACATGGGAAGGCTCATAGGGCTCCGCACCCTACCCGCGCCGGACCACAACGGCTGCAGCTCAACCTCCACCGAGTAAACGGACCCACACCCGTTCAGGCCGCCACGGCTTGCTGCACTTCAGTACTATTCGCCGCCTTTCTGCACATAACTCCGAACAAATTCCTCTGCGTTTTCCTCGAGCACTTCGTCAATTTCGTCCAAAAGGTCATCCAGCTCCGCCTTGAGCTCCTCGCCCTTCTTATTGGCGACGGGGACCTCTTCGACCGGCTCTTCCTCGGTGCGGGCTGGTGCCGGCTTCTTGATCTGTTCGCGTTCTGCCATGGGATTAGCCTCTTCTTCCTACGAGCCCAGTCGTTCGAGCAGCTCGGCGGGGGTGGACACGCTACTCAGCAATTCATCGACATGGGCCTTTGTTCCTCTTAAGGGTTCCATCATCGGTACTCTCCGAAGGGGATCCCCACCCAGGTCGAACACCAACGAGTCCCAGTTGGCGGCGGCGATCGAGGATGACCACCTCTGCAGGCACTTTCCTCGGAAGTAGGCCCTAGTGGTCTCAGGGGGTTCGGTGATCGCCGCCACAACCGACTTGGGGTCGAGCAGCAGCTCGGTGCCAAGGCGGGCGTGCAGCGAGCGCTGCGGGGTGACGTCGTGGTACTGAAGGTCCATGGCCGCCAGCTTGTGATCCTGCCAGCTGAGACTATGCCGCTCCCGGTAGCCGTCGATCACCCGATATTTGGCCACCCAGTCGACCTGCGTGGCCAGTGACATGGGATCGGATTCGAGGCCGGTCAGCACCGATTCCCACCGCCGCAGGATCAGCTCCCCGACCTCAGTGCCCCCGACTGCGTCGAGGCCGCGCTCCTCGGCGTACTTGCGGGCCAGGTCGAGGTGCTCCCACTGGATCTCCAGCGCCGTCATGGACCGGCCATCCGCCAGCTCCAGGGGCCTGGTCAATGTCAGATCGTACGAGACCCGGCGGAGGGCGTTCACCGCCGAATGCAGGGCGAACTCACGGTTGGCCCGGGCGAACCAGTCGTCTTCGATCATGGCAAGTACCAGCGAGGTGGTGCCAACCTTCAAGAAGTTGGCCACCTCGGACATGTTGGCGTCGCCCACGATGACGTGCAGGCGCCGGTACTTCTGGGAGTCGCAGTGGGGTTCATCCCTGGTGTTGACGATCGGGCGCTTCAGGGTGGTCTCGAGCCCGACCTCCTCTTCGAAGAAGTCGGCACGCTGGGTGAGCTGATAGTTGATCTCGTGGGTCGAGGAGGAGGAAGCCTCGGTGCCGATCTTGCCTGCACCGGTGAAGATCTGCCGGGAGACGAAGTGGGGCATCACCTGGTTCACGATGCGAGCAAATGGCACCGTGCGGTCCATCAGGTAATTCTCGTGGGCGCCGTAGGAGTTGCCTTTGCCGTCCGAGTTGTTCTTGAGAACGACCAAACTCTGTCCGGGGGGCAGCGTCCGGGCGGCGGCCGCGACCGACCGGGCCAGGATGAGCTCGCCCGCCTTGTCGTAGCGGATGGCGTCAAGGGCGTTGGCACACTCCGGCGAGGAGTACTCGGGGTGGGCGTGGTCGACGTAGTAGCGGGCGCCGTTGGTGAGCACCGCGTTGACCAGGTGGGTCTCCACTTCGGGCGGCATGGATCCTTCCCTGGCGAAGCCGCGGGCGTCCCGGCCCGGGGTCTCGTCCTCGAAGTCCCATTCCACCCGCCGGGTGAGCTCGGCGACGTAGGCGTTGATCAGCGTTGACGAGGCCGCGATCGGGTTGGGATCGGGAGCGCCCCGAATGATGATCCCGTACTCGGTCTCCATCCCGAGCACTTTGACGATGGCCACACGCCGACGTTATCCCCCTGGAGGCCGCTCGCGGGTGAGCCCCCTGGATACAGCAGCTCGGAACCGCGACATCGAGGACGGGCAGGCGGGACGTTCAGAGGTATTGACCGGTGGTGACGCGCTCGATGGCGCGCCCCCCGGTGGTCTCGTCGCCCTGCGCCATGATCGTACGGATGTAGACGATCCGCTCGCCCTTCTTCCCCGATATTTTCGCCCAGTCGTCGGGGTTGGTCGTGTTGGGCAAGTCCTCGTGCTCCTTGTACTCCTGCTTGATGGAGTCGAGCATGTCCTGGGTTCGGATCCCGCGTCCCTGCCCCGCGATCACCCGCTTGATCGCCAACTTCTTGGCCCGCCGGACGATGTTCTCGATCATGGCACCGGAGGAGAAGTCCTTGTAGTACATGACTTCCTTGTCGCCGTTCTGGTAGGTCACCTCGAGGAACTGGTTCTCCTCGTCGGCGCGGTACATCTCGCTCACGGTGCGCTCGATGATCGCCTGGACCGTCTTGGCTCGATCCCCGCCGCCGAGACTGGCCACCTCCTCCTCGTTGAGGGGCAGGTCGGGAGTCAGGTAGCGGGCGAAGATCTGCGCCGCGGCCTCTTGGTCGGGGCGCTCTATTTTGATCTTGACGTCCAACCGACCGGGACGAAGGATCGCCGGATCGATGAGATCTTCCCGGTTGGAGGCGCCGATCACGATGACGTTGCGGAGGGTTTCCACGCCGTCGATCTCGGCCAGCAGCTGAGGAACGATCGTCGACTCCATGTCGGAGCTGATGCCGGTGCCACGAGTCCTGAAGAGCGAGTCCATCTCGTCGAAGAACACGATTACCGGAACGCCCTCTTCGCTCTTCTCCCGGGCCCGCTGGAACACCAGCCGTATCTGTCGCTCGGTCTCGCCCACGTACTTGTTGAGCAGCTCTGGCCCCTTGATGTTGAGGAAGTAGCTGCGCGCGGCCTTGTCACCGGACACCTCGGACACCTTGCTGGCGAGCGAATTGGCGACCGCCTTGGCAATGAGCGTCTTCCCGCAGCCAGGAGGGCCGTAGAGCAGGATGCCCTTGGGCGCAGGCAGCTTGTGCTCAGTGAACAGGTCCCGGTGGAGAAACGGGAGCTCCACCGCATCGGTGATGGCTTCTATCTGATTGTCGAGTCCACCCACGTCGGCATAGGAGATGTCGGGGACCTCTTCGAGCACCAGCTCCTCGACTTCGGGGCGGGGCAGCTTCTCGAGCAGCAGACCGGTCCGAGAGTCCATGAGGACAGAGTCCCCGGAGCGGATCTTGACCCCGACCAGGCTGGCCGCCAACTCGACCACCCGCTCGTCGTCGGCGCGGCCGACGATGATCGCCCGCCCGTCCTCGAGGAGCTCTTTGACAGTGACTACGTCCCCGGACTGCTCGGCCGTACGGGCCAGCACCACGTTGAGTGATTCGTTGAGCACCACTTCCGCACCCCGGCGGAGCTCCGAACCGGCCTCGGCCTCCAACTCGGGATGGAGGGCGACTCGCATCTTGCGACCCCCCGAGAAGACGTCGACGGTGCCATCGTCGTTGCGGGCCAGGAACGTGCCATAGGCGGCAGGGGGCTGAGTCAGCTTGTCGACTTCCTCGCGCAGGGCGGCGATGTGCTCGCGCGCTTCACGGAGAGTGAAGGTGAGCCGCTCGTTCTGGGAGATGGCCTGCTGCAACTGTCCTTTGGTCTCGAGAAGCTTCTCTTCGAGGGTCCGGACGCGCTTCGGTGCGTCCTGCATGCGGCGGCGCAGACCCAGCACTTCCTCCTCGAGGACCTTCGACTGGTCCCGGAGTTCCGCCACCTCCCGCTCGTAGGCGGCGACACGTGCGTCCGGTTTGGCGTCGCTCACTGGGGTACCTCATTCCCTGGCTTGCCGACTGAACTTACCCCCATCGGGGGGGCATCCGTGGGAAGATATCGCTGGTTTTCGCGGCAACGACCGCGATAATTGACAGTGGAAACCGGTGATCTGTACCGTCGTCCGGTACCATTAGTCACTTAGCGACCCCCACTGCGAGGCAAAGGCACAGCGATGAAGGTCTGGATCGATCAGGATCTCTGCACCGGTGACGGGCTCTGCGAAGAGATAGCTCCCGCAGTGTTCACGCTGCTCGACGACGGCCTTTCCTATGTCAAGGAAGGCGACAAGGTCTTCGACAACCCCGCTGGACACGAGGGCTTGGCTGTGGTCCCCGATGGCATGGAGGAAGCGACCCGCGAAGCCGCCGAAGAGTGCCCCGGAGAGTGCATCTTCATCGAGGATTAATCCGCGGGGGTTCGCCGCGGCTAGTACATCGAGATGTCGGGCCGAATGTACGAGGCCGGCATCTCGCTCTACCAGGCCGCGACCCCGCTCACACTGGGTGGCCACCCACAGCACTTCATCGCGCACCCGGTTGACCACCAGAGTGTTCACACCTTGGTAGCAATTCGCGACGTTGGTAGCTGAGGGGACCCAATCAGGTCGTCTCCGCTTCAAAGAAGCGGAGATGCGCCAAGAAGGTCGACACAGATACCATAAAATAGCATTAAACGCAATTTTACGTTTAAATTGGCTACGCGGTGGGCTTCGGCTGCCCCCGGCCAATTGCCACGGCCGCCCCGGCCGGCCGGATCACATCCAAAACCTCCGGGCGGGAAGGGAAAACAGTCGGTCCGGGCCGGTGAGGTCCCGGCCTCGTTCATTCGGGCCGGGACCTCACCGTGGCCGGAACGGCCGGCGCCTCGGACCGGTGATAGGCCCGCCGGCCTCCCTGGCCTCGTTCATTCGGGCCGGGACCTCACCGGGCTGGAACGGGCCCAGCGCCCAGGGACCGGCAGTAGGCCCGCCACGCTCATACCGTCAAACAAGCCCCCGTCGAAGCGCCGGAGGGGTAGCGGGTCTCGGCCAGCGCAGTTTGCAGTTCCGTGGTGCTGAGGGCGTAGGAAGTGTCGGACTGATCAGCGGAGATGGCGAAGGCCACCCCGATGACCGCCCCGCTGGCGTTCACCAGCGGTCCCCCGGAGTCGCCGTGCGCCAGCGCCGCGGCCAGAATCAGGATCTCCCGGGTGGTGTCGGTGCCGTACAGGTCGGGACCAGTGGCATCCTCCTCGCTGGCCACGCGAGCCGGCATGACGACGAGGGGGTCCTGACCATTCGGGTGGCCGAACACCGCGCCGCGGGCTCCGACCTGGGGCACCTGCAGCGCGAGCGGGGCCTCCCCCAGCGAGTTCACGTGGAGCAGGGCCAGGTCGATGCGGGGGTCAAACATGATGACCGTGGCGCCGAGCATCCGGCCGGACGGCAGGAGGACCGAGGTCTGACCGGGCGGTTCGCCCGCCACCACGTGCGCATTGGTCACCACCAGATCGGGCGCGACGGCGAACCCGCTCCCCTCGTAGATCATGTTGCACGCTTGGCCCTGCACCTTGACCGTCGAGGCGGCGACAGCGGTCGTGATGGCGGAGCTGAGGGTGCTGACCTTCGGCGCCGGCCCGGCGGGATTCCCCAGGTTGAGGTCCCCGAAGACCTGCGGGGCCTCATCACCGAGCGCGCCCCGGAGCACCTGGAGCACCGGTGGAGGCGACGGCAGGTCACGGGTCACCCAGCGAGCGATCGCCGATCCGGCCGTCGCCCGCGCCGGCCAGCCGGGGAACGACGCCACGGACGGCAGCAGCAACCACAGGACGGTCAGGACCGCCACGATCCCGAGGCCCGCCCCCAGAGCCCGGTCTGCCTCACGGACCCCGCCCGGCGGCAACGCCCCGTGCAAGCGGGCGCCCACTACCAGCCCGAACACCTGACCGATCATGGCCCCCCCGATCAGGAGCAGAACGGCAACGCCGAGTTGTACACCCGTCGACGACGACGACAGGTGCAACATCACCGACGGGAGCAAGCGGACCGCCACGTAGAAGCCCAGCCCCAAGCCCAGCCACGACGCCAACCGGCCGAGGAACCCGAGCCGGTAGCCGCCAATTGCTGCCGCGATAGCCAGGGCGACGACGACCAGGTCGAGCAGGTCGAAGCCCCTGATCGAGGCGGTCACGTCAGCGCTCGGTCCCGCCGGCGGCGTCCAAGAGTCGGGCCGAAGTCAGGAACCCGGTGTGGGCGACCATGCGGTGGTCGGGCCGGACGGACTGGCCGTCGACATGCCAGCTGCGTTGCAGCACCTCGATGGTTTCCGCCATGCCGAACGCGCTGCGATCGAGGGCGTCGCGCAGCGTGCTGACCTGGCCGATCGTCGGCAGGTACGACACCAGGATGCCGCCCGGGTGCAGCGCCTCCTCCGCGGCCTTGACTACCCGCCACGGCTCCGGCAGGTCGAGCACCACCCGGTCCAGCCCGGTCGCAGTCACCCCGTCGTAGACATCGCGTAGCTCGACGTGGTACTGCTCGAGGATCCCCGCGCCGAGGAAGGCCGCCACGTTGGCCTGGGCGCGTGCCGCGAAGTCGGGCCGTATCTCGTATCCGGTGACCTCGGCGCCAGCGCGCAGCAGCGTCATCGACAGGGCGCCCGACCCAAGACCCGATTCGAGCACCCGGGCCCCGGGGAATATGTCTGCCAGGATGAGAATCGGACCCAGGTCCTTGGGGTAGATGACCTGAGCCCCGCGTGGCATTTTGAGGATCACCTCGGCCAGCGTCGGTCGCACGGCGGTGTAGCGCGCGCCCCGAGAGGACCGCACCAACAGCCCTTCCTCCCGCCCGATCAGCTCGTCGTGGCTGACCGGCCCGGAATGGGTGTGGAACTCCCCGCCCGCCACGAGTTGCACCAGGTACCGGCGGCCCTTGGTGTCGAAGAGCAGAATGCGTTCACCGGCTTCGAATGGGCGGCTCACCGCGACCCGCCCGCCCGTTGGACCAGCTTGCAGAAGGCGCACACCTCGCTGACGGTCGGCGAGCCACAGCCCGGGCAGGGATGCAGCCCGGCTCGTTCCTCTGCGGCGGCCGGTTGGACCAAGGCGGCCACCCTTTCCAAGAAACCGAAGTAGAAGGCGGACTTCGATCCCGGGGAGGTGACCTCGATGGCGTTGAGGGCCTCCTTGTAGCCGAGATGGCGGTTGCCCACCGCCATCGGGCACTCCTCGACGATGTAGTCGATGCCGCGGAGCACGCAGTATGCAGCCATCTCGCGTTCGCCCAACCGAACCAACGGTTTGACCTTGCGGGCAAACCCGTCGCTCGCGGGCAGGACCGGGTACTGGCGGCCCAGGTAGGCCAAGTCCCAGCGCAGTACGTTCCCGAACAGCACCGCGGCTTCGTCGTCGAGGTTGTGGCCCGTCGCGACCACGTCGTAACCACCATCCAAGGCGGCCTGGTTGAACAGGTGACGTTTCGACAGCCCGCACGCCGAACACGGAGCGCGGCGCGCCGCGGCGGCGCCGGTGCGGATGTCGAAACCGAACTGGGCAGGCAGGTCGATCTCGACCAGGCGCGCTCCCCGCTGGGCCGCGAAGGCGCGGGCGCAGCGGCCGGACTCGTCGCTGTAGTCGCCGATGCCAAGACCGAGGTAGAGACCGTCGGCGTCGACGCCGGCGTCGAGAAGCAGATCCCACAGGGCCAGCGAGTCCTTGCCGCCCGACACCGCGACCAGCACCCGCTCACCCTTGCGGATCATGTCGAACGCTTCGATGGTGCGGGTCATCTGTTCACGGCAATGCCGCAAGAAGCACGGCTCACAAAAGGCGGCGTTGTGCCGGCGGATCTCGATGATCGCCGGTTGGCGGCACGCTCGGCACTTCACGGGGTCGTCGCAGTCGTCATAGGGCGCCTCCCGATATCACCGGACGAACCTCGACCGTGGCTCCGTCGGACAGGGTGGCGTCGCCGGTGACAAGCGTGCCGTCCACGATGACGAGCACCGACTCCCGATTGAGCTCCAAACGGTCGAGCAGCATTTCCACGCGGAGCGGACCGGGCATGTCCAACTCCCGTCGGGGATTACGCAACACGACCTTCACGCTCCCCATTGTGACGCCCAGCGAGCCCGGCGACGTTCTCCGCGCCCTCAGGAGCGCGCCTCGTGGGTGATCCGCAACGACTCGCCCGGCCGCAGCCGCTCCGAGAACACCACCTCCGATTCCCGGTGGAGGGCTCGGCCCGCCAGATGACTCAGCAGCGCCAGTCCTCCGACGACGACCCACGCCCGGTTGCCTTCGAGCAGACCCCTGTCGAATCCTCGGCGCATCCCGTACCGCAACGCCGCCCGTATCAGCTTCTTCACAGGCGGCGGATCTCGACCCAGGTGGACTTGCGCTGGCCGCGCCGCCGGCCCAGCACGAACGCCACCGCGATGAGCAGGACGGCGCCGCCCACCGCCGCGTACAGGGCGATCGGCTTGGCCTTCTCGGTCGTGGAGTCGACCTCGCCCCGGATCTCACCCAGCTTGGCCCGGATGTCGGCCATCTCGACCTTGCCGCCGGGGCCGCTGCCTTGGGCCGACACGGGCTTGAGGCCGGGTATGTTCGGGCTCACCTAGGATCCTCTCGTCGACTTGTGGGCGGCGCGCTTGCCGATTCTCGACGCGGCCCAGCCGGCACCGATGCCGGCCACCAGAATGCCCCCTGCGTAGGGCACCCACGTGAGGTTCCCGTGCAGGTGGCGACCGGTCTCGGCCTGGACGGCCCGCACCGCCGCCAGCGTCAGGAGCCCGCCACCGGACGCCAGCAGCAAGGCGCCGGCGATGCCGAACGCCACGAAGCGGCCGAGTGACTTGATCGGCTCGAGGGTCTCCTGTTTGACATAGGCGATGACCAAGCCGACCAACTCGTTGACAAGCGTGGTGAACGGCTTGTCCTTGCCCCGCAACGGCTCTGATCCGGTCACAAAGGGTCGATCCTTATCCCCCGCTCAGCCGGAACGCAAGCATCCGCCTGACCTCAGCGACCTCGTTGGCCAAGGTGACGAGGCGGATGGCCGTCGGCGCCTCCAGGAGGCGTTGCCGGTCGAGCGGCCCGAGGGGGGCCACGGCACACAACTGCCAGGCCCGTTGAACCGGGTCCGCGGCGAGCTGGAAACCGGGTGCGACGGTCCCCTCCCGCAGCTCCGCGGCCATCGCCAGCGCTTGGCGGACCTCCCCTTCGGCGGCGGCGAGGGCGCCGTCGTCGACCGGGTCCCATTCCGGATCAGGGAGGTCCACCACCTCTGCCTGGGGATAGGGGTCGTCGGGCAACCAGTCGACGACACGGAACCGTCCGGTGCCGGCAAACACGGCCAGCCACCGCCCGTCGCGGAGCATCTCGGCTTCGACCAGGCGGGCCGTGGTGCCGATGCTCACCCTCTGATCGCCGCCCCCGACCTCGCGGCCGCGCTCGATCAGCACCACGCCGAGCTCGGTGGCAGCGCCCGGGACGGTCAGTCGGGCCATCAGCTCGCGGTAGCGCGGCTCGAAGACGTGGAGGGGCAGCAGTTGCGTGGGCAGCAGCACGGAGCCGAGCGGGAAGATCGGCAGGCGGCGGCTCAAGAGCGCGGTTCGATCTCGACCATGTGACCGTACCCCCGGCATACCGGTCGGGGGCAACGTCTACCATCTGGTCAGTGGTGGGCTACCGTTGAGACGTGCCCGGGATTCTCATCGCAGTGGTGGTCGGACTGGCCGTATGTCAGGTGGCCCTGTTCCTGACCACCGTCTTCTTGCACCGCACGTTGTCGCATCGCGCCGTCACCATGTCGCCCGGCCTGCGGTTTACTTGCCGGGTCCTGACCTGGATCATGACGGGGATCACGCCCCGCCAGTGGGTGGCGGTGCATCGACGGCACCACGCCTTCACCGACGTCGAGGGAGACCCGCACTCCCCCTTGCTCGAAGGCTTCACCGCCGTGCAAGTCGGCAATGTGCTGCTGTACCGGCGGGTCGCACGCGATAAGGCCACGGTGGACAAGTACGCCAAGGACCTCGCCCCCGACCGGTGGGACAAGGTCCTCTTCGACCACGGCTATCTCGGTCTGGCGGTCGGCATCGGGATCCTGACGCTGTTGTTCTGGGGCAACTGGGAGCTGGTCGCGATCGCGGCGGGCACCCACGTCGTCACCTACCTGATGCTCAACTCGGCGGTCAACGCCGTCGGGCACCGTTTCGGACGCCGCCCCTTTGCCGGCCTGGCCGCCAACACCCAGTGGCTGGCCTGGCTGACCGCCGGCGAGGGGCTGCACAGCAACCACCACGCCGCGCCCACTTCCGCCCGCCTGTCCTTCCGCCGCGGGGAGATCGACCCGGGTTGGTGGACCATCGCAGTCGCCCGGAAGCTCCACTGGTTGAAGGTGCGCCACGAGGAGCCTCGGCTGTTGGCCCGGGCCTACCGGGCGCCCCAAGCCGCCTGAGCGCCGCTCCCCGCCCGACATGGAGATCGTCTCCGCCCTCTTTGCCGAGAACATCGAGCTGCGCCAGGTTCCTGGTCCGTCCACCCGCATCGACCTGCTCGGGATCATGTTCTCCATGTCCGCGCCGTCTCCGCCACCGGTCACCGTCACGCCGCACCTCATCGTGCTCGTCAGGTGCCGGCCCGACGAGGAGGGCCAAGGGATCCTCGAAGTGGTGTTCCGGAACGAGCAGGGCGAGCAGGTGGCGCGCAACGTCTCGCCGTTCCAGGTGGAACCGGGCAAATTTACCTACCGTCTGGTCAGAGGCGAGCTGGAGTTTCCACAGCTCGGCACCATCGAGGCCCACTGCCGGCTCCTGCCCGATGGGCTGCCCACGGTGGTTCCCCTCACCCTGCTGTCACCCGTCTGATACGGCCCCCTCCGGCCCGGTCAGCCGGGGGGCCGGCACGTGGGTAGGGTTTCCCCATGACGGACCGCGACCTGGAACAGCTGGGCATCAACGTAATCCGGGGTCTCGCCATGGACGCCCCCCAGAAGGCCAACTCCGGGCATCCCGGTACGGCCATGGCCCTCGCCCCGCTCGCCCACGTCCTCTGGAACCGGGTGATGACCTACGACCCGAGCGATCCGGACTGGCCCGACCGCGACCGCTTCGTGCTCTCCTGCGGCCACGCGTGCATCCTGCTGTACTCGATGCTCTACCTCACCGGGTATGGCGTCGAGTTGGAGGACCTGCGCCAGTTTCGCCAGCTCCACAGCCGGACCCCGGGCCACCCCGAGGTGCACGACTTGCCCGGGATCGAGGTCACGACCGGCCCGCTCGGGCAGGGGGTGGCCAACGGCGTCGGGCTCGGCACCGCCGAGCGGATGCTCCGGGCCCGCTTCGGCTCGGAGCTGGTCGACCATCACACCTTCGTCATCTGCAGTGACGGCGACCTCATGGAGGGCATCAGCCACGAGGCCGCCTCCCTCGCCGGCCATCTCGGGCTTGGTCGGCTCATCTACGTCTACGACGACAACCACATCACCATCGACGGACCCACGGAGATCGCCCTCAACGACGACGCCGCCATGCGCTTCGAGGCCTACGGGTGGCACGTCGACAAGCTCGGCGAGGTGGCCAACGACACCGACGCCCTCGAAGCCGGACTGCGCCGGGCCATGGCCGAGGAGGAACGGCCGAGCCTGCTCATCCTGCGCAGTCACATCGGGTGGCCGGCGCCGCACCTGACCGACAGCCCCAAGGCCCACGGGTCGCCTCTGGGCGAGGAGGAGGTCAAGGCCACCAAGGAGATCCTCGGCTTGCCGCCCGAGGAGACCTTCTGGGTGCCCGACGAGGTGCTCGATATGTATCGGCAGGCCATCCCGCGGGGCCAGACGGCGAGGCAGGCCTGGGAGAAGCGACTGTCCGCCTGGACCGGCGACCGCGAGGAGTGGGACGCCATCTGGTCCAACCGGGGTCGCCCCGGATGGCAAGGGAAGCTGCCGACCTGGAACACGCCCGGCGAGCAGGTGGCCACCCGGGTTTCCATCAACAAGGCCCTCAACGCCCTCACCGCCGAGGTGCCGGGCCTGGTGTCCGGCGGGGCCGACCTGACAGGGAATACGGGAACCAAGCTCGACGGCGCCGAGCGCCAGGGCCGTGACCATCCGGAGGGAAGGGCGCTGGCCTTCGGTGTGCGGGAGCACGCCATGGGCGGAATCCTCAACGGTATGAGCCTGCACGGCGGCGTCATCCCCATCGGCGGCACCTTCTTCGTGTTCAGCGACTACATGCGGGGGTCCGTTCGGCTGGCCGCCATCTCCGAGGCCAAGGTGATCTACTTCTGGACGCACGACTCGGTGGGACTCGGCCAGGACGGGCCGACGCACCAGCCGGTCGAGCACCTGGCATCTTTGCGCGCCATGCCCGGGTTGCGGGTGATCCGCCCAGCCGACGCCAACGAATCCGCGCAGGCGTTGCGGGTGGCGATCGAGCGCGACGGGCCCACCGCGCTCATCCTGAGCCGTCAGAACGTCCCCGTGCTCGAGGGCACCTACGTGCTGGCGGCCAACCTGGAGAAGGGCGCGTACGCCCTAGTCGACGGAGGCGAGGAACCGGACGTGGTGCTCATCGGTACCGGATCCGAGGTAGCGGTGTGCGTCGGTGCGGCCGAGCTGCTCGCGGCGGAAGGGGTGGCCGCGAGAGTCGTGTCAATGCCGAGCTGGGAGCTGTTCGACGAACAGGACGACGAATATCAGGACCAGGTGTTGGGGGGCGGGGCGCCGACCCTGTCCGTAGAGGCCGCCGTTTCCTTTGGGTGGTCGCGCTGGGCCGACGACTCTGTCGCCATCGACCACTTTGGGGCATCCGCACCGGGGGCCGAGGTCCTGGCCGAGTTCGGTTTCACCGCTGACAACGTGGCCGAGCGGGCCCGAGCCCTGCTGGACGAGCTCGATTCCTTCGAAACCCCAGACTTCGACAACACAGACGAGTTTGCTGATGCTGACGAGGAGGACACCTGAAATGACCCGCTTACACGACCTGTACGCCATCCAAGGTCAAAGCCCCTGGATCGACAACGTCAACCGACCTGCGCTCTTGGACGGCGGCCTTCAGAAACTGGTGGACGACGGCATCCGGGGGGTTACGTCGAATCCCACCATCTTCCAGAAGGCCATGACCGGTTCGGATGCCTACGACGAGCAATTCCGCAAGCTGATCGAGCGGCTCTCGGTCGAGCAGTCCTTCTGGGAGATGGCTATCGACGACGTGACAGCCGCATGCGGGATCCTGCGCCCCGTCTACGACGCGAGTGGCGGTACCGACGGGTTCGTTTCCCTCGAAGTCTCGCCCGCCCTCGCCAGCGACACCGAGCGGACCATCGAGGCGGCCCGAGGACTCCACGAGCGGATGCGCATCCCGAACCTGTTCGTCAAGATCCCGGCCACGGCTGAAGGCGTCCCCGCGATCCGGCAGATGATATCGGAAGGGCGCAGCATCAACGTGACGTTGATCTTCAGCCTCACCCGCTACGAAGAGGTGATCGAGGCTTACCTGTCGGGCCTCGAGACCTTCGCCGCATCCGGTGGCGACCTGTCCCAGGTGCACAGCGTGGCGTCCTTCTTCGTGAGTCGGGTCGACACCGAGGTCGACCGCCGACTCGAGGCAGCTCGGGACCGGGGTGCCGCCCCCGCCGGGCTGGAGGGAAAGGCGGCCGTAGCTCAAGCCCAGTTGGCCTACCAGCTGTTCGGGCAGCGGTCGTCTGGGCCTCGTTGGGAGGCCTTGACGGCCCAGGGCGCGCATCCGCAGCGGCCGCTGTGGGCATCGACGTCCACCAAGAACCCGGCCTACCCGGACCTGCTCTACGTCGACAAGCTGATCGGGCCGAATACGGTCAACACCATGCCGGATGCCACTGTCGACGCGTTCTTGGACCACGGGACGGTCTCCCGCACCGTCGACGCCGACTTCGGCTCCGCCCAAGCCGACCTCGACGCCCTGGCTCAGGCCGGGATCGACATGGCCGACGTCGCCCGGGTGCTCGAGGAGGAAGGCGTGGCATCGTTTACCAAGAGCTGGGACGAGCTACTGCAAGCCCTGCACGACAAAGCCAACGCCACCCACGCGGGATGAGCGCGCCGGAGGCGAGCGAAGCGGCCGGCACCACCTCGGGCGTGGACCCGCCCGAAGAGGACGCTCCGACGCGGCAGCCGCTCCCACCCAACCCCCTCGCCGAGGGAATGCAGGCAACCCGCCGGGCCCCACCTGGCGTCCTCACGGTGTTCGGCGCATCAGGCGACCTGACCTCGCGCAAGCTGCTGCCGGCGCTCGAGAGCCTCTCCCGCCGCCGGCTCCTGCAGCCCGGGTTCGCGGTCGTCGGAGTGGCCCGCACCCCCCTCGACGATCAGGGGTTCCGCGACCTGATGACTACAGCGGTGCCCGACGCCGGCCCGGCCTGGGAGGAGGTGGTCAAGCACAGCCGCTACCTGGCGGGCGAGTACGACGATCCCGACACCTTCAGCCGGCTGCTGGTCCTGCTGGACGATCTCGACGCCGAGCTGGGCCACCCCGGCAACCGGACGTTCTACCTGGCGACCATTCCGGCCATGTTCGAGAAGGTGGCCGACGGCCTCGGCGCCGTAGGCCTGCAACGTCCCAGCCAGCCGGGCGCCGCCGTGCGTCTGGTCATCGAAAAGCCGTTCGGGCGCGACCTCGATAGTGCGCGCCAACTCGACGCCGCCCTGCATCAGGAGTTCGACGAGTCGCAGATTTACCGGATCGACCACTACCTCGGCAAGGAGACGGTGCAGAACGTGCTGGCGTTGCGCTTCGCCAACGCCATCTTCGAACCGTTGTGGAACCGCAGCTACATCGACCACGTGCAAATCACCGTCGCCGAGTCGCTCGGAGTCGAGAAGCGCGGCGGCTTCTACGAGCGCGCCGGCGCCCTGCGTGACATCGTCCAGAACCACGTCATGCAGGTCTTGTCGCTCACCCTCATGGAGCCGCCGATCTCGATCGACTCACAGGGGATCCGGGACGAGAAGGTCAAGGCCCTCCGATCGGTCGTGATCCCCTCCACCGAACAGGTCCTGTCGGATGTGGTGCGAGGCCAGTACGACAGCGGGTGGAGCGAGGGCGTGGCCGTGCCGGCGTACCGTCAGGAGCCAGACGTCGACCCGAAGAGCGAGACCGAAACCTTCGTGGCCATGAAGTTGACCGTGGACAACTGGCGCTGGGCCGGAGTGCCGATCTACATCCGCACCGGCAAGCGGCTCCCCAAGCGCATCACCGAAGTAGCCCTCCAATTCCAGGGTGTCCCCCACCTGGCGTTCAACGCCGCCGAAAGTCGGGATCTGCGCCCGAACGCGCTGGTGCTGCGCATCCAACCCGATGAGGGTGTCGCCCTCCGGTTCGGAGCCAAGGTCCCGGGCCAGGCCTTCAAGGTCCGGGACGTCCTCATGGACATGTCCTACGGCGCCTCGTTCCTCGAAGAGGCGCCCGACGCCTACGAACGCCTCCTCCTCGACGCCATGGTCGGCGACCCCACCTTGTTCATCCGCAGCGACGAGGTCGACCAGGCGTGGCAGATCGTCGATCCCCTGCTCACCACGTGGGAGCAACGGCAGGTGCCCCTCGCCGGCTACGCGGCCGGAACGTGGGGACCCCGCCAGGCCGACCAGCTCATCGAGCGCGACGGGCGACAGTGGCGCACGCCGTAGCGGTCGACACCTGGGACGCCCAGGGCGTCCGCCTGAGCGACATCGTCGCCGCCCTCGCCGACCTCCGGCACCAGTCGGTTGGCAAGAACGCAGCGCGCACCGCGGTGATGACCCTGGTAGCCGTGGTGCCCGCCGACGAGCAGGCCTACGCCGCCACCAGGGCCCTGGGTGCCCTGGGCCGCCACCACCCAGCGCGGATCGTGCTCCTACGGCCCGATCCCGATCAGGTGGCCACCCTCGACGGGCGAGCCGCCCTGTACGCGGTGGACGCCGACGGCCATCAGGTCAACTTCGAGGAAGTGACCCTGGTGGTCGGCGGTCAGGCCGCCAACCACCTCGACTCCCTGGTCGAGGCGTTCACCTTGTCCGATCTGCCCGTCCCGGTCTGGTATGCCGGCGACATTCCCCAGCCGACAGACCCCCTCCTGTCGGTGGCCACCACCGTGCTCATCGACAGCCGGGACGCCGCGGACTCCGGCCAGCTGCGCGCCCTGTTGGAACTGGCCCGGCGCCGGACCGTCGTGGATCTGTCCTGGATCCGGCTGAAACCCTGGAGGGAGCTGCTCGCCGGGCTGTTCGAACCACCCGAATGTCGCCTGTGGCTCGAGTCGGTGGAGTCGGTAGAGGTCAGCGGCAAGATCGGTCCCCGTCAGCTCCTTGGCGGGTGGCTGGCCGCCCAACTCCGCCTCATGCCCCGGCAGGTCCAGCTGGTCGATTCCCGCCACGTCGAGGTCCGCGTGGTCTGCCGGCGGGATGGACAGACCGCCACCTTCGAGGTCGGCCGGGGCGAGTTGCACCGCACGGTGGCGGCTCGAAGAACCCTCCCGGCCGGGGCGCGCGGCAATCCACCCTCCCCAAACGTGCCGCCCCCCATCCCCCTGGCGGAGGACCCTCTCGCCACCTCGCTGGCCGACGCCCTGACTCACCTCGAGCCGGACGCCATATGGGAGCGGGCCCTGTCGACGGCTACCAGCCTGTCCGCGTAGCGCCACATGACCACTCTGCGGTGGCGGATTGACCCGACATTCGCCGCCACCTTCCCTTCTTGCCGCTTGCTCCCTCTCCGCCGTTTAGTGTCTGCGGCGTGAACGGAGAGCTGATCGTCGTCGACGACCTGCCTGGCGCTTTTGCAGCCAGAGTCATCGAGGCCTTCGAGCATCGGCCGGAGGAACTGTTCGGCTTCGCCTTGTGCGGCGGGACCACCGCCCGACCCTGCTACGAGCGCCTGGCGGCCGACAGCGACGACTCCATCGACTGGTTGTCCGTCAAC
>Ga0302326_10007440_pt1 | contig 24351 bp, 20 predicted proteins | sample Palsa_T0_3_FD_202264 | JGI IMG/M metagenome (GOLD analysis project Ga0302326, IMG submission 202264) | Peat permafrost microbial communities from Stordalen Mire near Abisko, Sweden - Palsa_T0_3 | ecosystem: Environmental > Terrestrial > Soil > Palsa > Peat permafrost | place: Sweden: Abisko... | reverse complement strand
CCCGCCAGCATATTGGATGGAGGAACCCCGAATGAAACGCTTCACATTCTTGATGGCTGCGGTTGCAACCATCGCCGGCCTTGTCGCCCTCATTGCTCCTGTACGAGGACACGCGGTTGGGCAATCTGCCCCGGCCTTCGTGACCGAAATCCCTCACGGGTACCGCGACTGGAAATGGATCGCCTCCGCCCATGAAGCAGGTAACCTCAACAGCATAGGTGCTCTCCTGGGCAACGATATAGCAACCAGGGCCTACCGGGAGGGAAAGCTCCCCTTCCCGGACGGCACCATGCTTGTTGCTTTGCATTACCGTTACGTGCCGTCAGACGAAAACAACAAAATCTTCGGCCAAGCCCAATCTTTCGTTCCCGGCGCCCCCACGAACATTCAGTTTATGATCAAGGACTCAAAAAAGTACGCTGCGACCGGCGGCTGGGGGTTCGGCCATTTCGCAAACGGCAAACCTGGCGACGCGGCGTTTATGAAAAGCTGCTTCCCCTGCCACGAGAAGGCCAAAGCGACCGACCTTGTCTTTACTCACTATGCACCTTGATGCCGAACGCCAGAGCAGAAAGAAATGAAACGACGGCCATGAATCGCCTGCCCTGAACCATCCAACTCGGGGAATTTACCGCTCGAACTCAGGCACGTGTGTAACCCAACACCTCGGCTTCTTTGTAGGACAGGGAACAGAGCCTGTTCCCCTTGGAATCGCTAGAATATAGCTTTCAGGGGAAGGTGCTGTATCCATGGCCAAGCAGTTCCAGAGCATTGAAACGAATCACCGCGACTTTATCCAGCAACAGCGTATCTTCTTCGTTGCTTCCGCGGCAGCCGAAGGGCGAGTGAACGTCTCTCCCAAAGACAGGGCCGCCCTGCGTATCCTCCATGAAAACAGCATCGCCTACCTCGATCAGACTGGCAGCGGGAATGAAACCGCGGCACATTTGCGTGCCAATGGGCGCCTAACCCTCATGTTCTGCGGCTTTGCCGGCCCACCCTTGATTCTACGGCTCTACGGCCACGGCAAGACATTATGTCGCGGCAGCCGCGAATACAGCGACCTGCTTGCTTCGGCCTTTGCCAATGAGGAGCGACCAGGATCGCGCCAGATCGTGGTCCTCGATATTGATCTCGTCCAGACTTCCTGTGGATATGGCGTTCCGCTCTTTGACTATGTCGACGAACGTCCCACACTGACCCGCTGGGCCGAGGCGAAAGGCGAAGACCGGCTGGAAGAATACAGGCGTTTGAAGAACAGGTTCAGTATCGACGGATTTCCCACCGGATTGTTCGAGCCTTCTTAGTCTCACCTTTGAACGATGAATAGCTCATCGGGTCGCGATACAGACGTCCTCATTATCGGCGCGGGGCCGACAGGCCTGGTACTGGCTCTTTGGCTTGCCCGCTTCGGCGTGCGGGTGAGAATTGTCGATAAGACGGCGGAGCCCGGCACGACCTCCCGCGCAGTTGCAGTTCAGGCCCGAACACTCGAGTTCTACAGCCAGATCGGCCTTGCGGATACGGTCGTGGCACGTGGCCGCAAAACCATTGCCGCAAATCTCTGGGTTGCCGGCAAACGAGCCGCCCATGCGGTGTTGGGCGAGATGGGCGTAGGACTCAGTCCCTTCCCTTTCGCTTTGATCTTTCCCCAGGACGAGCACGAACGCCTGTTGATTGATCGTCTGGATGAAGCCGGTGTTCGCGTCGAACGCAGCACAGAGCTGCTCCACTTCGAGCAGGCCGGCGGCCGCGTAATCGCCCATCTGCAGCTGCCCGACGGGCAACAGGAGACGTGTGCGGCTGCCTTCCTTGCCGGATGCGACGGCGCGCACTCCACCGTTCGTGAGGCATTGAAGATCGGCTTCCCCGGCGGAGTGTACGAGCATCTCTTCTACGTCGCTGATGTAAACGCCGGCGGAGCAACCATGAACGGTGAATTGCATATCGCTCTGGACGAAACAGATTTTCTCGTCGTCTTTCCGCTAAAAGGTGAGGGGCGAGCGCGGCTGATCGGCACGGTGCGCCAGGAAGGGGAACACCCGCGCGAAGACTTGTCCTGGAACGACGTGAACCAGCGCGTGCTGGGGTGGATCAGCATCGACGTCAAACGCGTGAACTGGTTTTCGACTTACCGGGTGCACCATAGGGTCGCAGGCCATTTTCGTCAGGGCTCGGCTTTCCTGCTTGGAGACGCCGCACACATCCACAGTCCCGTCGGTGGCCAAGGCATGAACACCGGCATTGGCGACGCCGTGAACCTCGCCTGGAAGCTGGCCGCCGTGCTCCATGGGCGAGCCGGCGTGTCGCTCCTCGACACTTACGAGCCGGAGCGTATCGCCTTCGCCGAGCGCCTGGTTGCGACCACGGATCGAGCGTTCACCGCCGTGACCAGCTCCGGAGCCATCGCGCGGTTGGTGCGGTTGCACCTCGTACCCCTTTTGCTCGCACCCATTTACTCGTTCGAGCCGGCGCGGCGCCTCATGTTCCGCACCGTCTCACAAACGGCGGTAAATTATCGCGAAAGCAGCTTGAGCGAAGGGCACGCTGGAAGTATTCACGGTGGCGATCGTCTTCCCTGGGTGAAGTCAGAAGCCAACCGCATCGACAACTTTGCGTCGTTAACTTCACTGGACTGGCAGGTTCACGTATATGGGGACGCTGCACCGGAAATCCGGACCGTATGCCAGGATCACAAATTGCTGCTGCACGTCTTCGCCTGGGGTCCGGAGGTGGCGCGCACCGGCTTGAGACGCAATGCCGTCTACCTGGTGCGCCCTGATGGATACGTGGCACTGGCCGATCATGAAGCGAGCCCCAACACGCTTTCGTCCTATCTCACCGCGCGTGAAATCACTTCGTTGCAGTAATGCTGAATTGCCCTTCGACGCCGGCACCGTGGCTTGGTTGTCCCCCGCCCACGAAGACCGTGTAGCTACCCGCCTGCATGGCGGTTTTTCCATCCTGATCGACTTCGCTCAATTGCGCCGGCTGGAGCGTGAAGAGCACATGTTTCGTTTCCCCCGCCTGAAGCGTGACCCGCTGAAATCCACGCAGCGAACGCAGCGGCGCACCGCCTGTCTGTGGCCCGCGAAGGTACAGTTCCACCACCTCATCTCCGCTTCGCTTGCCCGTGTTGGTCACGTCGGTTTCCACCGTCAACGGCTTCCCTGCCCTGAGGTTCGCTTGTGATAACTTGAGAGGACTGTAGGTGAAGGTGGTATAGCTGAGACCATACCCAAACGCGTACAGTGGCTGCCCGGCAAAATACCGGTAAGTTCGACCGGACATGGAGTAATTTTCGAATGCCGGCAGTTGATCGACCGATTCGTAGAAGGTCACAGGCAAACGGCCAGATGGATTGTTGTCACCGGCGAGGCTCTCAGCAATGGCTGCGCCTCCTTCTTCCCCCGGATACCAGGCTTCCAGAATTGCGGAGGCATGTTCGTTCGCCCAGGGCACGGCAAGGGCGCTCCCATTCATCAGCACCACGACCAACGGCTTTCCCGTGGCCGCCACGGCCTGCAATAGATCCTCCTGTAGCTGGGGCAAGCCGATTTTGGTTCGGTCGCCCCCGCTGAATCCCTCCAGGTGCACTGGCATCTCTTCCCCTTCCAGGCTGGGTGACAAGCCCACGAAGGCGATGACAACGTCTGCTTGTTTGGCAGCCTGCACCGCCTGATCACGCAAAGGAGCCGCCTCAGGCTGCCACTTGAGGTGAACCCCAGCGCCGAACATGGGAGCCATGTGGGCATACTCCACGCGAATCGCGTGCGGCGCAGAATCGTTGAAGTGCATCTTGAACGAAGCCTGACCCGTGGACTGCTTTTGCTCACGGCCGGCCTCTAATACCTGCTTGCCGTCGAGCAAGAGGCGGAACTTATCGGTCCCGTCGCATGGCGAACAATGTTCCGGCGTCATTTCAAAGACGTAGTCGCCGGCGCCCGGCACCGCGATGCTGCCACTCCAACGAACACTGAAGGCACTCGCAGGTATTCCCTCCGCAGGCGAGGCGGCGTCCCAGTCGAAATCTACCTGCTTGTCGACGCGGGTAAGCACGGGTTGCCCTTGCCAATTCGCATTGTTGAAGTACTCGCCTTTAAGCCCGGCCTCGTCGCCGCTGTGCAGGAAAGTGCGTGGCACCACCACCGGGAAACCTGCGACATACGATGAGCCTTGCGCAAACACCACCTTGGATTCGCCGCCAAAGCGGCTTTCGATGCCATCGAGCGGTAATACGGGATGCGTCGGCTGGCCGTTGTAATTACCTTCGAGCGACTCGAGCATCGTCGCATTGGGCCCAATGACCGCGATCGTTTTGCCTTTCGCTTCGATCGGCAAGGCCCCATTCGCATTCTTCAGCAGCACAATCGATTCCCGCGCCACCTGGCGAGCCAGGGCACGGTGAGCCTCAGAATCCACTTCGCTGAACGGAATGCGCGCATAGGCTACATCCTGTGGCGGATCGAACATTCCCAGGCGGAAGCGCGCCGTGAACAACCGCCTCACGGCGGTGTCAATCTCGCCCTCGCTCACCAGCTTGTCTTTGAGTGCCTGGTTAAGTGCCGCGAACTCCGGGCCGCAACTGGTGTCGGTGCCGGCGCGCAGCGCGAGCGCCGCTGCATGTTCCTCGTCCGGAGCAAACTTGTGGCCCTTCCATATATCCGTGAGTGCCCAGCAATCGGAGGTGACAAAGCCGCCAAACTTCCACTCGCCGCGCAACGTTTCCTTGAGCAGCAGATCGCTGGCGCACGCCGGCGCTCCATCGATGGCGTTGTAGGCGCACATGGTAGAAGCCGCATGGCCCTCCATGATGGTGGTGTGGAAGGCGGGAAGGTAAGTTGCCTCGAGATCCTGGGACGAGGGCTTCACATCGAACTCATGACGCAGTTGCTCCGGTCCGCTATGCACCGCAAAATGCTTGGGCGTGGCCACTACCTTCAAATACTTGGGATCATCCCCCTGCAATCCGGTGACAAAGGCCAGGCCCATGCGCGAAGTCAGATAAGGATCCTCACCGTAGGTCTCCTGTCCACGGCCCCAGCGGGGATCGCGAAAGATATTGATATTCGGAGACCAGATGGTGAGGCCGAAGTAGATGCGGTGGTTGTCGTGCGCAATCGCGTCAGAGTACTTGGCGCGCGCTTCGGTTGAGATCGTGTCTCCCACCGAATGCATGAGGCGGGTGTCCCAGGTTGCGGCCAGACCGATGGCCTGGGGGAAGACGGTCGCATAACCAGAGCGCGCCACGCCATGCAGCCCCTCGTTCCACCACGTATATTCGGGAATCCCCAGCCGGGGGATGGCCGCCGCGGTCATCGTCATCTGGGAAACTTTCTCCTCTGGCGTCAGCCGGCCCACCAGATCAGCCACGCGCTGCTCCATCGGGAGCGATGGGTTCTGAAAGGGATAATCCGCTCCCTGGGCGTAGCCTCCGAAAAACCCCAGAAACACAGTGGCCAGCGCGCATTCTTTGGCGAGTCTTCTCATGGTGAGTCTCCGCATGAACGTGAGAATAGTACCAGCCGGAACCGGGCCAGTTAAACCACGCGCTCTCCCTGAGCAAACACCATGGCCGGCCGCTGAGTACCCAGGAAGTACGGAATCTCTCGGTAGTCATTCGCTTCGTGAAGGACAAAGTCCGCGGACTTGCCCGGCTCGAGCGAGCCCACCACCCCACCGAGATTCAGACTCCAGGCTGCGTTGATGGTCGCTGCGGTAATGGTCTCGGCCGGGGTCATCTTCATCTGGGTACAGGCAAGTGACAGCACGACAGGTATGGAGGCGATCGGCGAGGAGCCGGGATTAAAGTCCGTCGCCAGCACCACGGCCAGACCGGCTTCGATCATGGCACGCGCGGATGGGTAATGCTTCGAGCCGATGGAATATACCGAGCCAGGCAACAAAACGGGCTGTACATGGGCTGCGGCAAGAGCCGCGATGGAAGCCGCATCCGTATGCTCCAGATGATCGGCGGTGGCAGCACCGAGCTCGGCCGCGAGCAGGGCGCCCCCGGAACAACTGAACTGGTCGGCATGGATACGCAAGCCAAGTCCCAGGCGCCGGGCTGCTTCGAGAATCCGGCCGGCCGATGCTTGGTCGAAGATGTGGGGCTCGCAAAAAACATCGCAAAAACTGGCCAGCTTCTCTGCCGCTACCAGAGGAAGCATCTGCTCGATCACCAACTCAACATAGGCAGCGGTGCGGCCATGAAACTCCTCCGGCACTTCATGCGCGCCGAGAAAGGTCGGGACGCAGCGCAAGGGTGTCGCTTCGCCGGTCTGTCGTACGACGCGCAGGATCTTCATTTCCGTTTCGACGGTCAGCCCGTATCCGGATTTGGCTTCGATGGTAGTGGTGCCCCCGCGCAAAAACCAGGATGCATGCTTCTCCCCCACCGCCAGCAAATCGTCCTCGCTTGCTGCGCGCGTGCGACGGACCGTGGACCGAATGCCTCCCCCCTGTTTGGCTATTTCCTGATAGGTGACGCCGGTGCAGCGGAGCTCAAATTCATCGGCGCGGTTGCCGGCGAAAACCAGGTGGGTATGCGCATCCACAAAGCCGGGCGTAACCACACGTCCTTCCGCATCGATGATCTGGGAATCTTTAGGGAGCCTCGCCTCGACCTCACCGCGCGATCCCACCGCTTCGATCTTTCCGCCACGGATGAGCATGGCCCCGTCGCGAAGAATCGCCAGCTCGCGCATCTCCGCGCCGGTGCGTGGACGGTTTGGGCCAGCGAGCGTGAGCAGTTGCGAACAGTTCACCAGCGCAATTGGCGAATCGTTCGTCGGAGTGAATTTCTGAATCGTCATGCCTCCACGAGAGTACCTCAGGCGACGTTCTCGAGGGAAAACGGCCCAGGATTCCAGCACGGGCACAAAGGTTGAAGGAAACGGACGGGTGCCCCAGGTTCGTCCCAGCGTACCTGGGACGAAAATGATGGGGGCAGCCCAACGATCGCTTTCACTGCATCGGTCGATGACTCAGTCCCGAAAGGACGGTTGCTCTTCGCTGAGAGTAGCCCAGGACGTGGTCCTGGGACGCAGTCCTGGCGTAGATTTTTGCTTTGTATCAGGGCACGACTTCAGTCGTGCCACCACCCGGCCAAAATAGTCCGGGCTTTAGCCCCTGCCACCGCACAATCTGCACGAAGTTCCAATCCGAAAAAAGGTCCCCACTCTTTTCCTGGCTTTACGGCACGACTTCAAGTCGGGCCCTGATACAAAGCAATAATCTTGTTGCGAGCCTAATTTTACAAGTCTGGTTGCTCTTAGCCCAGGACGGAGTCCCGGGATGAGGCACCCGCAATTTCGCCACAATCAAGGGGTCAACGGAATGGCCACGGCAGTGACGCGGCCCACATTCTCGACATCCTGCGGATACTTCCAGCGTCGGCTCGGTGCTGACGACAGAGGGTGCGGGATGAGCGTGAGCCAGTCCGACTTCTCGTCCAACTCGCACCAGCCGCAGATATAAGTGTCACGGGTCATCAGGAAATAAATCGGCCGCTGAATTTCATGGATACGGTCTTTCCACGATGTGATCGTTCGCGTCCGGGTTTCGATCTGAACCATGGAACCTGCTGGGATCATGGGGTCCAGGCCTTGGTCGAGCTTACCGATGATGCCCCTGCGATACGGCGTGTACAACAAACCATTCTCTGCCGGCAAAAGGGTTGTTTCGTCGGGAGGATCGCCGGGAACGATAAAATCCGGCATTGGCCTCAGATGCCCCGTTTCCACGGACTGGACATGACCCACCTGTCTCGAGCTTAGTAATTGCTCCGGATGGATGTTATAGATGTAAGCCAACACCACGAGTTTGTTGACGGTAAGTTCGTGTTCTTCGCGCTCCAGACGATTCAGCCAGCTGGCAGAAATGCGACAGGACGGGTCGCCCCATTCCTCGGCAAAGCGAAAACTCCGTTGTTCGACCTCGCGCAGTGAAAGGCGCCATTGCCGGCGAATTCTACCAAGCCTCGTGCCAGTCCCCTTCATGAAGCAACTTTCCTGAATAATCGCCTCCTGCTTACTTGTTTCTGAACTTCTCTTACGTATCGCAGATTGCAAACCCACTCCCGTCGCTAAGTTTCAGAGCGGTACGAATTTCGCTTAGCAGGGCTTCTTCGCTAAATGGCTTGTACAAGAACCCTGTTGCCCCTGCCGCGAGCGCGCGCGATCGGACTCGCCCATCCCGGCAAGCCGTCATGAAAATGAGTGGAATGCGAGAGCCCGATTCCACCAGGCGGCTCTGCACCTCCAGACCACTCATTCCCGGCATATAAAAGTCGAGAACGATGCAGGACACTTCTTGCGGATTCCCACAAAGGAAGAACTCTTCTCCCGAGCCAAACGCTTCGATTGCAAAACCAAACGACGAGATCAGGCATCCCACCGCCCGGCGGATCGAATCATCATCGTCGATGACCGCAAGCACTCGCTCCGTCCGCAACTTTCTCTCCACTGTTCAATCAAGAGCTTAACTGCACCTGTATCCGGAAAAGACCGGCTTTAGCACAGAGGCTCTTTACCTTGGTAAAGAACCTCGATACTAAGGTAAAGAGAACCCTACTTATTTCAAGGGCCTGCCGGCAGGGATTCCAATTCTCTCTGCGATCCTCACCAGATCCGCTAATGAGTCCGCGCCCATTTTGCGCATGACTTGACTGCGGTGGACCTTGACTGTGGTTTCGCTGGTTCCTATCTGGGCGGCTATCTGTTTGTTGAGCAAACCGGAGACCACCCAGGGCAGAATTTCCCGCTCTCGCGGCGTCAGCGATTCGAAGCGTTCGCGGATCAACCCGATCTCGCCCTCACGGCGCCGTCGGGCTCCGTCCTTTTCCAGCGCGACCTGGATCGCATCCAGCAGATCCTGGTCGCGGAAAGGCTTGGTCAGGAACTCGACCGCTCCCGCTTTCATGGCTCGCACCGACATCGGGATATCACCATGGCCGGTAATAAAGATGATGGGGATGTGAATACCGGCCTCCGCCAGCTGGCGCTGAAAATCGAGGCCACCCGTCCCTGGCAATCTGACATCGAGCACCAGGCAGCTCGGCACCTCGGGCCGCCGTCTCGCTAGAAACTCGCGGGTCGTGGCGAAAAGTTCCACCAGTAATCCCACCGAGCGAAGCAGGCTTCTGAGCGCTTCGCGGATCGTTGCATCGTCATCGATGACGAACACAATACAATTGGGGTCGGTCAAGGGGATGGCACCGGCACGGTGAACTGAAAAATTGCCCCCTTCAAAGGCCCGGAAGTAGCCCACAAACGTCCACCGTGGGACTCAACCACGGAACGTGCAATCGACAATCCCATGCCGACGCCCTGGGGTTTGGTGGTAAAAAATGGCTCGAAGATGCGATCCACTGCCTCTGGACCAAGGCCTGTTCCGGAATCCTGAATCTGAATCACCACTCCTTCCGGGTGTGGCGCTGATTTGATGAGCAGCTTCCGAGGCAAGGGAATCAGGCTCATGGCTTCCACCGCATTCATGATCAAATTCAACACCACCTGTTGCAACTGAACGTGATCGCCCTGCACTGCCGGAAGATCGGCTGCCAGTTCCGTGTCGATCGTGACTACGCCATCCCGCAGTTCGCTTGCCGTTAGAGCCAGCACCTCGCGGATGATTTCGTTCAAATCGAGCCATCCGATTTGCCGTGGCGCCTTTTGCAGTAAAGCGCGCACTCTTGCGATCACGTCACCGGCGCGATTCGCCTCCCTGATGGCCCGAATGACAGCATCCCTGGCTTCTCCGAGATTGGGTGGTTGCATGGTAAGCCAGCGCAGAGAGGCGCTTTCATTGAGCACAATCGCCGCCAGCGGTTGGTTGATCTGGTGAGCAATCGACGCCGCCAACTCACCCATGGAAGCGACTCGGGTCATATGGGCCAATTCCATCTTGGCCTGCTGTAAAGACTGCTCGGTCTTTTTAAGATTGGTCACGTCGATTCCAATTCCAAGCATATGAGGTGGCCCGTCACGAACCACTACGCCATAGGCATCCAACCAGCAGATCGTTTTATCCGGCCGCACCACCCGGTACTCTACGGCGTACTCCTGGCCTTCCGCAATTACCCTTCGGATTGCCTCTTCAACCCTGGACCGGTCTTCCGGGTGAATCCTGGCAACCGCGTCATCGACTCGTCCCGAGAAGGTACCCCGTGTGAACCCGAATTGACGGTATGTTTCGTCGGACCAATCGACTGTGCCCGCATCGACACTCCAGTCCCATAACCCGATCCGAAGGCCTGCTATTTCCGCTAACTCCAGGCGTTTTTGCCAATGCTGCGTGGCACGGTCCGCCCGCCTTCGGTCGGTGACGTCCTGCAAAATGCAGGCGACGCGATCAATACCATCGCTCCCTTCTATAGGAACGTTAGATAGGAACAAATCCCTTTCACCTAGATGGGGGTCGTCGTAACGCAGTTCGTAATTGACCGCTTTGCCTTCTAAACTTTCATCGATCTTCTCCCGGATCACCGTTTCAAAAAGATCGGGGATTAACCATTCTGAGGCCAGACACCCTGCGAGGTTTTCTCGTTCTATACCGCGATACTTCAGGAAGGCTCGATTTGCGACCACGCAACGGTATTTTCGGTCCACCACGACGATCATCTCTTCCAAGCCATCGACTGCCTTTTCATATTCGCGCAGCCGTTCTTCCCTCTCTTTAAGGTCCGCGTTCACCTCTGTGAGTTGTCTGATCCGGCTACTCACCCGCCTCTCCAATTCGTTTGCCTGTGCCGAAAGTCCCCACATCACCGCGAGGCCCAGGAGCATCAAGGCGACGGAGGCAATCCCTAACGTTCCCGGCGTGGACACATTCACGGCATGGGATAAGTCCGGGACCGAAGCCGTGGGTAGGAAACGGGCAGAAGCCATCCCGACGTAGTGCATCGCTGATACGGCTGCGCCCATGACCAGGGCGCTCGCCATCCGGCGTGGAAATGTACCCCTGGTGTCCTCGCGAAAACCAAAGGCAAGCAGCAACGCGGCAAAAGAAAATATGACCGCACAGGCCACGGATAAGCTAACGAGCACGGGATCGAACCGGCAGACACCGGCAAAACGCATGGCTGCCATGCCGATGTAGTGCATCGAGAGGATGCCGCCTCCGATAAGCAGGCTGCTGATCCAGGCCCGAATCCAGTTGGTTTTTCGCCCGCTCACCAGGGAGAGTGCGCAGGCCGATGCGAGAATCGCAACCAGCAATGAAACGACCAGGGTAGGCCAGTCGTAGCCCACCTTCACCGGCAGGTGGAACGCAAGCATGCCCACAAAGTGCATCGCCCAGATGCCCGTACCCATGGCGCTGGCCCCACCCGCCAACCAGGCCGCGCGCATCCGGCCCCGCTCCGCAGTGATGCGTCCCGCGAGACCGAGCGCCACGAAAGACGCAGAAACGGCTATCAAAACTGACAGGACTACCTGAGGGTAGTCGTATGAGCCCTTCATCGCCGAGTTGGCGAAGATCATCATCACGAACCTCTCTCACCGGACGGGTGGTGAGGCTCGGACCTTTAGGTCATGACTTTGCTCTGAGGAGGCCGGAATCAATGACCGGGCCGAGGGAACCTATAGCCGCGAGTCTATACCCAAATGCTCTGGATGCGCGCCTGTCATCCCGACCGAAATGGAGGGACCTGCTGTTCCCCTCATCCACAAGCCAGTCTTCATTGGGAGCGCCACCTTCCCGTTTGTCATCCCGACCGGAGGGTACCCGGATTTCCTGCCACGCTCCACGGGACAAGACCACGTGTGCGTCCTTCCGTAAAGAAGGGCGCATGAAGTGCATCAACGCCACCAAGTTCCACAGGAAATCCGGGGTAGCGCAGTGGAGGGATCTGCGGTTCCGCGGACCCTTCCTGGGAATGTTTTCGACTGGAGCAACCACGGGGCCTGCCGGCAGCCCAAAGAAATGGACCTGACAATGCCGAAGAACGCGCAGACGATCCTTTGCAAAAACGTCAATACAGGTAAGGTAACTATTCGGTGCTCAACGCTTCAACTGGATTGACGGACGAAGCCCTTCGCGCGGGGATCAGGCTGGCCAGCAGCGCAGAGACACCCAGCACGGCGGCCACACCCATCAACGTAGTGAAGTCCCACGCATGCACGGCGAACAGCAGGCTGCGCATCAGGTGAGCCGCGGCCACGGAGCACACCAGCCCCGTGATCATCCCAATGCCGGTCACCCATCCCGCCTCTTTGAGAATGAGCCGGTGGATAGCGCCCCGTTGCGCACCCAGCGCCATGCGGACACCGATCTCGCGCGTTCGCTGGCTCACCGAATAGGCAACCACCCCATACAGGCCAACCACTCCCAACATCAGGGCCAATGCCGCAAACCCTCCCACCAACCAGGCGGAGAATCGATGCAGCAAGGCACTTTGCGAACTGCTCAGTAGCCCAGTCATCGTGTCTTCCCCGTACACACCCAAGTTGGGATTAATTGCGCGGAGCGTCTTCACCAACTCGGGCAGCAGCGCCTTCTCATCCTGGCTGGCGCGTGCCGCCACTTCGAAGTAGCTATCGGGCCCGTGATAAATGGAGAAATATTCCGCCGGCCACGCCTCGTCATCCGCCGCCCCCTCGCGCACATCGTCAATCACTCCAACGACCTGCCGCATAGACTTGGGAGTCAAATCTCCGTCGCCGATCAACTTGCCGATGGCGTCCTCACCGGGAAAATACTTTCGCGCCATTGACTCATTGATGATGATCACCTGAGGATGGTTCGCATCGTCGGCTTCCGTAAACATGCGCCCTCGCTCCAGTTTAGCCTTGAGCGCGGTCAGATACTGTGGGCTGACGTCGCGTTGTAACACCTCATTATGCTCGCCATGGAACGACTTCCCGGGAATCCTTATCCAGTCGGTGTCGCAATTGCATTGCAAAGGAAGCTCGTCGGTAAGTCCCGCCAGCTGAACCCCCGGCAGCGTCGAAACTCTATCCAGGATCTGGTGGTAAAGGGCGATCTTTTGTTCCGGTTTGCCATAGAGATTCGCCGGAGCCATGACATAAACCGTCGCCAGGTGAGAAGTATCGAATCCGGTTTCGACGTGCATCAGCCGATAAAAGCTCTTGGCCAATAATCCGGCGCCCGCCAGCAACACCACGGCCACAGCCAACTCCACCACCACCAGGTTGGCTCCCAGGCGGCTCCAGAATCGGCTCGCTGCGCCTCGACCGCCCTCACTTAACCCCTGGTGGACTTCTCGGAACGCGAGCCGCAGCGCCGGCGTCGCTGCCAGTAGAATCGCCGCCATCAGCGTGGCGGCCGCAACAAAGAGCGCCGTATGTAGGTGGAGCCCTACGCCGTCAAGAAACGACATCGCTTGTGCCATGGGTTTCGGAATGACCCGTGCCAGGAGTGACATCAGGACGACGGCGAGCACCACTCCGGCCGAGCATCCCATGCCCGCCAGCAGCAAGCCTTCAGTGACAAACTGCCGAACCAGACGCGCCGGTGTGGCGCCCAGGGCGCCCCGGACTGCTGTTTCGCGCCTGCGGCTTTCCGCCCGCACCAGCATCAGGCTGGCCACGTTCACGCAGGCAATCAGCAGCAGCAACCCTGCCCCGGCGAGCAATGTCAGCAGCGTCGGCCGCAACTTGTCCACCAGGACTTCGGACAACGGAAGCACGCTTGCTCCTTGCCCATTATTTGAACCCGGATACTGAAGCGCCAGGTGGGCGGCAATGGCCTTCATTTCCGCCGAAGCCGCCTGCACGGTAACTCCGTCGCGCAGCCGCCCGACCCCATCCAGGTTATGGCAGCTTCTTCGCTGCTCACATCCGGTCTTGTCCAGCAGGGGCACAAAGAACTCCACGCCGGCGCGTGGTGCAAATACAAAACTACGCGGTAATACGCCAACAACGGTGTAGGCTTCGCCGGTCAGGCTTATCGACTGTCCGATCAAATCACGACGGCCGCCGAAACGCTTCATCCACGTGCCGTAGGTGAGGATCGCAATCTTCGGCTGCCCGGGCTTGTCTTCACCGGGCCGAAAGCCTCGTCCCAGCATCGGTTCGACTCCCAGCGTGTGAAAGAATCCGTCGCTCACCCGAGCTGCCGGCACCGGTTCTGAAATTGAACCGCTACGCAGCAGAAAGCCGGTACCTCCATATACATCGAGCGAGCTGAGTGTGGTATTCAGCCGCTTCCAGTCATCGTAATCCTCGCGCGAAAGGTTGGCGCGCGGAAACAGCGTTTCGCTTTCATCGATGTCTACGAGCCGGTTCGGATTGGGATAAGGCAGCGGCTGAATCAGGAGCGCATCCACGAAACCAAAGATTGCCGTGCTCACCCCAATCCCGAGCGATAGAACAAGGATGGCCGTGAGCGCAAGCCCGGAACTCCTACGCAGCTGTCGCACCGCGAATCGCAGATCCTGGGCCACGGTTTCCAGCCGAAAACTAAAAACGTGGTGGCTGCGTTCCTTGAGCAGCGTTGCATTCCCAAACTGCCGTATCGCGGCAAGACGCGCGGCTTCTGGCGCGACGCCGTCCGCTTCGAACGCCTTCGCCGCCTGCTCTCGATGGAAAGCCATCTCGTCCTGCAGATCCTGATCAAAGGTCTGCCGCCGCAGGAGCACCGCAAACCTCCGAAGCAACCGGACCAGGGCATTCATGCTATCTCCTGCGCGTCCTCGAGCACTCGGCCAATGGCTGCAATCATCTTCTGAAACTCCGAGACCTCGATGCCTAATTGCTTGCGGCCAGCAGCCGTCAGTGTGTAATAACGTGCCCGCCGGTTGGTGTCCGTCTTTTTCCACTCCGCCTTCACCCAACCTTGCAACAGCAGCCGTTGCAGAGCCGGATAGAGCGAGCCCTCTTCCACGGTCAGCACCTCGTCCGACACACGCTTGATCGACTGCGCAATCCCATAGCCGTGCAGAGGGGCGCGGGTCAGGGTTTTCAGAATCAACATGTCCAGGGTTCCCGGCATCAGGTCCGATTTAGGTGCCATGGATGCCAAGCATAGATCGTCTATGGATAGAATGTCAACGGTCAGAAGGAGTGGACTACTCAGCCAAATTGAAGATGCGAATCTGCACCAGCTTACTGATGGTTAGATCCTTCAATCCCCTGGCCTGCATCCGGCGTATGAAATCCGGGGTGACCTTGAAAATGCGCATCTGGACCAGCTCGTCGAGTGTAGGCTCGTAGCCCATCGCGCGAATCTGTTTCACTTCTTCCGGTTCGACATGCTGCACTCGCAGGGCGACCAACTTTCCTGCATCCGGCGCGGGGTAACCGAGTGCCTTCAGGCCATGGATGTACTCTGCATCCACGTGGAAGATACGCAGCGCTATGAGGTTCCCGGAGTCAAGACCGGTCACCCCTGTGTCCTGTATCGAACGAATCCAGGCCGCCTCGATGCGAAACAAGGTGTAGGCCTGTAACTTTTCCGCGTCGAGATCGCGAAATCCCGTCTGCTGCATGCGCGCCACGAACACCGGATCGGCCACGAAGGCGTAATCACCGCTCAGCCTGCCGTCATGTACCGCACCGGAGCAAGTGATCTTGCCCGCCTCGGCGTGGATCACCGCGTCCACACGGGCCCCCTCGTGTTGCAGATCCGCGAGCGTAAAGCCGGAGAAGGCGCTCATGGGTTCCTGTGTCTGCGTGGAACCACAGCCGTGGAAACCTTCGCACCCGCCCCGTTCCAGACGAAGATCCGCTTCCCCCGGATGCGACGTCGCCGTCACACTGCAGCGGCCGGTTAACGTGGGAAGTTGCTCCTCGGCCTGCAAAACTGGCACCGCCAGTAAGGCAGCCAGCACGATGCCTTTAATGTTGGTCATCTTGTCCCCGTGTCGTCATCACCCAGCACGCCGGAAATACGGAGTTGCACTAACTTCTCGATCGAAAGCGAAGTGAAGCCGTGTCGCTTGGCCGCAGCGAGAAATGCATCGTCGATGTGGAAAATCCGAAGCTGGACGAGTTCATCCAGCGTCGCGTTGGGATACTGCTGTTTCACGGTCTTCGCGTATTCGGGTGTAACGCCGTGCACCCGCAGAGCAATCAACTTGCTGGGCGGAACCGAGTCGAATCCGGCAGCCTTCATCCCCGCAACGAATTCCGGCGTTACATGAAAAATGCGATACGCCACCAGGTCACTGAAGCTGCCCGGCTCTATTCCCGCGGAGTGTAGTTGAGCGACATAGTCAGGCGTCACCCCTTGCACCTTCATGGCAATCAGATCGTCCGCGGAAGGTTTTCCGAAGCCGGCTTTGGCCATCTCTCGCGCATAGTCGGGGGTAATCCCCTGCACCTTCATGGCAACGTACTTCTCTATATCCACGTCGTAACCGGCTGCGCGCATTTCATCGATGTAGTCAGCCTTGTGTGCAGGCGAATCGGCGCTCGCAGATTGCTGGATTGCCAGGGCGGCGAGCGGAGCGAGTCGCGCAACCGGCGGCTCGACCGCAATCCTGGGCGTAACCGGCAATACAACTGGATCAGGAACCGGCCGGACAGGAGTTGGCGATGGCAAAGCAGGAGCCGCAGGAGTCATGGTCGCATTCTGGGGTAACCCTGCGAGGAGCGGTGGTACCGATAATAGGAGAAGCGTGAGCGCGGAAAAGATCGCCGCCAGCGGAAGCGGGGCGGGCTCGTGCGGCCCCCTCTTTCCCACCGATTCACCCAGGATGCGAGCGATCCGAGTGCGAAGACCAGACACGGACCGGTGCCCATCCAGGGCCATTGCCAGGTTCAGCTTACGGCTGCGCTGTTCCTCCAGGCGTAACAGTGCGGTTGCGTACAACACCGCATCCCCGCACGATTGAACCGCAAGGTCGTCGCAGCAAAGTTCGCGATGTTGCCGCACCTTGTGGCCGAGCCACCAGACTGCAGGATGAAAGAAGAACAGGGTTTCAATCGTCGTCTGAACCAGGTTCCACACATAATCCGCACGGCGTATGTGCGCCAGTTCATGAGCCAGCACTGCCTCCAACTGCTCTGGGCTCAGCGCCATCAATGTCGACGCAGGCACCATGATCACAGCACGGACAATCCCCATAGCCAGCGGCCCTTGAATATGTTCGGAGATCAGAAGATCTACCCGGCGTTGGATCCCAAGCCTGTGGCACAGCCGCGTAAAGTTCACGCGCACTCCCTCGGGTGCTTCCACCACGGCCTGCTTACGCAACCGCTGAAGCAGTCCCCACCCAGCGATGGTTCGTGTCGAAAAGCACGCCACACCCAGCGACCACGCGACATCGAGCCATGGCAATAACTGAGATAGCCGAACTGGCTCCTCTGCCGAGCCCGATGTACCGCGTCCTGTGAATGACGCGAGATCGAAAGCAGCGCTGGGGCCAGCCCACGAATTTGCGTTGGATAAGAGAGGCTTGGAGTGAGCATGCATCTCTTCGTAACCGAAGGTAGCCAGCGCACCCAGAAACATCAGCAGCATGGCTCCGAGCGCCAGCAGGTACCGTGTCTGGCTGGACGCCTTCGAGAGCGCGGCATCGGCAAGCCAATAGACAAGTGCGATCGCACCCGCCTGCCAGCATAAGTGCAGGAGGGTCCAGCCCAGAGATTGCAAATGATAGTTCATCGCTTCTCCCTTTTTCGGTCGATGAGTTCTTGAATTTCTTTCAATTCATCGCTGTTGGCGGGTTCCATCGCCAGCGCATGCATGGCGAGCTTCGCGGCGGAGCCGGAAAACAACCGCTCGCTCAGATATCGCAGGATCTGGCTCTGCGTCTCCTTCTGGCTAACGGCGGTCCGATACAGATGAGCTCTGCCAACCTCTGTACGCTGGACCAATCCCTTCTCGGTCATGATCTGCAGCAGCTTCAGCACCGTGGTGTAGCCGAGCGCCCGTTCCTGACTTACCGCTTCATGCAGCTCGCGTACCGTTGACGGACCCTTCACCCATAAAACCCGAAGCAGTTCGAGTTCCCCCTCAGTCGGTTTCGGCAAGGATGGTTGCTTACTTTTCATGCACCAAACCTTATACGAAGCATTTCGTAGATGTCAACGAAAACCTTCGTACATAATCCAATTTAGAAGCCCAACTGAGCGACCGGAACGAATCCTGGATCTGCGACCCACCCGTTCTTGCTGTCCGTTGCAAAAAAAGTGTCATCCCGACCGGAGCGTAGCGAAGTGGAGGGACCTGCTGTTCATCCTCCGTAGCATCGACGCTAAATAGAAGCGCCGCCCTCCCCTTTGTCATCCCGACCGGAGCGAAGCGTAGTGGACGGATCTGCAGTTCAACGGACCCCTCCTGGAAATGTTTTCGAAACACCGTGGACAAACCGGCGTATGTGCCCCCATTTATTCCTTAAGTTTCCAATAATGCGCGAACTCTTTCCGGCTGTTACCCGTTCCCAAAACATGGAAAGCACGCGCTTGCTTCGAGTAGAAAATTTGCTGGATCCCTCCGTGGATCGAGTCCGAGTAGTTATAGTGACCAGTGCCAGTCCCTATAAACTGGCCGCTCATGCTGATATAGCTATGCCATTCAGGGTGTCCGTTGGCCTGAAAACCGGTTGCATCGAATCGGCAATTCCCCGGCTCCCACGTGAGTTCGACCACTCCCCCCGTCGGTTCATAGCTTCCGTCGTCCCTGACTCGATGATTCACATAATTCCCGGCCAGAGAGCCATACTCCCGATTGAGTGCCCGCCGCTCCGACCATTTCCGCCATCTTGTGCCGATCTGCCAGGTCCCGAGAATGCCCAGTGCTACACCCAACCCGGCCCCAATCCCAAGATCCAGCCAGTGCATTGTCATCCGTACGTCTCCCGTCCACGCGGCAGCCTGACTTCCCTGCCTACTGGTACGCTTCTTCTCTCCCTCCGGTTCCTTGAGATTTTCAGACTTTCGCTGCAAGGTCGGTGCTATCTATGGTATTCCAATAGGAGAGCGAGGCCATCGCCTGCCGGGGAGGGATTATGCGGCTCAAAGCGTTATGGGCGAGGATGCGAGGAGTATTTTCCCGGAAAGAAACGGAGCGGGAGTTTGCCGCCGAGCTTCAAAGCCATCTCCGTATGCATACCGACGACAATCTCCGCCGCGGCATGACTGAGGAGGAAGCCCGCAGGCAAGCGCTCATCCAACTCGGCGGCCTCGAAACGGTGAAGCAGACCTACCTCGAGCGGAGCACAATTCCCTGGTTGGAAAATCGCCTGCAAGACCTGCGCTACTCATTTCGTCAAATGCGCTCCGCTCCAAAAATGACCGCGGCGGTGGTGCTGACGCTGGCGCTTGGGATCGGCGCGAACACAGCCGTGTTCAGTATCGTCGAAGGAGTGCTGCTGCGGCCTCTGCCCTACTCAAATCCAGACAGGCTTGTTGTTGTGTGGCAGACGGATGCGGCCCATCGCGCGACCGGCGCATTCTTCAACCCCTACCGCGAGTTCGAGGCCTGGCAACAAAGCAGCCGCAGCTTCGAGCGGCTGGCGGCGGTCACCTGGGCATCAGGCCCAAAAGAAATGTTGTGGCATGACAAGCCGATCGGCGTTCTGACCATTCCCGCCAGCGTCGATTTCTTTTCCCTGCTGGGCGCATCGGCCCGGATGGGTCGTACCTTCGCACAGCAGGATTTGCAAAATAGCTGCACGCTCGTGCTGGCACATCCCTTCTGGTCACAGAAACTCGGTGCACCGGCCAACGTGCTCGGACAGACCCTGAACCTGGGGCATTCGTCCTGCCAGGTGGTGGGAGTGATGCCGGAAGGTTTCTCCTTTTATCCGCTGCAGACCGACGCATGGATGTTGATCACTCCCGCCAGCGATCTGGTGAAGCAACCATGGGAGTCGATGGTAGGCGCATTCGGTTTGCTGAAACCAGGCGTGACGCGGGCCGCTGCCGAGGCGGAACTAGCCGCGATCCAGGCACAAGTGATCGCTGAAGCTCCCGCGAACGTGAGCGTGATGCGCTCCATGGCGCCCGATGTGCTCGATCTGCACTCCAACTTCACCTGGCTTGCGGGACGAAATCTGCGCCAGGGCCTGTGGCTCTTGCTCGGCGCGTCCGGCCTCATCCTGCTCATGGCGTGTGCCAATGTGGGCAGTCTCCTGTTAGGCCGTTCTCTGGAACGGGGACGTGAAATGGCAGTGCGCTCGGCGCTCGGCGCGGGACGCACGCGGCTATTCGGCCAGATGATCACGGAGTCGCTGCTATTGGCCTTTTGCGGGACCATCGCCGGGGTGGCGCTCGCCGTTGGCCTGCTTCGCTGGTTTCGCGCGGCGAATCCGGTCGAACTGCCCCCGGGAGCCGCCGTGAGCCTGGATTGGCGAGTGCTTCTGTTCGCGGCGGCGGCGGGCATCCTGTCCGCGCTCGCCTTCGGCTTGTTTCCCGCCTGGCGTGGCTCGCGGGTCAACCTGAACGTCGAGTTGAGTGCCGGCGGCAAAGGGCAAACGTCTGCAGCCCCGGCGCAGCGTGTGTCTCACTCGCTGGTCGTGATCCAGGTAGCGCTCTCCACCGTGCTCGTGGCGGGCGCCGGACTTCTCACGGAAAGCCTGTGGAAGCTGGCTTCCACTCCGCTCGGCTATCGAACCGATCATCTCTTCACCGCGCGCGTGGATCTTCCCCCGGAGCGTTACAAAGATGAGGGTGCCAGATCGCGATTTGCCGCGGCTTTCGCCACCAGGGTGGCCTCGCTGCCGGGCATACAGGACATCGCCGTGGCGTCGGACTTCACGCCCGCGCAAGGAGAGACGTTTTCCATCGCCGGCGAAAAAACCTCGCAAGACGCTTCGACCATGGTCGCGACCCAGGACGTGACCGCGAATTTCTTCTCCTTGCTCGGCATTCCCCTATCCAGCGGAAGAGTGTTCGACACCCGCGACGCAAAAGACACTCAACCGGTTGCAATCATCAACCAGGCGCTCGCCAGGCATTTCTTCCCCACGACAGACCCGCTGGGACATGCCATCAAACTAAGCCGGGCCGACGATCCCCACGAGCCCTGGCTCACGGTGATCGGAGTAGTTGCCAACGTCAAAACCACCACCGTCTTTCGCGAGATGGGCTATACGGAGGACCCGGCGGTCTATCGCCCCCTCACCCAGTCGGCCCCGGCGACTCTCGCATTTCTCCTCGGGCTGGATGGCCGCCCGCCCAACCTGGCCAGTGCTGTCCAGCAAAAACTGTTAGAAGTCGATCACGACCTGGTGCTCAGGGATATCGATGCCATGCAAACCAGGCAAACCGCAGCGTTGTCGCAACCGCGTTTTCGGACCGTGTTGCTCAGCGGGTTTGCATTCCTTGCTGCGGTGCTTGCGATGGTGGGCCTTTACGGCGTCTTGTCGCAGCTGATTGCTCGCAGAACCCGCGATATCGGCATTCGCATGGCGCTCGGTGCCGACCGCGGCCGCATCGTGCGCGCGATCCTGAGCCAGGCATGTGTGATGACGGTCATTGGGATCGTTGTGGGAGCCGCCTGCGCGGCGATTGCCGTGCGTTTCTTAAGTGGAATGCTTTACGGCATCCACGCCGCGGGCGCAGCAGAGTTTGCCGCCGCCGCCGCGACTATGCTTCTGGTGGCAGTGCTCGCCTCCTGGGGACCCGCCCGCCACGCCGCCTCCATCGACCCCATGCAAACCCTAAGATCGGAGTAGTGAGCAAAGTCGGAGGAAATCGACGGGTGCCCCACCTTCGCCAAACCGTACTCCGGATTTCCTGTCAAGCTTTCTGGCGTTGGCGCACTTCATGCGGCTTTTCCTTAATGAAAGCCGCACACCCGGGTGTTGGTGGAGCCCCGTGCAGGAAATCCGGATACGTGGGACGAAAACGATGGGCGAAGCTCAACAATCGATTTCGTTACGTCGAACGTCTCCGAAGTCCCGAAGGGACGTCTGAAAGTAGCCCAGGACGTAGTCCTGGGTAAAATATCAAGCAATCGGAAAGTCCCGCCAGGGACGACTGAAAACCATCGCAAAATTTCAGCCGTCCCTCACGAGACTGATTCCGTTTTTCTAAGCTTGACCCAGGACTGGCGTCCTGGGCTACTTTCAACCGTCCCTTCGGGCCTGGGGTCGGCTCAGTCCTCGTGCATTCAGACTCACTGCGCAGCCAGGCCTTCCTGAGATGTAACCGGAGCGGATGACCGCCCACTCCCGCACCAGGAGCAGAACGGCTGCTCCGGCGACACCGCGCGGCCACAAGTCGCACAAGGCCTCGTGAGCGGCTTGCGCAGCACAAAATAGAGAAGAAATCCCAACAAATTCGGCACCATCATTGCCATTAGCATCCACGCAACGGCCGGCATGTCACGTCGCCGGGCGTCCGCAAAGACAAACCCGAGACATAGGATCCAAATAGCGGCCAGGATGCCGACAAGTAAGGCAAAACCGCCGTTCGCTGCTATACCTTTCACCGCGGTGACGCTGTAGTATCCCGCAACCAAGCCGCCCACCACGGCACAGCAAACAATCACCGCCGCCCAAACCCGAACGGGTTTCGGCACTACATCCAAAAACTGGCGAATTTTCATAGAACGCTCTCTTTCCGATTCCGCAACAGCGGCAATAGAGGAAATAACAGTGCAAAGCACAACGAGGGCAGAACCCACACGGCCATCAAGACCCGCTGTACCTGATTAGGCTGCAAGTGAAGCGAACCCGCGGCCAGATTGCCAAACTGCGCAGCAACTGCGGAGCCCGTTACCAGCAACACCACGGCGGCGATGCAACCCCAAACCATGCGCCGCCGGCTGGGTTGGGCGGCTTCGAGCTGCTCTGCGCGCAGCTTGAGCGACGCAACAACTTTCGCCTGAAGTCCAGGGTTTACCTCGAAGGAAAAGCCACCGAGACCTGCGATGACCCGGCTGCCCGCATTGAGATATTCCTGGCATTGCGCGCAGGCCGGTAAGTGTTCCCGGAGAGACTGCTCCTCCTCGGGCGAAACGCAGCCGGCCAGCGTTTTGTCAATGACCTCCCGCATGATCGCGTGATCGTCAGCTTGCATGCTTCCCTCCCTCCAACTGCTCGCGCAGGGTTCGAAGACCTCGATAGATTCTGGAAGCGACGGTACTAACCGGCGCCCCGATGACGGCGGCCACTTCCTGGAGCGACAAATCTTCCTGAAAGCGGAGCATCAGCACTTCGCGATAAATAAAGTCCAATGTCTGCATCGATTGAGCTAGGCGCTGGGAATCCTCCGTGCGCGCCGCAAGAACAAACGGCGACGGATCACCGGATGCTGGAGATTGCGGTTCGCCGTCGTCCTCCGCCTCCAGGCTCACCGTTCGCCGTTTGCGCATGTGATCGATGGCAAGATGGCGGGCGATGGTGAAAAGCCAGGGCTCAAACCGGGAGCGTCCGTCGTAGGATTGGCCGCGTTCCAGAACCCGAAGCCACGTTTCCTGTACCAGGTCATCGACGTCGTCGCGCCTGCCCAGCAGGTAAATGAGATAGCGGACAAGACGATACTGATATTGCTCGACCAGGGCCTGCAGGAGAGTGACATCGCGTTGGCGAAGGCCCCGCGCAATTCGTTGCGTATCGCTGCTCACTCCCACCGCCAATGTCATATCGTATTCGGCCATACGTGAGGTATACGGATGACCGGGGGTAAATTACGCAAGCGCGTCACCCACCCGTTTTGCCTTTCTCCCAGAGTTCCTCATATCGGCCGTTCTGGTTCAGGTAAAAGGTTTGGGCCAAATGGTGATTCTCGTGGGTATACCGGCGGAAGGGCGCGGAGTGGTCGTGAACGTCCGAGGAATGAGTGGTTTCCGGATACATCACGATGAAATGTGGCGGACGGCGTTGCAGAGACTGGATGATCGCCGCTACCTGCTCCGGTCGAGTGAAATCATCGGAGTTAACAAACTCGGAGGCGGTGGGATTGTCCAACTCGAGATAAAGAGCCAGCGCCGGACTATTAAAGAAAGGCTCGGACGGCTGTGTGCGTTCTGCCAGCCATTGAAATTCGTGGAACACAAGGGGATCGTTGAAAGCGGTGCGGCCGATCGGCAAATTAAGCGCAGCGTGCCATTGCGTCTGGCGATTAAACGGCAGTAGCAAGGCAAAGCCAGCGGCCACCAGCCACAAAACAAGACGGGCGCGCCGGAGCGCGGGACCTGGTTGGCTGATGAGCCAGACGCAGATAAGGAGGGCTGGCGGAGCGACGGTGCAGAGACGAAAGAATCTAGGTCCGCTCACAACCGCGAGAAACAGCCCAACCCCGGCCAGGTGGAGCAGAAGGAGATGCTGTCGAAGAGCCACCGGGAGTACTTCGCGCTTTCGCCACAGCTGGTAAAACCCCACAAGGTAGATATAAGGAACAAGCGCATAGATAAAAACAATAAGGAAGCAGGTGGACCAGATCGGCCGGCGTATGAAGCGGGGGAAGCTGCCGAAGATAGGTTCGCGGTGAGTTG
>Ga0302326_10007439_pt1 | contig 24351 bp, 17 predicted proteins | sample Palsa_T0_3_FD_202264 | JGI IMG/M metagenome (GOLD analysis project Ga0302326, IMG submission 202264) | Peat permafrost microbial communities from Stordalen Mire near Abisko, Sweden - Palsa_T0_3 | ecosystem: Environmental > Terrestrial > Soil > Palsa > Peat permafrost | place: Sweden: Abisko... | reverse complement strand
TTTTCGAGGGGCACACCACGAACGGTGCGTGGCCGCACTGGGACGCCGCCGGCGGAAACAACTGCACGGTGGAATCGGACGGCTGCGTGCAATCGTACATTGCGCGTTCGGGCGCGGCGGGGAATCGGCAGTATGCGATGGAGGGCTACCAGATCGTCGGCACGGGCGGCAGCGTGGTGAAATCGGGCGCGAACACGGCGTATCCTGCGGGCTGGGCCGATCTCGACGACGGCGTGAACGGAATCGAAGCCGGCGTGTATCAGCTTTCGATGTACTGGCCGAAGTCGCTCGAAATTCAGCCGGGCGCAACGAGCGGGCACAACGAAATCCGCGTGGGCATCTGGCCGAGCCAGCAGGAGTGGATGGGCGCGGCGAACACGAGTTTTTCTTCGACGGATTCCACCTGCGCGAGCGCGCCGGCAAAGACGTGCGAGCCGATTACTTCGTATGCGACGCAATGGCCGCAATACCAGATTCACGATACGTATTGGAATTTTCACGCGGGAACGCAATCGGCCGCCGTGGCGCAGAGTAACTTTCTGTATTTTCAGCACTACCTTCTGGCGCGGCCGGCGAGCCCGACGTATTACAACACGGTGCGCGACGCGGGCTCCGGCTTCGACGCGCTTTTCTACGACATTCCCGACCCGGTGGTGGAGGATCAGCTGTATACGCATCTCGGAATCTGCCCGACGGCCGCGGGCTCCTGCGTCGGCGATGTGGGCACTTCGCAATTTCCGTACAACGGCGCGTACGCGGGGATGAAAATCTTCCGCTATTTCGGCTGGCCCACCGCGGGCGGCGTGGACGGCACGCAATTCGAGCAGCGCGAAAGTTTTCTGCGCAACTGGCTGCAGCGCGGATGCACACCGCTCGCGCTTCCGGCGATTGGGTGCGGCGGGACGTCGCTTACAGGGAGCGTGCCGGGGCGTTATATCTACGCCGCGCATTTTTATCGCATGGTGATTGAGAAAAGCTTGCCGCGCTCGGATACCGCGGCAACTTCCGGAGCGAGCGCGGGATTTCGCGCGCTGTGCACCTCGCTCACCGCGTGCAACAGCCTGAGCTTCACGCAGTGGGGCGACCCGCGGGCGGTGAATCAGAATACGAGCACCACGCTGTGGAACGCCGGCATGCGCAACTGGGGCGACGACATCAACGGCATGGGCCACGCAACGCTGTGGGGAATTTTCGATTACTACCATTTGTCCGGCGACGAATGGGCCAAAGAACAATTTCTGCAGGGATTCAAGGACCGCTACGAGAATCCGTTCGTAGGATTCAACAATACGCAGGCCAACGCGGGCGGCAACAACGCGCCGGGGCACGGGCATGTGAACGAGACGCGCGCGGTGGGGCATCATCTTTCGGGCATGATGCGCGAAGTGGATTTTCTGCGCACCATCGGCGATCCGGACGCGGACAATTCGACGACCGTGCTGACTTCGCCCGGCACTGGCCCCGGCGCGACGACCGTGTTGCAGAGCGCGGAGCAGATTCTCGCGTCGCAGGTGGCCATTCCGCTGATTTCAGGCGGCTATCCGAAAGGATTTGCGGAAACGAGCGTCGCGAACTGCCAGATCAATGGCACGCCCACGAATTTGTGTTCGCAGGGCATCAGCCCGATTCGCGGATATCCGCGGGCGGGCGGCGGAGGAGAAAGCTGCACCATCGCGGCGTGGAAAAAAAACGCGGCGCATTCCGTGGGTGATTTGATTGACGATCCGCACGGCATGGTACAGCTTGTCACCACTGCAGGGACGAGCGGCGCGGCGATGCCTTCGTGGAATGACACGACCGGCAGCACTACGAGCGATGGCACGGTGGTGTGGACCAGCCAGGGCCCCGGCGTCGCGCCCTGCAATGGAAATTTCTATCGCGCGGCGGACACTTTTCAAACCGGCACGGAAGCGAACGGGCTTTACGACACCTGGCTCGAAATGCGCAAAGTGCTGGGCGCAAATTGGCATGTGAAGGTGGGCGTTGCTTCGGGCAGCCCGGGTACGGCCATCGTGGATGGCGCGACTTCGCTTTCGAACGTGACGCTATCGGAGAAGGGAACGAGCGACGCGCTATATGCCATCGGGCAACTTTTGCAGGAGGAAAATTGCGTCAACACGGGCGCATACGTCACGAGCGGATGCGTTTACACGCAAGCGCTCGATTGGCTGAACGCCACGAACGCGTTTGGCGGCTGCATCACGAATGGAAATTGCTTGCGCACCTGCGTCACCGGATGCAACGGGCTGACGGATTGGTTTGCCATCGCCGCGCCGGCCGCGACCACAAATTCCGTGGATGATCTCGCGGGAAACGCGTGGGAGTTTACGCTGAATGCGCAATTGCAGAATTCCGGCGTAATCAATCAGGAACTCGGGTCGCACATGATGCAGTTTGCGATGGGCTACGCGATTGCGAACGGCACGCTTTCGAATAGCGCGACGGTGCCGCTCGGCACTTCGGTCGTGGCGCTGAAAGCTGTGCCGTTCACGGTGACGGCATGCAGCGGCGCCGGCTGCACGCACACCTCGAGCGGATGCGTGGCAGGAAGCGCGGCGGGAACCTGCACGATTTCGTGGACGCCGCCGGGCGGATTGTGCGCGGTGGGCGTGAATTGCCCGCCGAATGGCGCGCCGAACGGCACGCAGTACCGGCTGAAATATTTGCCGTGCCAGGCGGGCGTGCTCACGATTTACGGCAACGATTGCCCCGCGGGCGGGAAGGCGATTGTGCCGGCGCTCGGATTCCGCTCGGACATTTTGACCGCGGGCACGGTTGCGACGGACGGCTACGGCACGCAGGTCGGGTCGCTCGCGCTGGATCCCGCGCATTATTGGAATTGGTTTGCGACCATGGACGTGCCGGATGGCGCGGGGAACACCGCGGTGCCGTCGGGCTCGAGCTACACTTTCGCCACGCAGCCGGATACGACTTACACGTTTTCTCTCGCGGCGTATTCCGCGGCGCCCTCGCAGATTTATTATATTTCGTCATCGCTCGGCGCGGATTCGAACACGAATTCGCGCGCGACGCCGTGGGCGCATGTGCCGGGAGATCCGCTCGCGATGGGGAACGCCGCTGCGCACACCGTATTGCCGGGAGATACGTTCACGTTTTACGGCGGCGATACCTGGAGCGGCTGGACGTCGGCGACTGGGCCGATCGTGATCGGCGCGGGCGGAAATTCTTCAGCGCGGGTGACCTATGGCGGCGAGGACATCACGTTTTTCAACGCGTCGGCGTGCAATGCGGGCGGCACGGTGAGCACGAACGGCACGCTCGTCACCTGGGTGTCCGGGCCCGGATTCCATTCTTCGTGGGTGGGGCAAACGATCACGATCAACGCCGTGAATTACACCGTGGCGCAACTCGGCGCGCCCGGCTATCCCACGACGAATGACGCGAACGTGCTGACGCTTACTTCGAGCGCGGGCGTGCAGACGGCGGTTGCCTTCAGCACCAGCGGGCTTTACTGCCGTCCGAAGCTCGATTTCGCGCATACGCCGACGTGCAGCGGCACGGGCGCGGGACAAAACCAGAATTGCGCGGGGATTTTGATTAACGGCGCTGCGTATGTGGTGATCGACGATTTCGATATCGCGCGCTACGAATTCGCGAACGCCAACGCGCCAACCGGGACGACGGCGGCGGATATCATCGCGCTCTACGGCGCGGGCGCGAACAATATTGCAATCACCAATAATTTTATTCACGGCTGGGACATGGCCGGCACGATTTCAAGCGGCTCGACGGGCAACATTCGGCTGATTGGCGGCGCGCAGGGCGCCGGCGGAGGAAGCGGCGGGACGATTACGACGGCGAGCTGCTCGCAATCGGACGTGCAGGCGGCACTGAATTCGGCGACTTCCGCCACCACTACGATAATCATTCCGGCGGGGAGCTGCGCGTGGACCGCGAACGTGACCTTCACGGTGCCGAGCGGCAGCGCGAACCTTTTGATTCTGGGCGCGGGGAATCTCAGCACGACGGGCGGCGGCGACGCGACGGTCATCATTGATAACGACACCACCTCGGGCGATTGCAGCAGCAACGTGGGGCTATGGAAAATCACCACGGCCGCGGCGCCTTCGCTTTTCCGGCTGGCCGGAATCACGATTGAATCCGGAACGGGATGCACGAAGCAGGACGGCACCATCGAGCTCGCGGGGTTTTCGCAGAATGTGCGGCTGGACCACAATCATTTGAACGCGACGACGGGCACGAGCGGAGAAAACATTACCGTGCGGCTGACCGGGTGCATGTATGGTGTCGCGGATCACAATTTGCTTGACGCCAACGCTGCCGCCGAAAACGGATTCGAGATTTATAGCGATTCGTGCAGTGGGGTGCAGGACAACGGGAACTACGCTTGGTCGCAGCCCACGAACTTCGGGAGCGCGAACGCGTTTTTCATCGAGAGCAACACTTTCAATGGACCGTCTAGCGGGAATTTCAGCGCCATCGGCGATTGCTACGAAGACGGCAAGCAAGTGATCCGCTACAACACTATGACGAACATGGGAATTCAAGTGCATCCCACGGGCGGCGCGGAAGACTGGCGCGGCTGCCGCTCGACGGAATTTTACGGCAACGCTTTGAACGGCACGTACGTCCCTGGATTTTCGACCGCGTTTTACGATAGCAGCGGCCCGGCGCTGGTGTGGGGAAATAATGCGCCGTACGATTATCAGAGTTTGATGTGGCTCGTCTCCGCGCGCAACGGACACGATTACACGGAGACCGCGACGCCCAACGGCTGGGGATATTGCGGCACGAATTTCAACGGCACGGGCAGCGCGTGGGACGGCAACACGCCGTCGGCGGTGTACGGCTATCCGTGCATCGATCAAGTGGGGCGCGGGCAGAGCGATCTGCTCACGGGAACTTTTCCGAGCAAAGTGGATTCGGTGACTTCGACGATCACGTGGCCGAACCAGAAGCTCGAGCCGGTGTACGAATGGCTGGACACCTGGGCGCAGGTTCCGGGCTACGCGCGCAACATCGTGCAGGTCGGCGACACCACGCACGACGCGAACACGTTCGTGCAGAATCGCGACTGGTATCAGTGCTCGACGCCGGGCACGGGCGCTTGCACCGGATTTAGCGGAGCGAGCGGCGTCGGCAGCGGGCTCTTGAGCGCGCGACCTTCGACCTGCACGGTGCAAGTAGGCTACTGGGCCACCGATACGCAGACGCTTTACCTTTGTTTGAGTGCGAACACGTGGACCGCGTATTACACGCCGTACACTTATCCGCATCCGCTTACCACTTTTTCCGGCAGCGTTGGCGGCGGCGCGAACACGACGCTCACCGGAAATACTTTCACCGAGGCGGACGCGGGTACGGGGCATTACATCGGCAACGGCGTTTCGGTGGGCGGAGTTGTCGCCAATAATTCGCTCAGCTACACGGACAACGGATTCGAGCAGGGAAGTGCGGACACCGCGGCTTACTCGACTACGCTTGCGAACAATCATGTGCATCACATCATGCAGTCGAGTGATACGGCGAACGCCTCGAACGCGATTCACGCGGAGTGCTACTCGTACATTTACAACAACATGATTCACGATTTGTACAGCGGGTCTTCCGCGCTGCTGCTCGAGCCGCGCTGCAATCTGGGGAACGCGACGTACGCGTATTACACCTGGAACAACCTGGCCTGGAACGTGGGCGCGGATTCGCCATTCGTGGACGAAACCAACCACGTGAACGCGGGCGACCTCTCGAATTATTTTCACTACAACGAGACGCTGGTGCCTTCGGGCGCTTCGGGCGAGGCGGCGGCTTGCATTCGCGCAGACAATTCTTCCGGCGTGGTGAACGAAATTGCCGCGTTCAACATTCACTGCATCACGGCGCCGGCGCGGGGCGGGAATTTGTCGCCGATAATTTGCGGATCGGAGACGAGCGGCTGCGCTTCGCCCGCTTCCACCGTACTCGCGACCTACGTGCTGCAAACTCCGTCAGCCGCCGGGTCGCAGGGCTACACCGCCGCGAATTTCTTCGCGCCCACAACGGGCGGCGCGACGATTGCAGCGGGAACGAACGAAGAATCCGCCGCCGCGGGTCCGCTCGCCGCGCTCGCCGCCGATCGGCTGGGAGTGGTGCGGCCGGCGACGGCCGCGTGGGACGTGGGCGCGTACGAATTCGTGGCGACCGGCGGGCCGGTGACGCTCGCGCCTTCGAGTTATGCCTTTGCGTCTGCGCCGGTGGGCAGCGCGAGCGCGGATAGCCCGCAGGCGTTCACGCTGGCGAATTCTAGCGGCGCGACGATTACGGTGACGAGCGTGTCGTTCACCGGCGCGGATCCCGGCGATTTCGCGGCCACGAGCGGCTGCGGTACGCAAACGAACGGCTCGACCTGCGCCATCAACGTGACGTTTTTGCCCACCGCTGCGGGCGCGCGCTCGGCGACTCTTGGCGTCGCATTCACCGGAGCGAGCGGCAGCCCGCTCACAGTGTCGCTCATCGGCACCGGCGTGGCACCAATCATCACCTCGCCCAACACGCCAATAATTTTCGCCGTCGCACGTCTGGATGACGTGCGTTAGGCAGCATGAGACGCGGGATGACAAACCGATAAGCCAGATTACGCGGAGGTACAATTGACTTGGCGCGTCAAAAGTCCGGCCGCGAGGCCGCGGTTTCAAACGCGGTAACGATGTCGTAGAATTTGTGCCAATTCCACGGAGAGCGAAAAACAATGCGCCAGTACCATCACATCGGAATTCCCACTACCGAAGCGAAGCCTGGGGAGACCCATTTGAAACATCTGAAAGTCTTTGTGGTCAGCCACGAGAAAAGCGAATTCGGCGTGGAGTGGATGCGTTTCGAAGCGGACGCTGCGGTCCCGGATCTCGTCCGGCACGTTCCGCACGTCGCGTTTGAAGTGGCTGATTTGGCCTCCGAGCTTGCCGGCCGCGAAATCCTGATTGCTCCTAACAGCCCGTCCGACGGCGTCCGCGTCGCGTTCATCGTCGAGAACGGCGCGCCCATCGAGCTGCTCGAATTCACCGACCCCAACCACCCCGGCCGGCGCCAGAAGAGCAATTAGCTTGCCCTTCACGGCAAGTGGGTGATCAGCACGATATCCGAGGTGACCGTGTTACGTGCGAACACTACCTGCTTGCCGTCAGGCGAAATCGCAAATCTCGACACACCGTTCTCGGTGAAATGCGTCCACTGCCGCGGCGCAGCCGGCTTTCCCTGCGGTGCGCCCAGGGGCTGGATCCAAAGGTTCACCGCACCTTTTTCATAATTCGCGAAGATGATGGCGTGGCCATCCGGCGTCCAGGCCAGCCCTACCTGCCGGGTCACACCCTTTGGCATGTCAATCGTGCGCGTTGGCTCTCCGCCTTCGGCGGGCATCACGGCCAGCTTGGGCGCCGCCGCTGGATCGGGGAAGTAGTACGCGGCAATTTCCCGGCCGTCGGGCGAGAGCGCGGGTTCCTGCACGTTCAGGTCGTTCAGCTTCTGCGGCGTTCCGCCGGTTGCCGGCACGCGCATCAGGCGAGCGTCGTCGTTTCCTACGTACGTCTGAAAAACCACGAACCGGCCGTCCGCCGTGCACAGCGGTAAACCACTGGACGGGTCGGGATCGATCTCCCTTGGCGTCCCGCCATCCAGGTCCGCGCCCCAAATCGAAAATTTCTTTTTGTCCTCTTGCACGTAGACCACGCCGCCGTGGCAAGATGCAGGCGAAAGCTGCCCTTCGCCCGGCAGCGCCAAATCCGTGGGCTGATCTCCAGGAACCTCCAGCCTCGCCAATCGGACGTTGACGCCTCCGACGTAGCCGTAAACGATTTGAGTGTTTCCCACCCAGGACAGCCCAATTCCATCCTGCCGGCCGGTTCCCGGCGTGATTTGCCGTGCGGAGTCCGGGTTGGAGAATGGTGCCAGCCACAAGCCGCCGCGGAACAGCCTTTGCGAAGCCACCAGCTTCCTGCCGTCGGCCGTCAGTCCGACAGAGTCGTAGCTGTTCAGGTCGTTCGAAATCTTTCGCAGTTGCCCACTCGGATAGAGTACTTCCCAAAGCTGCCTGCGGAAATCCGCCACGCTCTCGAATCCTGCGAATACGATTGCGTCCGGGTTGGATCGCCACCCCAAGCGGCCAATTACAATCCAACTGAGATTTGCCAGCGGCGCGGACTCTCCTGTTTCCAAATCCACGACCTCTATGCTTTCGCCGGGGCGGGCGACATTTTCCACGATTACGACGGCCACGTGCCTGCCATCGGGCATCCAGGCGGGGCCCACCTCCAAGAAGGCTTGCGGCTCCTTCTTCATTGCCGCGATATGTATGTTCGAGCCGTCCGCTTCCGCCGTTACCATATAGCTTTCGTGTTTCGCTGTGTCCGGCCGAATGAAAGCAAACTGCTTTCCGTCCGGCGAAAATGAGATGGTGGAGGGAGCATCCTCCAGCACGGTTTTCGGCGTGCCGCCAAGCGACGCCACGCGATACAACGTAGCCTTGGGCGCGCCGAGTGGCTGGCTCGAGAAATAGATGTAATTCCCGTCCGGCGAAAACCGTGGCCCCCCGGCGAGTCCGTTCGACATTTGCGCGATCTGCGCCGTGCTCCCGGTGGCCAGTTGCAGCATCCACAGGCTCGTCTCTCCGTGCTGCTCGCGCACGTAGGCCACCAGCCGCCCGTCGGGAGAGATCCCGTTCACGACAAGATCGCCCGTCGAGGTGAGCTGCGAAATTTGCATGGGGCCTGACTCAGTTTCGTCCGCGGAGCCGCCAGGCGCGCGCAATTTCCACAGTGCCAGCGCAGCGATCAACGCCACGGCCACGGCTGCCGCCAGCAGCCATGGGTTTCGCCACAGCGGGCGAGCCGTCGCGGGGACCATCGTTCCACTCGTTGCCGCGGCGGAAGACCCGCTCGCCGGCGCCACGCCGGATGCCGAAGCGGTGGCACTGCTCGCTGGAATCGCGTCGCTGCGGTCGGCGGCGACCCTGCGGTCGGAACTCGCATCCCGTTTCAGCCGCTTCAAATCCGAACGCAAATCGGACGCGTGTTGGTAACGGAGGTCGCGGTCTTTTTCAAGCGCTTTGTTGATTACGTCTTCCAGCTTCGCCGGAATTTCCGGATTCAGCCGCACCGGCGCGACCGGCGCGCGATTCAAAATGGCGTCGAAAATTTCCGCTGAGGTGCTCCCCGAGAACGCTTGTTTTCCCGTGGCCATTTCATACAGCACCATGCCGAAAGAAAAAATGTCCGTGCGAGCATCGAGTTCTTTGCCCCGCGCCTGCTCGGGCGACATATAGGCGACGGTGCCCACTGCGGTACCGGGGCTGGTAAGGAATTCGTCGCCTAAAGCGGTGGGCAATGCGGAAGCGCCGACGCCCGTCGCCGTGGGGGTGAGCTTGGCAAGCCCGAAATCCAGAATTTTCGCGTGGCCGCGCTTGGTGACGAAGATGTTGGTGGGCTTGATGTCGCGGTGAACGATGCCCTGCGTGTGTGCGGCGTCCAGCGCATCGGCAAGTTCGATGCCGAGGTCGAGAAGAAATTCCAATTCAAATGGCCGGCTCGCAATCTGACGCTTCAGTGTGCTGCCGTCGAGGAATTCCATCACAATGTAGGTTTGGCCGTTTTCCTCGCCCACATCGTGAATCGTGCAAATATTCGGGTGATTCAACGCCGAGGCCGCGCGAGCTTCGCGTCGAAGACGTTCGAGCGCCTGCGGGTCTTTGGCCAATTCCGGCGGCAGAAATTTCAGCGCGACGCGCCGGCCAAGATTCGTATCCTCCGCTTCGTAAACCACACCCATCCCGCCCCCGCCAAGTTTTTCGAGGATGCGATAATGCGAAATGGTCTGGCCAATCATGCGAGCAGTCGCGCCATCTTAGGTTGGGCAGACCAGCAAGTCAACGAAGTGAGCTCGCACCGATTACCGGACAAGTTCCGGGTTCTACCAGCCCATTTGGCGCATGCGCTCGAGGATGAGTTCGGTGTAGTGGCTCATGTGATCGGGGCGGCGCTTGAGCGGCAACGGGAGGATTGCGGCGAGTCGCGCGGACTCTTGGCGGCTGATATTGCGGGCCGAGGATTTGTAGTAGTAACGACACGCGGCCTCCGCGCCATATACGCCCGGGCCCCATTCGACCACGTTGAGGTAGAGCTCCAGAATGCGCTGCTTGCCGAGGAACAATTCGGCCACCGGGACGAGCGTGAACTCGGCACCCTTGCGCAGGAGCGAGCGTCCCGTACCGAAGAGCAGATTTTTTACCAGCTGCTGCGTCAGGGTGGAGCCTCCGCGAATGCGGCCGCCTTCCATATCGTCTTCCGCGGCGATTTCCATGGCGTGCCAGTCGAATCCATGATGCTGGTAGAAGCTCGCGTCTTCCGCGGCGATCACGGCGTGCTGGAAATCGGGCGAGATTTGGGCGAGCGGAACGAATTCGTATCGTTCGTGATACGGCGTGTGGTGAATCCAGGACTGCAAGCGGCGCTCGATGTGTACCGCGGTGGTCGGCGGGTCGATCCACCGCGCAGCTACAATGGTCAGCGCAGCGAGCGACCAGAGAAGCGCCAGTCCGATGAGAAACCATCGAACGAAGAATCGGAGCGTGCGTTTCCGATGCGGGGCCTCGGGGCGTGTTGCTGGCTTTTCAGTCACGCTTCAGAGTAATCGCTTTTGGCTGGATTGGCATAGCCCCCGATAAATCTCCAGCGGGGTCGAGTTTCGCCGGACCGACCAATTTGCCTTGCGCGATTCTTAGGATGTAAACTCCGCCGGACGAACGTTTCTCCTCGGAGGCTCGATGGCTGCGATTACCGGCTTTGGCGGCATATTTTTGCGCGCGAATGATCCGAAAGCTTTGTATCAATGGTACGAACGGCATCTCGGCCTGGTGAAGTCCGAAGGGGCTTTCGCGTTTCCGGCTCCGGCGCCACGCGCTCAGGTGATCTTCGCCCTTTTCAAACAAGACAACGCCTATTTCCCCGCGGCGCAGAAAGCCATGCTGAATCTACAAGTGGACGATCTGGACGGCGTGCTGGACCGTTTGATTGCCGAAGGTGTCACCGTCGATCCCAAACGCGAAAGCTATGACTTCGGAAAGTTTGGCTGGATCACCGATTCGGAAGGGAATCGCGTCGAGCTTTGGCAGCCCATCGGAGACTGATGCGAGCCAGCTTCCATTCTAGGGCGCGTAAACGGTGAAGACGTAGTCGTGATCTTTTGCGGGCATGTGGCAAGGGAAGCAAGTCTCATGCAGCGCCTTGTCGCCCGGCTTTGCGCCCGTAAAGTCAGCAAAGCCCCAGCCGCCCGTGGCGGCGTACTTCTTTGAATCCTTGACCATGAACTGCACGTTCACCCGGGAGCCGATCACGAACGATTGAGTGCCGGGGAATGGGCCATCGAGGACCTTGTTGTTGTCTTCCGACGCGACGCGGGTCCAATGAATCGCGGCAATGATGGCGCCGTCCGGGAAGGGGAGGGTGCCTTCCTTGAAGGCCTTGACCGCTATATCGTTGCCGACTTGAGCGCGCAACTGCTCGCCCTTGCCGGCGAAATGAAGCTGCTTCACGGCGATCAATTGCCAATCGCGGTAGCCCGCGGGGATCTTGACGCCATAGATCGGAGAGGAGTCTCCATCGGACTGTCCGGACGCGTGTGGCATAAAGGCCGCGGCCACGGCCAGGGTTGCAACTGCAAAAAGCAAGAATGCGATCCGTTTCATATTGTTCCTCCTCTGGCCATCGCGTTCTGGGCGCTTACCTTTTCGGGTAGGCCGTAAAAATGTAATCCTTTGAGGGGCCGGCTATCTCGTGGCATGTGGCGCCGCACTTGGCGTCGTGACCCACCGGAGGGTGGCTGGCCTTCGTGGCTGGCGCGAACGTTCCGGACGCGGGGTCGTAAACGAACATTGCATATCCCCATCCGTGCGTGTCGGGGAATTTCTTGCTGTCCTTCACGATGAACTCGACCTGCTCGAAGTCGCCAGGCACGGTGTCCGGCGCGCTCTCCGAAAAAGGCGGGTCGGTTATCTTTTTCGGCTTCCACTCGAGCTTCACAATCTTGGAACCGTCGGGGAAGGGCTTGCCATTGCCGGGAACGCCCTGCTGGTAAGCTTGGATCATCACCGGATTGGCGACGATCGCCCGGATCACGCTTGCGGCTCCGGTGAAGCTGGGGGCGACTACCTGCCATTGTTCGTATCCCTTGACCTCAGAGAACGAGAGGCCGCCGGGTATCTCCAGTGTGTACTTGTCCTGCTTCTCCTGCGCAGAACCCCGAGCAGATCCCTTAGCAGAACTGGACCTGCCACCCACTACGATGATCGCCAGCCCGACAATTGCCACCACCCCGCACACAGTCGACTCCATCGGCTTCATAGCGTGTTCCTTCACGGATGTGCTTGGAAGTCGGGGATTCGCTCGCCATTTCGGGAGAATCCTAAGTTACTGCAACCCTGTGGGTCAAGGATTCTGCCTGCAACCTAGCCCTTCGCGTCTGGAATTTTCGGTTGCCACAATTCGATGGGATTTCCTTCCGGGTCGTGCGTGCGTGCGAAGCGGCCGTAGGGATAAGACTGCGGGTCAATCTTGACCTCGATTCCGGCGGCTTGCAGCTGGGCCGCCATTTTGTCGAGATCCCGCACGCGAAAGTTCAGCATCCAGACTTTGCTGAGATCCCCGAAATATTTGCTGGTCTCGGGGAAGGGAGCGAACGCGGTTGATCCGGCCTCTTGCTGCCAACCGGTTTCTCCTTCGGCCGTTGGTATGGTCAAAATCCCCAGGTGTTGCTGGTACCAAAGCGCCAGCGCTTTCGGATCTTTGGCGCGGAAGAAGAATCCGCCGATTCCCGTCACTTTTTCCATTTCCGTTGCCGCCGATTCATGTCCGGCAGCGGCCTTGGCGGGCGGAGCTGGGCTCGCTGCTTGTCCCGGGTTCTGCGCCGCCATTGTGAGTTCATTGATGGGCAGAATGAAGCTGAACCCGAAAGCGTAAGACAGGGTTTGCAGTAGTTGGCGCCTTTCGAAGCTCATGCCATCCTCCTCGTGAAGCTTGTGCGAGTTTGCCTACGATACCTGCGCGGATGGAGTTCTGAAAGAGGTTTTCATTAGTGCCTCGTTTCCCGGGATCATCTGCTGCGGTCGCCTTGGGAATTATCCTGAACGGAGTGAAGTCAGGCGCGTTCTCACTGCGCGGCGGAAAAAACACGCCGGCCTAAAGGCCGCCGCTACGAAATCCAACCCTCAGGCCGTTTCACATACGCATCACCACCACGCAATTCACAATTCAAGGAGAAAACAAAAATGCAAAACATTCGCAAAGCATTGCACTCGATTTTGATTGGACTTCTCTGCGGCACGCTCGCGGCGGGCGCGCTCACGCTGGAAGGCTGCAATTCCGCGCAAGTGGAAGCCGACATCCAGAAGGTGATTGCGCTCTTGCCCACCGCGGTGCAGATCGCCGGCAGCATCTTGAACATCGTGGCCGCCGCGAAAGGCGAGTCGGCGCCAAGCGTGTCGGTTATCGCCGCGGTGAAAAACGCGTCGGGCCAAATCCAGGCGGACCTCACGCTCGCGAATGGTCTCGTCGCGCAGTATGAAACGGACCTCAGCTCCGCGCCCGCCGGCGTGCTGGGGCAAATCGACGCGGCCGTGGCCGACGCGCAGCAAAATATCGGCGCGATTCTTGCCGCGGTGCACGTCGCGAACCCCACGATTGTTGCGGCGGTGAACTCCGCGATCGCGAGCGTGCAGACGGTCATCCTCGCGCTGATCGCCGTGCTGCCCGCGCCCGTCGCCACCGCCGCGTTTCCGAAACTCTCCGCGTCGCTCGCATCGTCCGGCATCCAGCCGGGGACGGTGAAGGTCGTGGTGCCTTCGCCGCACGCCTACGCCAAATCGTTTAACGAGGACGCGCGCGTCCAGGCCGCGCGGAAAGCGTATCCCGCGGCGAAGATCCAGGTGCCTGTCCCGCACGCGCGCATTTTCGGCGTCCCGGTGTAACGCAACGCGCCGCGCAAACGCGGCCCCGCATTTACGGCAACGAGAACTGGGTGCCCCACCCTTCGAATTTAAGGGTGGGGAATTGTGTTTCGAATCTCGTGCGATTTCATCGAGTGAGAAGCACGACCCGGTTCGCGCGTACCGCGGATGAGTTCCGGTCCTTCGAGCGGGAATTCAAAATCCCCACCCTTAAATTCGAAGGGTGGGGCACCCCGCGCAGTGATTTAACGCGAGGTGCGTGCACAATTTCGCGCTTCGTCGTCATCGCCAATATTTCTCTGCGCCTCTGTTCTCCGTGGCTAAACAACTGCGCCGGCCCGAAGGCCGCCGCTACAAAACCAAGGAGCAAACATGCCACTGCCACTCTCGCCAAAAGGACGGCGCTACGGCGCATTCCGCTCGCCGCCCGACGCACGCGATTTCGGAATCACGCGGCTCGCGCTTCCGAAATCTTTGCCCAGCGCGATCGACCTCACCGAATGGTGCGGCCCGGTGCGCGACCAGGGCGCTCTCGGAGCCTGCACCGGGTTTGCCGGCGCGGCCATGGCCGAATTCCTGTGGCGCCGATACCGCGGCAGGGAACTCGTCTTCAGCCCGCTCTTCCTCTACTACCAGGAACGCGCGCTGGACGGCGATCTCGGCGCGGGCGACACGGGCTCGAGCGGGCGCACCTGCGTCAAGGCGCTGGCGCAGGCGGGCGTGTGCCTCGAGCCGAACGATCCCTACGACGCGAGCGTCTTCCGCAATCCGCCGTCGGCTGCCGCGAACGAGGAGGCGCTCGCGTATCGCGCGGGCGCGTACCACAATCTGGGCCACAGCGTGCAGGACATGAAGGCCTGCCTCGCCTCCGGCTACGGCTTCATCGTGGGCTTCACCGTGTACGACTCGTTCGAGTCCGAGGAGGTCGCGTCGAGCGGGCTCATGCCCGTCCCCGACACGAGCAGGGAACGCGCGCTTGGCGGACACGAGGTTTTCTTCGTGGGCTACGACGACACGGTCGCGTGCCCCGGTACCCGTTCGGCTGGCGCCTTCAAGGTGCAGAATTCGTGGGGCACCGGGTGGGGCCAGTCCGGATTCTTCTGGTTCCCATACGATTGCGCCGGCGATTCAAGCGTCCTAATGGACGCCTTCATTCAGCACTTCGGCAAGCCGTGGTGAAACCATCGAGCTCTAACGCCAATCTGAATCGGTGCCTGCCCAAACCGCGATTCTCGAAGAGTGCTATGTCAACGCAAAGTAGAAATGTCCGGTTTTTCGCAACGTAGAAATGCCCGTTTCCGTGATTTCCTCCAAGGTGACCTGGGGGTGGAGTGCGTTTGGTTTTGATTGTGTTTTGGGGTTTTGGTTTTCGATGGGCAAGTCCTGCAGGCCGTAGGCCGGAAGGACTCGCCCATCGTGGCGCGTCCGGGCAGGGGCTGAGCGGCAGGTAGCGGCCGCGAAAGCGCAGTCAGTGCGTGCCATCCAGGCGCCTCTCGATCTCGGCGTGAGCGCCGCGCAATGCGGAACAGACTTGTGCGCGCTGCAGGCGCTAGCATGGGCCCTCCCATTTCACCGTGCGGTCCGAAGCCACCCTGCGCGTCACGCGCACGCTGAGAATCTGTTCCAGCCGGTGCGCGGGGGAGTGTCGTGCAACTGCTCCTGCCGCTGCACTGGCCGGGACGTCACAAACAGGCCGTTTTTATCGGTGTATATCGCAATCAATCCCGCGAGCGCCAGCGCGGCATCTGCCGGTCACTGATACCCAAGATCTCGGCTGCTTGCCACCAACTGATTCTCTTGGCCATCGCCTGCAACCTCACTTCCTGTATTTTCATCGCCCGCTCCATGTCATCTTGCGTGTAGGAGTCCGTGCGTTGCACGGTCCCCCACCACCGCGCGAAAAGCGGACATATCGTGTGCGGCGCTCTCGAAGATTGCTCTTGACAGCTCGCGCACGAAGTCTATACTGTGCCTCATTATCGCGAGGTTCTAGAATACATATTATGTTTCTTTTCTTGGGCGGGCTGGTTTGTACTGCGGCTCCCTCTTGGGTGCAGCTGCTTAATGGACATCCCGGACAGGTGGAAGTGCCCACAGCCCACCAAGGAGGTTTGGGATTAGGAATCAGGCCCGCGAGCACATCCAGGCTAGGAAGGTGAAGGACATGCTGCGCATGCTGCAGCATGGGCAACGTGTGAGCGGCATCGTCAGTCAGACCTGCCGTTTCTTCGGGGATCCAGAACGCTCTTCTACGTCTGGAAGGAGCGCTATGAAGAGAATGGCTTGGCTGGTCTGCGGGATCGGTCACGGAGAGCACACCGCAATCGCTATCGCATTTCACCGGAGATCGTTTCCTTGATCCTCCGCATTCGAGGAGAGCGGCGGTACGGCGCTGTTCGAACCAGTCTCTATCTTCAGCGGCACTACCATGCCTATGTCTCACCCACGACGATCTTCAAAATATTTCGCCGATATCGCGTCGGGCGGGCTCACTGAAAAAATATCGCCCCGATCCTTAACCGGCGGACGTTCCGCTCCAGGTTCCAGGCCGCTCTGTACAGTTCGACGTGAAGTTCGTTCCGCGTGTGGTGCGAGTTCGTCAGCGCTTTGTCGATTCACGGCGATTGATGAGGCTACGCGTTATCGCGTCCTACGCATCTACTACGCCTCCCAAATCCGCAAAGGAACTCGCTTGACTAAGACGTTATTGGGAGGGGGCGGATAGTTCGTAATTGATGTACTGCTCTAGGGTGGCTTGGCTGCCGCCGACTAGGGGGCGGCCGTTTACGAAGATGCTGGGGGTGCTGGTGACGCTGAGGGCGACACCGTCTTCGCGATTGGCTTCTACCGCTTGTTTGGCTTCGGGGGATGTCATGCACCCTTTGAAGGTCTCTGCGTTTAGCCCTGCCTGGGTCGCGTAGGCGACCAGCTTTTCCCATACGTTTTCGGTGGAGATCACCTCCTGGTTGTCGAAGATGTGGTCGTGGACCGCCCAAAAGGCATCTGGGGACTGCATGTAGGCGCAACGGGCGCCGATGGCGGCGGTTTCAGCCCACGGGTGCAGTTGGTTTATTGGGAAGTCCTTATAGACCACCCGGATCTGAGGATATTTGGGCTCGATGGTCTTCAGGCTTTTGTAGAGCAGGAGGCAATGCGGGCACTGGAAATCGCTGAACTCTACCACGGTTACCTTCGCGTTCGACGGTCCGATCGAAGGGTTGTTTTCGAGGTGCATGTGGGCGAGGTTGTCGGCGAAGGGGCTGGCCGAGGTGTCGTACATTTCGCCTCGGAGCAAGGTCTTGCCGTCCTTACTCGAGTACACGACTCCGGTATCGGTTTGGTTGTTGAAGGTGACGCTTAGGGGGACGATATAGAAGTCGGGCGAGACAGATGGCGACAATGGCCCGAGCTGGACTTTGAATTCAGGTCCCCAGGCGAACAAATCGCGCACGAAGGCTTCGGTGGACTTCAAGAGCTTGGCCTGCTCGGGAGTTGGCGCTGGGGCAGTCGCGGAGGCGGGCGCGCCCGTCGGCGCAGAGGCGGCGGGCTTTGGGGTTTGTGCCGAGGCCGGATGAGCCGAAGCTAGCAGGATCGCGAGCGTAACGAAGGCAAGAAACCGACGGATCACGTTTGACCCTCCTTATTGCTGCTGCAAAGAAGACCACGAATTGTAAGTCTTCGCCGCGACACGCAAAAGACAAATCTAGTCGTCAGACGGAGAACTTCTGGGCGAGCGGGAAGCGGCGGCCGACGCTGAAGGCTTTGGAGGTGACCTTTAGTCCGGGAGGAGCCTGCTTACGTTTGTACTCGTTCTGGTCCACGCGCAGGGCGACGGAACGCACGAGTTCGAGAGAGAAGCCAAAGTGATCGGCGATCTCCTCGGGACTGCGCAGGTCTTCCACGTAAGCCTTAAGGATGCGGTCGAGGACTTCGTAATCGGGCAGCGTGTCTGAATCCTTTTGATTCGGGCGGAGCTCGGCAGAGGGAGGCTTGGAGATGGTTTTTGCAGGGATGAGTTCCCTTTTGCGGTTCACAAAATTCGAAAGCGCATACACCATGGATTTCGGGACGTCGGATATCACCGCGAGACCGCCGGCCATGTCGCCGTAGAGCGTGCAATAGCCGACGGCCATCTCGGATTTGTTTCCGGTGCTGAGGACCATGGAGCCGAACTTGTTGGAGAGCGCCATCAGAAGATTTCCACGAATGCGGGCTTGGATGTTTTCCTCGGTGGCATCCACACAGGTGCCCTCGAAAGGAGCCGCCAGGGTCTTGCGATAGCTCTCAAAAGCGTCGGTAATGGGCAGGACGAGAAATTTGAGCCCGAGGTTTTCGGCTAGTTGATGCGCGTCGCGCATGCTGCCCTCTGAAGAGTACGGGCCGGGCATGGCGACGCCCAGCACGTTATCGGGGCCGAGCGCTTCGGCGGCGATGGCAGCTACCAAGGCGGAGTCCACGCCACCGCTGAGTCCTACGACAACCTTGCGGAAACCGCATTTCAGGACGTAATCGCGCGTGCCGATGACAAGGGCGCGGAAAGCCGCGTCCAACTCGTCCTCCACCACTGGGCGCACGTCGCCCGCGCCCGAAACGCTATCGAAGAGGACCAGATCTTCCTCAAAGGATTTGGCGCGCGCGGCAACGCGGCCGTCGGGCATGAAGGCGACGCTCGAGCCGTCGAAAATCAGGCTGTCATTTCCGCCGACTTGATTTACATACACGACCGGCAGGCGATATTCCTTGGCGATGGCTTGCAGCATGTCGTGGCGGAGGGAGCGCTTGTCGATGGTATAGGGCGAAGAGGAGAGATTCAAAAGCAGGGTACTTCCCTTCCCGACAATTTCAGAAACGGGATCGCGATCGTAGAGGCGCTGGGGCCAGAAGCTTTTGTCGTTCCAGGAATCTTCGCAGATGGTGATGCCGAGCTTCTCGGCGCCGAAGGGGAAAACGAACTGGGTGTGCGCGGGCTGAAAGTAGCGCGACTCGTCGAAAACGTCGTAGGTGGGAAGGAGCATTTTGCGCTGCTCGAACAGAATCTTGCCGTCGGCGATGAGCGCGGCGCAATTGGCCACGGGTTTGCCGGTGTTGTCCTGCGCGCCGCCCACGTAGCCGACGAGCGATGGCATGGAGATCCTCTTGGCCAGGCGAAGAAGTTCTTTCTGGTTGAGCTCGTCGAACGCGGGACGCTCGGTCAAATCCTGCGGCGGGTAGCCGCACAGGCATAGCTCGGAAAACACGGCGAGGTCAGCGCCGCGCGATTGCGCTTCGCGCGACAGCTCGAGGATGCGAGCTGAATTGCCTTCAAAATCGCCAATCGTGGGATTGAACTGGGCCAGGGCGATCTTCATTAGACGGGACTAAGCATACGAGCCGAGCAAGCACTTTTCAATGACGAGCAAGATGGCAGGTGCTTTCTAGGTGCTGGATTCGACGCAAGGCACGCATACGAAGCGCGGGCATCCCGATACGATCGCGATGCCCGCGGAAAGACGTTACACGCTGAAGGAGCTGCCGCAGCCGCAGGTGCTCTTGACGTTCGGGTTGTTGAACTTGAAGCCCGAGCCTTCGATCGTTTCGATGTAATCGATCTGAACGCCATCCAGATACATCTCGCTCATCTGGTCAACCAGGACCTTGAGCCCCTCGAATTCGTACACGTTGTCGCTCTTCTCGTTGACTTGATTTTCAAAGGCCATGTGGTAGCTGAAGCCAGAGCAGCCTCCGCCCACGACGGCCACGCGCAGGCCGGTCGGCGAGGGGGTCTGCTGCTGCAGAATCTCTTTCACCTTCGTCACTGCCACTGGTGTAAGTTGAAGCATTCGTTGATCCTCCACAGATTTCGCATGCCGTGAAGCGATGCGTTACGATTCCAAAGCCATTATATCAGATTCACGCAAGGCGCGAGGGGATTCCGGTGTGTTGTGGCCGGTTCGGCAACGGATACGGCTGGCGGGCTGGGTTAACGCCAAGAGGCGAAGGCACATAGCACTGGCTAGGAGCGCGCGCTGCCGCGAGGAGCGGAAAGAGCCGACACGAGCTTTTCGCTCGCGCCGGCTCGGCCAACCATCTCTTCTGTGGAGCTATTTCTGTAGGAATTCCAGCAACTCGAGAGGCAGGGGCGACGGGGCCGCCGAATAAATGCTTGCGTTATTGCTTATCAGGTTCGCGGCATAGACTTCATTTGTGAGCGGGTTTACCGCGACTTTCCAGAGGTATGACCCGGTGCCCGGAATCGTTGTCATGGCATTTGTCAGGCCGTCGATGACCACTACCTGATTGCTTGTCTGGTCCGCCACGTAAATCTTGTTGCGCCATTCGTCAATCGCAATGTCGTTCTCAGCCAAACCAGCGGGGATCGTAGCCGTGGTCAGAGTGGGACCATCGAGCACTATAAAATCCCCGAAAATCTGAAAGGCCACGTAGATTTTGTGCGTTGTGCTGTTCACCGCCACGAGGTTGGGATACAAATCTACCGTAACGGTCTCGGTTTTATTAGAGGGGCCGTTAATTACGGTCAGGTTATTTTCCTGGGTATTCGCGACGTAGATTTTGTCGGCCACGGTGTCGATTGCGAGAGCGGTCGGATACATCCCCACCTTCACGTTCGTGACCTTGTTATTGACACCGTTGATCACGGAAACGTTGTTGCTGCCGGAATTTGTAACGTAAATACGGTTGGTCACGAAGTTCACAGCCACGGCACTCGGATTTGTGCCCACGCCGATATTCGTGACCGTGTTCGTGTTCAAGTCAATGACGCTGACCATGTTGGCGTTAAAATCCGCGACGTATAATTTGTTCGTAGTCAGGTTAATCCCCATGGCATAGGGCCCGGCGGGGGTCGGCAAAAACGAAACGGCGTGAGTAGCTCCGTTTACTACGGCAACGTTGTTGTTGGCGACATTGATGACGTAGATCGTGTTCGTGATCGGGTTTACTTCGATTTGGTCGGTCGCGACCGTTGTAGGGGTCTGCAAAGGAATCGTTGTTCCTTGAAAGGTGAGTCCATCAATCTCGGTCAAGGAGGTTCCTGTCTGGGCGGCGACATAAATCTTGTTTGTCACCGCGTTGAACGCGACGGCCATGGCGGTGCCGCCTACCGGAACGGTTGCGAGTGAAGCCTGAGCCCTCACTGCGGAAGAGCAAGAGAGCACAGCCAACAATGAAACGGCCAATAACTGCCAGTACCTCATAAGTTCACCCCTTCAAAGGTCAATCGATTTAGATGCTAGACACCGGAAAGGCGAAAAAGACCCCGCTTGCGGTACCATGCAGTTACGTAACCAAATATAGGTAAGCTGAAATCTGTCACAATAGTACTAAAGTACTGCTCTGTACGTTCCTTCACGCTAGCGCAACTGGTTTCGAACCTGGGTGTACAAGGTATTCCAATTCTCCTAAAATGAAGGGCCTACGATGAAACACACAATCACGTTAATTCCCGGAGACGGGATCGGGCCGGAAGTGTCCAGAGCGGTGAAACAGATTCTGGGAGCGGCGGGAGTCGAAATTGAGTGGGAAGAAATCGAGTCGCGGGCAGAGATTGAACGCCGCGGCGTGGATTTTATGAAGGCGGGAGTGGTTGAATCCATCCGCAAGAATCGCCTCGCGCTGAAGGGGCCGATGGAGACGGCGGTGGCCACCGGAGCGCCCAGCATCAACGTGGGACTGCGTAAGGCGCTGGACCTGTACGCGAATCTGCGGCCGGTGAAGAATCTGGAGGGGGTGCAGTCGCGTTTTCAGAACGTGGACATCGTGCTGATCCGCGAAAACACGGAAGACCTCTACGCCGGGCTCGAGCACACGGTGATTCCGGGTGTGGTGGAGAGCCTGAAAATCATCACGGAGCGGGCTTCCACGCGCGTGGCTCGATTCGCCTTTGAGTACGCGCAGAAGTTCGGGCGGAAGAAAATCCACGCGATCCATAAAGCCAACATCATGAAGCTGTCCGATGGGCTGTTTCTTCATTCCGTGCGCAAAGTGGCGCTGGAATATCCGCGCATCGAATACAAGGAACTCATCATCGACAATGCCTGCATGCAAATGGTGCTGGACCCGGGTCAATTTGACATGCTGCTGCTGACGAACCTCTACGGCGACATTATGAGCGATCTGGCTGCCGGGCTGGTGGGAGGCCTGGGCGTGGTGCCGAGCGGGAACATCGGCGAAACCGTGGCGATTTTTGAAGCGGTGCACGGGACTGCGCCGGACATCGCGGGGAAAGGCGTCGCGAATCCGACGGCGCTCTTGATGAGCGGAATCATGATGCTGCGGTATGTGAACGAAATGGCGGCGGCGGAGCGGATCGAGAATGCCCTGCACAAAGTCTATCGCGAGCGAAAATCGCTGACGCGGGACGTCGGCGGCACGGCTACGACGGCGGAATTCACCGAGAATCTGATTCGCACGATGGAAAAGTAGCCGGTGGGGCTTTGGGAATGCCGGTCGCGGGCGCGAGGGAAGCGCGTCACAATCGGATTCGCGGCATTGACTTCCCTGCCCTGACCGATGAAAATGAGGCGTAGTTGATCGTAGCGCGGGAGGCGTGCGTGTCCGAATTTACCCCGGAAGTGGCGAAATTCGTCAACAACGAGGTGGTGAAGGCCGAGCCCATCTCGGGCGGGACGAACACGAAGCGCAAGCGCAAGCCGCACATCGTGGCGGTGATCAACGAGATGTGCACGGGCTGCTCCGGATCGCCCGCGTGTGTTGACTATTGCCCCGTCGCCGAATGCATGTTTTGGGTTCCGGACGATGACCACCCGCCCTTCGGCCGCATTCTGGTCGATCCCCTGCTCTGCATTGGGTGCAAGCTGTGCACCAGCAAAGGCCCCGATGGCGCATTCCTCGAAGGGTGTCCTTGGGACGCGATCGACATGGTTCCGCTGGCGGAGTTCGAAGCGAAATACGGCGCGATGCCGTTTTAGCTTTGCATTGAATTTTGCCTTGGGAAAACTTCCGACCTACGAAGCGCGTTTCTTCCGGCAATCCGCACAATAGCCGCCGACTTCCGTGCGCGCCACAGTGATTTCGATGCCGCAGTCCTGTGAAATCTGCCTTTTGAGTTCCTCGTAAAGCTGGCTTTCGAATTCGCGGACTTTTCCGCAGCCCATGCAAGCGACGTGGATATGGTCGCGCGGGCCGTGGCTTTCGTAAAAGTGGCGGTCTCCGCGAAGGTGCAGCAGATCGAGCTCGTCAATCAAGCCGTGGCGCTTAAGCAGATCTATGGTGCGGTACACGGTGACGCGAGTGATGCGCGGATCGATTTTTTGGGCGCGCTCGAGAATTTCGCCGGCATCCAGGTGGCGGCGCGCGGTCTCCACAACCTGCAGCAGGACGCGGCGCTGGCGAGTGAGCCGGATTCCGCGCGAGCCGAGCTCGTGCTGCAGGCGTCCTGGCGCCTCGTGGTTGATGCGCTCACCAGTGGAAACACGATGTGCGGGAGTGGCCGACATGATCGTGCAGACATTATACCAAAACGCTGGGGCTTGGAATGGTTATACCGACCGATCCCTCAGCGATGATCCGCCAGCCGATGCAGGACAATCACCGCCGGATCCGTGGAGCCTACGTCGAGTTGCGTGTAGGTAAAAGTCTGTCCGTCGGCAGAAATCTCCCAATCTTCTGAATCAAACGCGGTGCCGTTGAGTTTGGTGACGGCTGTGATCGAGCGCGGCCCGGTCATCTTCGCGGAAACGGTCATTCCGGCGGGAAGTCGGGGGCCTTCCTCGGGATAGTCCTTGCCATCGAATTTCAGCGAATAGTGCGTTCCGTCCTCCGGAAGGCGCAGCGTGACTCCATCGTCACCATTGGGCTCAACGTCCACTTCCGTAAAAGTCATCTTGAGCTCGGTTGATTCCCATGTGCCTTCGAAGCCCGAGGTCCCTGCGGTGCGCTTCACAGTTTCGGAGCCGCTGGACATCTCGCCGTTTGCATTCGGAACGCGGAAGGTGCGCTGCATTGACTGGCCGTCGGCGGAGAGCACCCAGGTCTCGGTGCTTATGGTCTTGCCATTCGACTTGTTGGTGAACTCCCAAGTCGTCGCGTTCACCACCTTCATAGCCGTGGTACCGAGTGATGTGGGCTGATCGGTCCCATCCGCTGTGATTTTTGAGGAAAACGCGCCGTCCTGGAAACTCCAAGCGTTCGGTCCGGATGCGGCAACGGAATCGGTGGTACCGGTCAAGTGGCTTTTTGCCTCATCAATCTTCCACTTGCCAATGAACGGATTTGCGGGGGAGACGCTGGAAGCCAACGCGAGCGCAAGAGCAAGTGCGGCAAGTTCAGCCCGTTTCAAGTGCATTCCGCTGCTTTCATTCGTCGAAAGCGCTGACCGTAGCCTAATGGCTTTGAATCAATTTGAAGATGTCGCTATACATTACGAAGGCGATGATGCCCATGAGGAA